>Ga0315291_10011517_pt1 | contig 10780 bp, 6 predicted proteins | sample YL17G12_20_MG_FD_203070 | JGI IMG/M metagenome (GOLD analysis project Ga0315291, IMG submission 203070) | Sediment microbial communities from Yellowstone Lake, YNP, Wyoming, USA - YL17G12_20 | ecosystem: Environmental > Aquatic > Freshwater > Lake > Sediment | place: USA: Wyoming | collected... | reverse complement strand
CCCGACACCTACCCAAACCAGTACACCAATCCCGTCATCGACGCCAACTGAAAGCCCTACCATTGAACCGACAATCACCTCTTCACCCACCCCGAGTGATACTTCGACTGTTACCCCCATTGGTAAAAGTCTTTATCTTCCCAATGGGATTGCTACTTATCCGACCGTAGGCGGTAAAGTAACGTATTATGATCTCCAGGGTCAGCTACTAGGAGAGCTGCAAGCCCCCAATCTTGGGACAGGCCCATTTCAACGAGCTGCCATTGCCGGTTCACTTACCTATTCTCCCGGTCCGCTTTTACCCCCTTTGGTTTATTATGCTTTTGAAAACGGTGGTGAGCTATGGCTGAACACCAATAATAATACTTCCCTATTAAAAGCCGCTCCTAATCTGCTTAACCTCATTGGAGTTCCAGGTAAATCGCTCATGGCTTATACCCTCTTGGAGTATTTAGATATTGGCTTGAGTTCTCGCTTATATCTGGGTGACCCCCAAACTTTACCTACTGCTGATCCTATGCTGGTAAATACCAACACCGAAAGTTATGCCATAAAACCCATGGCAATTTCAATCAGTAATGACCAAGCCGTAGGTGTTTGGTATACTACCGTGCCCTATGGGATAGGTGGCGATATTGTGTTCGACCCGCGCATAACTCTCAATTATTTGGACCTGAGTAATAATCAAATTAAGACCTTCCTCGACATGAGCAATGGTCCCGCGGGTATCTCAGATGACCAAACCTGGGTCGCTTATACTTCTGTTGGAGGTAATGGTCCTTTGAGTATTGTGCATAATTTCGATTTTTCGACTTCTATAACCTTCCCTCTAAGAGCCGATAGTGACCGTGGTTCTGGAGACGCGGTATTCTCCCCTGATAACCAGTATGTTGCCTGGAGAGAAGCCGGCGGCAGTATCGCTGATCAACCACCCACATTCCATGAAACCATCCGCATAGCTACTTTGGATGGAAATATCCTCACCGAAGTATCCGACACCTCCTTAATTAACATCTCAGGTTTTCCAGAAATTGTCTGGGTGATCCCAATTGGTTGGTTGGACGCACAGACATTAGCCTTGGAGGTCAGGGGCAGTAATTGGGACACTGCCTGTATCATGAGTATTAAATTCGATGGCTCTAGTCTCACCTACATCGCACCTGGTTCTCTCGTCGGGTTCCTATATCCATAATTGAAACCATATACTAATTTCTGTGGTTTAAGGTAATCTTCCATGCAAAATTCATCCGCCTCGCTTGCTCCATACTTTTCTCCACGCGGTATTGCCCTTGTTGGTGCATCCACAGATCCATCCAAGCTAGGGTATGGCTTAGCACGCAACCTTGTGCAATGTAATTATCAGGGTGTCGTCTATTTTATCAACCCAAAAGGTGGCAGCCTGCTTGGTCGACCCATATACCCAACCGTAATGGACCTGCCAGACCCAGTCGACATGGCAATCATATTGATCCCCGCAGCAGGTGTGGCAAATGTCCTGAAAGAATGTGGCAAACGGGGAATCCATGCCGTGATCGTAGCATCTGGAGGTTTTCGAGAAACTGGCGACCAAGGTAGCAAATTGGAAAAGGAGCTCATGGACATCGCCAGACATTTTGGCATTCGTATGATCGGACCTAACTGTATTGGTTTGCTTGATACCCATCTGCCATTGGATGCCACCTTTCTGCCTCCACCGGGCCCTCCGCCTGGTGATGTAGCTTTCATTTCACATTCTGGTGCAATCTGTGCTGCAGTGATCGATTGGGCGCGTGGACAGGGATTTGGTCTTTCACGTTTGGTCAGTTTGGGCAATCAGGCAGATGTAAACGAAACGGATGTGCTGGCTCCTGTTGCTGAAGATCAATTCACCCGGGTCCTAACCCTTTATTTGGAAGGGGTGAGTGACGGTCAGCGATTCGTCCACGAAGCACGAAAAATCACCCGTCAGAAACCTATTGTCGCCTTAAAAGTTGGAAGGTATCCAAGCGGGCAGCGTGCCGCTGCATCCCACACCGGTGCCCTCGCCGGTCAGGAAAATGCCTTCAATGCAGCTTTTCGCAAAGCTGGTGTGATACGTGCTGATACCACAGAGGAGTTATTCGATTGGGCACGTGCATTGGCCTGGTGCCCACTTCCCAAAGGCCGTGCAATTGCCGTATTAACTAGTGCGGGTGGTCCTGGAGTAACTGCTGCTGACGCTTTAGAGATGAATGGGATGTCTCTGGCGGTACTGATGCCTGACACCCAGGTAAAGCTGGCGAAATTACTGCCACCCGCTGCTAGTCTAAATAATCCGGTAGATATGCTTGCTACTGCTTCGCCAGAACAATTCGCTGCCTGCCTGCAAGTTTTACTCACCGACCCCGGGGTTAATGGAGTGCTCGTTGTCACTCCGCCACCACCGATGCACACTGCTGGAGCAGTGGCAAAGACAATGATTCCAGTCATCCACAACTCTGAAAAACCAGTTACGATTGCATTGATGGGTGAACGCCTGATTCAAGAAGCGGTAGAGCATTTCCGGGCTGCCCGGGTGCCGGAATATCGCTTTCCCGAAAGGGCTGCTTCTGCCCTGGCTGTTCTGGCACAACGGGCGGAGTACTTAGACCACGATCGAGATTCCCAATTTGTTCAGGCTCATGTAGACAAAGATTTGGTCCAAAAGGTCCTTAATCAACGGGGAAAAAACCTGGGTTATTTGAGTGCCTCAGACACTTCTGCTATTCTACAGGCTTATCACCTCCCAGGTGTACCCATGCGGCTGGCAACTACTCCGGATGAAGCAGTTGAATTTGCCCATGAGTTGGGATACCCGGTTGTGCTTAAGATTGCCTCACCAGATATCTCCCACAAATCTGATATTGGAGGGGTAATGCTTAACCTGGTGGACTCACAAGCCGTATCCATCGGGTTTGCTGAAATAATCTCGAATACCCAGAAAGTTTTTCCTGGAGCGGATATCCATGGGGTTTACGTTCAACGAATGCTTCCAGCGGGGCAAGAAGTCATCCTGGGTGCAATTCAAGACGCCCAATTTGGAGCTTTGGTTATGTTTGGCTCAGGTGGGGTGGAAGTTGAAGGGCTTAAGGATGTCTCATTTGCACTGGCACCCCTCACGCTTCAGGATGCTGAGTGGATGTTAGATAATACCTGGGCAGGTCGCCGGTTGCATGGATTCCGCAATCTGCCTCCTGCCGACCGACAGGCTGTTTTAAAGGCAATCACGCTGCTCGGACAGCTTTCAGCCGATTTTCCTCAGCTCGCCGAGATCGAGATAAACCCTCTCCGGGTCTTCCCGGCCGCGCAGGGGATTGCGGCACTCGATGTGCGTATGCGGCTGGCTTGAGTATATCCTGATCAGGTAGTATTGATTCACAAACGAAAAATCGTTTGAATGATTTCAACCACAATCCCCAATCCTTGGGCTACTGGTTTGGTATCAATATATTCCCCCAAGGTGTGCGAACCACCACCCGTGGTCAGGCCAACGCAGATGGCAGGTAAACCGCGGCTGAGCGGCACATTGGCATCTGTCGAACCAATATTCAATTTCGCTTTGATTCCATTCCTGGCAAAGCACTCTATGGCTGTTTTAACTAATGGGTGATCGGCAGGGATTTCTCCTGCTGGGCGGTCGCCAATTACCTCTGCATTCACTCTGACGGCCTCCCCACCTTTTCGGTCTGCATCTTCCACCAATGATTCCACCTGCTCAATCAGATTCATTAGCACCCGGGTGCTTTCCGAACGCAAATCGAGCTCGAAGCTCGCATCTGCCGCAATCGTATTCACCGATGTACCCCCTATAATCACTCCCACATTAACCGAGGATCGTGGCTCGACGGGGATAGGGAGGTCCTTGATTTTTACCACCAAATCGGCCAGCTCATGGATCGCAGATGGATTGCCATAATCAACCCAGGAATGCCCGCCTTTGGTGTGCACGCGGATGCGATACCGTCGCACTCCTAACCCACGATGATAGATTTGGCCTAATGACATACCTTCCAAGACGATGTATGCCAAGGCATCTTCTCCAAACCGGTTTACGACGGCTTTCATGCCTTTTAAATCACCCAATCCTTCTTCTCCCACATCAGCTACCAACCATAGATCGCCTTCCATAACTTTTCTTGTGCTTAAATCGACACTATTATCATTGAAAACCCAATACAGCCCAAATAATCCAGCCAGGCCTAAAGAATTATCCCCAATTCCAGGTCCAGTGATCTTTTCCTGGGTGCGAACGCTAGTTAAATCTGTACCCTGAGGAAAGACCGTATCTAAATGCGCCGAAACAATAAGTGGTGGCTTGTTTCCCTGCCCACTGATGTGGATGTAAACATTTCCGGTATCATCATCTGAAACGCCTTTCGCTCCCAGGTCACAGAAATATTTCTTTACGAATTCAGCACGTTTTCCTTCTCCAAATGTGGGTGCTGGAATTTGGTGGATCTGCACTGCAAGATCTAGGACACGCTCGATAATTGATGGCTCCATATTAAAGTTAAATCTTACGTATACCCTCTTTTAATGCATCGAGTCTTGCTTGAGCCAATCCTGGTAAGGCATCCAGGGCATAAAAAACCCCACTTCCTTCGATCGTTAGTGAAGCCGATATACTTCCATACAATGCAGCTAGGAGAGGCTCGTAGGTATGCCTGTATCCAGCTAAAAACCCACCACAGAATGAATCACCAGCCCCCGTCGGATCAACAACCTTTGCTGGGTACGCTGGGATTTCCCACCGTGCCCTAGTTGCTCGATCATACAGGTATTGGCCGCGCTCCCCCCTCTTAACCACTACAATTTCACACCCGTAATTCGCGATGGTCTCCATCATCTGCCAGATATCAGTGCTCCTGCCATGAAAAAGATTTCGCATCTCTTCTTCGCTGGGAAGAAATGCAGTCAGACCGGTCACCATAGCAGGAATGTCATCCCAAAATGTAGGTGACATCGTCCCAGCAGATGGGTCTAGGGTAACCATCGTAAAACCATTCTGGCGCAGCACTGCGGGGAGTAAAGTATGAGTCAGGTAATCGATCGGGCAGAGATGAGCTGCTGTCGCATCCAGAAAATCCTCAGGGATATCTGATTGGCGTAGCGAAGTGGAGGTTAGGCGTGAACGGCTGTCATAACTATTTCCTGGTCGTGAGTAATTGAGCAATGCTTTTGGAAATGGTTGTTTTAAACGTGTGAAATGTGCAGCAGGGTCTTCGGTTAAGCGTGTATACACATCAGTGTATATATAAAAGGAACGCAAGTCTACTGCTTCGGGTAATATATGGATACCTCGAATATCAAATCCACGCTTATTAATCTCATCTAACCATTCCCGAGGGTAGTCTTCTCCGACTCGTGCCACCAATCCTGCCAATTTAGGCGGCTCCCAAACCCCAAAACCCGTAGCTGCATAGATAATATTCCCACCAGGAACATCAACCAATGCTTCCCCATTGGGGATGAGGGCAAAATCACGTTTCAGCTGCCCTGCAATTACGAACCGTAAGGAAGATGTCACCATCGTTTAAATGTTTGTCTTACAACCCTATTCATTCAAGCTCTGAATAATTGATCAATAGCTTATTTCCTGGTAAAAAGCTTACTTATCTGTAGAGATTTGGCTTCTTGCATCAGCACAAGTACACGCAACAATCGTCTTTCCTCCCTTGGTGAGAGTCCCTTCATATTCCAAGGATCCCTTATGTGCCACCCAACCCCCGAGATTAAAAGGTATTATGCTATCCGCAGGTATCCATTCCCCATTGTATTTCCGGGCTATGTGTACGTGCGTGCCTGTTGTCCGCCCGCCTTCACAGGAAGGATGCCCAATCGGATCGCCTGGCTGTAACACTGTACCCACCGGTACTCGATCTTTAGTTTCAATATGGAAGTAAAAGACAATCCACCCTGTTCGTTCATCTCCATCACCATCCAAGTCCAACACAACCGCAGCTGCATCAGACCGCGAGACTACTCCAGAGGCGACTGCGGTCGCCCATTCATTGGTTGGCACACAACCACTGGTTAATGCACCCGGGGCAAAATCGATGGCAGCCAGTGGCTCTCCCTCTCCAAAACCAGTGTGCGGGCCTCCTGTGTAAGCCCAGGTTAAGCCAGGCAGGAATGGGAGGGTAAGGTCTGGTTGGGCTAAACTTCCTGGGATATGGGGGCTAAAAGACTGCCATGGATCGCCAAATAAGTTCCGATATGAAAGCGCAAACCCATCTTGCGCGACGGCGCGGTCATATTGATCACCGTCTATCAGCCTTGAAAAGTAATATTGTAAAGCTACAGAAGCTGCATTTTGCCATGGATCAGGTCGTTCCTGGGTTCCATCCAGGTGGTCAAACTCGACCAGATCCCCAATTCTCCAATCATAGTATGCATTATTAAGCAAATTAGCTGCCCATACCAATTGCATATACAAGCCCTCGTGCTGCCAATCACGAAAGCCCAGTGGGTATTGGCGTGACTCTTCCGGCAAGATGGGCAGAGATAAAGCTCCATCTTGATAGTCCAATAAGGTAAGAAGCAGGCGAGGGCTGATGCTAAAATTTAATGACACATAGTCGATGATTTCTGCTCCAGTCCGGTTGCCGTCGAATGCATACTCGTTATATCCATTCAGCCATCCAGGACGCTCCGATACAAACGTCGATGTATCAAAGCCGACTTGTGCTGGACCATTGATAAACAAGCTGTCTGGTATGATTTGATATTGTGAGCCCCAAAATGGTTGGTAATAGATCGGCATTTTCATTGGCATACCAGGGGGCATCGTCGTAGCATCAGCCGGGATAAAGCTATTTGCTGCCAAGATTTCATCTATGGTGGTATTAAAATGACTTGCCAGACCTGGGAGAGAATCGCCGGTTTGGGCAACATAATCCACTAGCTCACCTGGTGAATATGATGGGCGGGTCGGTAATGGCGTAACGGTGACGTTCAGCTGGCTGATTACCAAATTCTGCGTCGGGGTCTGGTTTGGTGTCCCTGTGATTTGAAGGACCTGATTCACGGGGTATGTCACGCCACATGCACTCAAAACAACCGAAACTATCATGACCAGGAGAGCACTTTTATACAACTTGTACATTCTTTGACAAATCTTCCTGATATTGATTTATCTCACTAGGAAGGGCGACCAACTTCTAAGGGTTCTCCCTGGTCCGTGTAATTTGCGACTCACCCGAACCATAAATGCTTGAGGTTACCGTTTCATTCCCTTTGGTCATCGTTCCTTCATAGGGTACAGTATCGGCATGAACCGTCCATCCACTTAATACCAAGGGTAAAGGACCATCGGCTGAAATCCATTCACCATTATATTTTCGGGCAAAGTGCACATGCGTTCCTGTGGCAATCCCACCTTCGCAAGAGGGGTGACCCAAAAAATCGCTGGTTTCGACCCAATCACCTACTCCGATACGCAAATCGGTGACATGCAAATACAGGATATCCCAACCAGTTTGCTCGTTCCCGTCACCATCCAGATCCTCGACAATTACACCATGACCCGCCCGGACGATCAAACCCGGAACAGATGCGACCACCCACGCAGTGGATTTCACACAACCCGACTCTGTGCTACCCGGCGCAAAGTCGATAGCTGCTCGCGCTCCGTCTCTTTCCCATGCTCCGTGTGGTCCACCCGTAAAACTCCACACCTGCCCAATTAAAAATGGAAGGATCATATCAGGTTGGCTCAAATTTGGAGGATACAATGGTTCAACGTCCATCGCCCTGATCCAAGGATTACCAAACATTCTATCGTAAAGCGCTGGAATACCGGCATTTGGATCGATAGCTCCCAACCATCCAGGTGTGTCATAAATTTGAGCAACATAATATTGTATGTCTACTGTACCGCTATTTAAATCCGGCGCTAATCGGGCTGAAACCCCATCCGAAAATAGGATATCAGTCACCCAGCCTTCACGCCAGCCGTAATATCCAACGGATAATTGGTTAACCGCCCAGGCAAGTTGTGAATATAACCCTTTTAAAGACAAATCCACCTTACCCATAGGATAATCCTCCTGCTTGGGATTGGAGGGTATCCCATAGACCCAACCACTCTGATATTCCAACAGTGCTAAAAGCAATCTAGGGTTGATCGAGTTTTCAATCGCGACCTTATTCACAATCTCTGAACCCGTTGTCCACTGAGTGGATCCTAGCCACTCTTTATACCTGCTCAAGTATCCACCAGCCTGGTTAATAAAGGCTTCCACATCAAAATCAACCGCAGATGGTGAATAAACGAGCTCGCTATCCGGTATTATTTTGATCGAACTTGTGGTATTTACCAACATATGCGGAATGATCAATAAAGTATTGGGGGTCAATAACCCTGTCGCAGGAAGTGCTCCTGCATTAGAGCTAATCTCACCAGGATCAACCCCAAACCGAATGGCAACTACAGGCAGTGTATCCCCTGCCTGGGTGTAATAAAGCAGTGGCGCTGTATCGATGGGTACTGAGGGGGGCGTCGGTATATCGGTCGATGATCCAAAAATTTCTATAGCTTGGGAGCTGCTGGTTTTAATCGGCAGTGCTCGATCAGTTGGAAAGTTTATGGAGGGGGTGGGTGACCATAATCCCACACCATTAGGTGCGTTGAAGAGAGGATCATTTTGGTCCAATACCCCGATAGCACAAGAAAGACTGACCAATGCGACCACCAACCCGCAAATCATAACCCTATGTGATCTTGAGGCCATGCTGCGACTATCGGTGGATTGTATTCTCAGGGTAATAACCTTCCCAGGCTTCGATCGATTCTCCGTCACGTTCCAATAACCCATCGTATTCTATACCATTACCACTTGAAACCCAGCCTTCTAAATTAAATGGCAATCCAAATCCTGACTGCGTTTGGTCGGCTGGAATCCACTCACCATTATACCGCCTCGCCAAATGGAAATGAGTGCCCGTAGAGTAGCCACCTTCACAAGAGGGATGCCCGATCCTCTCCCCAGCCTTCACGTATGTTCCTGCTTGAACCCGATCGCGACCTTCGATGTGCATATACAATACGATCCACCCTGTACCTTCATTCCCATCTCCATTCAGGTCTTGGATCACCCTGCCTTGGTCAGCGTGGATGACCAAGCCATCTGCAACTGCCACTACCCAAAAATCACTTTGTACGCAGCCTAATCCTCTCCCTCCCGGCGCAAAATCTAGTGCTGCCCATGCAGACCCGTCTCCCCAGCCTCCATGCGGCCCGCCCGTAAAAGCCCAATCCACGCCAGCTTCAAATGGTAATTGCATGGCAGGTTGTTCTAAATTTTCAGGTATTAAAGGTTCGAATCCATAGTCAAACGGGTGCCCGAAGAAGCCGCTAAATGTGGCAAACAATCCATCAGGTGAGACGGCATAATCCCAACCTGTACGGTCATAAAGCAGGGCAAACAATTGTTGCACACCTGCAGTGCCCGCATTAATGGATGGGTCGATCGGGATGATCACACCATTGCTTAAAAGCCATCCCCCAATCCCATCCACTCGCCATAAGTAATATCCTCGATTAAGGCTATTAGCTGCCCACGCTATCTGCTGGTACAACCCTTTACGCCAGCTGTCTCTGATTCCAATAGGGAAATCCCGCAGATCCTGGCTCGGGTTTGCCTTGGTGACCCAGCCACTTTGATATTCCAAAACCGCCAGCAATAATCTCGGATTAACCGAGTAATCCTGAGCCACCAATTGCACGATTTCAGCTCCTGTAAGTGTTTGCCCCTCCACTTCTTCACTATACCGGTTTAAATAGCTATCATACCGGCTCACAAATTCCATAACGTCAAAGTTTTGTGCATAAGGACCAAAAACAAGTTCCGAGTCTGGAATGATCTTAAATCCCGATCCTTGTTCGCCCGGGATAGGCGCTGGGATTTCCAATTCCTGTCCCACCTCGAGCAAGTCGGGGTTGCTGATCTTATTCGCTTCGATGAGCATCTGTATCGTAATATTGTAGCGGGTAGCAATGCTTCCCAATGAATCTCCCGCCTGTACGTTATATTGTTCGTCCTCAGTGGGTATCCCTGGTAGTTCACGTGCTACATCGGGGGTTGGAGACTGAATTGTGATGTCATCCGGATTCCTCACAACGGGTATGTAGACAGCACTGGTGGGATCGGGTACTGCTGGTTGAGTCGCATCAGGAGTAGTGCTTTTGTATACAATGGTGGGAATTGACAGCGGCTGGATGGATTGGCGGCACGACAGGGTAGTTATGAACACCAATAATAGAATTGTATACTTTATAAACCGTGTGCGAGACATGGGATCTTCTCTTTCATTCTACCGTGAACGATAATCCAAGTCAACAATTCGAGCCAGCTGTGAGAATGATACAACCGCTATTCAACTCCCTACCCCAAACACCAAGGGTATAATTACCTTAAACAACCCTACCGAGGTCAGCCATGACAACTCCCATACTAGAATGTATTCCTAATTACTCTGACGCGCGCCGGCCTGATGTCATTGAGGCGATCATGAACTCGATCACTTCTGTGGAAGGTGTCACTTTATTGGATCGTCATTCTGACCTGGACCACAATCGAACTGTATTAACTTTCGTTGGTCCACCAGAAGCAGTAGAAGAGGCTGCTTTCCGCTCCATTGCCAAGGCTGCTGAGCTGATCGACCTCGACCATCATACGGGTGAACATCCACGTATTGGTGCTACGGATGTGGTTCCTTTTGTGCCAATTTCTGGTCTAACGATGCAAGATTCCGTCCAAATTGCACGTCACCTGGGGCAACG
>Ga0315291_10011514_pt1 | contig 10781 bp, 26 predicted proteins | sample YL17G12_20_MG_FD_203070 | JGI IMG/M metagenome (GOLD analysis project Ga0315291, IMG submission 203070) | Sediment microbial communities from Yellowstone Lake, YNP, Wyoming, USA - YL17G12_20 | ecosystem: Environmental > Aquatic > Freshwater > Lake > Sediment | place: USA: Wyoming | collected... | reverse complement strand
ATCCAGTCAGCGCATGTTCAGGTACTACCATTTTTAGACCTCAGTTGTTCGGCTTGGAGTTGGAGTTCTTTTCTATTCTCCTCAAATCTTTGGGGATCGTCAACTACTATTTTAAGTTTTAAGTTTAATGGGATTTTAAAAGGTTTCCGGGCGTCGGGATCTTCGTCAACTTTTTGTGAATGGTGCATATAAAAGTCAGCGGATTCTTTAAAATTCAAAGGTCGGATTGATTCTCTTAGTTCTGCTTTATATTCATTTCCGTAATCATTCTTTAAAGTAAAAGTTTTTAATATTTTTAATGAGTCCAGTTCTCTGTAATTTCTCATTGTTTCTTTACCAAGGGGAGGCCAATGGCCTTTTATCGGGTATTTTTTATCAAGATCATAGAGTGCAAGGTAAAATTGATCTTTAGTTAATTCGTTGTTTAGTTTTTTAAGGATTAAGTTGAGGCAATCTCTTTTAATTGGGGTCATTCCTTCGATTTTCATACTATTTCCATCCTTCCTTAATTGCATCTCCGATCCAAGACAGTGGATGTTCTTTATTTATTGGTGATGGGTAATTTGATTTGAAGCCGTTTTTTTGTAATGGTTTAGGGTTCCGGTTAAGCCAGTTTAAGAATCTTTGCCTTGAGACCTTGATATTTTTAGTTTCAAAATAGGTGAGACATTTTTCGAGTTCGAGATCTATATTTAGGTGGGAGTAGCACTCCTTCTTTTTTAGGGTTTCGATCCAGTCGGGATCAGCTTCTTTCTTTATATTTCTTTCTTTATTTGTAGTAGAAGAAGGAGATGAAGATGAAGAAGGGGGCGTTACATCGGCGTTACATTTAACATTACTCCTTAAACGTGATACTCGTAAGCGTGTGTTTTCTCTTTCTTTTTGTTCTCTGTACATCCTTCTGTTTATTAACGTTACATTTTTGTTACAAATCCGTACATCTGCGAATTTATGGGTTTGAACATCATTTAAGAATTGATCGAAATCTCCGTTGGTTGAGTTTAAAATTTTAGCAAGTTCTTCGATAGTTCCTTCCAACTTTCCACGCTCTTGAGATTCCCACATATAACATAAAGCATTTATCCAAATTCCCCGTGTGGCCGATGATGTCATTTGTAATTCGGGATCACTTAACCAATCCTTTACATAAAATTGAAACGCCGGCGCCTTGCCCATAACCTATCTTTCACCACAAACAAAAAAGGCCCGGTGGATTGCAGGCTCCGTATCGGCGGAGTGGGTGAATCACCAGGCCCTTCTTATTTGTGGCTTTATTTTCTTGATATTCTGCAATCATTCTTTCACCCTGTACCCATATTAAAAAATCTTTTTGGCTTTGTCAAGCGTTATTTTAAAAATAATTCTACGATTTTTACTAACATTTTTGTCTTGACAATTTTGTACGATATACTATAATAGTAAAAAATCTTAAAGGAGGTTTAGTTATGGACTGGAGAAAACCCATTATTAATTGTTTAATCGAAAAAGACGGGAATTATTGTAAAATTTGCAATTTACCATTTAGTAATATAGCTCCTCCTGAAATAGATCATATCATATCAGTTAATCAAGGAGGGATAGATTCAATTAAAAATTATCAGTTAGTTCATTCAATTTGTAACCGAAAAAAAGGGGGAGGCAAAATAATTAATCAGTTTTTAAATGGTTTGACTTCCAAATTAGGATATTCTCTTGAAAAAGAAATTTATGATTTAAAAGTTTTAAGAATAAAAGAGGCACTTGAAAAAACTGAAGGTAACATAACTAAGGCTGCGAATTTATTGAATATAACAAGAAGAGAATTGGGATATTTTATTAAAACTAAAGTCCAAGAATGAACAATCACGTCCAAATTTGTAATTCTTTAATTATTTCAGTTATTTAACCCTTAATTGTTCAAAAATTACCGTCCAATTCTGTAATTCGACCCCCTGTATAAAATAAGACTCCCCTGAAATCATTGAGGAAAATGCCTATAAAATATTTTAGGGTTTGGCACGATCTCTGCAACCTTTATTAAGTCAGGAGGACAAAAAAATGAAAACAAAAAAATGTCAAGTATGTAATAAAATAATTGAGAGTTTTGAAATTTGGGACTATAACAACGTGGATTTATGCAGAGCCTGTTATTGGTTATTAGTACATGGTCATTGGCCAGAATAAATCAAAATAAAAAGAAAGGAGAAAGAAGATGAAAAATTACGTGATAGAAAAAGCATGGGCCTTAAACAAAAAGGAGATGAAAGCTCTTGGAATTAAAAAAAGGGAAATTACCGTTGAACTTGAAAGGGACGGCATATACAGAGTGTTTGCAGACGGGAGACAATTTGGTGAATTGAAATACAAACCACGCAAACCGTGGTAAAAAAGGCGGCTGACCTATCGGCCACACGGGGAGAAAGGAGAAAGAAAATGGAAAAGATTGAAGCATTGAGAGCATTAATTGAAAAAGAACATAACGAAAATCTTTTAAAACAATATCCTTACCTAAAACCTGAGTCGATTATCATAAAAACGGGTAACAAATATACTAAGATTGATATTGGACATTCAGGGAGATATATGATTGAAGTATCCACCGGGAATATTTATGGAATCAAGGCATATGGGGTTATTCACAGAGGTTATCGGTTTGGAAATCTTGATACCATTAATGATTGGAACTGGTCGGGATATCGGGCATTTAAAAAAATCGCCTAACCATTCAACCGGTCGCCCTGGTCACACGGGAAAAGGGGAAAGGAAAGCATGAACATAATAGAACTTGCTAAAAATAAATGGTGCAGGTTTAAATTCGAGAAAAAAGGGATTTTTTTTGAAATTTGGGAAATCAATCGAATTTGTATCAGATGTATTTATAGAATAAAAATCTAACCATAAGGAGGTTGAAAAATGGAAAATCAAGTATTAAAAGATGAAGTTTTTGGAGATTATATTTCGGTTTACACACGGCAACAGGCTATCGAAGACGGAATTTTGATTGATGTTTCCTCGGTAGCAAAGGAAGCGGGGATCAAGTTTCCATTAGCTTTGACCCGTGCAGTATGGATGAAATATGTTGAGGTTCCTCCTAATGTAACCTGCCAAGATGAACAAGGCCGGCTTTGGGATATTGTCTGGATGTTTAAAAAACAGATTCAAGCTGGAGATCAAATGACCTTCAAGGTCTATGTCCGCAATTCGGCTGGACGGCCAAGGCTTGAGACCCTGAAAGCGGTTTGTGGCCCGGGTGATGATGCAGAACCAGTAATAACAATCATGTTGCCAAATGAGGATTGAAAAGGAGAAACTATGTCCCCAACTAACCAAATCTATTTATTCTGTGAAAAACGGAATCAGCGCCTTTCCGTGAGTGTCTGCCTCTTCCGTAAATGTGAAAATCTCGGCGAAGAAGAAGGGAAGTTCTTTTGTAAGTTTGTATCGGAAGTAAAGAAGAAAATTAAAAGGAGGAAAGGGGAATGAAAATAACCGACGAAATGTTACATGCAGCCGTTAAAAAAGCCGTAGAGAATGGCACTATCCCAAAAATAAGCAACATGGAAACATATGTGAAATATTGGGATAATATAAAAGAAATTTTAGAAACAGCATTAGAAGGAGGAAAGGCAAATGAAACAAATTAATGAATATTTAGAGGTTGGATATTGTCAATGTGGACAGCCATTAACGGCAGAACATTTAAGTAAATGGGCATATAATCAACTTAGTGCTGCGTTGGATCTTTTGGAGGCGTGCAAGGATGCCTACAAACTGATTGCATTAACCCGACCTGACACATGCGGTTATGTATTGGTAAAATTAAGCGATGCCATTGCCAAAGCCGAAGGAGAGAAATGAAAATCCGACTTACCAAAAAAATCTACATATTCCTTTTGAAGAATGAATTATTAATCCAATCTAAATAAAAATCAATGGAAGGAGGGAATCCAAATGAACTCAACAGATCGAGCGGAATTAAATGAGCTGAGGGTTGCCACAATCTTGAATACAAAAAAGAAAGCCCTTAACGATTGTGTTAATCTCATGTGGGATTGCTATCAGAGGGTGGCCCAAACCCCGGATGACGATCGTTGGACACGGATCTTTATAGAGGCACGGGATCTTCATCAGGCAGCTCTACAAGATGGGCAGGAGATCGCAGAATAATCATCCAGAAGGGGAGCCGACTTCCCCTTTTTTATTTAGTGAGGACTGTTTTGTTGATCGCTAAAGTACACCGCTAACGCTAATGCTGACCAAATATCTTTTTTTATTCCGTAGAGCTTGCCTTGTTGTTTTTTAGTACCCGGAGGCCCGAACCGATCTATTAAGACGCACCTGATATTAGAATCGGTGGCCCTGTTTGTATTACAGAAATGTTGTTTGATTTCTTTGCGATAGATTAAATTAAGGGAATGACCAGCATTTAAAGACGCCTCTTTTACCTGTCCAATAAAAAGAACGGTCTCAAAAATCTCCTTGCCGACAGGCATACCGAAACTCTGTATCATCTCACAAACGATTTGCTCATAAGGTTGAATCAACCTCACCATTTTTAAAAGTTCATCGTTTTCGACTATCCCAAAAGAGGTAATGGTTTCGTGTTCAGAATCCCATTTAAGGAAAGCACTCTGCTTAGGACCTGGATCAATAGTAAATATTTTCATTCTCTCTCCCTCTGTATCTTCTGAAAAATCCTCCCTTGCCTTGTTTTATAAACCTGATAATAAGGGATTAAATCGTTAGGATAATATCTCTCCCCGCAGATGAGGCATTTAAAAACAGGATCGCTTGATCTTACTATCCTATCATCGATCATGGGACCATGGCACCTGAGGCATTTGACCATCTTCAATCTCCTTTTAGCATCTTTGTTCCTCTAAAAGCTGCTGGTCTACTCCATTTTCTGTTTAAATCTAACCATTCCTTTGAATACTGAATCCTTTTCTTTGGCTGGTATAATTGAGCAAACGGTAGAAATCCCAAGCCATAGACTTCTTTTAATCTTCTTTCTGCCTCTTCTATGCTTTCATTCCTCCCGATCATAACAAAGCATCTCTTTTTTTCGATTGACATCCCGCTTAAAAGATTCGCCACCCCTTCAAGAGGCTTGATGGCCCCCGCCGTATCGCAAGCAAAAAACATTTCATCAACTCGAATTGAATCGAAAAGGGATTTATGCCAAGGTTGGAAAAGAGTTGAGTCAAGACCTCCTTTGAACTGTGCAGCTTTTTTCTGGACACTTAGCATTAAGAAAACTCCTGCCAAATGTGATTTGGAACAGGCAAGAAGATTATTGTCAATCACAATATATCCTTCCTTAATTTTTAGTTCCCTAATCTGTCCTTCTCTGCTTGGCACAAAACACCATTCGCACTTTTTCGGACATCCTCTTGAGGTTTCAATCACGCCTTCTTTAACAAACATCCCTGGTTCAAATTCATCCCCCGTGTCATCAAGTGCGGGTCCCCCAATTAAAACCGATTTATAATATTGACTCCATGCCTTCTGTAACCTTTGGGCTTCGGGAATATCCCAAGTAAATGTTACAGATACCTTAACTGGCATTTCGGGGGGTCTAAAAAACGGAGGATCTCCCACAAAGGCGAATTCATCGTCTGGAGTCCATTTTGTTCGTCGGGGAAATACTCTAATCATTCTTTCCTTATTCTTTTTCCGAAAGCCTCAATGAGCTTATCGGCCTGTAATGCTCGGTATTCTTTCCAAGAATAAAGCATTAAACATTTATCACACTGGGCAAATGGATCGCCTCTTTTAGGCTTATAGCTATTAAACTTGATGATATTACCAGAGCACTTACATCTCATCTTTTTATCCCTGCATGGGTTAAGGAATCTATTTGGATTAATCCTTATGATAAGGAGGTTATTTTCAAAAGTCAATAGTTATTTTTGGGAGAAAGTAAAATTATTTTACATGCAATTTCCGTTCCTGAAATCTTTAATCACGAAAAATAAATAAAAATAAATATCTTGACAAATTCTTTTACATGATTTATAAAGGAATTATGAAAACCTTTAAAATACCTTCTAAAGAAAAAAAGCAGATGATTAAGGAATATTTAGATAAGAAGTTAAGCCAATCAGATATTGCTCGAATGTTGGGAATAAGCCGACAACTTGTTAGATATTGGGTTCTCAAATTAAGGATGAAAAATAAATGAATACCAACGGAAAAGGAATAAACTTAGAAGAAACCAATGGGATGTGGAAGGGGATCAATGTTGGATATGGTGCTTTACATGAATGGGTAACAAATAGATTGAAAAAACCTTTTGTATGTTCCAAATGTAATCAAAACAAGATTGTTGAATTGTCAAACATTAGTGGAGAGTATAAAAGAGATTTATCTGATTGGGAATGGCTTTGTCGTAAATGTCATATGGCCCAAGATGGAAGAGCAAAAAGTTTAAGATTTATTGGTAAACATACGGAAGAATCAAAAGCAAAAATAAGTGAAACAACAAAGAAATACTTTCGAGATGAAGAGTGGAAAAATTGGTGGGTAGAAACGATGAAAGGGAAAAAAAGAACAGAACGGTTTAAAACATTTATATCTGAATTTGCAACAAAAAGAGAGAGAGACAAATTCGGGAGGTTTATTTAAAAGATGGAACAAAAAAGAAAGGAGAAAATAAAATGAAGCAAGCGTTAATCTTGATCCCAGAAAAAATCAATGGTCTTTTAACTGATTATGCCGATGATCTGGAGGAGGCGTGGTCTCATCTTGGAGACAATGAGGCATTGAATATAAATCTCTCTGCCAAGATCGGATTTGATAAGCATAGTAAGCCTGCCTGTGAGGTCACGATCTCTTTCATCAAGGAGAAGATCAAGGGGTCTGTGACTTTCAACTGGGGGGATCAACAAAATAATCTTTTTAAAGTGATCAAGGGAGTGGATGACGAATTAAAAAAAGATCATACATCAATGACGATTAGCTCATCAAATGGCAAAAGCGTAACACTTGGTGATAAGGAAGCCAAAGGATGAAATAGTAACTATTCTTTAATATGGGTGGTGAGTTCGGACGGTAGATGATATTTTTTGATTCGAGACTTCCTGCCCGCCCATAAATTATTGAAGGAGAAAACAAAATGATTCGCTGTCCAAGATGCTTAGGTAAGATCAACAGAGAATTACATGATGTAGCCGATTCGATCAAATGCCCTTCGTGTCGGCAAGAGGTGAACAACTTAAACGCATTCTCGGTCGTGAGTTTCCCAGATTGTGTCTCAAGTGTGCGCTATGTTGGTCTAAATACTTGGGAAAATGCAAGTTTACTTTTAAAGATGATGCAGTAAGAGGCCAAAAAATGAAGATCATCCTGATCTATCCCGACCTCGGAGAAGAATCTGAGAAGTGCTTAATTGAATGGTTAAAAGAAAAGATAGAGGATAAATCTCCATTGAATATTTCTCCTCTTCGATACGTGGATAAATTGGAGGTTGAACGATGAGGCAAAACATCATCCGAATCATTAAATATTTAGCCTTCTTCTATGCCATCCTTTTGGCATTATTTATAATAATGATGGTGACAAAATGAACGACTCTCTTAGATTTTTCGTCGGTCTTAGAAATGCTTCTATCTTTTGTATCCCATTCTGGATAGGGACCGCATTGTTAATTTATTGGTTATTTTTCTAAAGGGAGGGAATTAAATGATTTATATTGACGATACTTTGGGAAAGAGACTTTGGGATGAGCTTGTCTTTATAGAAAGGATTATCAGAACAGTCCCGGCAGGAACTATAAACTGGGAGATAATAAGGTCTGGGATAGAAAAACTTCTCAAAGAATCATCCAGAAATGGAGTGGTGGAATGAAATGTCCCACTTGCCATTGTCATATAGACCCCAAACTTGACTGGAGAAGTCTGTTGGCGATTATTGCCCTTACTCTTTTGGTAGGTTTTGTTGGAACAATCTTTTTTTACAACTGGAAAATGACACCCAAATTTGAGCGACAGATCGAGAAGGATAGGGAGATCAAAAAAGAATTAGAGAAGAATTATGTGCCAACCTTACCAAAGAAGAAAGGATAAACAATGGATACAAATTCTAATTTCTATATTGCCGGTCTCATCTGCGCTGGCGGAGTGGTGATCATGGGAATACTGTTTATCCTCATGGTGATAAAAACAAGGATTTTTGAATGAATCCAAACAAGAAAGGAGACAAAATAAATGACAATCAAACAAGCAAGGGCAACAATGATTCGAGAATTTAAGAAAGATCCTGGCCTTAAGCAGGTATATATAGCCAATTTGGCTTGGCTCATTTATGACAACCAAAAAGTTTCGACCAGTCCGCCAAAAGAGAATTTAAAGAAAATGGATGGATGTAATCGGATGGCTGAGAGGATTTTAAAATTGATATTTGAGTAAAAAAGTCGCTCTGCCCCCGCCCGAGGTGAAGTCAGCTTGCAGTTAACCAGAGGGGTCGCCATTCAAAGGCACAACCCTCATATCGTCAGATGGGCAAATAAAGCTGGCAGCGGGGAGAGAGGAGAGGAAAAATGATACTTTCTGAACAACATATTTTAGAACTGAAAACTGAATTAGAAGAATTAATCACCGAAAGAGAGGGTATGGTTGCGATGAATCTTCAAAGAGTACACCTTGAACAATCAATGGCTTATGATGGTCATGCCTTTCTTTATATCCAAAATCGCATGAAAGCGATTAGAGAACGGTTGATACATTTAGGGGAAAAATAGAAAGGAGGATCCATGATAAAACGTCTAAAAATCTTATTCCTGAAATGGCAGATCAGGATTCTGCTGAAAAAATATCACCTTGCCCGTAATCCAGTTGGAAGCGGGAGAAAGAAGAAACCGATTGAAGCTGATTATAAACTTTCAGGTCAAATCTCTGATGAGTACCGGACCCATGATCCCAATGAGAAATGGCCTGGGAAGAATATGGGAGATTGAAAGGAGGGAATTATGGATTTTATGACAGCCAAAGACGAATTAAAGAAATTAGCAAACGGGAAGTATCATCAGATCCGTTATGAACTGACGGAATATTCAAGTGGAATGATCGAGGTCAACTGTTGTCTTTATATTGATCCAAAAATTTCGTCAATAGGGAAAACTTGGAAGGATGCACTAAACAAAATGAAAATTAACCTTGGACTATCCGAATTGAAAATTGATCCTAACGAGGCTCCAAGAGAAGAGAAAGAAAAGGAGGAATGAAAATGGAAAAACAAATAATAATTAAAGGTTTTACTATTCGGGGAGCTGATGGGAATGATTTGAGAATTTCAGAAACCGTAGAGAGGGATCAGGTTGTTATATCTATTCAACAAAATGATGATAAGGCAAGGATGGCAACGGTAAGGTTGGATAAAGAACAATTTGAAGCTTTTTTTGACCTCAGGTATGAAATTGGCATCAAAAATCCAATTAAACCTGAAGAAAAGGAGGAATGAAGATGGAGAATACAGAGAAATACGAAGTTGATCCTCCTAATAATTGCCCTATTTGTGGAAGGGGTAAGGCTCAAAGTAAAAAACTCTGGGCGCATCATTTAAGTTATGAACCTGAAAAAATTGTTTATCTCTGTCGTCAATGCCATTCTGTTGTCCATTGGCTAAACTTCATTGGGATGGATGCTCTTAATGAACTAATTTCTTGGATTCTCATCTATGGAAATTCATGGATAAATGGAAACGAAAAATATCAAAAATCACCTCACAAAAAGATTGTTAACAAAAGATGGGCACAATTAAATAGAAAAAGAACAAATGAAAATGCACGAAGAAGGTACGATCTTGACCCAGAAAAACATAGAAATGCCGTTAGAAAATATCGAGCCAAAATAAAAGAAAGGAGAAATTCAAATGACTGAAAATGGTAAAAAATATGAAATTGAACCTTTAGTTTTAGAAGATGATTCTCTTATTGAAATAGCCCAAAAAGCCGAACAAAGAATCGAGGCCGTTAAACAGATTAAAAATATCGTTTTGAAAATCACCAACCCAAGAGACTGGACAAATCAAAACGATAGACCGTATCTTGGTGGAAGTGGTTGTCATAAGGTTGCTACCGTCTTTGGTATTGGATGGACATTTCTTGGAGATCCAATCAAAATAAGAGAAGAAGATGGACATTTTAGATACGACACAAAATTGTCTGTTTTTATGAGGGGAAGAATTACAGAAGTAATGGGATCAAGAACAAGTAAAGATCCTTTTTTTACTACAAGATATAGAGAAGGGAAGCAGATAGAATTACCTCCATCAGAGGTTGATTCTGGGGATGTTCTAAAGGCTTCAATAACTAATGCTCAAGCAAATGGAATATCTGCAATTTTGGGAATAAAAAACCTTGCTTGGGAAGATTTGGAAAAAGGAGGAATTAAGAAATCCGAAGTTACAGAGATTCAATACAAAAAGAAAGGTGAATCTCCAAAACAAAACGGAGGTTCCCAAATAAAAGATCCCGATTCTCCGGCGACCGAAGGTCAGATAAAAGCTATCCATGCGATTCTGGGGGGGCTTGGAATTAAAGATGATCACGGAAAATGTGAAAAGGTTACAGTCATAATTATGGGAGAAGGGAAAACACCCATTCCTCATATTTCCAGTGAATCTATCACAAAAGGACAGGCATCAAAGGTCATAGATACACTTAATAAGGAGAAGAAATGATTGATATAGTACAAAAAGTCATCGAATATAAGGCAAGTAAAATTAAAATGTGGCCCGTGAACGCCAACCGAGCGGGGGAATTGGGTCATCCCTGTGATCGTTATCTTGTTTATCTTCGGACA
>Ga0315291_10011513_pt1 | contig 10781 bp, 13 predicted proteins | sample YL17G12_20_MG_FD_203070 | JGI IMG/M metagenome (GOLD analysis project Ga0315291, IMG submission 203070) | Sediment microbial communities from Yellowstone Lake, YNP, Wyoming, USA - YL17G12_20 | ecosystem: Environmental > Aquatic > Freshwater > Lake > Sediment | place: USA: Wyoming | collected... | reverse complement strand
CTGAGGAGGAATCTTCCCTTTTCTGAAGCCTGGTATCTTAACTTTATTTGATAACTGCTTATACGCATAAGTTACTGCTTCATTCAGTTTTTCAACTTCTACTTCGACGGTGATTTTAACCCTGTTTTTCTCAACCTTGCTTACAGTTGTCTTCAAAATAATTTACTCCTTCAACTTATTTTAGGGGTTCTGGTGCGAGAGGGGGGATTTGAACCCCCATGGTTATCCCACTGGATCCTAAGTCCAGCGCGTCTGCCAGATTCCGCCACTCTCGCCTGGTGGGTCGTACAGGCTTCGAACCTGTGACCCCCTGATTAAGAGTCAGGTGCTCTGCCTACTGAGCTAACGACCCTGTAGAATTCCTAATTAGCAGAGAGATTTTAGCAAATAAAAAAAGAAATGCAAAATCTGATGACTATATAAATAATGTCACGGGGAAGGTTAATAAAATTAGATTTTCAAATACAAGCTGTTGATTATTTTTTCTATTTGTATTAAATTTTAGCCAGATCGGAATATTAATAATGGGGGAGCCATGAAAAAAATCCTATGCTTTGTTATTTCCTTTATATTAGCCTTTTCGCTGTTTTTTGGATTATTAGAAGCTACCGGTACTGGTTTTCCGCAAATAAAAGTAGAAAAAGCATTAGCTTTAAGTAAACCGACATCTGTAGCGATAGATAATCCTCTTTTATCCGGCAGTAGCATCTCGGCAAACAAATCATCTTACAGAATTGATAAAACAGTAACTATAAAAGTTAAAGTATGGTACTTTGGTAAAAAAATGTTTCACGCACCTTGCATAATTAATATATGGTGGGTTCCCTCTTTAAACGAAACTAAAACACAGTACTTTTTATACTCTGATAAAGGTAAACTCACTCTAAAAATAAAATTATCTGATCTTGAGTGGAGTAAATATTTAACTTCAGGTCAATCGATTGGTATTTCTGCAAATATTTGTTTGTGGGAATATAATAATTCCTTGGGCACCGTTGGACCAATAATAGTAACCGTTAAGTAGAAAGATATTTAATAAAAAATACTATTTATTACACTGTTAACATTAGTTATAAGATTGTTTATAACCACTCAATACTAATATTTTTTTCTAACTGTTTGAATTCTTTGTCCCCCGTAACTAAAGAACCTCCATAATTTTTTGTAGTAGCTGCTGCTATACAATCTGCATATGATAATGAATTAAATGCTTTATACTCTGAAGCTTTTTTTATTAAGGAAATATCTGGATAAACTAAACTTATTGGCAGCTTTTGAAAATTGTTTTCAAAAGTATTGATTTTTTCATAACCCTGTTCTCTTAAGATTATATAATATACTTCTCCCCAATTGATGATATTCATTAGCAATTTTATTTCATTTCTTGTGGTTTTATCAAAAAGATCAATAATCTTTTCGAAACCACTGTCTTTTTCAAAATATGTTATTAAGCAATAGGCATCAATAATGTAATTTTTCATAAATTCTTTTCTTTCTCTTTTTCAATGGTTAAAGCTTTTAAGAGCTTACCCCTTTCAGATATGCTTCCAGCAAGTTCTTTAAAGAATCCTTTATTTATCGGAGTTAGAATTATCCTGTCATTGTTGATTTCAATAATAAATTTTGTACCCTTTTGAATATTTATTTTTTTACGAATCTCTGAAGGCAAAATAACCTGCCCTTTGGAAGATAAAGTAGTTGATAGCATAAAATTTCCTTTTTTTATAAATTATTAAGTTAATGATAACATAACATACTTTACACATAAATACAATAATGATTATGATTGTCTTACTTTAATTGAATAGACTTACCAGTATAAGGTGGTGCGCCCGGAGGGATTTGAACCCGCATGGTTATCACCCTAGATTCTAAGCCCATCGCGTCTGCCAGATTCCACCACTCTTGCCTAGTGAGTCATACAGACATCAAGCCTATGACCCACTAACTAAGAGTCAGGTGCTCTGCTACTTAGAACCATTCCAGGCTGTAGTACTCAAATACTGCATTTCAATAGTATTTGCATTAACAATGTCAGCGTTTAATTTAAGAGCGCCAGTCAGAAGAAACCACCGAAGAAGAGACAGAATATGACAAGATAGAAGAGGAAATAATACAATTTGACGCAGAATTCAACAAAATAATAAAAAAATGGCTAAATGACATATCGAAGCTGGGTTTTATCGATTCTGTCCAAAAAATTCCCCCGTATATAACAATCATTTCTGAAACAATAAGAAGATTGGAGATATTAAATGTACCTGCTCCTCTTACGAATTTCATGGTCAAAGAATTGGGCTTTTGGTATCATCTGCGCGATGGCTGGCTTGCCGTGCCAGCAAGGATGGAGGACACTGGAGCAAATTTTGAACAAGCAACAAAATTAATGACAGATGCAGAAATTGAGCTAAGAAGAGTATATAAAGAATACGACCTAGAGTATTTACTATCACCAGAGCACGGAATCACCAAACAGCTAAATGAGAGTTTGCCAAAAACATACACCATCCCCTGATGCGCTTGTAAGAAAGTAGCTGAGCTTTGGATATAATTCCACCTAACGCGTGGAACGCAATTCTTCTTCTATAATCTTGTCCGCGATAAAAAGCTTTAGCAATGACTGGTAAGGGACGTCACGTTTATGTGCCAGTACCTTAAGTCGCTCTATCATCGACTCCGGCAGGCGAATGGAGATTGCCCGCATTGTTGGACGCAAGTTTGGGAGTTTGACCCGCTTTGCCTTGCACCAATCGACATACCCAGTGGAGTCGTGTGACGACCAGAACTCTCGTTCCTTATCTTCGTTCTCAAACTTCGGTATCTTCTGAATCTGCTTTACTTCGACCACCTTTATACTCCTTCTTCTCACGCTTGCTCATATCTCGAGCAGAGATTACTCTTAACAACTCACCTCGTAAAGTAAATACTACAAATAAAAGTCGACCTGCATCTGTCTGGCCGAGCGCATAAAACCTTGGTTCAATACCCGAGTGCTCGACATCCGACGTGATTAAGAGCAGCTCATTAAAAAATAACTCCTCACATTCAGTCCAACTGACCTTATGCTTAATCCAGTTCTTGTCGGTATTACTATCATCCCATTGAAAGCCAGTACATCCTAAGAGCTGTTTTAGCGTATTAGCCATTATTTATGTATACGCCTGATATATACAAATGTCAAGATGATTGGTGTATAATTTAGTGCTTGTTCAATTAAAATAGGTTCATATTAGTCAAGCTTGGCACCAAATTTTTTCTTATCTGCAAATAAACTTTAAAATGCAAAATCGATGACCACCTAAATTTGACAAGTATCAACTATTTTGATACTATGCGCCTTTCCTACTAAGGTAGAACGGAACCAAACCTTCCTCGGCGAAGAACCGGGGAATTTTTTTATTTAGAGATAAATCGCTCTAGTTTTTTTATTTCAATAAATTTAGCCTGTCTTAATAACTCAATAGAAACATGATCCTTTATGGAAAATACCAGATACCTTTTGTGAAAGTTTCTGAGATATTTCATCAACGCTTCAAAATCATTATCCCCGGAAAACAGCAGGAAAGAGTCAAATTTATCTCTGTTGTGCACTGCATCAATTGTAAGTTCAACATCTAAATTACCCTTGTGAAAACCACCACCTTGCTTATCTTTGATGAATTTGACATTCTTCATTCTCGCGATATAGCCGGCTATTTCCAAAAAATCAATGAACTTCTTCTGCTTTGTATAGGTTGGGTCATAAGCAGTATAAGGCACTATTCTACTTGATCAACTCTTTTATAATATCCATAAAAGGCAAAGATAAAGGGTGGTGGTGCGCCCGGAGGGATTTGAACCCCCGACCTGCGGATTCGAAGTCCGTCGCTCTATCCAAACTGAGCTACGAGCGCAAATAAATGGGGTGAGCGAAGAGATTCGAACCCTCGACCTCAGGAGCCACAATCCTGCGCTCTAACCAACTGAGCTACGCTCACCACGAACTTTCCAAATGCTGGGTGCAGAGCATCCAACATCTTTTTTATTTTTGGCGCGCCCGGAGGGATTCGAACCCCCGACCCTCGGATTAGAAGTCCGATGCTCTATCCTGCTGAGCTACGAGCGCAAAACCCACAAACCCTTTTAAACATGGAGCGGGAAACGGGGTTCGAACCCGCGACCCTCAACTTGGAAGGCTGATGCTCTGCCAACTGAGCTATTCCCGCCCGCAGGTTAATATTATAACATCGTAAATATGATAACAACTTGCTTCATTTCTTAGTTCTTATCCTCAGCCCGGGAATAAACATGGGTGTCCTCTTCTTGTATTCAAGATATTCTTTGCCAAGACGCTTCTCGAGTTCTGGTTCTTCAATTGCTTTTATCTCAAGCACACAAAATAGAATAAGAAGTGGAGTGAATATAAAAATGAGAGAAAACGAGTTAAATAAAATGCCGAGCCCAAACAGTAGAATAAATACACCGGTAAGCATAGGGTTTCTAACATGGGCATATGGACCAGTAGAAACTATCTTAGGCGGTGGATTAAAAGGTACAGGTGTTCCCTTCACTTTAAGAAAACACAGAACTGACCATAGTATTAAAAATATTCCTATAGCAAGAATAGGCCAAGCCAGAATGATATTCCATGCTTTGGGAAAAAGATTAGGAAACCTTAAGAATTTATCCAGTAGAATAGAAACAATAATAAATAGCGTTATAATGGCAAAAAAGAAGACCGCTCCTAAAGGAGTAAGAATATTTCGTATTTTACGAGTACCAGTTGCTGCTTTATAGAAAATATCAATTATTCTTTCACGTAGGTTCATGATTTTTATCCCCAAGTAATATATCTGATCTGGTCGGGGCGAGAGGATTTGAACCTCCGACCTCCTGCTCCCAAAGCAGGCGCGCTAAACCAAGCTGCGCTACGCCCCGAAATCGTAATATAGGATAGTTTAACGAAATTCCTCAGTCAAATAAAGCGTATGAACCGCGCATATCATGAAAGTGGTCGATCTTTATAGTCTGGACGTTTTATAAACCAGCCGCACGGATTTCGCGCGGTGGCTGATCTCGTTCTTCTGCGCAAGCGATAACTCCGCCATCGAGCGATCAAAACCTGAGGGTATGAATATCGGGTCGTACCCGAAGCCATCCTTCCCTGAGGGATGATATGATATCTTCCCGCAACAGATACCTGTTGCGATGCAAATCTTATTTCCGGGGAGGACCAGACATGCAACCGCCCTGAATCTTGCAGTCCTCTTTTCATTCGGGCAATTTTTCATCTCCAGCAGCAGCTTTTCGATGTTTTGCTGGCTATCCGCGTTCTCTCCTGCATAACGCGATGACATCGGTCCAGGCCTTCCTTCGAGAAAATCAACTTCAAGGCCGGAATCATCAGCAATTGCGGGTAAATTGAAGTAGGTACTTACAGTTCTCGCCTTCATGATTGCATTCTCAGCATAAGAATTGTCAACCTCAGGAAGATGGGGCCAGTCCGAAAATTTTTTATAAGTTAAGATCTTAACCCCAAAGGGCTTCAGGATTGTGGTTATTTCGCGAATCTTGCCGTCGTTTTTGCTGGCTATTATCAGTTTACTCACTATTTCTTAATTAAGTCTTCTCCGATAGTCTTCATCTGAATTTCAATTAACTTCTTTATACCGCTCTGGCCCAGAGAAACCATCGTATCCATCTCTTCCTTACTGAAAAGCCCTGCTTCACCCGTGCCCTGAATTTCTATGAACTTTGAGTTGCCAGTCATAACTATGTTCATATCAACCTGGGCGATCTTATCCTCTTCAAAACACAAATCAAGCAAAAGCTCATCATTGACCTTGCCCACGCTTATCGCTGCAACGTAGTCGTTTATGGGGAATGCCGCTATTTTTTTCTCCGTCAGGAGCTTTGAAAGACAATCATGCAGTGCTACAAAAGCGCCGGTAATAGAAGCGGTACGCGTGCCGCCATCAGCTTGAATGACATCACAATCCATCCATACCGTAAGGCCACCAAGTGCCTCCAGATCGACTACTGCTCGAAGTGACCTGCCTACCAGTCGCTGGATTTCCTGCGATCTCCCGTTAATCTGTCCCCTTATCGAATCCCTTATGATCCTGGTTTGCGTTGCACGGGGTATCAGAGAATATTCGGCGGTGATCCACCCACCATGCCCTTGCTCCTTTATGAACGGCGGCACCTTGTACTCCACGCTTGCTGTGCAAATGACGCGCGTATTCCCCGCCTCAAAGAGCACCGAGCCCTCCGCATAGGAAATAAAATTACGCGTTATCTTCACGCTGCGCAGTTCATCATACCTGCGCCCGTCAGACCTCTTAAACACCAATGTCTCCCCCATCACTCAGGTTTACTACCTCAATCTCCGCTATCTCTTTCCCCAGAAATATGCTTCCAACCTTCTGAAAGCTTTTCATGCCACCGGTTGAAAGAAACCTTATATTAGATGACAGGATATCATCTCGCAACATATTGTTCGAGATCAAATATTCCTTGACAGCCCTTGCCGTCTCCCTTGCAGAACTTATCACGGTGATATCATCATTGATTATCTTCTTTATCTCCTCCTCTATCAATGGATAATGTGTACAACCGAGTATCAATGTATCGATGTCCTTTGCCATAAGCGACTCAAGATATTCCATGAGCTGCGAATTCAATATCTCTCCATTTAATACTCCATCCTCAATTAGCTCGACCAGTTTTGGGCAGGCCTGCGTGAAGACCTGACAGTTGTGATTCAGATCTCTTATCGCACGCTCATACATGCCGCTCTGCGCAGTGGCTATAGTTGAGATAACCCCTATTCTGCCCCTTCGGCTCCTATTGCATGCCGCCTGCGCACCTGGCGATATCACACCCAGTATCGGAACGCCATACTTATCCTTGATACTCTCAAGTCCAGCAGCCGTAGCGGTATTACAGGCAATCACAATCAGCTTGACATTGAGGTGGTACAGATAGTCCACAATCTCATGTACAAAACCTTTAACCTCCGCCAGACTCCTTGGGCCATAGGGGAATCTTGCCATATCACCCAAATAGATGATATCTTCATGGGGAAGTATTTTATTTATTTCTTTCAGTACGGAAAGACCGCCCACACCTGAGTCAAAAATCCCAACAGCCCTATTGTCCATTAATGATTCCTTCCATAATTAAAAAAGCTCTGAAACCGGCAAGTTTCAGAACTTGTACCCGCTCAAAAAATATGGTGGAGGCGGCGGGAATCGAACCCGCGTCCGAAAACGTCCACTTAGAAACCTGCTACAAGCTTTTCTCACATTTAAATTCGCACCGGATTGCCTGTGAGGGGGCTCTCCGTAGCTATCCTGTTTTAATTTTCCCTTATGTCCAAACAGGCCAGGACTTTCGGTAATCCGCTAAACGGCGCCCGATCAGAGCCGCGGAACTCTCCAATCAGACGTAGTCGCTTAAATTAAGCGGCTAGTGCGAGCTTTTCGTTCGCGTTTATCTTTTTCCAATTTTTTACGAGGAATTGGGCCTCGGCTTGCAGTCTCTAACCAAACCGATTCCGTCGAAACCTTATCGCCCCCGAGTCACTCTGGCTCGAAAAGCTTTCTCAATTTCGCGCTGGGCGGTTTCTCTGGCTATAGCGTCCCTCTTATCGTATTCTTTCTTACCTTTTGCGAGGGCTATTTCAACTTTTGCTTTGCCACCTATAAAGTATATTGACAGGGGCACAAGTGTCAAGCCCTTCTCCTTCACTTTCCCAATCAACCTTGAGATCTCCTTCTTGTGTAGAAGGAGTTTCCTGTCCCTTAAAGGATTGTGATTATTAATATTGCCTGCAGGATACTGACTTATATGCGCACCGATGAGAAATAACTCCCTCCCCCTGAACTCAGCATAGCTGTCCTTCAGGTTCGCCCTGTGATCGCGAAGTGACTTCACCTCCGTTCCCAGTAGAGCAATGCCTGCCTCCATATTTTCCAGTATGAAGTAGTCGTGCAGCGCCTTCTTATTTCTTGTTACGAATATCTTTTCTTTCGAATTCATTGGGAAAAACGGATGCTACTTTGTCTGTTTAAAATCAGTAACCTTTTTACCTGAAATTAGCTCCCTTAGCACTTCAACTCCTTTCTCAAGAAAAGCATCTTCTTCCATATTGGAGTCTTGTGAGACTAAGACATCTGGAGTAATTCCAACCTTATCTATGCTCCTATCAGATGGGAGATAATAAAGCGCGCTGGTAATCTTAAAACCGGATTCATCGGAAAGATTCAGGATTGCCTGCACAGAACCTTTGCCAAATGTGACCTCACCGACCAGCACCCCGCGATTGTTATCCTGTATCGCTCCAGCGAAAAGCTCAGAGGCACTTGCGCTATATCGGTTCACCAGGACCACCAGCGGGAAGCTCTCATCGCCACTGCCATCTCCGCTATACGATTCCACGAGCTTTCCTCTGGTCTTAAGTGAGACTATCTTGCCATTCTTAATGAAAAGCCTGCCCATTGCAATCGCATCATCAACTGACCCGCCGAAGTTCTGCCGCAGATCTATTATCAGGCCCTTTGCCCCCTTTTCTTTAAGCAGATCGGACTCTTTTACAAACTCTTGGGCACCACCGACGTCAAATGCAAAGTATCTGATGTAACCAACATCTTCGCCAATCATCTTCGATTCAGTGCTCGGAACTCTGAACTTTTTCCGCGTAAGGGTTAGATCAACGATTTTTTTCGTGGTACTTTTCACGATTGACAGCTTAACTTTAGTCCCCTCTTCTCCCCTTATCATCGAGATCACTTTATCAATATCCATGCCCTCGATGTTTGTGCCGTCCACCGCTATTATCTGATCCCCGGCCTCAATACCAGCCTCGAATGCTGGGGTATCCTTGATCGGCGACACAACAACTACTTTCCCTTCTTTCTGAAGGACCCAGATTCCCACTCCCACGACGTTTCCGTGCAGGTCTTCCAGCAGCATTTTCAAATCTTTTGCCGAATAGTAAAAGGCATGGTCATCATTTAAGCTCTCGAGCATCCCCTTTATTGCAGCAATCTTTAAACTCTCACCGCTTACCTCATTGACGTACTGCTCGTAGATGTAATCAGCCGCCTCATCTATCACCTTGAAAGGATCAGGAGACGTCGAACCCTCTTTAGCAGATGAGCTTAACCCGGGAATTATGAAACCTGCCCTGTCTGAGAGAATGAGCCCAAGCCCAAATCCAAGTACCAGGGTAAGAATGGGAATGACAATGATCAGAGCAAGAAATAATTTCTTATTCTTCAAAAAAATAACCTCTCTTATATGTAACCAAGCGGGTTCTTCGGGGCACCGTTTACTCGAACTTCGAAATGCAGATGAGGACCAGTTGAATAACCTGTGCTGCCAACATAGCCAATCAAATGACCACGTGAAACGACCTGACCGTTATTGACCTTTATTCCGGACAGATGAGCATAAAGCGTGGAGAGACCACCTCCATGGTATATGACGATATAATTACCATAGCCGCCGCCATAACCTGCATTAACCTGCACCACCTGCCCCGCTTCAGCAGCATATACTGGCTGGCCCATACTCCCGCCAATATCAACCCCTTCATGCATCCCGCCCCATCTTGGTCCAAAATATGATGTCACCACACCGCTTGTTGGCCATCCAATCTTGCCCGGAGCGTTACCTCCGCGCATTGCCGCAAGCTGTGCCTCAATCTGTTTCGATCTTTCTTTTAGAGCTCTATCCAGAGCTTCTAATTTTTTTCTATCTGCTTGCGTTTGATTAAATAATGCATATTTTTCATCATATTTCTTTTGTATTTCTGCTTCTTTTATTTCGGCAGCACTAACGAGTTTCTGTAAATCTTTTTCTTCGCTCAATAATACCAGTTTCTTGTCCTCAATCTCGTTTTCCTGAAGTGAAATGCTCTCTCTTATTGTCCTGACCTCGGTCAATATTGCTGCATCCTGCTCAACCATCTTCCCCATCAGCACCCACTTGGACATGAAATCCGAGAAATCCTCTGACATCAGGAAGACTTCCAGATAATTTGGCTCGCCATTTTTATAGATAGCAGCTGCCCGCCTGTTTAAAATTTCGACCTTCTCTTTCAGTTCATTCTCGAGATCATTTAACTGCTGCTGTTTTTCAATTAGCTCAATCTGTGTTTTTTCAATATATTCTTCAAGATTGTTCTTTTCGTTTATCAAAACTTCTTTCTCTAATTGAGCGACGTTAAGTTCATCATCTATTTTATTTACTTGTCCAAGATATTCAGCTTCCTTTTTCTTTGCTTCTTCAATCTTTTTCTTATTTGCCTGGATCTCTTTTTTTATCTGGTCAAGCTCATCGCTGGGTGAAATAGCAGAAGCTAAATTAGCTGAAAGCGAAATCGACATTAAAAAAATCAAAAAAAAGGTAAATATTCTAAAAAAAATGGTTTTCATACCTTATAAATTAAATTCAAATCCTTAAAAACCTTCTAAGCGCAACAACGCTTCCCCCGGCTCCAATGAGGACGCCCATGATTATTACCGAGAGAAAAACGGTCGCCTGTACTGGGTTTTCACCAAGCACAGCCAGGTTCCATATGTGAAGGGTATTTATAATTGCCTGCTCTGCCTTGATTAAAACAAACTGATTGGTAAGCCAGATGAGAAATACAGCTACTAAGCCCCCGAAAATCCCCTGGATAATTCCCTCAAAGACAAAAGGCCATGTGACAAACCAGTTGGATGCACCAACCAGCTTCATCACTTCTACCTCTTTCCTCCTTGAATATATCGCCAACCTGATGGTATTGTAGA
>Ga0315291_10011510_pt1 | contig 10782 bp, 12 predicted proteins | sample YL17G12_20_MG_FD_203070 | JGI IMG/M metagenome (GOLD analysis project Ga0315291, IMG submission 203070) | Sediment microbial communities from Yellowstone Lake, YNP, Wyoming, USA - YL17G12_20 | ecosystem: Environmental > Aquatic > Freshwater > Lake > Sediment | place: USA: Wyoming | collected... | reverse complement strand
CAGGCCGAGGTGATCGGGCTCGGCGGCACCGCGAACCCGGTAGACGCCATGGGCGACGCGCTCAAGGAGCCCTCCCTCGACCAGGCGGGAGAGCGACCGCCAGGCGACGCCGGCGGCCCTCGCCTGCTGGAGCGTGACGAGGCCCCATTGGCCCTCGGCGACATCGCGAATGCGCGTGAGTGGACTCGACATGCTGCAAAGTATAGCCCTGTCGTCATACTATGCAGCAGCAAGTTGTAAGACCGACCAGTATGTCATCGGCGGACTGGGGCGGGCTCGCTCGCGATGCTGTGCCGCGAAGAGCACCGAGTATCGGGCGTCCCCGGTTCGACGGCGACCCGAGCGCATCCTACGGCCCACGATGCAGACCGCCGGTCGCCGTTGGGATCAGCTCGTGGGCCTCATCTTCCTGGTCGTCACGATCGGGGCCGTGGTGCTGCTCATCGCGGGCTATGGCGTGGCGGTCGGCCTGGGCGCCCTCGCCGGCCTGGTCCTCGGCTTTGTGGCCGGGACGCTGGGCGCGCTGTGGCTCTGGCGGGGCTCCGGTCGCTCGGTCACCCTCGGCGGCATGGCCTGGTCCTCCGACCGCCCGACGGCCGAGCTGATGACCGACGAGCTGATGACGGAGATGCGCGATCTGGGCGAGATCAGTGGCGTCGATCTCGGGACCATCCGGTCAGTCATACCGGTCCTGGCCACCACCGAAGCGGGCGGGCTCACGGTACAACTCGTGACGATCGAGCAGCACGAGGCCGGATTGGCGATGACAGTCGACGTCCATGCCAGACCCGGCGCTCTCCCGCCCGCGTCGATGGCCCGAGTCGCCCTGGCCGACGACGTCGGCACGGTGTATCGAGCATCGGCCCAGGGGCAGGGTGGCTCGCCGGGCCAGATGCGGTACCAGGTCACCGCGATCCCGACGCCGCCGCCCGCGGCGACGCGGCTTGACGTCCGGATCGAACGCTTCCTCGACCCGTTCCCGGGTAGCCGCCAAGCCGCCATCGGCCCGTGGGGCTTCTCGGTGCCCCTCCATCCGACCGAACCCTCCGCTGCGTCCTGAGGGTGGCCGACATCGCACCGCAGGACCCGGCGGGGGCCCGCCGCACCCCTGTGACGACCATTCGCAGGAGTGGCCCCTGATCCGCCCTCGTACCGGCCGCCCGGGGTGGCGGCAATGGGGGGATGATGAGCCGCAGCGTCAGCGCCAGGTAGATTCGAGCCGCCAGTGATCTCATGGTCGCTAGCCCAATCGATCATCCTCCCCTCGGCCACGCCCCCCGCCAGTGTGCTCAGTTAGGACGAGCGGAGGGTGTCGGGGCGGACCGGCGACCGGGTGGGGTTCCGTTCAGCCGCCCGGACCCAGGCGCGCGCAGGTCGGCGAGCGTCTCGGCCCATGAATTGTCCCCGGCCTCCTCCCACAGCTCGGCGAGCTCGGAGTCAGCGGCGATCCGGTCGAGGGCGGCGAGGGCCGGCCCAGACGAGGGTCGCCCATGGCCGGTCGGCGCGGGCGGCGACCCAGGCGGCGACGTCGCCGGGCAGGTCCGGGCAGGGGCGGCCGAGGCCCGCCGCTACGACCTCGGCGGCGGCGATCGCGGAGGACGCGGCGGGCGACGAGGAATCTGCGGCCTTGGCGAGCGCCCGCGCGACGACGTCTTTCGAGACGCGGGAACGCCGCCAGGTCGAGCCGGCCGGCGAAGGCGTCGAACGAGAGGCTGCGCAGCTGGTGCAGCGGAGTGATGAGGGAGAGATCCGGGTCGATCTTGCCGCAGCCCAGGAACTCGAGGTCGGGGAGCTGTTCGGCGAGCTCCGGCGTGATCTCGTGGACGGCGAGAGCCCGGACACCTCGCTCGGCCGCCTCGGCGATCACCTCGCGGGTCTTGATGGTGTTGGCGTTCGGGATCCACATGCCACCTGCCTCGCGAATGGCATCGTCGCGCGGAGACAGGAGCCAGCGATTGTCGAACTGGTGAATGAGGCTCATGCAGAAAGCGCGGCTCCTGTCTTCACCATGTGCCGATCAGGTCGATCCATCGATCCACGTCCGGCTTGAGCTCGTCCAATGCTTGTCGTCGCTTCCTGTTGATCGCGTTGATCTGGTTCGCGAGGTTGTTGACCCCAGTCTCTCCATTGCAGGCGTTCATCGCCAGTTGTTCCGCGATGGACAGTGCGTCGTCGACGGCGTCGCCGAGCCCGCGAATGACCTTCACGTTGATCCCCTTCGTCGAATCGATGCGAATGGGATCGGTGGCGAGGTGCTCGAGGAGTCGCCGGGCAAGGTCCACGGAGCGCCCAACATACGGCTTGCCTGATGTGTCCATGCCCCGGCGCGGGACCGACGCCACGGCGCCGTTCGACCCGAGCGCAGGGGCCGTCTTTGACGGCCGGGGCGGCGGCCGGAGCTTCACCCGCCGCAGCCAGTCACGAGGCGGCCGCGGCTTCGCTCCACCACGCTCGCGACGATAAGTCGCAGATAAGCGGCGCAGAGGACGATGCCCGCGGCATCCGATGTCGGGCTCGCCCTTCGTCCGGCCGATCACTGGGGGCACCAGGGAGGTGCCCGCGTGCGCGCCGAACACGAAGACGAGACCCGAGACGGCACCCCAGTCGGGGCGCGATTCCACGCGGCAGCCGGAACCCGGGGAAGAGTGGTCGGGGCGAGAGGAATTGCGCCGTCATGTCTGACGCTGGCGCAGTAGTGCGGTTCGTGCGTGAAGCCGTCGCCGTGGAGCACGCTCACACGGCTTGACGGGTCGGCCACGGGCGTCGAAACGAGCCGCCGTCACGGCGCCACGGACGGCCCGGCGCGCGTCCGATCCTTCGAAGAGAGCGGTGCGCCCGGTGCGAAGCCGGAGGCTTGCTGGGGGAATCCGCAGCCATCAACCGTTCGGCAGGATGATCCTCCACCACGCGACGGACGCGACGGTCCCGAGTGCGAGCGCAACGGCCGCCCACGTCCACGACCACGCGGCCCGCTCAGCGGAGCCAACCTCGGGTCGGCGACGCTCCCAGCGGCCGAACAGCGTCAGGCCGACGGCAGTCACGATGGGCCACCCGAAGAAGGCGAGGAAGCGCCCCATGATCGCCGACCGGCAGAAGTCCCCGCAGTAGTCACCCGAGGCGTTCGCCAGCGGGCTCCCAAGGTGGGCGGCGAGGAACGCGACCCCGCACACGAGGATGGCCAAGAAGATGACGTGCACGAAGGTCGTGCGCCGGATCACTCGGAGCGCACCAGCGGCAAGGATCGCGCCAGCGGCGAGCGGGGCAGGTAGCGGCGAGGGGTCCGGCGGTGCTGCGGCCGGGAAGAGGGCCGTCTGCAGAGAAGTCAGCAGAAGGAGCCACGGTCCGAGGATGGCAACGGCGACGAGCAACCGTCCCGACAACGCAAGCATCGATCCTGCGTGCCCTCCTGCGACCGACTCGCCCGGTCACACGGTTCCGCGTCCACGGCCGTTCTCGGCTCGGTGTCGCAACCGAATAGTGGAGTCGGCGGGAGCCGCCCGGCCAGAGGCGAACGGCCCCCGGACGCCCGGTGCGGAGCCGGGGCGTCAGGTTGGCGGCGCGAAGACACCCCTGTCGGTCTCGACGAAGCGGACCGCGAGACCGAGGGCCAGCGCGGCGAACGACGCGCACCAGACGACGGTTCCGATCTCGACGACCTCGTCGGAGAACCCGTTGTCCAGCTCGATCGCAACGCCACCGATCGCGCACACAAAGGCGGACACGGCGAGCCACGATGCAGGCCCGTATCTCGAATGTCCGACCACCAACGCCCACGCTGCGGCGAGCAGGAGGTTGGCGGGCCATGCCAGCCAGAAACCGGGCGCCAAGAGAAATCCGAGCGGCCAGAAGGTGAACCAGACCCCGGCTTGGGTGCCGGTGTCGGCCAGCACGGTGTATGTCCACGCCGGAAGGAACTGGGCAACAAGCCACGCGAGGGCCCCGGCAACGACGAGCAGGCGGCCTGGCGAGATCGGGGGGATCCGGCCGTCGTCTCCGACCGAGCGCGCGACGCTCCGGGCGATGCCGTAGCCGACGAGGGCGATTGCCAGGAACCCGGATCCCCCGAGGATCAAGTACAGCAGGTCAACATCGGGCGGCGCCGTGAGGGCCAAGACGACTGACCAGGCGGCCACGCCGACGGCTACCCCGCCGGCTACGATCGCGGCGCCCGATGGTCCGTGCCCGAGGACGCCCCCAAGCAGCCCGGCCGCGAGGAGTCCGGGCCAGACGGCAGGCCAGACCCCGCCAGAGTCGTCGCCCTCGGCGCTCGGCCACGCTATCGCCACGATCACGACCGGGATGGCGGCGACCCCGAACGCGAGAACGCGGCGAGGCAAAGGGCCTGCGGCGGTTCGGTCCATCTGGCATCCGCGTCCCATGGACGCCTTGTGCGGGTCGGTCTCGCCAGTGGCTCGGCGCGGTCCCGGCGGCCGGGTATGGGCCGCGTGTCAGAGCCTCCCGCCAACCGGTCATGGTGGGCGCGAGGTCGCGCATCTGTCGAGAGGCAAACGGCCCCCGGACGCCCGGTGCGCGCCCATCCCGCCGCTGGGGGCGGAGCGGAGCGCCCGGTGCCGAGCCGAGGCCGTGGTGAACCGGTACGCGGCGGCCCCGATCGCGCGGAACGCCATGACGCGTGCGCGATAAGTCGCAGATAAGCGGCGCGGACGACGATGCGCGCGGCATTCGATGTCGGGCTCGCCCGCCGTCTGGCCGATCACTGGGGGCACCAGGGAGGTGTCCCCGTGCGCGCCGAAGACGAGAACGAGACGCGAGACGGCACCACCGTCGGGGCGCGCTCAAACGGCACGGACGTCGCCGTGCGCTTCCACGCCGCTGCCGAAGTGCGAGGGAGATTGGTCGGGGCGAGAGGACTAGAGCCTCCGCTACCCGGCAGATCCGCGGCTGCCAGGTGACGGTGGGCGGCCAGGGGCAGGTCGACGTTTCACTGACGGCCTGAGCCCGCCGGTCAACTGACCGGTACCCCGGGCGGGCCGCGCACGCCCACCCTCAAGGGGCGATCCGGCTCCAAGCTCCGAGCCGCCCCGCTGGTCCAGCGACCCGTGGCGGGCTGGTACACCGCGGCGGTGGCCTCGGACGAAGCCAGTTGCGGCGACCCCTGGGCAGGCGCTCTGCCTGTGCACCGGACCGGTCGTACCAGTGCCCGACCGCCGGATCACGTGGTTGATGGTGCCTGGATCTCGACGCCGGCTTTGACGGCCGCCAGCACGCCGTTCAGCTTCTTCGCCATGAGCGCCGCACTGACAGACTCCAGAAGGTTCTGCCACCGACTGAGGTCTTCTTCCAGGACGACCAGGGTCAACTCCGTGCCGCCGTCCCGATCCTCGAACAGCCAGGTGAAGATCGGGCCGTTAGCAACCTCCTTGTTCCGTCCCGCAAAGCGCACCTTCGCGTGAGCCTTGGTGACGATGCGCTCGTCCAGAACGAACTCCGTGAACTCGCGCTCGATCTGCTCGACCATCATCCCCTTGATGAACCTGCCCACGATGTGTGCCTTGGTGCCCACTCCTTCCGGGGTCATGACGACGTCAGTGACCTCAAGTTCGGGCCATCCATCGAAGAGATGGCGCGGGTCGCGGCAGTACTCGAATACGTCATGCACCGGAGCAGCGATGAAGGTCACGTAGTTGCGGGTAAAGTCCGGCATCACCTCGCCTCCTTCCGGCCCTGAAGGGCTTCAACACACTTCATTGCAACGCGCAGATGCCCCGTGCACAAGAGGCGAAAGTCGCGCGACCACGCAGCCCGCGCACATCGTGCTCCGATCTGTAGGTGCGGAGGCGGCCGCCGACGATGGCGCCACCCACCGCGGTAACCGCGGCGCCGCCGGCGACGAGGGCGAAAGTGGTGCGGAGGCGCATGGCGCGATCCTCCCCTGGGACGCCTGCGAGCGGGTCGGTCTCGCCAGTGGCTCGGCGCGGTCCCGGCGGCCGGTGTTCGGGCCGCGCGTCAGCCTCCCGCCGATGGGCACCGTAGGCGCGACACCCGGGCGCTGGCGAGAGTCGAACGGCCCCCACCGCGGCGACCGCGGCCCGCCGCCGCGTCAGGCCGTGGCCTCGGGTCGTCTGTAGGCGAGGGGCTCCGGCGCCCCCGGTCTCGGGTCCGCCTCCCGCGCCGGCCTACTCGAGCAGCTCGACCGCGTCGGTCATGCCCCACTCCTCGACGATGGCCTTCATCGTGCCGTCGGCGTACATCGCGTCGATCGCCGCGGCGACGGCCTCCTTCATGCCCGCGTCGCCCTTGCGGATGGCGATCCCGATGGGCTGCGGGTCGAGCGCCGGTCCGCCGATCTCGGACGCGCCGGCGTACGGCGGCTTGTCGACGTAGTAGGCATCCTGGGCCGAGTCACCTGCCAGGGCATCGACCTGCCCAGCGGCGAGTCGTTCGACCCACTCCTTCTCCGAGTCCGACTTGTCCTTGACCGTATGCGAGGGGCTTTCCGTGACGAGCTCGATTGCCGGCTTGCCGGTCGCGACCAGGTCAGTGCTGGCGGCCCGGAGCGAAGCCTCCAAGCTGGAACCGAGCGCCACGGCGACGGACTTCCCCGCAAGGTCCTGCGTGGTGTGGATGCCCTTGGGATTGCCGGCGGCCACGAGGAACCCTGTCCACGTCCGCAGGTAGTCGACGAAGTCGGCCCTCTCGGCGCGCCCACCGAAGGTGCTGGTCATGCCCGAGATGACGAGGTCGCACTTCTCGGCGTCCAGGTCCGAGAGGAGGGAATCCCACCCCGTGGGGGCGATCCGGCTAGTCACGCCGAGGCGCTTCGCCACCTCCGCGGCTATGTCGATGTCGAGACCCACGGCGTCCGTGCCCACCTCGGCCGGGCCGCCCGTCTCCGTGGACTCGAACGGCGGGAACCACGTGTCGGTGCAGGTGACGAGGGTGCCGGCCTCCTTGACCCGCTCGGGACCGGAGACCGCCGATGGCGACGCCGCCGCCCCACAGGCCCCCGCAATCAGTGCGACGACGACGGCGCCCACCAGCAGGCGACCGCCCGTGCCCGCGACCGACGCCCCATGCCTCGGCATGGCGCTTCCCTCCTGGGACGCCCGCGCGGGTCGGTCTCGCCAGTGGCTCGGCGCGGTCCCGGCGGCCTGGGCTGTGGGCCGCGCGTCAACGCTCCCCGCGAATGGCGCGACCGTGAACGATCAGTACGCCGGCTTCAAGTGCCGTTCGACCCTGAGTCTCGATAGGGCCGTCGGAGTCCGAGTGCGCCGGTGCGTCCCACCATCAGTTGACGTCTCCCTGTTGCCTGACCGCCCTCGGTCAACTGACCGATACCCGAATTCGTGCGCGTCTGCATTCGCGCCGTCAGAGGGCTCGGACCTCCGGTACCCGGCAGATCCGCGGGTGCGCGGTGTCGATGGGCGGGCGCCAAGTGCCGGTCGACCTCATCCTGACCGCCTGAACCCCCGGTCAATGGGTCAGCAAGGCCAATGGACCGTGAAGCACCACCTGGCGAATGCCCGGTCCAAGGTGGGCGCGGTGACCACGGCGCAGCTCGCGTCGATCCTGGCTCCGCCCTGAATGGGGCGATCCGGCGGGTTCCGGGGCGTCAGTCGCGCTGAGCGGCCTTCGGGAAGGCGGCCAAGAAGACCTTCCAGCCCTCGGGGCCCAGGGAGATGTGCGTGGAGCCCGGCAGGACGTCGAGCGAGACGGGGTTCCCCTGCGCCTCGAGGACCGAGAAGAGGAGCCCCTGCGCCTCGCCGAGGTCGAGGTTGCCGTCGGCGAGCGCCCCGTTCGCCTCAAGCTGCCGGCGCAGGTCCCCGGACGGGTCGCGCGGAGCGAAGAACGCGTCGGCGGCCTGCGAGTCGGGCAGCGGGCGGTCGGGGTTGACGTCACCCACATTCGTGTTCTCCGACACGAGCATCACGACCTTGAGGTCCTTGTGCTCCGCGAGGTGCTTCAACGGCGTCAAGCCGTCCAGGAACTTCGGGTCGGCGGCGAGGCGCCTGTCCCAGTCGATGTTGGTGGGCTGCAACAGCCAGTCGCCGTCCCAGGTGACCAGGGCGTCGATGGCGTCGGGCGTCGTGCTCCCGAGACAGCCGGCCGACGCCTGCGGGTGGGCGAAGGCGATCATCGCCGCTATGGAGCTAGCGCCTTGCCCGTGGCCGAAGACGATCGTCGTCGCCGGGTCGCCGCCGTACTCCGCCGCGTGCGCCCGGGCGAACTCGACCGCGCAGGCGGCCTGGGAGGTGATCGGCAGGGCCTGCTCGTACGTCTCCGGGATCGGGGCTCCGGCGCCCCAGGTCGCGTTGAAGACGACGAACCCGAGGTCCGCCACCCTGCGGGCGTGCGTGCTCAGGTCGCGCTTGTTGAGCGGCGGGCCGGCGTGGAACATGACGACCACGGGCCACGGCCCGGCCTTGGTCGGCGCGTAGACGTCGAGCACACCCGTCGTCAACGCTGGGTTGGACGACTCAAAGGCGATGTTGCTGGTCTTGGTCACGGTCGGCGGGCTGGAGGAGCAGCCGCCCAGCAGGGCCACGGCCAGCAGGGCCACGACCATCAGGCCGACGATGAGCCGGCCAACCGCACCGCTTCCGTTCATCCCACATCCCCTCCGTGACGCTCTCGCGGATCGGCCAAGCGCCCTCGGGGCGCCCGACCGGTACCTGGGCTCAGGGCTCGGCCTGCCCGCCAACTCGTTCCAGCAGGACCGTCCGCTCGCCCGTCACCAGGTCGAGCGCCTCAACCCCCCCAGGTGCGATGTGGATGTCGGGAGTCCCATCTGTACGGCCGAGGCCGACGAGCCGCCGATTCAGGGGGTCGTAGACCATCCAGTCGGGGTATGGCCAGGTGGCGTCGGCTTCGGCCAGGGTCTCCCAGCGGTCCGCGGTCGCGTCGTAGGTCGTCTCTGGGTATCTCCTCAGGACGACCGACCTCTTGGCTGCCTCGTCGTACACGATCGATGGTGGAACAAGCCATCCCCAGACTGGCGGCCTCTGGGCCCCGGACCTCGACCAGGTGCCCGAGCGGAGGTCGAAGAGCCACGTCTCGGGCATCCGCTCGCCCGCGTCCGTGAAGAACACGTCCTTGTGCGCGACGATCCGATCGACGGAGGCGTCATAGGCGATCACCGGGTAGTCAGGCCCGCGAGCCTGGGAGATCGGGGTCCAGGTGTCGGCCTCGACGTCGTAGGTCCACATCCGCCTGAGATCGGAGTGCTCCGCGCCGACGACGAGGCCGGAGACGGGGTCGTAGGCCAAGGAGACCCAGTCGACCGTCGGCGCAGCCCCCTTCTCGGTCCAGGTGTCGGCCTGGAGGTCGTAGGCCCACACCGCTGTTTCCCGGACGAGGAATGTGTCGGCGACGAGGATCGTGCTGTCGGAGTCCACGTCGTAGACGAGCTGGGTGTTGTGGAATCCTGGCGGCTCCCGGTTCGGATGCATCTGCGTCCAGGTGTTCGTGCAGACGTCGAACGTCCACGTCTCGACGCCCTGGCCCGTGTCCACCTCGTCGCCCTCGTATGTGTTAGTGACGAAGACCAGCCTGCCTGCCCGGCGGTCGAAGGCCGTCGCTCCGTTCTCCTCGGCCGGCCGGGCCTGGTCGATCGGCCCCGGCTCGTCGGGCGTCGACCCGGGCGGGCACTCGAACACCTGGCCGACCGGCGGCACGACGGCCGGGAGCCTCCGCTGCTGCGAGCCCACGAGGAGCGCGCCGCCAACCAGCGCGACGAGCAGGGCCGCTCCCAGGAGCAGCACCCAGGCCAGGCGCGGGATGGCGGCGAAGCGCCACGGGCCGAAGGTGGTCGTCCCGTGGGGGTAGGCCGTGGCGATGTGCCGGGCCAGCTCGGTCGGGCGGACCTCCGTCGGTGCCTCCTCCAGGTACGCCCGCAGGGCGGCGGCGAGGTCGAGCTCGAAGCGATCGCGCTCAGCCATCGCAGAGCTCCTTCCTGAGGCGGTCGACGATCCGGGAGAGACGCATGCGGGCGGCGGACGGCGAGGTGCCGACGGCCGCCCCGAGCTCGTCCGAGCTGAGGGCGATGACGTAGTGCATCGCGACGAGGGCCCGGTCGTCGGGCGAGAGATGCGCCAGTGCCCGGCGGAGGTCGAGGCGCTCGATGCCCGCCGACGGGTCGTTCCTCTTGTCGCCGGGAGCCTCGACGTCGATTTCCACGACCGGCCCGTGGCGGCGGCGGACGAGCTGGCGGGCCTCGTTGGCGGTCACCGCGAGCAGCCATGGGCGGATACGATCCGGGTCCCGCAGCGAGCGGAGCTTGCGCCAGGCGACGAGCCAGGCCGACTGGACCGCGTCCTCGGCCAGCTCGCGGTCACCGCAGACGGCAAAGGCGACCCGCGCCATGTCGGCGTGGTAGGTCGCGACGAGCCGGGCGAAGGCCGCCTCGTCGCCCGCCCCCGCGAGGGCGACCGTGGAGGCGACCGTCGAACCGCCCATCGCCTGGCCGTTCATACCCTATAGATGCGTCGGGGTGCCGATCTGCAACAGGTCCTTCGCACTGTGTGCCACCTCGGCGCGTCCCCAGCCGCCGGTGGGCGAACAGTGCGGTCGGAGACCCCCGCCAGCCCATCACGGTAGCCCGGTCTCGAGCGCGGGGCGAGAGGCGAACGGCCCATGGACCGCCCGGCAACGGCTGAAGGCGTCGTCGACTGCACCGCTCCACCGCAGTCGAGCCGGGCGGCGACGTCGCCGGGCAGGTCCGGGCAGGGGCGGCCGAGGCCCGCCGCTACGACCTCGGCGGCGGCGATCGCGGAGGACGCGGCGGGCGACGAGGAATCTGCGGCCTTGGCGAGCGCCCGCGCG
>Ga0315291_10011509_pt1 | contig 10782 bp, 16 predicted proteins | sample YL17G12_20_MG_FD_203070 | JGI IMG/M metagenome (GOLD analysis project Ga0315291, IMG submission 203070) | Sediment microbial communities from Yellowstone Lake, YNP, Wyoming, USA - YL17G12_20 | ecosystem: Environmental > Aquatic > Freshwater > Lake > Sediment | place: USA: Wyoming | collected... | reverse complement strand
AAGAGTATAGCATACTTTGTCTCCGCTGTCAAGTACTATTTTATTTATTTTTAAGGTACTAGATTAAACAGGAACTTACCAACTTTAGAACAAAGACATCAGAATCAAGGAGTTACTAAAGTGTAAATAAGTGTTGACAAGAATTAAAAAGTATGTTATCCTGCTCTTCGTTAAATGAAGATTTAACCAGGTCTTTGACTAAAGGCGTAGGTGGCCCACCAAATTGGTGGGGTGTTTTAAGATCGCTCCCACCCAGAGACCTCCTAATTTAAGAGAGAGAGAGTATGTCAAGAAATAGACGCAAGAAGCCGGGTACCCTGGCCCACTGGAGTGATAGTCAACGTATAGGTGCTGTTACTACTTATCTAGCTTCTGGTAATATGTCTCTCACAAGTGTAGCTACGGAGATCCCGTTAGCTACTCTTAACCGTTGGAAAGTAGCTCCTTGGTGGAAAGAGTTAGTAGAACAGGTTAGATCAGAGGAGAATCTGGTTCTAGATGCTAAACTAGCCAAGGTTGTTAATAGATCTGTAGATGAACTCCTGGATAGAGTTAATGATGGTGATTACCAATTTGACCAGAAGACAGGTAAGATAGTTCGTATTCCTATCAAGGCTAGAGATGCTGCTAAGATAACTACTGATATGATAGATCGTAGGCAGCTCCTGCAAGGTAGACAGAATGATAAGAAGGATAACACTAAAGTTGAGGACAGGCTCCTTAAACTAGCTGAAGAATTCAGCCGCTTTGCAAAAGCCAAAGTAATACAGAATGAACCTTTAACAATTGAAATGGGAGTTTAGTATGGGACAAATGAACGCTAACGCAGATCGAGGTGATAGTTGTAATACTGCCTGTAAAGTGAAGAAGGCTGTCGGTAAGGTAGTAGATAAAGTAGTAGATACGGTCACACCTGATCCAGATAGGCCCTTTCCTTACAGTGGTGCAGGGGACGCAAAACGTAAGCGTGATATAGAAGAGGAAACAAAGTAATGGGTAATCTAGAGGATGAGGTTATTATACCTAATAAGGAACGACCTTACTTGAAACCACTAGATCAAACTTTGCCTGGTACTACTATTAGAGCAGTAGAGCAGATTAAAGAACCACCAAGCAAGACTCTGAAGGACTATACTAGTTCTCTTAAGAAAATGACTAAGGACTAAATGACAAAACTTAATGCTGAAGTAATGGAAGGTTTCACCAGATCCATTCTCAGCAAAGGTTTTGATGGAACAACAGAAACCCCGGAGTTCCATCGAATTGTCTGGGAGTACTGTACTAGTCCTGATGCTTTTGTAGCTATAGCTGCTCCACGTAGTCATGCTAAAAGTACAGCAGTAACACATGCTTACACCTTAGCGGCTCTTCTTTTTAGAGAGCGAGACTATGCTCTTATTGTCTCAGAAACAACAGCACAGTCTGTTCAGTTTCTAGGAGATTTAAAGAAAGAGTTACTAGACAATGAGGATCTTCGTGAGTTGTTCGGAGTAGATTGTCTCATTAAAGACACTGAAGAAGACCTTATCTGTCGTATGAAAGATGGGCATCTCTTCCGGGTTCAGGCTAAAGGTGCTGAACAGAAGGTACGTGGACTTAAGTGGAAAGCTAAACGCCCTAATCTAATTGTCTGTGATGACCTTGAAGGAGATGAGTGTGTTCAGAATAAAGACCGTAGAGACAAGTTCAAAAGATGGTTTAACGGTGCTCTGTTACCTTGTCGTAGTAGCAATGGTATTGTTCGTATTGTAGGCACTATCCTACACTTAGATAGTCTTCTTGAAGGGCTAATGCCAGAGCGACAACTAGGAGCCTCTCGCAGGAAACAACTGATTGAGACTGAATTATCTCAATATACTAAGATTAAACTACCTTGGAAGAGTATTAAATTCAAGGCACATAATGAAGATTTCAGTGCTATTCTTTGGTCTACTAGGTGGAATAAAGCCAAGTTAATTGAAGAGAAAGCACGGTATACTACACAGGGATTAGCAGATGTATACAGCCAAGAATATCTCAACGTCCCCTTGGATGAATCAAATACTTTTTTTAAGCGGGCTGATTTCCTGCCTATTAAAGAAGAAGATAAAAAGAAGACACTAAATTACTACATTACAGCTGACTTAGCTATATCCCAACGGGAGCGAAGTGACTATAGTGTTTTTACTGTAGCTGGTGTTGATGAAGATGGTATGCTACACTGTAAGAAGGTTATCCGTGATCGTATGGATGCTCAACAGATTGTAGACACCGTCTTAATGCTACAGAAGTTGTATAGGCCTGAACTCTTTGGAGTTGAAGCTGGAACCATTCAGAAGTCGATAGGCCCGTTCTTGAACAAGGAAATGCTGGCTACTGGTATCTTTGTACCGCTTGTCTTACTTAAGCCCAGTGCAGATAAGATAACTAGAGCACGGTCAATTCAAGCTCGTATGAGGGCTGGAGCCTGTAAGTTTGATAAAGATGCTGAGTGGTACCAGACGTTTGAGGAAGAGTTGATGCGGTTTCCACGTGACCGACATGATGACCAGGTTGATACTTGGGCTTATATGGGTTTAATGTTGGATAAAATGCAGGATGCCCCAACTCAACAAGAACAGGAAGAGCAGGAGTATCAGGCCTCCCTTAAAGATAATGAAGACCTAGAGGGTCGTAACAACCATACAGGATATTAGACTTGAACCTTACGACCAAATTAAAATTAGATGTTCTTAGTTCTCATCATAATCTAGCTGAGTTATTTACAGATAAAGAGCTCGCTAGTATGGGAGAGCAGATCCATAAAGACTTTGAAGCAGATCTGTTGTCTCGTACTGACTGGGAAAAGCGTAATGAAGAGGCTATGAAACTAGCTCTTCAAGTAAAAGAGGCCAAGACCTTCCCCTGGCCTGGTGCTAGTAATGTTAAGTTTCCACTAATTACTATAGCAGCCCTACAATACCATGCTCGTGCATACCCTGTCTTAGTTGGAACAGATACACCAGTTAAATGTAAGGTAATTGGAGAAGATCCAGATGGAATGAAGGTAGCAAGGGCACGCCGTGTTGAGGCTCACATGAGCTATCAGGTAATGGAAGAGGATGAGGGCTGGGAGTCTGAGTTTGATAAGGTGCTTATTACACAACCCATCCTTGGCTGTGCCTTTAAGAAGACTTATTATGACTCTATTAAGGGCCATAACATATCAGAGTACATTCTACCAAAAGATTTAGTAGTAAATTACTGGACTAAAAACCTAGATACAGCTTCTCGTGTGTCACATGTTCTCTATATGAGCTCAAATGACATCTATGAGAGGGTTACTCAAGGGACTTGGCTTGAAATTGCTGAGAGTAGACCAGCTGCAACAACTACAAGTAGCCTTAAGTCAGTCCAAGATAAGTCACAAGGGCTCTCACAACCAGATAATCTGGATGCTAGTACCCCGTATGAGATTATTGAACATCATTGCTTCTATGACTTTGATGGAGATGGTTATGCTGAACCCTATATTATCTATATGCGTAGGGATACGAAGAAAATAGCTCGTATTGTAGCTAGATTCTTCCCAGAAGGTGTTAAGAAGACATCTAAAGGTAAGGTTTTGACGATTCAGGCTGAACAATATTTTACTAAGTTCCCCTTTATCCCAAGTCCTGATGGTGGTTTCTATGACCTTGGTTTTGGTGTCCTATTAGGACCACTAAACGAGTCAATTAATACGCTTATTAACCAGCTTATTGATGCTGGTACTATGGCTAATACAGCCGGAGGGTTCCTTTCTCGTGGTATTAAGATGCGTGGAGGTAATTATAGCTTTGCTCCTCTTGAATGGAAGCATGTCGAGTCAACAGGTGATGACCTTCGTAAAGGCATTATGCCGTTACCAGTAAGAGAACCTAGTCAGGTTCTATTTACCCTACTTAATCTGCTGATTAACTATGGGGAACGTATTGGTATCAGTGTGGACATCTTGGCAGGACAGACACCAGGACAGAATACCCCTGCTGAGACTAGTAGAAATGCTACTGAGCAGGGTATGAAGATCTTTAGTGGTATTTTTAAGAGAACGTATCGTAGTCTACGAGATGAGTTTAGGAAACAGTATCGTTTGAATCAGTTATATTTAACTGAGAACACAACCTTCAGTGATGATCCAAAAGCAGGTAAGGTACTTGTTTCAGATTATTTAGATGGGGCTGGTAGTATTAGGCCTAGTGCTGATCCACACATTGTATCAGATAGTCAGCGTATCATGCAGGCAGAAATGATTCGAGTAGCTAGTAAACAAGGTCCAGGATATGATGTTGGTGTAGTAGAACGTGACTATCTAAGGGCGCTTAAGGTACCTAACTTAGAACAGATCTATCCAGATCCTAAAGGCCCTAATGCAATTCAACCAGGCCAAGATCCAAAGATTCAGATTGAAACAATGAAGTTAGAGGCTAAGAAACTAGAACTTCAGATTAAGATGAAAATAGGTATGATGGAGTTAATGGGTGAGGTTGATCTAAACCGAGCCAAGATCCATAAGTTAGAGGCAGACGCTATCCTAGCTATGGCTCAGGCAGAGGGGGTTGGAAAAGGACATGAGTTAGCTATTATTGATGCTCAAATTAAAGCCCTTAAAGGACATCAAGATGGTGTTATAAAGCAACTTACTCTGTTCCAAAAGATGCAAGAATCAATGCAAGGCCCAAGTGATGCAACACAAGTAGGGAAAGATACAGAAGTACAAATGTAATAGCTAAGGAGAGATAGATGGCAATTAGCCAGACTGAGTTTGATGAGTGGAAGCAACACCCTGTAACAAAGAGACTACTAGGACAGATTCAAAAGGACTTGGAGCAGATGAAAGATCTTCTCATGTTTGTACCAGAGGAAGACTTGAAACACCTACAAGGACGTTGTGCTGCTACAACAAACCTATTGCTAGTAGAGTATGGAGACTTATATGAGTCCTTCTAATACTAGTGGAATCCTTCCTAGGGGACATAGGATTCTGGTTTTACCAGAACAGATAGAAGAAAAGTCATCCGGTGGGATCATTGTCAATATTGGTAATGATATGCGTCGAGAAGAATTAGCTCAGATAAATGGTATCGTAGTAGACATGGGCAATACTTGTTACCATGACCAGGTTCAACCTTGGTGTGCTATAGGAGATACAATTATCTTTGGTAAGTATAGCGGTCTTTTCTATACTGGCGATGATGAAAAGAAGTATCGAATCGTAAATGATCTGGATGTAGTAGCAGTACGAGTTAAAGGAGATTCTAAATGAGTGAGCAAGACCAAGTAGATCTAGTTGCTAAAAATGAGAAGGATGCCCGTACATTTGGTTGGGTTCCTCGTGAAGACTTCCGAGGCACTGATGACGAATGGGTAGATGCTGAAGCGTTTGTAAAACGTGGTAAGGAAATCAATCCTATCTTGCGTAAGAACAATGAGACATTACTTAAGAAACTTGACCAGGCTAACCTAGAAATTGCAGAGGTTAAAAAGGCAGCTAAAGAATTTGAGAAGTTCCAGCGAGAAGCAGCAGACCGTAAGGTACGTGAAATCGCAGTACAGTTGGATTCTCTTAAACAATCTCGTAAAGATGCTATTACTGGTGGTGACGGAGATACCGTTGTTGCTATTGAAGAACAGATTGATATTCTTAAAGCTGAGAAAGAAACAGCACAAGCACAAGCAAAACAACCTGCGAAAGAAGTTGAGGCTAAACCAGAATCCCAAGCACTAGATCCACTAGTTGTTTCTTGGATGGATGAGAATCAATGGTTTGGATCAGATCGCAGAATGACTGTCATGGCAGATGAGATTGGTAAAGAACTTAACCAAAAACATCCTGAGCTACGTGGACAGGCTTTCTTTGATGCTCTTAATGAAGAGCTTAAAGAAGTCTTCCCAGAGAAGCTTGGTAAGAAGGAACGGGTTAATCCAGTAGAAGGTTCTACTAGGGGTACCTCCAGACCTGCTGCCGGTGGAGCACAGTCATATAAGAATTTACCAGCTGATGCAAAACAAGCTTGTGATCGTTTCGTTAAGCAAGGTCTTTTGACGCAAGAACAATTTGTAAAAGACTACGACTGGAATTAAATAGATAAGTAATATTAGGAGATAAGTATGCCGAAAGCATTATCAATGGAAGAGAAGATTGCAAAAGTAGAAGCTAAACAAGAACAGGTTCGTACTAATACAGGTAGAAGTAAACGAGATTCTCGTACTTCTTTTAACGGGACTGAAGCTAAACTACGTATTGGTAACCAAATAGAGGGATACCATTTGCATATTCTTAATGACACGCCAGGTCGTATTGACCAGGCTCTTTCAGCAGGATATGAATTTGTTTCACCAGACGAGGTAGGAGGGGTTGCGAATAATGTAGTTAGTCGTAACACAGACCTAGGAGATAAGGTACGCTTCCTAGTAGGCACAGGAACTAATAATGAACCTATGTATGCTTACTTAATGAAGATCGAATTAGATCTTTATGAGGAAGACCAACAAGCTTTACAGTCTAAGAATGATCGCGTTGATGCGGCTATTCGAGGAGGTAAAGCTTTATCAGAGGGACAGTCTTCAGATGGAACATACATTCCACGAGAGGGTATTAAAATGTCCCGAACGTAAATAAACGTAAGGAGAAGTAAAAGATGGCAAATTCAAATCGTCCTCGCGGCCTTATCCCTGTATCGTACCTTAATGGTGCGCCGTACAATGGTCAAGCCCGTCGATATTCTGTTCCAGTAGGCAACGCAACTGCGTTGTATGTTGGAGATCCTGTTACCTTGACTGGTGATGGCGATACTTTTGGTGTACCAGGAGTAGTAATTGGCGGAGCCGGTTCTGCTGTTATTGGTGTTATCGTTGGTATTGTCGTAGCTAGTGCTGGTGTGTCTCTTGTAGGTACAACTATTGATCTTAACCGTCGTAGTCTTCCTGTAAGTACTGCTGGTTATGTCTTGGTAGCCGATGATCCTAATATTATCTTTGAGATTCAGGAAGCGGCAACGACTCCCTTTACCTCTGCTGATATTGGGAATAACTGTAACTTCTTGATTGCTGCTGGTGGTACAACCAATAGTGATTCAGGTACAACTACAGCAGTAGCAGTCTCTGCTGGCACCGCAACACTGAATCTGAAACTGATGGGTCTAGCCCAGCGTGAAGATAATGCGTTTGGTGCTTATGCTAAGTGGCTTGTGAAATTGAACAACCATGTTTATGGTTCACATACTGGCACTGCCGGAATCTAAAGGAGAGTAAAACATGGCTGGAATAATTTCAACAGCATCACACCCCAAAGCATTATGGCCTGGTGTAAAAGCCTGGTGGGGGCAAGTATATAATGAACACGCTGAAGAGTTTGGGGATCTGTTTGATAAAGACAGTTCTTCTCAGAACTACGAAGAGGATGTTCAACTGACTGGTTTTGGTCTTGCTCCACGCAAGTCTGAAGCTTCTGGCGTTTCTTATGACTCTGAGATTCAGGGTTTTGTTACTCGCTATACCCATGTAGCTTACGCTCTTGGTTATATTGTAACTAAAGAAGAGCTGGATGATAACCTGTATGAGCAAGTAAGTAAGCGTCGTGCTGCTTCTTTGGCTATGGGTTTCCGTCAGACTAAAGAGAACGTAGCTGCTAACGTATATAACCGTGCATTTAATGCTACCTATTTGGGTGGTGATGGTGTGGCTCTTTGTCATGTCTCACATCCAAATACCTCTGGTGGTACCTTCGCTAATAAGCCAACCGTTGACGTTGACTTGAGTGAGGCTGCTCTGGAAGATGCGGTAGTTGCTATCATGGGTTTGACCAATGATCGTGGTTTGCTAATCAATGTTATGCCACAGTCTCTGCATATTCCTCGTCAGGAGCACTTCAATGCTCATCGTATTCTGAAGAGTGTGTATCAGTCTGGTACAGCTAACAACGACGTAAACGTATTGGCAGCTACTAACGCCTTCCCAGGTGGTATTAAGCTTAACCACTACTTCACAAGCCCACATGCTTGGTTCATCCGCACTAACGTTCAAAATGGTATGAAGTACTATGAGCGTGTTGGTGTATCGTTTGAACAGGATAATGACTTCGATACCTATAACGTTAAGGCCAAAGGCTATGAGCGTTACAGCTTCGGTTGGACTGATCCTAAAGCAGTTTACGGCAGTAACGGTCCTTAATAAGACCTAGTATCAAATGAGGGCGGTAAGTGCGTAGCGCGAACGTAAGTCCCTTATCCAAATTCGTTTCACCCCTTTACTTCCGTACAACCGGACTTAAAAATTACTTAAAGGAGTTTCAAAATGGCTGGCAATTACTCTGGTGGTGTTCCAACACGTCTTTACAATGGTGTAGGTACTGTTCAATCTACTCATCCTCTTGGCATGTTTCCCTTGCCAAATCCACAACACGTATATGTAGATCAAGATGACTTTACTTGTTATCTGGCATCTGACTGGGTAGTTACAGCAGGTGGTGCTGGTTCTGCTGTTGCCTTGACAACTGGTGTAGGTGGACAACTACTTAATACTTGTGCTACCTCTGGTGTAGAGTCCATTACTGGTGGTCTGAATGTAAACATTACTAATGCTACCTCTGCCGTTAATGGCCTTAAAACATGGTTTAAAGCCCGTATTAAGCTCGATGCTACCGTAGCTAACCCTGACTACCAAGTAGGTCTTACAACCGCTTGTACTACCTTTAATGGAGCTACAAGTGGTGTTTACTTTACCAAGGCTACTGCTGCCGTTGTTTGGTCTTTCGTTATCCGTACAGCAAGTACTTCTACTACTGTAGCCCTACCTGCTTCAACTGTTCCAACAGCATCTCAGTGGCTTGAATTGGCTTGGTACTTTGATGGTAAGGGTATGTTCTGGATCTACATGGATGGTAATCTGATTGGTACCTATGGTACAACTAATACGGCTACTGGCAACCTAGGCTCTGACCTGGCTAACCTACCAGCAGCTACCATCTTTATGGGTCCTACATTCTTGAATGCTTTCCATACAGGTACATCTTTACTTACAGTTGATAGCTATCTTACAGCTTGTGAAGTAGTACGTTAATAGGAGAAACTAATGGCTAATATTTCAACACAACAGCTATTAGTTGATGGACCACGTAATGTGGTCATCAAACTATCTGGAATTGTGGATACATCTGATGTTGCTGTTACTGGTACAATTGGAGCCTCTGGCTTTACAACTACGACTGGTTCCAAGACAGTTGTCTTTGTAGCTGGAGCTTTGGTTCCTACTCTAGGACAATATCTTACTTTTGGTGATACGGCTGCTACTTTTGTTGCTGGTACATATGTTACCAGTATTATTAGTGCTACTAGTATTACTGTAAGTAACGCAGCCTTGAAAGATAATGCAGCTGCTGCTGTTACTATTACTGGTACAACTGGTGTAGTAGTTCTCCTTGATCCAGCTAAGTTGTCTGCTCTGGACCATAATGGAACCTTAGCAACTAGGTTAATCATAGATCACATTGATTATAACGTAGAACCACTGCTTACTGTAAACCTTTACTGGGAAGCTACTGCTAATACCTTTATCCATTCTCTAGTAAACTCAGGGGATGAAATAGATTATAAGAAGGTTGGTGGTCTTTGGAATAATGCTGGTGCTGGTATAACAGGGAAACTTGTTTATTCTACGCAAGGATGGAGTGCTTCGGCGTTGCTGTCTTATACAGTTATCCTTCATTGTCGTAAGCGTTAATGTCTAAGTGGACTAAGATAGTTCCTTGTAATGAGGTAGGGACATCTATTCCTATGGGAGCTGGGGTTCCTTCAGCCCCTGCTACTGCCTCTGTAACATCTTCCTCTTCTCAAGCTATTGCTGCTAATGCCTTGAGGAAAGGCCTAATTATTATCAACCTTGGAGCTACTAATGTATCCTTTGGTTGTGGAGCAACAGCAGTCCTGAATTCAGGGATTACCTTGAATGCTAATGGTACATGGGTAATGGATAATTATACCTTTACTACATTGGCTATCAATGCTATCTGTGCTTCTACTGCAACGCTCTCAATACAGGAGTATGAATAATGGCTTTAAATACTCAGTTAGCTGATGCAACAGTTAATGCACAGGCTACCTCTTTATCTACTCTTTGTAACTCTGGGATCATCCGTATCTATGATGGTACCCAACCAGCTACAGCTGATACCGCTGCTTCCGGTACCCTTGGTGTTACATTAACCCTTAATGCTACAGCCTTTGGAGCACCCTCTAGTGGTCTCCTAACAGCTAATGCTATTACAGGTGGGGTGGCGGTGGCTTCTATTACACCTACTTGGGCACGTATCTTAAAGAGTGATACCACTACAGTAGTCATGGATGTTAGTGCTGGAGCAGCTGCTGCTAATATGACTATAGGTGCTTTTACCTCTGGTACTACAGTAAACTGTTCCGCCTTTACTCATGATGTTCGTAATGCTACTAGTGGTCTATAATGGCAACTGGTCAAGGAACCGTTACATTTGACTTTGGTACTGGTAAAGGCTCTACTCGTGCCACAGTGACCGGAGTGACAGCTACAGGTATGAGTGCTACCAGTAACCTTGAGATTTATATTGGTGGTACAGATACTACTGCCGCACATAATGCTGATGAGCATAGACTGATTGGTGCTTTGAATTTTGGGGCTTATCCTACATCTAAAGGAACTAATACCTTTGATGCAGAAGCGATAAGCACATTGAGTTTAACTGGAACAATAGCTTGCAGATTCGTCTGGGCTGACTAAGGAGTAAGACATGGCAGGAATCAAATTAGAATCAGG
>Ga0315291_10011507_pt1 | contig 10783 bp, 11 predicted proteins | sample YL17G12_20_MG_FD_203070 | JGI IMG/M metagenome (GOLD analysis project Ga0315291, IMG submission 203070) | Sediment microbial communities from Yellowstone Lake, YNP, Wyoming, USA - YL17G12_20 | ecosystem: Environmental > Aquatic > Freshwater > Lake > Sediment | place: USA: Wyoming | collected... | reverse complement strand
TGCACGCAGTCGTAGAACTTATCCAGACATAGTTTGACGCTCTCATACCAGTCTGCATCTATATGCAAAATGGCTATCTGCGGGATTTGCACAGTCGGAAATGAGTCCTGAAACCATCCTTTGACGATATGAACATGAGAATCGGTGATTTGTAGCTTCTGGAAGACCCTCTTGACCTTCGTCAGGTCTCCGTGGCACCACCCCTCGTATCCCGGAGCCTCATCGCCGTCCTTGTCTGTAGGTTTAGGCAAGCCTTCGAAGGAATCGAAAAGCCATATATCCCTCTTAACAGGTGACTTCTCGCAAAAAGATGCCATGATAGCCGCCGACCCGCCGTTATAGACGCCGCACTCCACGAAATCGCCTTGCAGATGGCGCCGGTTGACCTCCTCGCTAAGCTGGTGAAGCGCCACCAGACGGGGCACGAAGACGGCTGTATAGCTTCTAACGCTGTAGACCATCCGCATCATGCGGAAGGAATCTAAAAAGGAGCGTGGTCGCAACGGGCTGACGTTTCTCAAGTAGTGCCATATCAGATTGCGGTAGTAGAGATTGTAGAATGCGTAGGTGGCGATGAGTAGCGAAGCCTGATAGCGAACCTTATTCCTGGTATTCTGCAGCACCTGATTCATGGCAACATGCAATAGTATAAGTTTAAGACGTTTGTTATGCAACTCATGGCAGCTTTAGTTGTACTACTTTTGTTGCAGGGGCTAGCCCCATGCGCTATAATATGCCCTCAGCAGCCACGAGGGGGAAGCGCTGACGGGAATGGCAGTGGCAACCTACCTTAATCTAGATGGCTTGCGAAAACTAGAATAAGGAGGAACACAGAATGCGGAACTACTTAAAGTATGCAGTAGTTCTAACCCTGGTGGCAGCGGTGCTCGCCCTCGGTGGGATAAGCTGCTCAGAGGAGCCCAAGGAGGCGTACAAAATCGGGGCGGTATTCGCAACTACTGGCCCTGCCTCGAACCTCGGTGTCCCCGAGAAACAGACAGTGGATATGATGGTAGAACAAATCAACGCAGCAGGCGGTATCAATGGACATCCTCTTGAGGTTGTTATCTACAACACGGAAAGCAGCTCGGAGAAATGCGCCACGCTGGTGACCAGGCTCATCGAGCAGGACAATGTACTCGCTATCATCGGTCCTACTACCAGCGGCGAAAGCCTGGCTATCATCGATACAGTTACCACAGCGAAGGTCCCACTGGTCTCTGCCGCAGCCAGCGTCAAGATTGTGACACCGATAGCAGATAGGTATTGGGTGTTCAAGACCCCGCAGACCGATAAAGAGGCAGTGATAGAAATATATAGATATATGAAGGGGCAAGGTATCACAAAGGTAGCTATTATTACTGACACATCGGGATTCGGGGCTGGTGGCAAAGCAATTCTCGAGAGCGATGCCGCTGGCTACGGAATTACCATTGTAGATAACCAGACATTCTCCAGCGGGGATACCAGCATGCAGTCTCAGCTAACCCACATGAAGGGCACTGCTGCTCAGGCTGTTATCTGCTGGGCAACCGACAAGGAATCCGCAGTAGTTGCTCAGGACATGAAGACGCTGCAGATGACCATCACCCTGTATTGCAGCCATGGCATAGCCAATATGAATTTCATCACGGCTGCCGGCGCAGCCGCCAATGGGGTTATCTTCCCGGCAGGCAAGCTCCTGATCATCGATGCAGTTCCTGCCAGCGACCCCCAGAAGGAAGTCTTGACGCAGTATAAGGCGGACTACGAAGCCAAGTACGGCGCTGGCACTATCAATACCTTCGGTGGTCATGCCTACGATGCCCTAAGCATGGTGGTTCTGGCTCTGGAGAAAATCGATGAAAAGCTCGACACCGCGGCAGCCAGACAGGCGGTAAGGGATGAGATAGAAAAGATTAAGAACTTCGCTGGCACTGGTGGTGTTTTCACCATGTCTGCTACAGACCACCTTGGAATGCAACCGGGCTCTCTGGGGATGATTAAGATTGTTGACGGGAAATGGACCCAACTCAAATAGCAAATAGCTTGTCCAACATGCTGTAACAAGGAAAGAGGGGGGAAAGGTGTACCTTTCCCCCTTTGTTCTCTAACAGCGAACCCTTGAGGTCTGATGCATGTCTGCAGACCAGTTCGTCCAGTATCTGGTATCAGGTGTTACGCAGGGCAGCATCTATGCTTTAGTAGCCCTGGGTTTCACTATGATTTATGCTGTGACCCGGGTTATCAACTTCGCCCAGGGCGAGTTCGTGATGCTGGGCGGTATGCTTTCTTTCACGCTCGCCTCCTCTGTGGGTCTTCCTCTGGCTCCTGCCTTAATCCTCTCGGTGCTTGCTGCTGCGGCTGTCGGGGTTCTGATGTACATGCTGGCAATCCGCACCGCTAGAGGGGCTTCGGTGGTGAGCCTCATCATCATCACTATCGGAGCAGCCATCTTCATCCGCGGTATTGCCGGCGAGCTCTGGGGGGTAGACCCTGTACGCCCCCCAGCCTTCTCAGGGCATGAATCGCTATCTTTCCTGGGAGCCTATATACACCCTCAGGCTCTGTGGATAATCGGCACGACCCTGGTGGTGACGGTTGTCCTGCATCTCTTCCTCACCTATACCATGGTAGGCAAAGCCCTGAAAGCCTGTGCCATAAACCCCGTGGCTTCGAGCCTGGTGGGCATTAATCCCAGGACGATGGGGCTAATTGCTTTCGCCATGGCAGCAGCGCTGGGTGGTATAGGAGGGGTAGTCATGGCTCCCCTGACTCTTGCAACCTACAACGTAGGTGTCATGCTGGGGCTCAAGGGTTTTGTGGCGGCATCCATCGGCGGTTTCAAGAGCCAGCTTGCGGCGGTTTTCGGGGGATTGCTCCTGGGAATCGTGGAGTCGCTGGCTGTGGGGTTGGATTGGGGTCCTTTCACCTCAGCCTATAAGGATGCCATCGCTCTGGTAGTTCTGCTGTTGATATTGCTGCTTCGGGCAGGGAAGCTGGCAGAGGAGGAAAGGACTAGCTGATGTTGGCAAAGTTGAAAAGCAAATGGTATTACTCTGCCTTTGCAGTGCTGCTCCTGCTTTTGGTGTTGCTGCCCTTCAACTGGTTCCTGGGGCACTATACCAGCCTCATGATTTTCATTGGAATCAGCACCATGGTCACAGTGGGCTTGTGCCTGCTCATGGGCTATACCGGTCAGGTATCTCTGGGTCAGGCAGCCTTCTATGGCATGGGCGCTTATATCTCAGCTATTCTGAGCAAAAGCCATGGCTTCAACCCTTGGCTGGCGATGCTCATCGCAGCAGCAGCAACCGGCGCCTTCGCCTATATCATTGGTTATCTTATCTTCAGGCTCAGGGGAAACTATCTGGCTATGGCTACTCTGGGCTTGGGTCTGATTTTATACATACTGTTCCGACAACTAGGTCAGTTCACCGGTGGTCCCGATGGTATGGCGGGCATTCCTTATCTCTCTATTGGCGGGTTGATCTTCGACACCCCATTCAAACGATATTTCCTGGTCTGGTTCTTCTGCCTGGCAGTTTTGTTTATCTCGCAGAATATAGTCAGGTCGCGCACCGGTAGAGCGCTCAGAGCTGTCCACGGCAGTGAGGCTGCTGCTGAGTCAATAGGCATCAATGTAGCCCAGTTCAAGGTGAAGATTCTGGTCTTGAGCGCTGTCTATGCATCTTTGGCTGGGAGTCTATTTGTCCACCACCTCCGTTTCGTTAGCCCCCAACCCTTTGATTTTCTTGCTTCAGTGGTGTTAGTAACGATGGCGGTGGTGGGAGGGCTTGCCAGTATTTGGGGCGCTATCTTCGGGGCTGCTACCGTGCGCATACTGAGTGATGAATTATTGCTTGGCTTTGGTGAATGGGACATAGCTATATACGGACTTATACTGATGGTGGTAATGATTTTTATGCCCGAAGGGCTATTCGTTAAAATCAAAGAAATCTTTGAGAGATGGCGGCTCAGGTATAGACGGAAAGGTGCTGAAACGTGAGTAAGTCTGTAGTACTGGAGACCAGAGGGCTGAGCAAGGTCTTCGGCGGGCTGGTGGCTGTGGATAGGGTAGACCTAGCTATAGAGACGGGGGAAATTACCGCCATCATCGGTCCCAATGGTGCTGGCAAGACCACGTTGTTCAATCTCATCACTGGCGTTTATCCAGTGAGCCAGGGCGAGATGTTGTTCAAAGGGAAGCTTCTGAACAAGGTCCCTCCTCACAAGAGGGCGAAGCTGGGCATCGTGCGTACTTTCCAGCACGTGCACCTTTTCGGGAACATGACCGTTCTGGAGAACGTGATGACGGGACAGCACCCGCGCAGCAGCTATGGTTTCTTTGAGGCTGCTCTGCGGTTGCCCAAGGTTCACCGCGAGGAAGAGAATATCACCCTGAAGGCGATGAAATACCTCAATCTCGTCGGCTTGGGCACGCACGTCCAGCAGAATGCCTTGAGCCTGCCTCTGGGTCAGCAGAAACTACTAGCCATAGCCCGTGCTCTGGCTACAGAGCCTCAGCTTATTTTGCTCGATGAGCCCGGAGCCGGGCTGAACATCCTGGAGAAGCGTGAGCTGAGCGACCTTGTCCGCCGCATTCGCGAGATGGGGGTCACCGTTGTATTGGTGGAGCACGATATGCCGCTAGTCATGGGGCTTGCTGAATGGGTGATTGTGCTGGATAGCGGGCAAAAGATATCCGAGGGCACCGCTGCTCAGGTTCAGAAGGACCGCAAGGTCATCGCTGCCTACCTGGGAGAGGAAGAGGTATAGAATGCTGAAGGTTGAGAAGGCTTCTGTAGTTTACGGACGAGCTATAGCTCTCAGAGAAGCCTCTTTGGTGGTGAACGATGGTGAGATTGTAACTCTCATCGGTGCCAATGGTGCTGGCAAGACCACTCTGCTTAATGCCATAACGGGGGTGGTGCCCTTGAAGAGTGGAAGCGTTTGGCTGGATGACCGTCAGCTCACCGGGCTTCCCGCTCACAGAACAGTCAGGCTCGGCTTGGGCTATGTCCCCGAAGGGCGCCAAATCTTCGGAGCCATGTCTGTTAAGGACAACCTGACCCTGGGCGCCTACTCTCATGGTACGAAGAACTTGCTTAGCAACATAGGTTACAGCGGTTGGTTCATGCGCAGCAAATCGGTTCATTCTAATATGGAGATGGTATTGAAGCTATTCCCCATACTTAAGGAGCGCCAGAAACAGCAGGCTGGCAGCCTCAGCGGCGGGGAACAGCAGATGTTGGCTATCGGCAGGGCGCTGATGTCCTCTCCCAGGATGCTGCTGCTTGATGAGCCTTCCCTCGGGTTGGCACCGAATTTGGTGAAAGAAATCCTGAGACTACTGGTCAGGCTCAGGGAGGAGGGTTTGACCATTCTCCTTGTGGAGCAGGATGCCAACGCTGCTCTGAAGATTTCTGACCGGGGCTATGTCATGGAGAGGGGGCGCATCACCATAGAAGGTACAGCCAGGGAGCTTTTGGGCGATGACAGGGTGAGGCAAGCCTACCTCGGCAAGACAGTAGCCTAGCTGCCTCTGCCGTGATAAAATGGCGGGTGGAGACATATAGAAATGAAGCAATTGTTATCTGGTAACGAAGCAATGGCGCTGGGCGCATACCATGCAGGCATCGCTGTAGCAGCCGCCTATCCCGGCACGCCCAGCACGGAGATTCTGGAAAATCTTGCTCGTCTGAAAGGCATATATGTAGAGTGGTCAACCAATGAAAAAGTAGCTTTGGAAGTTGCATTGGGGGCAGCCTACGGCGGTGTCAGGGCACTGGCTTCGATGAAGCATGTGGGGCTGAATGTGGCTGCCGACCCCTTCTTTGCAGCCTCAACCACAGGCATCATCGGAGGGCTGGTCGTGATATCATGCGACGACCCCGGAGAGCATAGCTCGCAGGGGGAGCAGGACAATCGCCACCTTGCCAAGTTCGCCAAAGTGCCTATGGTCGAGCCTACCGATAGCCAGGAAGCTTATGACCTCATGGCCTGGGCGTTCCAAATCAGCGAGGAGTTCGATACCCCGGTGCTTTTTCGTGCTACCACCCGCATCTCTCACTGCAAGACGGTGGTAAACGTAAGCAGGGAGCGGAAAGCCGATTTGAAACCCGCCAGTTTCATACGCTCCCCCGCTAAATTTGTGATGGTTCCTTCCAATGCCCGACCCAGGCGCAACGTCATGGAGGAGCGCATTGTCAAGTTGCGCACTTACGTGGAGAGCTTCCCTATGAATGAGATGATACTGCAAGACCGCAAGCTCGGCGTGGTATCTAGCGGCGTGGCATATCAATACGCCAGAGAGGTCTTCAAAAACGCCTCATTCCTCAAGCTGGTAACTACCTATCCTATTCCGGCAAACTTGGTGCGTCGGTTCGCCAAGGAAGTGGAGAGGGTGATTGTGGTTGAGGAGCTCGACCCCTATCTTGAGGACGAGCTGCGCTGTCTGGGCATCCCTGTTACAGGCAAGGATTTTATCCCCATCATAGGCGAGCTTAATGCCGAGATTGTGGAGCAGGGGGCTATCAAGGCGGGCATACTGCCTGCTCCCAAACATGCTCCAAAGCCCGCTGCACCGGCGCCACAACTGCCCGCGCGACGTCCTCAACTCTGCGCAGGCTGTCCTCATGTGGGCACCGAGTATATTTTGAGGAAACTGTGTTTTAAAGATTCTAAAGTGCCCGGACCGATCAAGAATGACGAGATTATCGTTACCAGCGATATCGGCTGCTATACACTGGGTGTGTATCCTCCCCTGGCTGCTCTGGACACCTGCGCCTGCATGGGAGCAAGCATAACCCAGGCGATAGGGCTGGAGAAGGCAAATGTGCCCAACAAAGTGGTGGCTGTACTGGGCGATTCCACCTTCATGCATTCGGGTATGCCCGGGCTGGTAGATGCTGTTTATAATCAGGCGAATATCACCGTCGTCATCCTGGATAACGGCACCACGGCGATGACCGGTCACCAGGGACATCCCGGCACAGGTATCTCAGCGAGGGGAGACAAGGTCACGGTGGTGAAGCTGGAGGAGGTAGTGAAAGGGCTGGGCGTCAGGGACGTACACGTGGTGAGCGCCTTCGACCTCAAGGCTATCGAGACCGCCCTTAAGCATTGTTTGGGGACTAAAGAGCCTTCGGTCATAATATCGCGCGCCCCTTGTCCTCTCAGTATCAGGGCAACACCGACGCCGTACAAGGTGGATGCTGATGGGTGCTCCAGTTGTTACATCTGCCTTGACTTGGGTTGCCCGGCCATAACTCTCTCTGATGACAAAGCTGTGATAGATTCCAGCACATGCCAGGGCTGCAGTATCTGCGCCCAGATTTGCGCCCAGGAGGCTATTTCTAAGGCGTCTTAGCATTAGGGAGTGCAGAGGGGCGAAGCCCTCCTTCCTAGGAAGGACTGGGGGATTTAGGGGGTTGAAAAGAAGCGGAGACTGATGATGAAAGATGTCAACGTTCTCATGGTGGGTGTCGGTGGTCAGGGGGTAATCCTGGCTAGCGATGCCATGTCCGAGATAGGCATGAACATTGGATATGACGTGAAGAAGACCGATTCCTTGGGCATGGCTCAGCGCGGTGGAAGCGTGGTGAGCCATGTGCGCTGGGGCAAACACGTCTTCTCGCCGATGGTGAAAAGAGGGGAAGCCGACTTCCTGGTTGGCTTCGAGCAATTGGAGGTGGGGCGCTGGGCACCGCATCTGAAGCAGGGTGGCGTGGCTATCGTCGCTGACGTGGTCGTAGTGCCGATATCCCTCATTGGCAGAAAGACCACTTACCCAAGCTGGAAGGAAGTAGAAAAGATTCTCGGGCAGTACACAGACCAGATATACCATATACATGCCCCCCAAATCGCTCAGGAAGTGGGCAATCCCAGGGCGGTGAACATGGTGATACTGGGCTTCCTCTCGGCATTCCTTGAGCTGAAGCAGGAAGCTTGGACGGATAACATTCGGCGCAGGTTGCCAGCGAAGTTCCTGGAATCCAGCCTTAAAGCCTTCGCCAGAGGGGCAGAGGAAGCTAAAGCAATGATGTCAGCAAAGGGGGTCGTAAAATGATTCGTGACCCTGAACATGAGAAGATGCCACGAAAGCAGTTGGAGGAGCTCCAGCTCAAGCGCCTGCAGGCAAAGTTAAAGGATGTTTACGAGAAGGTGCCCTTCTATCGGCGAGCGTTTAAGGAGAAAGACATAACTCCTGACGACATAAGATCACTGGCTGACCTGAAAAGGCTCCCGTTCACCAGCAAGCTGGACTTCCGCGATAACTATCCCTACGGGCTGATGGCAGTTCCCCTGGAGAAGGTATTGCGTATCCACTCCTCCAGCGGCACCACGGGCAAGCCTATAATAGTGCCTTACAGCGAGGCTGATATAGACATGTGGTCAGAGGTGATGGCTCGTACCCTAGCCTCTGCTGGCATGACCAAGCACGATGTGATGCAGAACGCCTATGGCTACGGGCTGTTCACCGGAGGGCTGGGGTTCCATTACGGTTGCGAGCGCCTCGGCGCTACAGTGGTTCCTGCCGGCGGCGGAAACACCAAGCGCCAAATTCTTCTCATGCAAGACCTGGGCACCACAGTCATCACCTGCACCCCGACCTATGCCCTGATATTAAACGAGACCGCCAAAGAGATGGGCGTAGATTTGAAGGAGACCAAGCTGCGCCTGGGCATACACGGCGCTGAGCCCTGGTCGGAGCAGATGAGGAAGGAGATAGAGGATAAACTCGGCATCTCCGCCATCAACGTCTATGGCTTGACAGAGGTCATCGGTCCAGGGGTGTCTGTGGAGTGCGAGCACAAGGCTGGCATGCATATCTGGGAAGACCACTTCCTGGTCGAAATCATAGACCCCCGGACTGGTGAGCCGTTGCCATATGGTAAAGAGGGCGAGATGGTGATAACGACGCTGACCAAGGAGGCTCAGCCTGTAATCAGGTTCCGCACTAAGGATATCACCAGCCTCAACGCTGAGCCTTGCAAGTGTGGTCGGACTGTGGTGAGGATGAACAGAATCACAGGACGCAGCGACGACATGCTGGTTGTGCGCGGCGTGAACGTTTTCCCGTCTCAGATAGAGAGCGTGCTTCTCGAGGTCGAGGGCGTGGAGCCTCATTACCTGATAGTGATAGACAGGCGCGATGTCTTCTCCACCGAGGATTTGGAGATATGGGTGGAGGTCTCCGAGGAGGTCTTCTCCGATGAGATGCAGAAGATGGAGAGGCTGGAGAAGAGACTTCGAGCCGAGATGGACAGCGTGCTGGGCATCTCAGCCCGCATCAAGCTCGTGGAGCCCAGGACTATCGCCCGCTCCGAGGGCAAAGCCAAGCGTGTGGTAGACCGCAAAGAGTTGTCCAACTCAGGACTTATCACAAAGTAAATACCCACGGGGCAAATCATAAACTCTAAATCTGAAACCCTAATTGAGCATGCAGCTATCGGCACTCAGCGGTCAGTTCAAAAGGAAAAGCTGATAGCTGACGGCTGAATGCTTACAAATTATTTAGAATTTCCCGCGAGGGGAGTGCAGAGGGGTGTAACCCCTTTGCCGGGGGACTTTGGGGTTTGATTGAGATTCTCTAAAGGAGGGGAAGGTGGTATCGAGAATAAAGCAAGTCTCCGTCTTCATAGAAAACCAGCCCGGCAGGCTGGTAGCCATGCTCGAAGCCCTGCAAAAGAATGGGATTGACATCCGTGCCTTTTCCATAAGCGATACCGCCGATTTCGGCATAGTGCGCATGATTCTATCCGATGCCTCAAAGGGGGTGGAAGCCCTGCGTCAGGCAGGATTCACCAGCAGGCAGGACTGGATACTCAGCGCCGAGATACCCGACAGACCCGGCGGCTTGCTGCAAACTGTTGCCGATCCTCTATCCAAAGCCGGGCTCAACGTAAAGTACCTCTATTTCTACATCGAGGCAGCCACACGTAAGTCGATGGTGGTCATCAAAGTCGACGACCCTGAGAAAGCGGAGAAGGTCTTACAATCCCTGTAGGGCGTTGGTGGCTGGTTTTGTGTTGTCCCTGCCTAATCAGAGGGTATTTGATTCTATAGTGCTATAATAGGGTGGGAGTAATAGGGGGAGGCGTGTGATGAAGAACCCCAGAATCGTTTCAGACCCCAAAATCTGTGGTGGTGAGCCTTGTATTAAGGGTACTCGCATACCAGTGCATGTAATACTCAGCCATCTGGCGTCAGGCGAGGATTATGAGACCATTCTGAAGAACTTTCCTCGTATTAAGCGAGATGATATAAAGGCTTGCCTGGAATATGCAGCGTATCTATCTACTGAAAAGGCTGCCCTGTAATGAAGGTCGTAGTTGATGAGAATGTCAGCTATGGTCTTGTGGAGAGATTGCGGTTGAGGGGGCATGAGGTTATTTCAGTTGTTGAACTCGGCGAAGGAAGAATGGCTGATGACGACGTCTATAGGATGATATTGAAGGAGCAGTCGGCTCTTATCACAAGAGACCATCACTTTACTAACCCGCTCCGTTTCCCCGCTGAGAAAACCAAAGGGATCATTTTCATCCGGCATGGTAGTCTGAAGTCAGAAGAGGAGATTGCCATAGTAGAGAGCTTTCTCAGTAACTACAGTGAGGAGAAATTCCGCGGGAAGTTGGTTACCCTCTACAAGGATAGTATAAGAATCCGCTAACCTTTTTTATCTTGGATAGCTTGGCACACTCTAGCGCAGCCCGATCTCTTTCGACACCGCCTTGAAACCTTTGAGAGAGCCTTCGATTACCCAGTCATCCACGCAGTAGGAGATGCGGAAGTGGCCCGG
>Ga0315291_10011505_pt1 | contig 10784 bp, 6 predicted proteins | sample YL17G12_20_MG_FD_203070 | JGI IMG/M metagenome (GOLD analysis project Ga0315291, IMG submission 203070) | Sediment microbial communities from Yellowstone Lake, YNP, Wyoming, USA - YL17G12_20 | ecosystem: Environmental > Aquatic > Freshwater > Lake > Sediment | place: USA: Wyoming | collected... | reverse complement strand
GGGTGCTGCTCAGCTGGGGCGGTACAATGTTCGAATACCTGATGCCGCTGCTGCTGCAGCGCGTATTTCCCCATTCGCTATTAGAGAGGGCCTGTCGCGAAGCAGTCGGCGCGCAGATAGAGTATGCGCGCCGGCGTGGCGTGCCCTGGGGGATTTCAGAGTCGGCCTACAGCGACATGGATGCCAATAAGACGTATCAGTACCAGGCCTTCGGCGTGCCGGGGCTGGGGCTGAAACGCGGACTCGAAGACGACCTGGTTGTCGCCCCGTATGCATCAATGCTGGGGCTGCTGGTGGATCCGGTGGCGGCGGTGCGCAACCTGAAATGGCTTGCGCGGCTCGGGCTTCACGGCAGCTATGGATTTTTCGAGGCGATCGATTTCACCAGGCAGCGCCGCCGCGAGGGTGACCGCGGAGTGATTGTGCGCGCCTACATGGCGCACCACCAGGCGATGGGGTTCCTGGCGATTGACAATTTCATCAACGATTCTGTGATGCAGCGGAGGTTTCACGCCGACGCGCGGGTCAGGGCGACCGAGCCGCTGCTGTATGAGCGCATTCCGATTTCGCCCCCGCTCTATCAGGTGCCGATGCGCGAGCGAGCCGCGTCGTGCGTGATGCCCGCAGAGATTGCGCCGGCAGCCGGCAGGTTTGAAACGCCGCACTCGGCCACGCCCAAGACGCAGCTGTTCTGCAACGGCCGTTACAGCCTGATGGTGACCAGCGCTGGCGGGGGATACAGCCGATGGCGGGATTTTGATATCACGCGCTGGCGGGCGGACTCCACGTGCGATGGGTGGGGTGCGTTCTGCTATATCCGTGATGTGCGGAGCGGCCGGGTGTGGTGCAACACGTATCACCCCGTCTGCGGCGCGACAGACAAGTATGCGGTCAGCTTCACCGTGGACCGGGCCGAGTTCCGCCGCTCGGACGGTGACATCGATACCGAGACCGAGATTGTTGTATCGCCCGAAGACGACGCGGAGATCCGGCGCATCGCCCTGATCAACCGTTCAGGCCGCAAAAGGAAGCTGGAGCTGACCAGCTACATGGAGCTTGCCCTTGCCCCGCACAGCGTTGATCGCCAGCATCCCGCATTCAACAAGATGTTTGTGTGCACGGAGGCGATCGCAAAGCGCGATGCGCTGCTCGCATTCCGGCGCCCGCGCGACCTGGACGACCCGCCGATCTATGCGGCGCACCTTCTGACATTTGAGACGGGGATGAAAGGCGCGATGCGGTTCGAAACGGACAGGGGGCGGTTCATCGGGCGTGGCCGCACCACCGGCAATCCCGCCGCGTTGTCCGGCACGCTGTCAAATAGCGCCGGGCATGTGCTTGATCCGATTTTCAGTCTGCGTCGCACGGTGGTGCTGGAACCCGGCCAGCGCGTGCATTTTTCCCTTGTCCTCTGCGTCGCCGAGTCACGCAAGGATGCCCTGGCGCTGATCGAGAAGTACAGCGATCCCCAGGCGATCATGCGGGTGCTCGATCTTGCATGGACGTATTCCCAGGTAGAGCTCCGCCGCCTGCGCATCGAGCCGGACGAGGCCCGCCGCTTTCAGCAGCTCGCCAGTTACATGCTGTATCCCAGCTCCAAGCTCAGGCCGGCGTGGGATCGCCTGCGGCAGAACCACCTGGGCCAGTCTCGCCTGTGGGGCTATGGCATCTCGGGCGACCTCCCGATCGCCGCGGTCAGCATCGGGGAATCGGACGACATCAGCCTTGTACGCCAGATGCTCCAGGCGCACACCTACTGGCGCCTCCACGGCCTGAAGGTGGACCTGGTCATACTCAACGAGGAATCCAGCGGCTATGAGCAGCCGTTGCAGGAACAGCTGAAGCGGCTTATTCATGCCCATTCGATGCATGCCGGCGTTGATCAGCCCGGCGGTATCTACCTGCGAAACGCAGACCATATCCCCGATGAAGACCTGACGCTGATACTCTCCGCCGCGCGCGTCGCGCTGGTAGCCGCCCGCGGCCCCCTGCCCCAGCAACTTGGCGCGCCGACAGAACCGGCAGAGCTCCCCGACGCGCTGCGCGTGCGCCATATCCCTGAAGAGCCCTCGCTCCCATTGCCGTTCATGGAGCTCGCCTACTTCAACGGGCTGGGCGGCTTCACCCCCGACGGCCGCGAGTACGCAATCTATCTCGGCCCCGGCGCGCACACACCGGCGCCGTGGGTGAATGTGATCGCCAACCCGAGCTTCGGCACCCTGGTCAGCGAGTCGGGCGCGGGCTTCGCCTGGTACGGCAACAGCCAGCAGAACCGTTTGACGGGCTGGTCCAATGACCCGGTCTCCGACACGCCGTCCGATGCCGTATATATCCGCGACCAGGAAACGGGAAAGTTCTGGACGCCCACACCTCTGCCGGTCCGGGAGATGGACGCCTACCGCACGCGGCACGGCGCGGGCTATACCGTGTTCGAACACAACAGCCACGCCATCCAGCAGGAGCTGACCACATTCGTGCCGATGGATGAAAACGGCGGAGAACCAGTTCGCGTGCAGCGGCTCCGGTTGCGCAACGACTCATCGCGGACACGGCGGCTGTCGGTCACCTTCTACGTCGAGTGGACTCTCGGCGAGAACAGGGAGGACAGCCAGACGCACGTGATCAGCCAGTGGGACAGCGAGATGCGAACCATGGTGGCCCGCAACCGCTACCACCCGGGCTACGGCGACCGCATCGCGTTCGCCACGATCAGCCCCGCGCCCCACAGTTATACCGCAGACCGCACCGGCTTCCTCGGGCGTAATGGGACATTGGCCGCGCCCGCCGCCATGAAGCGGATCCGCCTGTCCGGCCGCGTCTGGCCGGGGCTCGACCCGTGCGCGGCCGTGCAGGTGGTGCTCAATCTGGCGCCGGGGGATAGCGCGGAGGTGACCTGCCTGCTCGGACAGGCGGGCTCGATCGAGGAGGTCGATCGCCTTGTCCAGAAATACCGAGACCCCGTTGAAGTGGAGGAATCCCTGAAGCGCACGATCGCGTGGTGGGACCGGCTGCTGGGGAGCATCCAGGTCAGCACCCCAGAGACGTCTGCGGATATTCTGTTGAACCGCTGGCTGCTGTACCAGACGTTGAGCTCAAGGATCTGGGGACGGACAGGGTTCTACCAGTCGAGCGGGGCGTTCGGATTCCGCGACCAGCTCCAGGACGTGATGGCGCTGTTATACGCGGAGCCTGCCATCGCCCGGCGTCATATACTGCGTGCGGCGGGCCGCCAGTTCAGCGAGGGAGACGTGCAGCACTGGTGGCAACCGCCGTCCGGCGCCGGTATTCGGACACGCTGTTCCGATGACATGCTCTGGTTGCCGTACGTGGTAGCCCATTATGTTCGTTTCACGGGCGATGCGGCGATTCTGAACGAGCGCTCCCCGTTCATCGAGGACCGAGCCCTCGAGGAAAAGGAGCATGAGGCTTATTTGACGCCGCACGAGTCTCTGGACAGCGCCACGCTCTTCGATCATTGCCGCCGGGCGATTGAGCGGGGCCTGAAGACAGGGCCCCACGGCCTGCCGTTGATCGGCAGCGGCGATTGGAACGACGGGATGAATCGGGTAGGCATCAAGGGGAGCGGCGAGAGCATCTGGCTGGCATGGTTCCTCATAGAGGCGCTCAATGAGTTTGCCGGGATGGCGGAGTTGCACGGCAGCCCGGAGCATGTGGCCGCATACCGCGAGAGAGCCCGGCAAATGGCCGATGCCGTCGAGCGACACGCCTGGGACGGGGGATGGTACCTCCGGGCCTTTTTTGATGACGGTATGCCGCTCGGATCGGCGGCGAGTGAGGAAGCCCGCATTGACTCACTCCCTCAGTCATGGGCGGTGCTCAGCGGCGCGGCCGACCCCGAGCGAGCGGCGCGGGCAGTTGAGTCTGCCTATGAACAGCTGGTGCTCAAAGACGAGAATCTGATACTGCTGCTCGCCCCGCCCTTCGACAGGTCAGAGAAGAACCCGGGCTACATCAAGGGGTATCCGCCCGGCGTCCGGGAGAACGGAGGCCAGTACACACATGCCGCGTTATGGCTGGTAATGGCTCTCTGCCGCCGGGGCGAGGGGGACCGGGCGGTTTCGCTGCTGCGGATGCTCAACCCGATCGAGCGTGCGCGTGACCCGGAGGCCGTGGAACGCTACAGGGTCGAGCCGTACGTGGCCGCCGGCGACGTCTATCGCCTGCCGGAACGGGTCGGTCAGGGCGGCTGGACATGGTATACCGGTTCCGCGGCCTGGATGTATCGCGTCTGGATCGAGGAGGTGCTCGGCATGAAGATCCGCGGCCAGGCGCTTGTCATCGATCCGGTCATACCGTCCGGCTGGAAGAAGTTCAGCATCCGCTATCGCCGGGGCGAGGCCATATATGACATCGTGATCGAAAACCCGGAGGGGGCGAGCCGCGGTGTTGCGTGGGTGGAGATGGATGGCCGGCGCCTGGAAAAATCTCTTATCCCGTTGGAAGAAATATCGATCAAGCACAAAGTTGTCGTGCGTATGGGCAAGGGTGCACCCCGTGACTGAGGCCGTACCAATCATTCAGCCTGTTGGCCATTGCGAAAATTATATATACTATACGTCAGGCGGCAGCGGGCCGCCGGGTCACTTTCATTAGACCAGCATCGAGGAATGGGACGAGAAAAAGCAAATCTCCATCTATGAGTGAATGCGCCATGCGACTCTGTCTGATCAACCCCTCCAATCCGATCGTCAGCATCGTCAAAGTCAAGGAGAGCCGCTGGAACCGATACCGCATTTGGAAACCGCTCAGCCTTATGGTTCTCGCGGGCCTGACCCCGCCGGAGTGGGAAATCTCGATCGTAGACGAGAACCTCGGCGCGCCAGACTATAAGGCCATGCCCCGGCCGGACCTGGTGGGTATTACCGCTTTCACCTCGCAGGCGAACCGCGCCTATGAAGTGGCCGCTCACTTCCGGCATCTGGGCGTGCCCGTCGTCATGGGCGGCATTCACGCAACGATGTGCCTGGACGAGGTCATGGAGCGTGTGGACTCGGTTGTCACGGGAGAAGCCGAGGGCATCTGGCCGCGGGTCCTGGAGGACGCCCGGCATGGCAGCCTGAAGCGCCGGTATGACGGGGGTCACGCCAGGATGAGCGACGTACCGATCGCCCGCCATGATCTGCTGGCCACGGGATATGCCTTCGGGGCCATTCAGACCACGCGCGGCTGTCCGCTGAATTGCAGCTTTTGCAGCGTGACGGCGTTCAACGGGGCCCGCTACCGGCAGCGACCCATTCCGGATGTCGTGCGGGAATTCCAATCAATCCGCGAGAAACATGTTCTGGTGGTGGACGACAACCTCATCGGCACACGCCCTGAACACATCGCCCGCGCCAAGGACCTGTTCCGCGCCCTGGCCAAGGCGAACCTGCGGAAGAAATGGGTTGCCCAGGCCACCATAAACTTCGCCGATGACGAAGAGCTCCTGGCGCTGGCCGCGAAGGCCGGGTGCAGCGGCGTCTTTATCGGCTTTGAAAGCCCCACGCCGGAAGGGCTCCGGGAGCTTGGCAAGAAATTCAATCTTCTAAAAAATCGGGACTTCCGCGCCTCCGTGCGGCGCATACAGCGGCACCGCATTTTGGTTGTGGGTTCCTTTATCATAGGTCTGGACATAGACGAACCGGGCATCGGCATATGCATCGCCGAAGCGGCCAGCCGGTATGGCGTGGACCATCTCAACGCGCTGTTTCTGACACCCTTGCCCGGCACGCGCCTGTGGGACCAGATGCAATCGGAGGGCCGCATCGCCCTCGATGTGTTCCCGGAAGACTGGAAATACTACACGCTGACCTTCCCGGTGGCCCGGTATAAACATTTGTCGCTGGACGACATCCTCCGGGAAAATATCTACTGCAACCAGAACTTCTATTCCATGCCGCGCATTCTGCGCAGGGTGTGCAGCAGCGTGTGGCAACGCCGCGAGCCGCTGATCAGCCTGGTGGGCAATCTCTCATACAGGGGCAACAGCCTTATGGATTACAAGGCATATGCGGACTTCAAGCGCCAACAGGGCCACAGGTACGATTGAGTAAGTGGCGCACGCTTTTCGGCAAAACTCCTTTTGTCCGCCTGCGCAGAAAACCACGGCTTTAGCCGTGCCTGCACGCCGGAGTGCGTTTCGGTCGCCTAGCCTACTCCGCCGGAGCTGCTTTGGCTGCGAAGGCCGGGCGCTCCAGAGCTTCAGCCTACGGCTGACGCAGTCAGCGACGGGGCGTACGCAGGCGTGCCTGCACGCCGGAGTGCGTTTCGGCACGCAGGCGTGGATGAATGCGAGCGGATAACCCGACGTAACCGTGAGGGACGGGCACCGTAAAACATGCCTTGTCTAAGCTGAGGGGAGGGTGGAATTAAGTCAATAAAAAGGGGAATGGGGCAATGGCCCGCACGCGCCTTTACTGAGACAATAACCGGACAATGAGGGCGATACCGTGCCCGACTACATACAGAGAGAAAGGAGGAAGCCGACATGCGAAAATTTGCCGTACTGTTGCTGCTTCTGGTCGTTGCATTGATGGCCGGGTGCAGGATGATTAAGGGAGCGGGGAAAGATATCGAAGCTGGGAGCGACGCAACCAGGAATAAGGTTCACGACATAACCCACTAAGCGCAGTATGACTAGGGATGCGGCGGACGCAATTGAACGCAGTGCTGCTTCTGAGCGTTAGGGCGCAGCGGGCCGCGGGGTATATGATTCGGATCGTCGCCGGGTTACGGCAGAAGGAGAAACAACAATGCTCGAGACATTGATCGTCCTCTTGATCATCCTCTGGCTGATCGGTTTGGTTACCTCGTACACCGCAGGCGGGTTGATTCACCTGCTGTTGGTCATCGCGGTCGTGGTGATAGTGATGCGTGTCCTTCAAGGTCGAAAGGTCTTATAAGCGGCTCCTGCATCAGAGCCGCAGCGTCATGCGATCGTTCGACCCCGGCAGTTCAAGAGAAAGGAGGCCCTGAGGTTTTCTTGCGTGACATCGTGTAGTAGTATACGTAACGCAAAAAAGGAGGGTGGCGATGGATTTAGTGACATTGGTAATAACCCTGATCGTCGTCGGCGTGTTGCTGTGGCTGGTCAACACGTACATACCGATGGACGCCAAGATCAAGAACATCCTGAACATCGTGGTGGTTATTGCGGTGGTTCTCTGGCTGCTGCGCGTGTTTGGCGTGCTGGGCGACGTTCACACCATCCACGTCGGCAAATGAATGCCTCCCCTTCGTTCTCGGGGGGAGAAGCGGGGTAGGCCGCCTCACAATAATATACACCGACAGCCCCGGATCAAGCGCACTATCTTAAAAAAGAGGGGGGGATTTCCCCCCCCCGTGTACCAGTGCATGCATGCGCAGATAACAACCGGCGTCCGTTCAGTTTTTCCCGCCGAAGATCTTTTTGAAAAAGCCCTTTGTTGATCTGCCGAAATCCTTGAAAAAGCGGCCGGTCCCTTTGCCGGACTCTTTTCCGGCGTGGCCTATCTGCTGGCCAAGGTTGCGCTCCTTGCCATCGCTCGGTTTGAATGCTTCCTTGTTCGCCTCCCCTAAATCCTTCCCTGCCTCTTTGAGATCCTGCCCGTATTGAGCCCCCTGCGCCCGAACGGGCGATGGCGCCAGAGAACACCACACGGCGATAGAAAGGATAAGTACCAATGCCATGAGCGTACGTGATGCCATACGCACCTCCTTTGTTTGATGGTGGGTGAGAGACAATAGCTTCAGCACCCCGCTGCAAATCGCGTCACTTCGACAGTAACTTGATACACCCGGACGCAATTACCGCTATGAGGACAAACATAATGCTCAGAATAACTTTCCTCATCACTCACCTCCCCTTTTTCCCTGCATACATTTATTTTAAGTTATTTTCTCAAAAAAAGCACGTCCGTGCAATAGCGACATTCCCCTTTTTTTGACTATTTTCCAGCTTGTCAAATAGTATCAACTACCGCCTGCTCCGGAGCGGGTGTGGCGACATCTGCTTCTTTCGCAAGGGATGCCGATGGAGTTTCTTTCGGTTCAGGAAATGGAGTCAGAGACGAACCGGCCCCTTTCATATTCAGGAGACGAACCGACCCGGGTCCTCGACAATCTCCTGCACGAGTTTTACCGCTTTCGCAAAATTGAACCCGTCGTTGATCCTCTCGTCGAACGACCAGCAGACCTTCAGGCCGTCGCGCACCTCAGGCCTCCTGTCCGCGCCGATAAAAACCGCCTTATCTATTTTCCCTATACTGGCGAAGATGCTGGTGTTCCCGTACTCGTAGAGGTGGTGGAAGACCGCGTCGTGCCCCATCGAGCCGATATTCGTCACGAAGAGCGACGCGTACATCGGGTCGTTTTTGATCATCAAGCCCGGCATGAGGTTATGGCGGTCGAGCCACATAAAGAGCGCCACGCCGGCGCGGATCAGGAACCCCGGGAGCCTGGTGACTATATTGACTTCCTTGTCCAACGGGCGCTCCTTTCCGCACCGCCCTTCGGTGATGACCACGCGGAGGCGCTTTACGAAGTCGGCGAATAACTCCCCTTTCGGGAAGGCGACTTTCATGATAAAAAACGGAGAGCCGTTGCGCATCTCACGCCGTGCGGGGAACGAGATGGATACCTCGTTGCGCTGGTAGATCCGCCCTCCCGAGATAAAGCGGTTGATCCCTTCCCGCTCGTGGAGGGTTTTCACGCACGCCCAGAGGAAGAGGCGGAACATCGTCGCACACTCCTCCTCGGGCCTCCCCTCGTTCCAGCATTTCAGCCACGGGAGTGTCCTAGTGATGTCGAAGAGCGTCTCGGCGAAAACGATGCTCTCGTTCCGCCCGCGCATGAGGTACGGCATGATCATGCGCACAGGCGACTCGGTTGTTAGAAGCGTCCCATCGGGTCTCGAAAACAGCGGCATAGTTCACTCATCCGGGGTGAGGCCGCGGCGGCAGCCAAGCCGGCATGTGACCATCCATGCGAAACTGGTGTGCCCGGCATCCGCACCGACGCGCGGTGAAGGAACCTTCGACACCCCCCTGCAAACAGCATCCTGCAACCGGGACTCCTATTCCATGCCGCGCATTCTACGCGGGGTGTGCAGCAACGTGCGGCAACGCCGCAGGCCGCGTATCAGCCTGGTGGTCAATCTCTCCCTACAGGAGCAACCGCCGTATGGACCGCACGGCGCACGCGAACTTCACGCGTCAATGGGGCCATAGGTATCCCTGACGCGCGTGGCAATATTCCGCTGCGCTTCCTTCAAACGGTCCAGGAATCTTCCCTTATGCAGTTGGAATGTCCACCTTCTGATGATTCTCGATCCGACAAAGCGGTAAAAGTAGTTACGCCATCTTCGATACCATCTTCTCCATCCTGATTTGATACTAAAAACATAAATAAGCAAATACGGGAAAGTGAAAATATTAAAGAGAAACATAAACAAGCACCTTGCACTGTAATATCGACCCATAATTCTCCGCACCGCACGCTGCATCTCCTCGGCGGTAAGAGGAGGATCCGGCTCGTAAAGAGGAAAACCTGCATCGTAATACTCCCAGCCAAGATCGTTGCGGGAATAGATCCTGTTCTGGCGTGCAAGCCGCTCTCGCAACGCCGTGCCGGGCAGGGGAACGGGCAAAAGCACCTGGATGGTATCGATTCGCGCCTTCTTTATGAATCTCCTGTAATGACTCACTCTTTCCGCGGCGGGCATCGTAAAGCTGATGCCTTCTTTCATGGGATAGCCGAAGATAAACATGCCATGCACAAAAAAACCGAAATGATGAAACATCATGCTTAACCTCGCCATCTCCTCCGGGCGCAAGCCCTTATTCATAGCTTTGAGTTCCTCGGGTATGGGCGACTCAAAGCCAATAGCGACAACATTAATGCCCGCATTTCTCATTGCCCTCAGCAACTCCGTATCTTTTGCTGCATCCAGGCGGATTTGAACGGTGAATCTAAGGCGCCTGCCGATCTGTTCCTGATAATCCTTCAACAGGGAGCAGAGCCGCAGCGTTTCATCACGATCCTGGCCGAAAAAGTCATCCACGATAAGAAACTCCCTCCCGGCCATCGTTTCCACAATCTTGCTGACCTGCTCAACCAGTCGCTCTGCGGACGCATAGCGCGGCCTGTCCTTCACCGTGCAGAACTCGCAGTTCATCCCGCACCCGCGCACCCTTCCCACGGGGAAAAACGTTACCTTGGCATACCGCAGCAGAGAAAAATCGGGTAACGGCAGCGCGTCGAGGTCCCGTATCGGCGGCCGTACCCGGGTGTGGATTATTTCTCCATCTTCCTTGAACACCAGACCGGCGACCGAACAAAGATCGTCGCCACCCCCGAAAGCATGCAGGAGCTCCTTTATAGTCTCTTCGCCCTCCCCCAGCACAATGCAGTCAATATCCGACGATAGTGCTTCCGGTATCGTCTCATCCACAAAGTGTTGGCCCCCTGCGACGGTTATGGCCCCTCTGCTCTTGTAAAAGCGCGCTAGATCGTACACGCGGGGAATAGTGCTCGTGAGTCCCCCATAGAATCCCACGACATCTGCCGGTCTCTGCTTCTGAATCAATCCATGATCTGCGCCGCGGGAGGGGCTCAAAGGGCCACATCTGCGAAGGTTGTTCTCATCGATAACCTCGACCTCCCACCCCTCGGCCCCGCGGGCCGAACTGGCGACACAAACCGCCCCGAGAGCAGTCGTCCTATGGGCAAGGAAGGAATACACGTTGAACGACGGATAGACGGGAACCACGATCCGCAGTAAATAGCGCTTCTTCGCGGGCAAGGTA
>Ga0315291_10011504_pt1 | contig 10785 bp, 18 predicted proteins | sample YL17G12_20_MG_FD_203070 | JGI IMG/M metagenome (GOLD analysis project Ga0315291, IMG submission 203070) | Sediment microbial communities from Yellowstone Lake, YNP, Wyoming, USA - YL17G12_20 | ecosystem: Environmental > Aquatic > Freshwater > Lake > Sediment | place: USA: Wyoming | collected... | reverse complement strand
ACAAGTGGTTAGTAACGCTAACCGTTTTCTTAAAGAAGACTATGAAATGGATATGGATGCTGATTTGTTTACTGAAACCGCTAAATTCGCTTTAGATGGAGTTATTCGTGGTGAAAGAATTGACGACTTGATATCAGAATTTCTTAAAGAAGGAGAGTTAGTTCCTGATGAAGACATTATCCCAAGAATTATCGATTCAATTAAAACGGAAATTTGGCCAAGATTAGCTAAAGAATTACCAAGGATTATATAAACCATGAGTATTAAAGATAAATACCTCAATCAAGCTAATTCTTTTTTATACGAAGATGAACAAGTCGTTAAAGAAGAAGATGGTAATTCTCCTATTAAAATATTTTTTGATAACTTAGATGAAGAAACTCAAAAAAATATTATGGAGTCTTTAAAAGAATCTTTAAATGTAGCCGAAGATGATGAATATGCTAATAATAAAATAATTGAAATATTAGCTAAAAATCCTATGGTTACAATAAGAACTGATGAACTTATTCGCCAAATGAATTTTGATATTTAAAAGGAGATCAAATGAATAACAGAGATAGATATATTAACAATGCTGATAATTTTTTAACTGAAGAACCAATTGAATACGATGATAAAAAAATAGCTGAAATAACCGAACAAGCTGCAAACGCTTTTTGGGAAAAAGTCGGTCAATTAGTTACTGAAGCTAAATTCAACGAAATAGATCCTTTAGTCATTCAAACAATGGAAAATGATCTTAAAAAACACGTTAAAAGATGGATCGAAACAAACGTATAAAAAGTCTTCATAAATATCTACGAACTTGATTTATAAGGAAAAAGGGACTTAAAAGTCCCTTTAGTTTAAAACATGATAATAATAACTTTTTTATTAATTTTGATAACCCTTCTTTTATTAGACATAAATAATAATATTAAAAATAAGAAAACAGAACATCCTCAAAAAGAAGTCAACCAACAAGAATTATTCGCTAATGGAGCAAATTATTCTTGGATAACTGTTCAAGTAGCTTTATACAAAATGTGGCAAGAAATGAATATTTTAGATTTTGAAAATATGGTTAAAGAATTATCAACTCAATTTCAATTTTTTAATACTAATACATCAGAATTTAAGAACTGGCACGCTAAGTATATTGAATATCTAAAGGAGATAAAACATGATTGAACCACTTAGTTTAATACCAATAGGTATAATTATGATCGCTACAGTATTTTTATTTGTATTAGCCATGAAAATTGGTAAACAAATGAAACTATCCCATGAAGCATTTGAAGAAATATTTAATAAGTTCTTACAATCAAATCAAATCTTTTATGAAAATCAAACTAAATTAGTTGATAATCACGTTGAACTTTTAAAAGGCTTAAATACAAGTATCAAAGAAATCAACGTCATTAGAAAATATACTAATACATTACAAAGCATTACAACTAATAATAACGAAGTTAATAAAAATTTTAGAGAAAGTTCAAATAAAATAAAATTATCAGTTGATGAGTTAAAAGTAAGTAAAGAACTTGCTAAAAATCTTGCTGAAGTTTCATCGAATTTAAATATTATTAATACAATTATCAAAAATTTAAAAGTTAAATAAGGAGATTGAATATGGCATTGAATACATATAAATGTACAGTTTGTGACTTTCAAGAAGAATATGTCGAAAGTTTTTCTGTTGATAAGGAAAACTGGCATCCTGATCATTGTCCTAAATGTATTGGTGGGACTTTGGAAAAGATTTTTGATTTAGCTGGACATAGTATTGGTATAGATTTTGTTGGACCAGGATTCTACATTAACGACTACGGAATCCATAATTATAAAGCCAGAATGAGTTTAGATGATCAGGCTAAGGTAATGTCCGGAGAAAAAGATCCTTATTGATGAACTCATGTTATTACAATCAGAGTCTTGATTCTGTTATAAGTAATGGATGTGATTTAAGGACTGCGTTTAGTCAGGTAATTAATTATTTTGATCCCAATCGGAATAAGAATGAAAAGACACGAGTTCTTGATAGTACTTTATCGTATATCTGGACTGAGCAAGATTTAAATAGATTTATAATTGATAAGACAAATAATTTGAATGGGCAAGTCCGTGATGTATTTTATGATATTATTACGTATGAGCCATCTAAGAACAGTTTATTTGAGCAGGAGTCTTTTAATGCTTGTTTAATATTTAAAGAAATATTAAGTAAGAATGGTATTATAATAGTGAAAATGAATGATTTTAAAGAAAAGGGAGTTCCTAAATTAAAAGGTAGTTTTGAAATATGGGATATTTTTTCTAAAAACAACTTCTTCTTATATGATAACATTATTTACAAGTACAATAAGACTTTAAACCATTTAAATGTTTTTGACAGGTCTGAAATTATTCACCTCTATTTTATGATATTTAAAAAAAATAAACCTTGACAATTTATTCTACATTAATTATATTTAAAGAAAAGAAATTGAAAGGACAATATGAGTTTCTTAAAAACTATATTATTTAAGTTTGAAATGTTTTTTATGTACTTGACATTTATTATATTCTTGATTGGATGTATTCTAATAGGATGGATAAGAAAATCCGGTTATACTTTTACAGATTTTACACCTTATAAAAGGAAATAATTATGAGTTCATTGAAAGCTTTAAATAAATCTATTAAAAAATGGGCAACGATTTATGATTATTTAATTAATATAAAAGAAAGTCAAATTGAATATAATCACGAAGATAGACTTATTTTAGTTGACAAATTTCGTGAAGACTGTCCTTTATGTACTGATCTTAAAGACCAACAATATTATCAATGCGGAAATTGTTGTATAATGCAACTAACCGGAGAATATCAATGTGATAATACTCCTTATTATAAGTTTAGACAATTATTACTTTATGGATTTTATGATATTTATCATATAGATCGATTAATTAATTTGACTGAAGATATGTTAAAAATATTATATAAGTCTGAAAAATACTGCCATAAAGAAGGAGACTTGTAATGGGAATTCGTTTAATTAAAGGATCTTCGTGTAATTGTAATAAAGAAGCTAGTTTAAAATCGTTTAAGGTTGATGTTTTTCATTATGATAAAAATTCAATTAATCCTGATCCTAAGAATTTTAAAATATTAGATATAGAAGAAATAGGAAATTATGTTATTGCCAAGATTCGTTATCCAAATTGTACGAATTATGAAGGTAATAAAATATTAGTTTTTCATGGTCGTAGTAAAACAGATATTTTAGCAATGTATACGATAGATCCCCATTTTTGTGATAATTGTGATAATGGATTAATAGCCCGATTTGCTCCTACTAAAGCTGGATGGAACTTAGCTCATTCATTAATAAATAGCTGTTACAAATAATGAAATCCGATTTGATAATGTTAAAATAAGTTTAAAGGAGTGCAAATGATTCCGGAATTTAAAGAATTTAAAAAGATCTTTCGTGTTTCCCGCCCATGTATTATAACTGAAAAAATCGATGGAACAAATGGTTGTATATGTATAACCGAAGAAAATGATTTTTTTATGGGATCTAAAAGTCGATGGATAACTCCTGAAAATGATAATTATGGATTTGCTAAATGGGCAATGACTAATAAAGATGAATTAATGAAGCTTGGGGTCGGACTTCATTATGGCGAATGGTGGGGTAAAGGAATTCAAAGAGGATATAATTTAAATGAGAAAGTCTTTTCTTTATTTAATACTTCTCGTTGGAATGATGATTCAGTTCGTCCTAAATGTTGTCGAGTTGTTCCTACGCTTTATGAAGGAATCTTTAATACTAATGATATTAATACTTGTATTGAATTTTTAAGAGAACGCGGAAGCGTTGCGGCTCCTGGATTTAAATTTGCAGAAGGAGTTGTTGTATTTCATGTTCCTGGTAATTTCTGTTTGAAAAAGACTTTAGAAAAAGATGACGAACCTAAAAGTTTAAGAAAGGATATCTAGTTATGTGGTTTAAAAAGAAAAAAGAAATTACTGAAGTTGAAGATAAAGAAAAGATTGAGTTTGAAAAGATTGAGTTTGAAAAGATGTTAGCAAAATTTCCTCAAGGAGTTTATTCTTTCTTGGGACAAGATGTTTATTTGTTTGAATATTCTAACCCTAATGATGAAGGTTATCACTATCTGCCAAATTTTCGCATTGAATGGTTTGATAATAATAAAAATTTGTGTACTGCTTTGATAAGCCATGCTAATCCTTTTTTAATTAGAAAGGCAGATTGATAATGAATACATTAATATTAAAACATAAAGAAACTAAAAGAATTGGTAGAGTATTATCAATGGATATATCTTACGCTATGGTCGAGTTAACTAATCATGAAATTGAGGATTGGAGTTTTACTGGATGTAGCGTTGTTCCTGTTAAAGAATTTAAATATGATTCAAACGAGTTTAAAACAGAAAAATGTAATGGATGTATTAGTGAAAAAGATGAAAATTCGTTTGGATGTCAAATGTGTTCTCGTTACTATGAAGATATGTATATTAACCCTAATATTGAAAAGAGGTAGTTTATGGCACCTTATAATTCAAATGTACAAAACGAAGCTAAATGCATTGAAGTAATTAAGAAAAATGCTTATGAAATTTTAACAGAATCTATTATGGAAAGATGTTCTCAATTAAATAAAACGATAACTCGTTTAGAAAATCAATTGAAGCCTATTATCAAAATCTATCCGGAAAGTCCAAAAGATGAAAAAAGTTGTGATATAAAAAAGGAATGTTATAGTAATTTTGAAAGATTTATTGCAGACGTAAATACAGACTTGGAACGAATGGATAATAAAATTATACAAATGATAGAGAATAGTGCAATATAAACGAAAAATCTCTTGACATTTGATTGTACATTAATTATATTTAATCATGAAAGAAATTTGAGGCTATGACAAAACTTCCTTCTAACACTTTTAATGTAAAAATTAGTTTTGTCAGTTTCCTCTTTAAATTAATCGTAAAGTCAGAAAGCTGGAATTAAGCCAGCGCATTCAGAACCCAGTGTCCTAATCGAATTCTGATTTGTTTCAGATGAGTTGTGGCAGGCGAATTAACGCCAAGACAAGATGATTAGGTCGACTTTATTAAATAATAGAGGCTATGGTAAAGCTTCCTTCTAACAATACTTTTTGTGTAAAAATTAGCTTTACCTTTTTCCTCTTTTGAAATTAACGAAGGCTATAATAACACTTCCTTCTAAATCATTAATTTAGTGTTGTTTTTTTCCTTCATTTTTATAAGGAGTTTGAAATGAATAAGTTGCACGAGATTTATTTGCGTAGACGTAAATCTATCATTGTTAAAAAAGGAACTTCTAATAATAAGAAGTTAGCTTCTGCTCTTAACGCTGACTTATCTACTCTTGGATATACTTTAGCTGGCGATGCAATTAAACTTATTGCAACATTAAATGAAACTCAGATTACATCTTTACATAAAGGATTGATATCCAATCTTTCCTCATATGTTGGATCTAATGTTCATCATATTCCTTTGTTTCGAGACTTCCCTAATAACATTCCTGATGATATTACATTCCTAATTGAAAGATATATTGGTTATCTTCAAAACGAGTTTGGATTGACTCGTAATGCTAAATTGTTATCATGTGGTCATTTTGTTGATACCCAAGCTTTTGATCTGACAAATTTCGGAGCTTGTCCTATTTGTGAAATGCGTGTTCCTATGAATGAACTTGGTGAAGCTAAACCCCGTCCTACTTTGGATGAAGTTTCGCCATTGAAAATTATTCGACTTGGTGATAAAGAAAGTCTTTATAAGATTTTCACTCAACTTATCGGTTCTAAGGTTCCTATTTCAGAAACAGATCAAAAGGATGTTGCAACTTTTATTGAAGATGTCAAGTTGGATGATTTGTTGGAATATATTCCTTCAAGCATTACTTTAAAGGAAAATATCGCTATATTGGTTGGTAATCTTTTGAAAAATTATGAAACTTCGGATCATATTGTTAAAGCTGCTTTGATAACTTTTATTAAGACTGCAACGGATCTTTTAAGAGTTTTAACGGCATTATCAGAAGGTGATGTTTCTTTAGCTTCAAATGTGAAGTTCCGTAACTTTAAAAGAAGTGAAAGAGTTCTTTTCCTTTCCATTTTGGAAGATATTGCTTCAGGAAAGAACTGTGTTGAAGATATGTTGAGATATAAAGGTAAGTGGATAAGAGTATCTGAAAAGTTTCATCCCGGAGAATATCAAGTAAAGTTTCCGAAAGCATTTGGAGCTTTTAATATTTTACGGGAAAATATTAAATATGAGACTTTCGCTTCAAAAGTTGAATCTGGTATATTGAATAAAAAATCTGAAGTCATGAAAACCATGATTCAAAGACCAGGAGAATTCGTTCGGAAATTAGATAAACTTCTTAGAACATTTGATGTTGATGTTGTTATGGAAAATTTAGAAAAGATTCTCCCTAAGATTTCAACCAATGTGGCTTTACAGTTAACTTCATATTTCTCTAATAGAAATAAAATGATGACTGATAAAAGAATATTTTTCCCTAAAGGACAGATATCTAAGCTATATGTTATTGATGAAGAAAGAACCAAGTTATCTGCTAATGTTTGTGAGAAAGTTGAATTAATGTTTATTAATGAACTTCTTAGCAGATTCTCCAAATTAGATAGCTTGGGAAATGTTTCTATCAATTCTGAATTGCAGAACTATTTGGTTCCTTTTGCTATGAGAAGTGCATCCAAATCTTTAAGCAATATTCCTCGGGGAAGCGCTGTGCAGTTTGATAATTCAAATACTTTAAGAATGTTTATTCATTGGATGCAGAAGGATGATTTAGCAGTTGATTTGGACTTGTCTTGTGTATTTTATGATACTAATTGGAATTTGATTGATCAAGTTAGTTTTACTCATTTATCAACCGATGGAGTTGTTCATTCAGGTGATTTGAGATCTGCACAAAAGCCTAATGGTTCTTCTGAGTTTATTGATGTTGATATTAAGAAGGTATTGAAAAATAGAATCAGATATGCTGTTATGCAAGTTTATAATTATACTGAACAGACTTTTGTTGATATGCCTATTTGTTTTGCTGGATTTATGGAAAGACAATCTCCTAACAAAGGAGCTTTCCATGAAGCTCGAACAGTTAAAAACAAATTTGATTTAAAAGGAGCTTCAAAAACGGCAATTCCGATGATATTTGATTTACAAGAAAGTAGAGCGATTTGGGTAGATTTGAGTTTTGTTACAGCACCACAATACAATTGTGTTGAAATGAATGCCCGTAACTTTACTTTAGTTGCTAAATCAATGATTGGGTTGAAGTATTTGAAACCCGATTTGTTTAAACTGTCAGCTCTTCATGCGGCTTCAAGAGGATCCGAAGTTATAGTTGATGGTAAATATATTGATTCTGGTGAAAGTACAATCGAGAAGTATCAGAATATTATGAAAGTACGTTCAATTTCTAAGAAGAAAGGTCTTCCTGAAGTACAAACTAAGTTTGATTTGGAAGATGGAACTTATAATTTGGTAGAATTGGAAAAAATCATAAGCGAGCTTCTTTGATTTGGGTGGTGTTGATGCTTAGAAGAAGAGTTAGACTATGTTTAAATCTTCTTTTTATTTTAGAAAAGACTTGACAATGTTATGGTTATAATATATTTTTAATCATATTGGAGAATGAAAATGAATAAATTTAAAGAAAACGAATGGGTATTAGATAAAAATTCTAATACAGTCTATATTAATGATATAGTGGATTATGGATATTTTATCAATTGTAATATTATAGGGATTGATAATAAACAAGTCACTTTAAAAGATGCTTCTAATAATGAAAAACAAATTTATATAGCCTTGTTTAATAAACATGGAATAAAAAAATTGAAAGGCGTAATCATGAAATTAGTTAAACCGAATGTGACAGGATTGAATCGTGAAAAAATTTGTGAAATGCTTGAAGGGGATGTTTCCTTTTTAAATGAGTTTTGTGTTAATGGAGAATATCTTCCAGTAGCTGTTTTTCATTCATCTAATCCGGATATTTCAAAGGGGCATAAAGAATTTATATTAGTTCAGCAAGATCAAGATCAATTAATGATTCGTGGTATGGATAAAAAAACCATATTACCGTTTAGTTCGCAGAGTGCGTTACATTGTTTAGAATGTGATGATGTTATTTATAGTGTTTATCGTCATGATATGAGATCATGTAGTTGTAAAGCTTATGCAATCGACGGAGGTAAAGATTATACTAAAGTTTCTTATCTTGAGAATACAAAAATGGAAATGTGTTTCGTTGATTTATTAACTGATCAAATTACAAAAGGATAAAAGATGTTGCCGTTATCTCATGAAGTTATGAAAAGGTTTGTTTCTGATTATAATATTCCTATTTCCGTATTAGATCATTTTGATTATTTTATTAATCTTTACAGTTATCAAAAAGAATTAAATGATTTAAATACTGTTATTGATGAAGTAGGTGAAGATTTATTTTTAAAAATGTCTTTTATAATTCAAGAAAATATTATTTGGGATATTAAAAAAAATCAAGCTTATTTAAAATTTAACAGTATAGATATGAATCAATATAGAACTAAAATTAATATAGGTAAACAAAAATTATTTGATCCAACTCATGATAAGTGTCATTTTATATCTCTGGACTTGAAAAAGGCTAACTATCAGAGTTTAAGGTATGTTGATCCGAGTATAGTAAATAACAGTAAGGATTATAATGATTTTATAAGTCAGTATACAAATTATGATTATTTTAAAAATTCTAAAAAGTTAAGACAAATTATATTTGGAAATGTGAATCCAAGTCGTCAGCAAACTGTTCAGAAGTATATGGTATCAATAATAATTCAATATTTAATTGATGCTAAAATATGTTGTGAGGATGATTGTGTTTTGACTTCGTCTGATGAAGTTATTTTTAAGTCTGTTGATATTTATGAGCCATTGGAAGATATATTAAAGCATTGTTCGATTGATGTTAGTTTGAATAAGTTTCAGTTAATTCATTTAAAGCATTATAATTTTTATACTCAGAATAGTATTGATAGTATAAAATTGAAATGTGTTCCTTCTTATTTTTATCCTCAGGTTTATAAGTTCGTTCATAATATGCCTTTAAATGATAGAGATCTTGAATTTTTTTATGAAGGTCAAATAGCTCAATTTAAAAATAAACTAACATTCGAATAAGGATTAATAAATGATTCTTGAAGACTTAGTTCTGTCAAATGGTGATGTTTCCGGAATACTTAAATCAACTTTAACACCAGATAAAAAAATTATCTTTCCAGAAATGTTTTGTAGAAAATGTAAAGCTTCAATAAGATTAGTTAAAACAATACAAGAAATAGATTCTCCTCTTATTAATTCCAGAATCTATATTCCAATAAAATGTCAATGTGATAATGAATGTTCTATCATTATAACAAAAAAAGAATTCTCTGATCTTTGGATTAAAACGGTTCAATGAAATATTATATTTCTTTTCCGATATCATTTAATTGTAATTTAAGATGTCCTTATTGTTATAATCAAGACTTCTATAAGTTCATTGATAATAATGATGGAATTAATAAATGGCATGATGTTCGGACATTTACCCTTCAGGATTATCAGCTTTGGAGAAATAAACATTTATCAGATGGAACTGAGTTCATCATGCATTTATTTGGTGGTGAACCATTCTGTCAACAAAATGTAAACGAAGTTTTTAATATTATTCAATCAGTTGATAAAGAGAAAATTGATCTCCTTACTAACGGAATTGGTAATATTAAAGATTATGAAAGATTAAATGAGTTTAAAAATAAAATTCATCGTATAGGATTCACTTTCCATAGATTAGTTCTATCTGATAAAAATGAACTAATGAAAAGATTTGAAGAAAATGTTTTATTAGTTAATAGCTTCGGTATTAAGACTTACGTTAAAGAATTACTTTTCCCACAATATCGTGAAGAAATAATTGCCAATAAAAGATATTGGAATGATAAAAATATTACTTTTAAAATTCAAGACTGTAAAGGTATGGATAAAGGTGCAAGTCAAGAGTTTTATAAAGAGTATACTAATCTGGATTGTATGATGATTGATAATGAATATAAACATCCTATTGATAGTTGTGCTTGTCTGAAAGGATATAGGAACTTACATATTAGAGGTTATGATATGAAAGACGTATATCCTCAAGGAGGGGATGTTATTGCTTGTTGGCATGATCCTTCTGTCATTGGTAATATTAAAGAAGATTGGTACTTGCCAAATTTTAGAATAATTAAAAGACATAATCGAGTGATAGAAGTTATAGGAGTTCCAAAGACATATAGAGGAACTAATAAAAAAGATGTTTATAATCCGAAAGAACTTGACATTTAATGTTCCATGTATTATTTTAAATTAAATGAATTTCTAACAATTTTTAAAAGGAGTCTTGTATGGTGAAGATGATCGTTGCGTTTGTTGTATTGTTGGTATTGGGCAGTGTTGGAGCTTGGATAGGAATGTCGTACGTTGGATATAGCAATACCGATATTGAATTGCGAAATTTGGCCAAAGCAGCTCAAAAAGATAATGAGAATGTTTATGATAAAGTCTGGAAAGTTATTCAACAGAAAGCAGGAGTAACTGACAAGTACTCAAAAGATTTTAAAGAAGCTTATGGTGGAATTATGACAGCACGATACGGAGAAGGTAAAAATCCGATGTGGTCTTGGGTTAAAGAGCATAATCCTGAATTGAATGTTGCTTTATATGA
>Ga0315291_10011503_pt1 | contig 10785 bp, 17 predicted proteins | sample YL17G12_20_MG_FD_203070 | JGI IMG/M metagenome (GOLD analysis project Ga0315291, IMG submission 203070) | Sediment microbial communities from Yellowstone Lake, YNP, Wyoming, USA - YL17G12_20 | ecosystem: Environmental > Aquatic > Freshwater > Lake > Sediment | place: USA: Wyoming | collected... | reverse complement strand
TTTTTTCAAAGATAAAAGATAATCAAGATGCTCTTTTGGTATATTAGAAGAGGTTTTATTTGGTTTTGGTATTAAAAAATATTGAGTACTGCCCAAGTTGATAAAAATAAAATTAACCCATTCTGACACATATTCAATATGTAAGTCTGATGAAAAATGGATAATTGCATGTTTTCCACCAGAAATTAATTTGGCTTCGTTTGATGTCATTTCTTTTGATACTTCAAATGCTATCTCTTGTGTTTTTTCTTCTGTGTTTTCTGTGGTTTCCTCGTAGAAAATAAAAAGTAAGTAATTCATATGTGTGTTTTTAATTGTTTTTACAAATATAGGAATAAAATTATAATAAATCACAAAACTTTTGAAAAATTATTTTCTTTTTTAATTTTAACCACATGATCCCCCCATGTACCCACAATACTATTGTGACTAATAACAAAAATCTTTTCAAAGTAATCCTTGATCTTTGTAAAGAACTCATATACCATCTCTAAGTTGTCATTGGCAATTTTTCCAAACACCTCATCTAAAACCACAAGATTTGGTTTTGGTAAACTTGAGATCTTGGTAAGAACAGATCTTAAGGCTAAAGATGAAATTGTCTTCTCAAATCCTGAACCTGAAGTCATTAATTTTTCAATACCCGTTTCATTATCGGTCATAATAAACTCGACTTCGTTTTTATCATTGATTCGAACTTCCAATTTAAAGTAACAAGAATCTTCCATTAATCTTTGTAGTTCAGAGTTTATTAGTGGCATCATGGTTTTCATAATCATTTTAGATATACCATTCTTACCATAAATTTCTAAGTAAATCTTATATATTTTATCTTTTTTCTCTTCTTCTTTTATTGTTTCAATTTTATTTTTATTAAGATCAATTTTTTCTTCAAGTGATTTAATTGATGATTCACTTGTAGTAATTGAATTACTAATTGTTCTTCTTTGGATTTCCAAATCATCTAATCTAATGTCAGCTTTTATTAATAATGAATCAATCTTTTGGTTTTCTTGAATTTTATCTTGTATCTCTTCCCAACGTTTAATCTTATCGTTTAATGATTCAATTTTTAAATTACAACTTTCAATACTTAATTCATACTTTTCTTTAATGAGTTTGTTTTTTTCATACTCATCAAATTCTTTTTTAAGTTGTACAAAACTTTGTTCTTTGCTTGATAAAACATGCATAAGTGTCGTTTTTGTGTTTTTTTGCCCAATTAACCCATCAAGTTCTGTAATTTTTGCGTTGGTGATCGATGCGTTCATTAACTCAATTCCACAATGAGAACATTTAATTCCTCCCTCTACTTCTGATTTTAATTTAGTTATTGATTCAATTTCAGTGTCAAGTTTAATTGTCTCTTTATAAACTTCATTATATTGTTCTTTAACCTCGTCATGTTTATTTTCATAATAAAACTCAGATGGTTCAACAACTTTGATTTCGGATATTTTTAATAAAAAACCATTCTTATCTCTTTCAATTTCTTGTATCTCAACTCTTGTTTTATCAGGTTTTAACAAACTTAACTCATGATTAATATTTGTATGTTTTTTCTTTAACATATCATCACGATATGATTTACCCTTTGTAATAGCGTCATTAACATTAAACAAACTTTGTTCATTATTTTTAATTTGAACATTTAATTCTAAAATTGATTCTTGATGTGTTTCAATCTCACTTTTTAATTGTTCTGACGAATAAATGTTTGATATCTTTTGTTTTGAGAAATCCCCATATATTTCTTTGGCAACTTCTTCTTTTCTTTTTAAAAATTCAAGACCCATAAATCTTGACAATACTTGTCCTCTTGATGTTGGTTTTGCTTCTAACAAATCTTCAAGATTTGATCCTGTTGTTAGAATTGTAGTTAAAAAATCTTCTTTTGTTCCAATTGAGTTTTTAATAAAAGATTCAGTTTCTCTTCTTTGTTCTCCAGTAAAGTTTAATAATGTTCCATCTGATAATTTTTTAAAAAAATCCAACTCTGTTTTAACATTCGATTCATTTTTTTTGGATATTTTTCTTTCAATGTTTCTAACAATAACATAATCCTCACCGTCAATTGTAATTTCACCTTTAACATGAACCTTGTCTTTGTTTGAATACCTGTTAAATATTTCTTCGGCTTTTGTGGTCTTGGTTGTTTCATTAAAAAACAAGAACATTAATAAATCTACAGTAAGAACTGTTTTACCACCAAAATTTGGTGGATCAGACTCAACAACCACAATACCATTTAATTTATCAAAATCTAATTTTTGATTTTCACCATATGATAAAAAGTTTGAAAATTCAATGTTTCTAATATACCACTTTTTAAATTGAGATTGATTTTCTTCATCACCAGACATTTTGTTTTCAACCATATTATTAATTGATAACACATCTTCTGTCATATGATTATAATCTTTTGAAACAAGAAAGTTTTTTATAAGATCCAACTGATAGTTTTTATCAGTAATATTAACGGAAACGTCAATACTTTGTGTTATATCAGTTTCAAATATTTTTGATTTAGTCAGGACATTAACATTAGTTGTGTTATATTTTTTTTGAAAGTAATATTTAACACTTTTGATCTTGTCTTGTGTAAAGTTTTCTGGTAAATCCTCCCAAACAACTTGAACTGTTGGGTTTTCAAATACAGAAAAGTCTAAATTTTTTATCATTATATTATAATTAAATAATTTTGGGGGATTAAATAAATCCACTTTTTTATTTTTCTATGTTAATATTTTTTTCGTCTATAACTATATTATTTTTTACCTCTTCAACAACTTCAAAACCTAAATCTTGACCATTCAATTCAACATTTAAGTTTTCAGTTTCTGACATCATTTTTTGAGCCTCAAACATTTTTTCAATTGCCTTTTTCATTGCGTATTTTTCTACTGTAATTTTTTGGTTTCTTTTTTCTACTTTTGCTCTATGAGCTTTTGACGACTTTCCCATTTTTATTTATTTTATTTTATTTATTACTCTTCAATGTTGGTGTTTGGTCTATTTTCTTCAAACCATTCAATTATTGCGTTAATCCCCCAAACTGATCCAGCGGATAACATTCCATCAAAAAATACGGAATAATATTGGTTAAGTCCAATAAAATGTGAAATAGGTGAAAAAAAACATAAGGATAAGAAAAAACCAACCCATGTGCTTGTACACAATATACATTTTATTAATTCAGATACAAAAGAAAATACAGGTGTAAATAAAACCCATCCAGTGTTTGGTTGTGCGTTTTTGTGTATCCATTTTCTCAACCCATTAAAGATTGACCCGTAAACAAGTATTGTTGTCAAACCATATGCAACAATCATAAAAATTAAAACTTCCATTATATTCTATTATTTAAATTTGATCCCCTAAGAAAAACAGCCCCTTTATTTGAGCTGAGATTCTCAAGATCTCGGTTTATTTTTTCTAATTCTTTTATTCTTTCGTTTTTTGTTTGAAGTTCTTTCCTGAGAGATATTAATGTTTCTTGTAACATTTCCACCCTATCATTTGGTTTCTCAACTTCTTTGATGACTTCAACTATTTTTTCCACCTCTTTGATTATTTCAACCGGTGGTTCGTCTAAAGAAATGTCTAAAATAATGTCTAAATTACGTCTAAGTTCGTCTAATTTTTCATCCTTTTTAGACATTTCTTCTTCCAACTGTTTGATTTTTAATAACAGTTCATTTTCACCACTTTTGTCACAAATGTATTCTATTTTTGTGACAATTTTCTCAACCTCCCTTATAACTTCAACGGGTACTTCCACCCGTATTTCCTCAATCTCACCTGTTTTTAAGTCTTTTTCTCCTTCATTAAGTGTTTCCCCCAAAAGGCCAAACTTCTTAATGTCAAAACCTTGTTTGAAACAAAGGTAGATAAAATTGTCTTTATCCTCAATATTGTTTGCATCACAAAATGAAGACACCGACTGCATTATTGTTTTATTAAATATTTTGGAGTCTTTCTGTTCCATTCTCAATATCTTCAAATGATTTTATGGTGAACTTTAAAAATGGTTTTGGATTTGGTAGATCAACATAATCATAACCTTTTGTCACAACATCGTATATACCATATCCGTGTTTACCAATACTTTCACCAATATTTTGTTGTATTGGACTTCCAATCATATAACCTTTACCCGTCTTAAACTTAAATTCTTGTCTTTTATGAATGTCCCCACATAATACGGATTCAAGTCCATTAAACTTTTCTACGTCATAAGCCTCCTCACCAAAATCAAATCCAAGATCCGTTTTCATTCCTTGAATTGGACCGTGAAACAACCCAATTCTTTTTCCTTTAGCATCTGTTAAATCAGGAGGAATATTTCCTTGATACTGTGAATACACACACCAACTAATGTTTTCATCTTCGTAAACACCTCTATCTTTATAGTAAACAATATTATTACTATTTAAAGAATTTATAATCGGAGATAGTGCGTCTAACCTTTCTGTATTATTTACTAAAAAATCATGATTTCCAGGAATTATAATTATTTTACAAATGTTAGAACATTCAGTTAATAACCATGAAACAATATCTATTAGTTCCGGTGTGAGTTGATTTTTAGAATGAACAAGGTCACCCGTAAAAATAATCCTATCAGGTTTTAATTCTTTCCATTGATCAATCGCCGTTTCTAATATTGATCGATACAAATCGTGGTCTTTGAAAAGACGGATGTGTAAGTCAGAAAAGTGTACTAAAGTTTTAATCATTTTTACTTCTATTAAATGGTTCTTTCTTAAAGAAATATCCGGAGATATCAACATACCTTAATAGTTCAATATTACCTTCAACAGTTGTTGTTCCTTTTGATGATTTAAGCATTGCAATTTTGTATCCAAATCGGTTCGATAACCATTTAATAAATAATGCGGGGTATCTTTTCATATTTTATATTGTTTTATTTTTATATCTTCAACACACAAAAAAAATTTTGGTTATCTAAGTTTTCTTAAAATATATTTTAATAATTTGTATCTTAATTTATATATCATATTATTTAATTGTTCGGTTTAACCGTTATCGTATATTTTCTAGTATAACTAGAATCCTCATTTTTTACTAACACACCTAACACAGGTGTAAACCCATCTGGGTCATACATAACTGGCGTAATAACAACATTTATGTTAGAGTTTTCTAATTGGGTTTTAATTTGTTGGGTTATTAACATCTCATTAATTTCTGTAATTACATATTTATCCTTTAACGGTGGTTTGTAACCATATTCCGTTTCTTGTCTCCGCTTCAACCAATTGTTTGCGGTCAAGTATAAACTTTTATAATTAGTATTCTTTTTAAAATTTTCGATGTTATTTAGAATGTCGTCAATTTGTTGTTTAGAATATTCCAACCTTAATTTATTAAATTCATCGACGCTTAAACTTAAATGTGCGAATGACCTATATGTATTTTCTTTATTATTCTTGTTTGTTGTTATTTTTTTCATTTTTAATTATTTGTTTGTTTATTCTATTATTTTTTCAACATAAGTTGATGTCTCACCTTCAGTAAATCCTTTTTCAATTAATAATGGTAATGAACCTGGTTTACACCAAGCATATACTGTATACCCACTATAACGAGTTTTAACATATTCCCATCTAGTATCCCATAACTTTCTAAAAATACCTTTTAGTCTATGTTCCTCATGTACCCAAGCATCTAAGAATTTTATTTTATTACTCTCTTCTCGTTCCATATATATGTGTCCCACAATCTCACCATTTAACATGGCAATCCATGTTTCAAGTTGTTGAGCATTACTCTTAAGATGAATAATTTTAATATCTTCAATCATAACTACATTACTATTTTTGGTGGATATCCCAAATCATTATCTATTGGGAATGGATTAATAGGTATTGGTATTGACCTATATGGTTCCGCAATACCAAATTTACTTTCTTCTTTTACTTGACCCATTTTTTCAACAATAGGTAAAATTTCTATGTGTTTGTTTTCAAGTTTACCATAAAGATAACCTTCTAACCAAATATAAAATTCTTTGTGTGTTAACATAATTCTCTACTATAAAGATTTACTAAAATAATTCTTGCAAACTTAAAATCTTTTGCTCTGTTTAATTTTAAACCATACGCCAACGCCACACTATTAAGGTGTGGATATGCTTCAGTTAATGTCATTTTACCAATTTCCATTATTCAAAAATTAAAAATTCTTCATTTACAAATCCACAACTATTACACATATATGTAGGAAACGGAACAATCGTATCTTCGTGACTTCCTGTTAATAATTTAGGTACTTTTTTTAACATACTTACTTCTTTAAAAAACTTTGAACCACACTCTTCACAGATTATAGTTGGTTGTATTCTAAGATCAATTTTAGGTTTTATACTGTTATCTTCTCCCATTTTATAATATAATTTATATTTATTTTAATTGTTGTATTGTCCCAACTTGTGTTGGTGAACCAAACTGGTGTAATTATAGTTTTCATACTCAATAATAGTTTATTTTTATTATTTTGTCAACCCACCACACAAAATACTGTGTGTAACAAGTTATACACAATATTTTTACCAATCACACCGCATAAATCCATAATTGAGTTATTTGTTCGTCAGTAATATTTTCTGGTGTTATATCATATTCGCCATATTTTTTCATATATGTTATATATTCTAATTTCATATCTTTGGATAACGAGTTCCAAAAATTTAATGCTTTTTGTCTGTCTTCCATTTCTTCATCATTCATAACTCTAATTATTTTATGTTCTAATAATTGTGGTGCAATAATACCTTGATTGTATAACCAACTTGCAATTTTAAATTGTATTTTCGTTTTCATTTCTTTTATCTATTTTAGTTTTTATTATTTGTGCTAATTCATAATTCTCATCAGCAATTGCATTTGTTAATTTAGTTTCTAAACTTTTTGGTATTATACCAGCTACAATATAGTTTGTATAATTTAAGTTAATGATAACATCATCACCATGTTTAATTGCATCAACTACTTCATCATAAGTTTTAATTAAACTGCCGTCATCACCATAAACAGTATAAACATTTCCATTTAATCTAACAACATTGGCGTAAGTTAAATAAACATTGTCGCTGTTTATAAACAAATCATCAGTAGTGTGATTTTTCTTATCTTCTTTATCAACTAAAAGTGTTATTTCCATCACTTTAATCTGTTTTTAATTTTAAGTGATTCACCAGCCTTTTCGTAATTTTCATCATTAACATATAATTTTTCAGCTTCTTCACAGATTTTCTTTAACCTATCAAGAATAAAATCCCTAATTTTTTCTTGCGATTTACCTTTTAAGTGTTCCCTTATTTGTTCTTCGTTCATAATTTTATTTTTTTTAATAATATACTAATTTATTTATAATTTGTCAAATACTTTTTCATATCCATTTCAAGAATTGTGTTAATCGTTTTCTTTAAGACTCTATGTTCAACAAATTCTCTTTCTTCCGTTAATAAAACAACAATACAACCCATCAATTTAATGTTCTCATATTTCGTACCCTCTAACATCTTCAATAATAACTTACCATAAAATGGTAATTGAGTGTTGTAGTGACCAAGAGCGTTATCAGGTAAATCTTCAAATGGTTTCTTCATTGGTTTTGTAAACATATTCTTTTCAAAGTTTTTAGGTTTGTTTGTTTTCCAATCCGTAATTAAAATACCGAGATCACCATTTGTTCCAATAATTAACCATACCTTATCGGGTTGTCCCGTATAACCCAATTCAGGGTGACCCAAAACCATTTCCGTATCAAGTAAAATACAATTACGTTCTTTAAGTAAATCAATGTATTGTTTACCCGCAACAACCATAGTATCTCCTTTTACAATCTGTTCGGCATCACATTCATAAATTGGTTGTCTAACTTCTTTACTAATACCAAATTCTTCTAAGGTATGTTTTTCTAATAAGAAGTGAACACGAGAACCCATGTTTGTGGAATATGTTCCAGCGGCAGCCCATTCCTCCAATAATCGTTGTTGTTCATAAGGATCACCATTCGCCTTTCTAAATGAAATTCCTTCAGAATCAAATTCCGTATAAAAATATTTCATTAATTTAGAAACAGAAGGAAAATCATCCCTTAATTTACCACTAACATCCAACATTGTGTACTTGTGAGCATTCTCCTCAAATGTTAATTGAAACTTTTTTTGTTTTTCTGATATGATTTCTCTGATCTCTTCAGATATTTTTTTTAAATCCATGTTTTTTTGTTTTATTTTACAAAGATAATACTTTTTTTTTATTAATCCCTAATTTTTACAAAAAAATCTTCAATATTTCCTTTTAAGTCACAAACATCTTGATCCATAGGTAATCTAACAATTTTTATTCTATCATATAGTTCACCCCCATTTAACTCTCGATATAATTTAACCGCATTATTAAAAGCGTCACCATCAAGGGATATAATTATATCTCTTTTAGCTTTATTATAAATTTTTTCAAATAAAAGTTCTGACATATGTTTACCTAACATTGGAATTGAATTGTCCAAGAAAAACCCATCAAAAACCCCTTCAACTAAGTAAATGTCTTTTTCCCAATCTATTAATCTTTCGTTAAATATAATCTTATCTTTTTCTTCCTCAGGGTTTTTATATTTAAATTTACTTTTTGTGTCCCAACTGCGAGCAACATAGTAATTTAATTCCCCATTAATATTATATGATGGGACCACAATACGTCCTATATGACTACCACGATCACAAAAACCAATATTATATTTGGTAATGATTTCATCCGTTATTCCCCTACTTTTTAAATAATTATAAGCTTGTCTTCTTACTGGGTATACCGGACTTGACTCCGTAAATAAAGTGAAACCCTCAGGAAGTGTTAATTTTTTTGTTCGTTTTTGTTTTGGCTGTACCGTCTCAGGTTTTAAGATATTATATAATTTCTTTAATTTTTTGTTTCCGTACTTATCAAAAAGTTTTCCCAAAGATCCGTGAGTTCCATTAGTGTCCCCACACGACCAACATTTGTACACATTATTTATATAGTTAATCTCTAAATTGTGTTTATTTTTATCGTCATCACAAACCGGACAATTAAATGAAATTTGACCACGATTATGGTAATGTAATCCGTGATCCCCTAAAAGTCCCTCTAATAATTCAACAATTGCATCACTTTCTTCCATTGTTTTAAAAATATAAATAAAATAAAAGAACATATCAACTACACAAGTTTTTAATAAGTTCTATATTTATAAGATATGCCAACAAATATAACAATTAATAACGTTACGGGAGCACAACCATTTGATATCTATGTTTGTGATTCACCAATTACTACTTGTATTTATGTCTCAACTATTAATACGGTTGACGCCTCCAGTCCCTATTATCAGACCCTACCATATAGTTTTGATATTCCTTTAGTTTATTCAAGTTTAACTGAATTTGTTGTTAAAGTGGTTGATAATAATGATTGTATCGTTACAGATACTTTAAATATATAATATGGGTTGTAGTACAGATATTTGTGTTGTTAATTCCGGAATATATAATGATAATTATACATTCAGTGGTCAATATGGTGGTATAGATTATTTTGAAAATTCAACCTCATCATATTACATTTTTTATTCTCAAACAGAATTAAGGTGGTGTTTATCGTCATACATAGGGGATCCGTGTATTTTATTTGGTCCAACAAATTCCGTTGATCCATGTCCTGATTTTTATTCTGGAATAATAGTTAACGGTTTATGTCCAACCCCAACTCCTACCCCAACATTAGCTTGTGCTATTGATTTTGATGCAATGTTTGATTGTGATGTATTTGTAACTCCAACTCCAACTCCAACTAAAACAAAAACCCCAACACCAACACCAACACCAACAGTAACTAATGTTTGTGGGGGTGTTTCTTTATCTGTTACAGGAAACACATATTCACCAACACCAACTTTAACTCCAACTTTAACTCCAACACCTTCAATTCCAATTGATAGACCATGTAATTTTGATGGTATTGCCAAATTTAATAGTGTTGATGGGTTTATTGTATGTGCAACCAGTAAAAAATTTGAGGATTGTTTTACTGGTATAGAATATTATACAACACAAACATTATTTGATTCTTTAGGTAATTTATTAGTTGTTGGTGACGTTTATGGTGGAACAATAAACAGAATATCTTCATGTTTTATTTTTCAAACAATTGTAGATAACATAAGTGGTGGTGACAAAGTTGTTATTACCACAGAATATGGACCTTCTAGTCAAGGTAGTTGTTTAAATTGTTTCCCAATTAGTAATACTCCTACATTAACACCTACTATAACACCAACCCCAACAATACCTTGTTTATGTTTGTCATATAGAATTTCAAATATAACTGGAAATCCCAACAGTGGTGGTATAGAATTTATGAGTTGTGATAATAAAGATGTTTTATTAAGACCTGGTTCTATGGGTTGGGATGATTGGTCAAATCATGTTCTAATTATTTGTTCTAAAGATATACCGACACTTAATTTAGGATCTGCAACTATCACAAATATTGGTGATTGTTGTAATGGAAATTGTATTCAATACTTATTATTTAATACATCCACAACAGTTCAATCATATGTTTATACAAATTTATTAGGTGTTATTATATCTCAAACATTAAATGTGTCTCAAAGTATTATAGTTAATTCATTTTCAACACCATATTCTATATATGGTGGAATAAATGTAAACCCCACAGGAAGAGATTGTTTTTCAACACCGGGATTGACTCCTAC
>Ga0315291_10011501_pt1 | contig 10786 bp, 12 predicted proteins | sample YL17G12_20_MG_FD_203070 | JGI IMG/M metagenome (GOLD analysis project Ga0315291, IMG submission 203070) | Sediment microbial communities from Yellowstone Lake, YNP, Wyoming, USA - YL17G12_20 | ecosystem: Environmental > Aquatic > Freshwater > Lake > Sediment | place: USA: Wyoming | collected... | reverse complement strand
GGCAGAAGCCCCGGGTCGAGCATGCTCACATGATTGGACGCCAGGATGACCGGGCCCCGCTTCGGGACGTTCTCCAGCCCCACCACCTGCTTGCGTGTCCAGATAAGCAGGATGAGGCCGATCACCAATCTAGCGAACCGGTAGAACACAGCGGTCGCCACGGTTCTCACGACCTGCCCTCCGCCAGAGCCACCACCCTCTCCACCACCTGCTCCTGGTTCAGGCCGTCGGTGTTGATGACGATGGCGTCCTCAGCCACCCGCAGGGGCGAAGCCTCCCTCCCCGAATCGATGGCATCGCGCCGCAATATTTCTTCCCCGATGTCGTTCTGGGAGGAAGTTCTCCCCAGGGTAGCCAGTTGCTCCTGCCGCCGCCGCGCTCGCTCCTCCAGGGACGCGTCCAGATACACCTTCAGGTCAGCATTGGGCAGAACCACCGTGCCGATGTCGCGGCCGGCCATCACCACCCTGCGGCGACTGGCCAGACGGCGCTGAAGGGCCACCATGGGCCGCCGTACCTGGGGCACGCGCGAAACCAGCGACACCCCTGCCTCCACCTCCGACCGCCTCAGGACAGCGGTCACGTCCTCACCATCGACCCAGATAGTGCAGCGCTCGCAGGACGCGGCTGCCGGCGGGCCCAGCTTCATATCCACCTGGGCAGCCAATCGGCCCAGGCTCTCCTCGTCCTCCAAGTCGACTCCCCGCTGAATGGCGAGCCAGGTCAGAGCACGGTACGTGGCGCCGGTGTCCAGGAAGAGATAACCGAGCCTTTCGGCCACCAGATACCCCACGCTGCTCTTGCCCGAAGCGCTGGGGCCATCGATGGCGATAGTTCGGGGAAGCCTTTTCTTCCCCTTGCCTGCCAGTGCCATCTGGCTTTGGGCCGTTGGCCCCCGCCGACCTGCGCCCGTCACGCCTATAGATTACCCCAAATCCCCTAAGGAGGGCGAGCCCTCTTCTTCCATCGCCGCCACACAAGGAAGGCCGTTGCTGCGGCAGTAGCCGCTGGCGGCGCCATAGCCAAGGCCAGCGCGATGGGCCAGAGTCCATCGCCCTCCCCGTCCCCCGCGCCGACGCCCTCCTCTCCCTGGGTAGACTGGTCAGTCCTCCTCTCCCTGTACAGAACAGCCGGCGTGCGAGTGGGGCTCCCCTTGGACCCGGCCTCGCTCTGAGAAAGGCCATCTCGACTGAAGGCGGTGACGTCCGGAGCGCTGGGCGTAGCGCCCAGCACCGTGGGCGACAGGCGCGACGGCAACGCATCCGGTGATGAAGACGGCTCCAGTTCTCCCACCGCTGCGGCAGGCACAACCGGCGAGGCCGTAGGCCTTTCGCTGGTGGCGATGGGAGGAGATGGCTGTGGCGTCTCCTCCGGCTGAGGGGGCATTGTCGTCCCGCCAAAGGAGATATCGTCGAAGTAGACCGTCCCCTCCGCCTCCGAGACAGGGTCGAGCATCAGGCGCACCTTGGCGCTGGCAGCCTCAGTGGGAGCCACCACCGGACCCGTGCTGAGAAAACGAAAGCCGGGGGAGTCATCTGTCAGGCGGGCCGTAGAATCGACGGTGTCGATGGCCCTGCCGCTCCCGTCGGGGCTGGCATACCAGGAGAGACGCAGATAGGCGGCCCCGACATTGGCATCGTTCTTCAGGGCGTAGCCGCTGAGAACGTAGGCCTCGCCCCCTTCCACGGCCACCGTCTGGAAGGCCCACTTGGTGGAGGTCGTTCGGCTGGTGAAGGCGGCAGCGTACTGGCCATCCCGCCTGGCGGCGCTGCTGCGGGACAACACGCCGCCCCACTTCCGCCAGCCAATGGGTTTCCCCTCACCGTCTGCCTCCTCAAAGCCGCCGTTTACCAGCTCGGCCGCAGGCAAGGGCGTCGCCGCCTGGCCACTGGCAGTGGGAGATGGACTGGCTGGCGAGGGCTTGGAAGTGGGCGCTTGGGTGGCAGTGGGAGCAGCGGTGGGCGAAGGCTTGGGCGATACGGTTGGCCCAGGCGAGGGCGACGGGCTAGCGGTGGGCGGCGGCCTTTGCGTCGGCGGCGTGGGGGTGGGAGCAGGCGGGCCGGTGAAGCTGAAGTCGTCCAGGTAGACGGTGGCGGCGGGTTGCTCAATGACAATGCCGACGCGCGCTGAACGGCTACCTGCCGGTGCGGCGCCAATCTCGAGAACCAGGGAATGCCACAGGTTGGGCGCTTCTAGGATAACGGCCTCCGACGTCTCGCCACTGGTGCCCAGTTGCTGCCCCTGGCAGTCGACCCCAGCGTACCAAGAGACAGCAACATAGACGGACACCAGCGGCGTTTCAGTGCGAGTCGCGGCATAGCCGTGGAACGTGTATGCCTTGCCGTCCCAGGCCGGGACGCACTGCCCGAGGTAGTGGTAGTCGCCACTGTCAGTAGCGAAGACGCCGCCGACAGAGCCGTCGCGGCCTAGGCTGTCCACAGCCTCCAACGTTCCCCCCTTGGCCGTCCACAGGGCAATACCCTCCTCAAACCCCCCGTTGACGAGGAGTTCGTCACCCCGAGCGGAGGGCGCCTGGAGGAGCAGCGCCGATAGGGTCGCTGCCAGGAGCCAGGCAAGCGCCCAGGCCTTCCATCGTCCCATGGTCGGGCTGCCTTTCGGCCTGCGGCAGCAGGCAGAGCAGCCCTATTTTAGAGGGAAACGAGGTAGAGTCAATAAGGGGAGCGAACGATGGCCTTAGATCGCTCGATGGAGGCGGGGGTTGGCGATGATGCCGGGGATGCGGCCGCGCTTGGCCACCGGCTTGCCCTCCACCTCCTTTATGTCGGCGGTGAAATCGATGGGACGGGCGCCGCTGATGTAGCTGCCCACGCCGAAGCTGTCCACCGGGGCGCCCGCCTCCAGGAACTGGCGGATGCGGGCCGGGGTCACGCCGCCGCTGACCACCAGCTTCACGTGCTGAAAGCCAGCCTGGTCGAGGCGAACTCGCGCCTCTATCACCAGGTCAGGAGTGACGCCCCCCCGCTCGCCAGGGGTGTCCAGGCGCACGCCCTGGAGGTGATCGCCCAGGGCTTCGGCGACCTGCAGGGCCTCCTCGGGCTCGTCATGGAAGGTATCCACCAGGACGATGCGCGGCACCTCGGGCGGCATATGCTTGTCGAAGGCTACCGCCGCCCGTACTGTATCGCCAAAGCACATGATCATGGCGTGGGGCATGGTCCCCGAAGGGTCCACCCCCGCCAGCTGGGCGCCCGCGGGGGTGGAGCAGGAGGCACAGCCGCCGACCGTCGCCGCGTAGTCCATGGCCGCCACCACCGCCGGGTGAACGTGGCGGGCGCCAAAGCTCACTATGGGCACCCCTTGGGCAGCCTCCACGCACTCGCGAGCGGCGGTGGCCCAGCCACTCTCGTGGGCCAGGATGCCCAGGATGGCCGTCTCGTAGATGCCGAAGGAGAGATAGGGGGCAATGACCCGCAGAACCACTTCCTTGAGACGAAAGGGCTCACCCTCCTTCAGTGCCCAGACCTCGCCATCGGGTGGAAGGACTTGGCCAAGGAGGGCCAACACCTCCTTCATGCCGCAGAGGATACCGTCGCCGCTGGGGAAGAACTCCATGGTCGCCCGCGGGTTGACCCCCTCCAGCTCCATGATGCGGTTTGTGCGCAGGAAATAGACGTCGGAGGTCTCGCCAGCCAGGACCTGTGGGGATAGAGGGAAGGGGGTGTCGCTCACAGGCTGCTCTTCTGTCATCGCGCCCTCCTCCCTTCAGCGGGCAGGCCTACTACCTTGGCCCCCAGGATCTTCTCTATGTGCTGTAGGGCGTAGCGATGAGCTTCCTGGTCGAAGGTGGCCACGCAGTCGACGGGCACCTCCACCGGGTAGTCGCCGTTGCGAGCATCGGCCACCGTGTGCATCACGCAGATGTCGGTGCAGTCGCCCACGACGATGACCTTGTCAGGGTTCAGCTCGCGCAGTCGCTCCTCCAGATTGGTGCCGTAGAAGCCGCTAAAGCGAGTCTTAGGGATGACCTCGTCGGCGAACGGCCGCAGCTCGGGGATGATCTCCGCCTCCTCTGTGCCTCGAATGCAGTGTGGCGGAAACATCTCGAACTCCTTGTCGTCGGGGGTGTGGCTATCGCAGAGGAAGATGATGTGGGAACCCTTGGCCTTCTCCTCCGCCAGCAGGCGACGGATGTTGGGGATGGTCTGGCGGATGGTCTCTCCTACGTAGAGGGGATAGCCCGCCTCGCAGAAGCCCCGCAGCATATCCACCACCAGCACCGCGTTGGCCATCGGCCTTAGCTCCTCTAAGACGAAGGCGCAGCCACTCAGCCACGCCCTCTTCCACGCATCCCTCGCCGGGCCAATCGCCTCCCTAGCGACGCAGGGTAGTCCTTCTCAGGAGCAACGTCTCCTGAACGGCGTAGGACGCTTCCGGTTCAGTTTCTTCCTCTCTTCTGGCCGGAAGGCGGCTTGTCTTTTTCCGAGCGGCCTGCCGCCTTATCAACAAGGCAGGCAGATGAACAGCCCGCCTGCCCAGCATCCGCAACAGCATCTGGCCGGCGGCGCCCAGAGCGAAGAGGGCCGCCCCTTGGGCCACCACCGGCATCGCGCTTCGCCAGGCAACGGGAAGCTGGGAGCCGTTGCGGGCGGCCGGCACCCTCACGTTGCGCAAGGAGCCGCCACACTTTCGGCAGAAATTATCGTCCAGGGAGCAGAGATTACCGCAGTTGGAACAACGCATCATTGGCCTCCTTGGCCCGCGGCCCCCAAGCTGGCCCCATTATAGCAACCCCTGAACGCAAACGACAACGGCGACGCCCGTTAGCCGAAGTGGCGAGCGTGGCGAGTCAGCAGTGCCTCTCGCGTGGGCAGGCCAGCCCGACAGCCCATGCTGGCGAGGCAGAAACCGGCAGCCACGTGGCCCAGCGAGGCGCAGCGAAGCAGGGGCTCCCCCGCCAGGAAAGCCCAGAGGAAGCCGGCAGCGAAGGCGTCGCCCGCACCGGTGGCATCGACGATGGGGCCTTCGTGGGTGGGCAGCGCCGGCAGTGCCCAGCGGCTGTCCCCGCTGAGCAGCCAGCAAACGATGGGAAGCTCCTCCCCTCGCTCCCCTCGCTCCCCTCGCTCCCCTCGCTCCCCTCGCTCCCCTCGCTCCCCTGCGGCTGCCGCCGTCGCCATCCAGCGCTGGCGTGCCGTCCCTCGGCCGAAGGTCACCACCACCGTCTGGCAGCCCAAGTCGAGAAGGGCCTCAGCGGCGGCGGGAAGCTCCAGCCCCGTCAGCTCCCTGAGCTCATCAACGTTGGCGAGGGCGATGGTACAACGGCCGACCAGCTCCGCCAGGGCATCCAGCCCGTCATGGGCCAGCAGGGAATCGACAGACAGAGCCATCGCAGCGGTCGGCGGCAGAGCTTCGACGGCGGCTCTCTGCACGGCCAGGGGGATGTTGCCCCCGAAGGAGGAAAAAAGGACGAGACGGGCGCTGGCCAGGTAGGCTGCGTCCAGATCCTCCCGCTCGAACAGCGCGTTCGCCCCCGGGTCGGCGTACATGGCCCGATTGCCCTCTTCGTCGGCGAAGGCAAGCACCGAGCCGGTGGCGACCCCCGGCTTGCGCACGATGTGGCTGGTGTCCACCCCCACCTCAGCAAAGGAACGGAGGACGATCTGGCCATCAGCGTCGTCGCCCACCGCGCCCAGAAAGCCGCAGCGCAGGCCCAGCTTGGCCAGGGCGTAAGTGGTGTTGGCCGAGCAGCCGCCGGCATCCACTGCCACCTCGTCGATCAGTTGGGCGCCGTCGGTGATGACGCTGGGCACAGAGTAGATGCGGTCTATATTCAGGGCGCCAATGCCGATGACGTCGAAAGCAGGCACGGCCTACCCCAGCTCCGCCGCCGCTTCGCGCACCAAGCGACGGAAGCGGGCGTGCACCGCTAGCGCTTCGGCGATGTCGACGCCGGCCAACCAGTGATAATGGGGCCCGGGCGCGTCGGCGCCCTTGGCTGACCGCGACACGAAATCGCGCGCCCCCTCCAGGCAGCCGTCCTCCCAGGTCTTCAGCAAAGGCAGGAGATCGATCAGGGCCATGGCCGCCACGCCCACTGTCCCGCACTCCAGAGCGTACTGGTTGCCGTTAAAGACGACGGCCAGACCGCCAGCATCGCGAACAGTGGTGAGCATGGCGTTGTCGGTGATGCTATCGCCCACTACCACCCAGCGGGAGGTCTCCAGTTGGGCAGACATGGCGAACTTAGCCAGGGCCTCGACCTTCCGCTTGCCGCCGATGGGCTTGACCGACGCCACTCCCTCCCCCAGAGGCGTACCGAGCAGCTCTTCCCAGTAGAAGGCGTCGAGAAGGGCCTGAAGGCGCGCATCGTCCTCCTGCACGTCCCGCTGGCGCAGGGCCAGCTCGACGCGGGCCACCGCCCCGATATCGTCCTGGGTCAGCCGGCCGGCCAGCTCTCCCAGAGGGAAGCTGGTGCAGGCCAGCCGCTCCTCTGCCAGGCCCAGGCGACGAGCCAGCCGCTGGCCGTATTGCTCATAGGTGGTGGTGATGCAGAAAACCTGATAGCCCTCGCCTGCCAGTTGGACGATGGTCTCTGCCGCCCCCTTCACCAGAGGGGCCGACTCGGCCAGCCGCTCGATATGGAAGACGCTCAGGCGGTGGTAAAGGAGGAAAGGAACGATAAGGGCTAGCGTATCGCCAGGCTCGTAGTCGGGCCGACCGGCCAGGGCCAGGATGTCGTCGTAGCGGCTGATGGCTCGAAATACCTCGTGCCCCCCCGGCACCAGGCCCATCAGTTCGAAGGCGGCGTCCTGGGAGGTGAGCGGCCCCTCCATGTCGAAGGCAATGCAGCGAGTCGGCTCTTGCGTCATGCTGAGCCCACCAGACGGTCGATCTCCTGCGTCAGGTCGTGTCCGCCGATGGGGAGACCACCGGCGTCCACCACTCTCCCGCCTGCGATGCGCACCTTCCCGTCAGCGAAGGTCCGCAGGGTGGCCACCACCAGGGGAAGCTCACGCATTACCCCCTGCCGGCGGATCTCCTGAAACAGGCGATTGTCCTCGCCTTCGCTGGCCCGCACGTCGGCCACGCTTTTCCCCACCACCTGCGCCCACAGCCGATCGAAGGCGGGCCCACGGATGCTATAGGTGCAGTAGGTGACGGGCGGACCCTGGTCCAGTTCCTTGGTGGCCAGGTGCATCATCACCCCCGCCGTCGATGCCCTCTGCTCCATGAGCTGCCAGATGACCTCCTGCCACGTGCCAGCCGGCCCGCCCGGCGCCGCCGGGTGGAGGTTAAGGAGATTGTAGCGCTGGCAGGCCTCCTCCGTGAAGATAAGCATATAGCCAGCAAGCACGCCCAGGTCGAAGGGATGCGCCTCCAGCAGGCGCATCACCGCCCGGTCGTAATCCGCCCGCCAGGAGGGCAGTGGCTCGCCAGCACGAGCGGGCGGTTCAGCTCGCTCCTGACGAAAGCGTCTGGATGACAGGCAGACCAAGGGTATGCCGTAGCCTTCCACCAGATCGAAGAACCGATCGCTGGCTGGATTCTCCCCCCGCTGGCGATTGCTGAAGACGAAGGCGATGCGGGTCTTCAACTCGCCCGCCTGGATGGCCCGCCAGGCCGCCTCCAGCAGCTGGCAGGCGGCCTCATCGCGCCCGCTGGAGAACCAGCCGATGCGCAGCATGAACGTCCCCTTATCCTGTTGGGCGCCAGCCCAGGCGGCGCCGCAGCCAGGCCCAGCGACTCCAGAGGTGCACCAAGGGGCTGGACAATCGCCCCACGATGTGTCCCTGCCTCAGGGCCTGGAGGAACTCCCGCGGCCCCTCGAAGTCGGGCATCTCCACGCAGGCCCGCCCCAGCTCGCGCGCTGAGTGAGCATCGCTGCCCGCCGACATTGCCAGGCCATGCTCCTGAGCGAAGCGAGCCGCCTGCTCGTTGTCGCCGCGCAAGGTGGTGCGCGCGTTTAAGGCCTCGATCATGTCCACCTGCGGCAGGATGCGCATGAGGGCTGCTTCGGCCAGGCGCTCGCGGCGGAATCGGTCGAAAGGGTGCGGTACACAGACCAGGCCGCCCTGCTCCTTGATGCGCCGCACCGTCTCCTCGGCGCTGAGCCCGGCCGGCACCTCCTCCTGAAGAAACAGGCCAATGATCTCGCCCTCCGAGCTCTCGACCTCCTCCCCGATGATCACCCTGAAGGACGCCAACTTCTGGACGGCCAGGGCGCCACCGATATCGTTGTGATCGGTGACGGCCACGCATTTGATCGACCGCTTGAGGCAGGTCTGCACGTATTTCTCGGGCGATGTGAGGCCGTCGGGCGAGAAGTAGGTGTGAGTGTGGAGGTCAGCCTTCAGCAAGCGGCTCGTCCTCCTCCCCCTCGGGGGCGTAGGTGGGCTCCTCCTCATGCAGCCCCCTCGCGGCCTCCTCCCGGTAGGCGGCGAACGCTTCCTGCAGACGAGTGATGCGCAGCTCCGCCTGGTCGAGAAGCTCCTGACAGCCCTGGGCCAGGCGCATCCCCTCCTCGTAGAGGGCGAGGGCCTCCTCCAGGGCCAGACCGCCCTCCTCCAGCCTGGCCACCGTCTCTTCCAGGCGGCGGAAGGCCTCCTCGAAGCTTTCGCCGGCCTCAGAAGCCATACTGCCTCGACACCTCCGCCGGAAACTGGCCATCGGCCACCTGCACGTCCAGGCGGTCGCGGCCCTTAACCTGGCTCACGCTACGCACCACCTGTCCATCGGCCCGCCGCTGCACGAGGGCATAGCCGCGGGCCAACGTGCCCCCGGGCTCCAGGGAGCGAAGCTGCAGAGCATACGCCTTCAGGCGCTCCCGACGGCCGTTCAGGGTCTGAGCCATCGCTGAGTGAGCGCTGCGCAGGAGGACGGCCAGTCGCTGCCTCTCCTGGCCTACGTTGGGGACGCTGCGACGCAGGCGGAACAGGAGTTGCTCCGCTTCGGCCCGATGACGAGCCACCTGCCCGGTCATCCACCCCGCCATCGTGACGATCGAGCCCGTGATCTGGCGTGAGACCTCCCTTCGGTCGGGCACCACCAACTCGGCTGCCGCCGAAGGGGTGGGAGCGCGTAGGTCGGCCACGTAGTCGGCGATCGTGTAGTCGGTCTCGTGGCCCACCGCCGACACTATCGGTATGCGGCTGGCATAGATGGCCCGCGCCACCATTTCCTCATTGAAGGGCCAGAGCTCCTCCACCGAACCGCCACCGCGAGCGACAATTATCACGTCGATATCTGATTCACGGTTCAGTCTGGACAGCGCCTCCACGATGGCCGGCGCCGCCTCGTCCCCCTGCACGGGTGCAGGAGCCAGGACGATCTCGGTCAGGGGCCAGCGGCGTCCGATGATGTTGCAGATGTCGTGGAAGACGGCGCCAGTGGGGGAGGTTACCACGCCGATGCGCTGCGGGAAGGGGGGGATGGGCCGCTTGCGCGAGGGCTCGAACAGGCCCTCCTCCTCGAGCTGAGCCTTCAGGCGCTCGAGCCGGGCCTGCCAGATGCCCACACCCGCGGGCTGGACGAAATCGACGTTCAGTTGCAGTTCGCCCCGCCGCTCAAAGAAGGAGATGCGGCCGTGGGCGGTTACCTGGGTGCCATCCTCAAGGGGCGTGCCGGCGTACTGGCGGCGAAACATCACGCAGCGAAGCTGGGCCGACTCGTCCTTGAGGGTGAAGTAGGTGTGACCGGCCGCCGAGCGCGTGAGGTTGGAGACCTCTCCCTCCACCCAGAGGTCGGCCAGGTGGAGATCGGTCTCCAGGAGCTCGCGGATATAGGTGGCAACCTGGGCGACCGAATAGATCTCCATCATCGGCCGCTGGCCCTCTCCAGATATTCGCCGCTGCGGGTGTCCACCTTGACCACGTCGCCCGTGTTGATGAACAGCGGCACCTGCACGATCAGGCCCGTCTCCAGGCGGGCGGGCTTCGTGCCGCCCTGGGCCGTATCGCCGCGAACCCAGCTATCCGTCTGGGCCACCTTCAGCTCGACCGCTGCCGACAACTCGACACCGATGGCCTGGTCATCGTGGGTGAGGAGCTGGCAGGTAGCGTTCTCGCTAAGATACTGAAGGGCATCGCCTAGCTGCTCTGTGTTGAGGGCGATCTGGTCATAGGTCTCGGTGTTCATGAAGTGGTGGAGGTCGCCGTCGGCGTAGAGGTACTGCGCTGGCTGGCGCTCCACCCGCGCCCGCGAAAACCTGGTGCCCGCCTGAACCACTCGCTCGGTGATGTGACCGGCACGGATGTCTTTGAGCTTCAAGCGCACCTGGGCAGAGCCTCGCCCCAGCTTGATGTGCTGAAAGTCCAGCACCTGATAGAGCACGCCGTCTATCTCGACGGTTATCCCTTTGCGCAGGTCGCCGGTGTCGATCATCGTTGCCTCACCCCACTTCTATTCGAGCCTGCCGGCAGGCAGGCGGGCGCATCACGTCATACGAGCTCGCTTCCCAGAATGCCGAGGGCCATCAACCCCCCGAAGACGACGATGAGATTGGCCGTCTGCTGAGGCAGGAAGGCGAGCGCTCGCCGCAGCTCCTCGTCGGCGACGTTTAATTGGCGGATCATCCTCAGGGGCAACACGATTGTGGGAAGGGCAAGCAACACCCAGGGAGTAACGGCTGCCCCGAAGGCTATCACGAAGGCGTAGGGGGTCAGCACCAGGAGGTAGTAGGCGTGCCTCGACCCGCGCTCGCCCAGGGCTTGGGCCAAAGTCCTGGCGCCGACCCTGCGGTCGGCCTCGGCATCGCGATAGTTGTTGGCATGGACGATGGCAACGATGAGCAGGCCCAGGGGCAGGGAGAAGAGCAGGGGCAAGAGGTCGA
>Ga0315291_10011497_pt1 | contig 10788 bp, 9 predicted proteins | sample YL17G12_20_MG_FD_203070 | JGI IMG/M metagenome (GOLD analysis project Ga0315291, IMG submission 203070) | Sediment microbial communities from Yellowstone Lake, YNP, Wyoming, USA - YL17G12_20 | ecosystem: Environmental > Aquatic > Freshwater > Lake > Sediment | place: USA: Wyoming | collected... | reverse complement strand
CCTGCTCTCTACTCGACGGCGAAAAGTTTTTACACCAAATCGTCCGGCATCTAAAATCCTTTCGATATTTTTGAGCCACAGAGATCACAGAGAACACCGAGAAAAAATTATATGCAGAAAGCAAATACCAAAAAGCACACTGAACCTTGTCCTTCCATTTTCCGTTTAGAATTTAGATTCTGCAATTTGTTTTTATTGCATCTCTGTGCGCTCTGTGTCCTCTGTGGCGAAAAAGTTTTTACACCATTCCCCCATCCACGCAGATGACCTGCCCGGTGATGTAGGAGGCTTCGGCAGAAGCCAGGAAGAGCACGAGGGGGGCGATTTCCTCCGCCCGGCCAAAGCGTTTCAGGGGAATCATATTTAAAAATTCTTTCTTGAACCTTTCGTCCAGCTTGTGAATCAACTCCGTTTCGATGATTCCGGGACAGACCGCGTTGACCAAAATGCCCAGGGGGGCGACTTCCCGGGCTAACGATTTGGTGAGGCTGATCACTCCTCCTTTGGAGGCCGCATAGTTGGTCTGTCCGGCCCGCCCGGTGATAGCACTGGGGGAAGCGAGGTTGATGATCCTTCCGGATTTCTGGCTGATCATGGGCCTGAGTGCCGCACGGCAGCAGTGAAAGGTTCCTTTCAAGTTGGTGTCGATGACCTCGTTCCAATCCTTTTCGGACATCAGCATCATGTAGCCGTCGCGGATGATCGCGGCATTGTTTACCAATACGTCGAGCCTCTGGAATTGATCCAGGATTTCCTTGAACATGCGGGCCACTTCCTCGGGGCGGGTGATGTCGGCTTTAAGGGTCTGTACCTTTCCCCCGGCCTGCCTGATTTCCGCTTGCGCTTCCGCGGCCGCGCCTTCATCATGGCCATAATTGATGATTACCGTCGCCCCCTTGCGGGCGAAGCCGCGGGCGATCTCCTTGCCGATTCCCCTAGACCCGCCGGTAACCAAAACAACCTGTTCTTCGAAGGTCATCTGTCCTCCACCCGCAAATCCAGCGCGGTTCCTGCTCGGCCGTTTCAGACCGAGAATGACTTCCCCTTTCTGATCATCTCTTCCGCGGCGAAAACCTTGGCCTGCCGGTCCACCCACTAGGCCATCCGGATCAAGACATTCCCCGGCCCCACTTCGATGAAAGAATCGATCCCTTCTTCGAGCATCCGCAGAAGAACTCTATGCCAGCGGTTTTGCCGGCAAAACTGGGCGCTCAATTCCTCCCGGATTTCCCCGGGAGTTTTTAAAAAATCGGCCCGAAGATAGCTGAGGATGGGGAAGCGAGGGGGAAAGATTTCCCAATTCTCCACCCGCGCAGCAAAGGCCCGGCTGACCCGCTCCAGGAGAGGGGTATGGATGGGCCAGGTAACGGGAAGACGCTTGGCCAGGACCGCAGGAGAGCCGGAATCCGTGCCGAATTCCACGCCCGTGCACCCGGCATCTCTCATATTCTCAGCCAAAGCCGGGCTGAAATGGGCGGGGTGGGCGTAGCAGCTCCATTGGAGCGGAATCCCCTTGCGGATGAAAGTCCGGCAAACCTCTTGAGCGTGAGATTCGGGGCAATTGAAGATGTTGTCAACAATGAAGGCATTGGCCACGCCTAACCGGATAAGAACTTCGGCGTCTTGAGCAACTTTTTCCGGAGACCGGAGGCGAATGTTTTGCCCCTCAATCAGGGGGTAGGTACAATAGATGCACCTGAAAGGGCAGCCGCGCTTAGTCTGGAGGTTCCCCATCCCTCCACGGCTGAAGTACTGCTTCAAGTCGAGACCGCTCCAATCCGGGGGAGGAAGCGAGTCCAGATCTTCAATCCACGCCGGCCGGGGTGGATGTCCCGACCCCCGCCGGATCAAGCCGTGAATGGGCGGAGTAGAATCACCGGCGATCGCCATCAAGGCTCGGGGAAAGGCTTCCTCGCCCTCCCCGACGGCCCCCCCATCCGCATCCAAATACCGCAGAATGGCTTCGGGCATGAGCGTAAACCCGGAGCCTCCGAGAAATATCGGCGCTTGGCAAAGCTGCCGGGAGCGCTCGACCAGCCCCCTATAGAAGGGGAGATAAGAAACGGTATGCGGGTAAGAGACATTGTCGACGTTCCGGAGCGAGAGCCCGATCACCTCTGGCGCAAAATTTGACAGCGATTTCTCCATGGCGCTTTCGATGTTCTCTTCGAAACACAGGTCGAGGCAATGAACATCATGTCCCTGATATTTCAGGGCTGAGGAGAGGCAGGCCAAACCCAAGGGAGCAACGGGGTCCGGTAGCTTTTCTACATTGGCTGAAATGAGCAGAACGCGCATAAAAAATCTTAGAGAATTACCGCATTTTTCTCCTCCCCCTCGACGGGGGAGGGTAGGGTGAGGGTGATAATGGTTCAGAATATTGAAATGTTCTGTTTTGCTCCCCCTCACCCCGACCCTCTCCCGCAAGGGGAGAGGGGGTTTCCGGATGGACACTAATTAAATATCACAGGAAAAGGCAGGAGTCAAAATGGATTTCAGAATGCGGCTTGCGGAATGGGCACTGAAAAATCTGTGACGAAAAATACAAAACCGAAATTGGACGGCGGGATCATGGAATTCCACTGGATTTTCTCGTTGAAGGCCCGCAGGAATCAATGGTCGGCCCAAGATGGGGGAAATTTTTCTTCTTATGGTTTTACTCCCTCCTGCAGTTTTGGCCTTTGGCTTTGTAAATCAAAGAGCAGCTTTAAAAGATTGTCGATCTGCTGCTCGGGCTTTAGTTGCCTATGATTGGTCTGCCAGACGTATTCGGATAGATAGAAAGGCAATCGCCCCCTCCGGCGGCCCCCTTTCCCGGCCAAATTCTGTTTTAGGTACTCCCAAAAATAAAAAACCGGATTTTCCATTTCTTATGCCAAATAATAACCTTATTTTCTGGGTCAGGTATCGGCTGTAAACCCTCCAAACTTAAATCCGTGCCAGAAATCAAAAACTAATACAAACGCAGGAAGTATTTTGACATTTTTCGGTCCGCCTGAGGCGGAACGGGCAATCTGGCTGGCGCTATGAGGGGTATTCGGCAGGAAGATATTTTTAGAGTGCCAGAGGAAGTCAGAGTAGCAGGTTAATTCGGTAAAGCGAAGAGAGCGCCTTGGCCGCGGCTTCCGGAGTGTTCACGGTGGCGATCGCCTCTCCACAGAGTTCCCGAACCTGCTTCATCCATTCCTGGCATCCGAGGAGAACGGCCACTACGGGTCTGCCCCGGGTTTTTTCGCTTAAGTCAGGCCAGTTCCCCAGCAAAGCCTTGGCGTTAAGCCCGAGGCGCAACCAGACTTCGATGGCGGCATAGGGGATGACCGGAATCAGGATGAAGCCGTCCGGGTTCAGGTCGGAGAATACGGCTTGCAGGGCCGTAGGAAAAATTCCGCTGGGGCCGATATCCAGCGGGTTTCTCACGTTCACCCAATCGGGGGCTGCCTCCCTGATTTTTTGAATCGTAGTCTGGCTCCAGGCGGCAAGTTCCAGGCCGTCATGGTAGAGGGCGTCTGCGGCCATGGCTCCGAGAGAGCCCGATGTGGTGAGGATACCGATTTTTTTCCCCTTCATGGCAGGCTGGATGGAGAGGACTCTGGCCAGTTCAATCATCTCGGAGAGGTTGGAGGCTCGCAGCGCCCCGGCCTGGAGGAAAGCTGCGTCATAGATCCGGTCTTCACCGGAGAGGCTGGCGGTATGGGAAAGGGTGGCCTGCCGGCCAAATGGAGTCCGGCCGCTTTTCAGGATGACTACAGGCTTTTTGCGGCAAGCTTGACGAAGGGCTTCCAGAAACCGCCGTCCGTCTTTGACGCCTTCTTCATAAATCACGATCACCCGGGTCTGCGGATCTTCGACAAAATATTCTAAGAAGTCAGCCTCGTCCAAATCCATTTTATTGCCCAGGGTGGCCACTTTGCTTATTTTGAGGCCCACTTCCGGAAGGTGGTCGAGGAGAATGTTTCCGAATACCCCGCTCTGGGCAATGATGGAGACTGGCCCCGGCTCCATGGAATGGTCCATAATTTCAATGGTGGCAAATTGATTAGCAGTGTTAACCACGCCCACGCAGTTTGGCCCGAGCAAGCGGATTCCATAATCCCGGGCAATCTCTTTGAGTTCCTCCTGTCTTTGCTTCCCTTCGGCCCCCGTCTCCGCAAACCCTGCGCTTTCGATGATAACCGCCTGGATTCCTTTTCTCCCCAGCTCAATCAAGACTCGGCGCACGCCGCCCGCGGGCACGATCACCACGGCCAGGTCAATCCCATCGGGAAGAGCAGAAATGGAGCGATACACTTCCTGGCCATGAAGTTGTCCACCCCTGGGATTCACCAGGCAGGCCTTTTCAAGCCAGCCATATTTTTTCCAGAAAAGGGGGATCCCGTATCCAAAACCCGGCGAGCGGGTCGCCCCGATCAGAGCTAGAGATCTTGGCTGAAAGAACTTTTCTAGAAGGCCATGGCCCATAGATCTTCCTCCCGGCCCTCCCTGTGATAGAATAATTACTCAGGGGGCTGAGTTTGCTTTCATATACACAACGACATAAATTTTCTGTGGTTTGTCATCCCGGGCTTGACCAAGCCTGCCCCGTACTTGATACGGGGGAATCCAGTTTCTTCCTGGATTCCCGCTCCCCGCTTTCGCGGGGACAAGCTTCGCGGAATGACGCATCTTGTTGGTATTGATGTCGTCATGTATAGAATATAGGGAGCCCGGTGTCAAACATAAAAAGGAAAATGAGATGGGGGAAGACAACGAGAAAGAAAATTCATATAATAAAAGATATGACGTCCAAGGTGGCCGAATAAGAAAAGAGGAGGGAAAGAGAATGTCTACCAAAGAGCTCCAACATGAAATCGTATCGAACATGAAACGCTGGCAAAAAATTGAATACTCCGCGCTGGCCTCCACCGGCCAGATCATCGAAAAGACGGACAACCCCGTCGTCCGGCTGGTCATGGAAATTATCCAACGAGATTCGCAGATGCATTACCGGATTCAGGAATGGATCGCCGACAGCCTGGAGTTTAAAACGGTCTCCTTAAGCCCCGATGAGCTCGGCAAAGTGTGGGGGATGATTGAAAGTCACATCGAGCTGGAAAGAAAGACCCTGGAAATGGCCACACAATCACTGGAGGCACTGAAAGGCAAGAAGATGGTGATCCAGGAATACTTGCTGCAGTACCTGCGGGAAGATGAGGAGAAGCATAACAATCTATTGAGGCGCCTGGAGACGATTAAAAAAGGGATGATCCCCTCGTGAGAAACCTTTCTACTCCTTGAATAATTTTTTCAGACCTTTAAAAGTTTCGTGAAGGCTTTCCCCCAAAGCCTTTCCGGCTTTTTTCAGGGCCTCTCCCATTTTTTTCGATTCCTTCTTGGCCGAGTCGGAGAACTGTTTGCCCGTTCTTTTCAACTCCTGCCCCGCCTCTTTTGTGTCCTTTTTGGCCTTTTGCCATTCTTCCTGCACTTTCCCTTTCGCCGATTCGGACATGCTTTTCTTGGGGGTCTCCTTCTTACTCGTATTCTCCTGTTTTTCTTGACCCGGGCACAGGACAATAGGAAAGGTGAGGGCCCATGCCAGAAGGCCGATGAAAATAATTTTTTTGGCTCTGCTCACCGCTCTTTTCCCCCCTTTCTCGCGCGTCCATTCTATTTTGGGCAAGGGCAGATCATTCGAGGGCAACATTCATATTTTATCATATCTATTATCCTGCGGGGGTCTGATTCAAGCATATCGGCAGGTTTCCAATTCATTTGACGGTTCGGCGAAATGTTTATAAAATGGTATAAATAAGGCGAGTTTTTCCCCCTTACAGGGTGGGAAAGAGAAATCCTTCATCAAAGGAGTTGACAGGGATGATCAAAAGAGAAATGCGGGTTTTCGCGGTGGCGTCGAGCTTCATCATCCTCGGGGTTCTGGCCCAAATGGCTTGGGCCGCGGATGTTCCCCGAATCAGCAAAGAAGAGCTAAAGGTGAAGCTTAACGACCCGGAGGTCGTTATTCTTGATGTCCGCGCCGCGGGTGATTGGGACAAGAGCAGGACAAAAATTCAGGGAGCCGTCAGGGAGGATCCCAATAAGAGCGCAAAATCATGGGCGGAGAAATATTCCCAAGACAAGACCATCGTCCTTTACTGCGCCTGACCCAGCGAGGGAACCAGTGCCCGGGTGGCACGGGAACTCATTTCGCTGGGATTCAAGAAAGTTTACGCGCTCAAAGGCGGATGGAAAGAATGGTCCAAGGATAATTTCCCTACCGAAGAGAAGTAACCCATCGGCCAATCCCCCCCGCTGAATGCGGGTGGGGGTTGCCTCCAGAACAATTGCAGCCTCAATTTAGGCAGTGCCTTAAAGGGGGGAAACCTCCTGCACCGGAAGTCTATGAGCGTTTTGCGAAAGGAGATGGTAATTTGAAGGCTACAGATTCGAGTTTTATGACCGCTGCGGAGCTGGCTTCGGCCGTTCGGAAAAAGCTTTTATCCCCCCTGGAAATCGTGGAGGCTCTTTTAGCCCGTATTGAAAAGATCAATCCCAAGGTCAACGCCTACTGCACGGTGGCCGCAGAAATGGCTCTGGAGGCGGCTAAGAAAGCAGAGGCGGAAGTGATGCGCGGGGGAGAACTCGGCCCTTTACACGGTGTGCCCGTGTCCGTCAAAGACCTTACCCTCACGGCCGGGATACGGACTACTTTTGGCTCGAAGATTTTCGAACATCATGTTCCCGACGAGGACGCCCTGATCGTCCAGCGCCTGAAAGCTGCCGGCGCCATCGTGATCGGCAAAACGAACACCCCTGAGTTCGGAGCCGGAGCAAACACTTACAATGCCGTCTTCGGGCCCACGCGCAATCCCTGGAAACTCACCCACACTTGTGGAGGTTCCAGCGGGGGTGCGGCTGTGGCTCTGGCCTGCGGGCTTGGCCCTCTGGCCACTGGAAGCGACCTGGGGGGTTCGCTGCGGATCCCGGCTTCATTTTGCGGGGTAGTCGGGTTCCGAACTTCTCCCGGGCTGGTCCCGGTATACCCTCGTTTTATGGGCTGGGATTCGCTGGCAGTTGAAGGACCAATGGCCCGCACGGTGCGGGACGCGGCGCTCATGCTCTCCGTGATGGCCGGCCCGGATGACCGCTCTCCGATTTCCTTTCCTTTAGATAAACGGGCATTGACCGCTGCGGTCGAGCAGCCGGAGATCCGGGGTCTGAGAGTAGCCTGGAGCCCGGATCTTAGAGTCGCGCCGGTGGATCAGGAAGTCCAGGAGATAGCGGCCGCCGCTGCCCGCAGGTTTGCAGAATTGGGGTGTTCGATTGAGCAGGCTGAACCGGATTTCAGCGGCGTGCGGGAGATCATCCAGGTGACGCGCGCTCTGCGGATGATGTCCCTGTATGCGGATACTCTGCGGGAATGGCGCGACCAGATGAACCCCAACCTGGTCCGGAACATTGAACAAGGGTTTTCGCTGACGGCGAAACAGGTGGGAGAGGCGGAGAAGAAGAGGACCGAGATCTATCACCGGGTACGCCAATTCTTCGAACATTTCGATCTTTTACTCACACCGACGGTTGCGGCGCCGCCCTTTCCGGTGGAAATGGACTATCCGAGAGAGATCAACGGGCAGCCCATGGCCAGCTACATCGATTGGTTCCTCATAACCTACGCCATCACCATTACTGGGCTGCCGGCGATATCCGTCCCCTGCGGCTGGACCGACGAGGGATTTCCAGTGGGCCTCCAGATCGTCGGGCGGAGGCTGAGCGAGGCGACGGTCCTCCGGGCCGCAGCCGCTTTCGAGGCCTTAGCCCCGTGGCGTGATAAAAGACCACCCATCGCAATGGGATAGATAGGGAGATAGGGGGATAAGAAGAATTAAATAAAATCTCCGCGTCACCGTGTCTCACTCCCTCCGCGTCATCTCTCAGCTCTTTAGATTATCGCCCTGTTCGCTCAAAAACTTGCCCAGCTCTTTCCGCGAGGGAAGGGATGGTTGGGCTCCCCATTTCATTGTGGCCAGGGCTCCGGCTGCGTTGGCCAATCTTAAAACTTGACGAAGGGGTTTCCCCCCGGAAAGGCCACAGGCGAGGGCTCCCATAAAGGCATCCCCGGCGGCCGTCGTATCCACGACCTTCACCCGGAAGGCCTTCATCCAGATTTCCTCATCCGTATTCTTGAAGAAGAGGCCTTGGGGCCCCAGCGTAATCACCACATTCTTCACTCCCCGGCCCAACAATCTATTGGCGATTCTTGGCAGATCCCGGTCCCTTTTCATTTTGATCCCGGTTAAAGACTCAGCCTCCAATTCATTGGGCACCAGAAAATCGACGAATGAAAGGAGGTCGGGGTCAAGAGGAACGGAAGGAGACGGGTTAAGAAGCGTGAGTGCGCCATGATCTTTAGCCGCCTGCAAGGCCATTCTGACTGTTGGCAGGGGAATCTCCAATTGGGCCACGAAGACATTGACGCCTTGCCAGATCTGAGGGATCCTCTGAAGATCTCTTCTGGAAAGTGAACCATTGGCTCCCGGGGAAACGATGATCCTGTTTTCCCCTTCCGGGTTCACTTCGATCAAGGCCATTCCTGTGGAAAGCTTCCTGTCCTCTAGAAGGAATTTATGGGGGAGTCCGTTTCCGATCAAATATTTCCGGTAGGATTTCCCGTAGGAATCATTGCCCAGCTTGGTAACGAAGCTAACCTTTGCGCCCAGGCGCTTGGCGGAGATTGCCTGGTTCGCCCCTTTACCGCCAAAGACCGTGATCCGGTCATCCGCGGTGATCGTTTCCCCAGGCTGATGGAATCGGGGAGTTGTAAGAATCAGATCGACGTTGGAACTGCCGAGGACCAGAATCTTTTGGGCCATGGGTTCAAGGCCTCAACCTGGACAGAAAGAGTTCCAGGAATTTTTCTGATTTCAGCCCCAAGCATATATCCAGCTTCCGGTCATCGGAGACCCTGTTTCCTGAATATTCTTTGGTCTGGCCATAACGTTCCCCCTCTTGGGTCTCCACGGCAATGGGTAATCTTTCCTGGCGCACCAGATTGGGGTCGATGACCGCCCCCACCGCCAAAGGATCGTGAAGATGGAAGGCTTGAGCCCCGGCCCGGAAATGGCGTTCTTTGGAGTTATACCCGGTGGCTTCTATGACGAATTGGGAAAAAGGATGGCGAAGGGGCTTTACCCTTCCCTCGATAACGCGAGGAGAAAGAAACACTTGATGGGTAACATCCAGCGGGACCAGGGTGATCGGCAGACCGGATTCGAAGACCATTTTAGCTGCCAGCGGGTCTACATAGATATTGAATTCGGCGTAAGGGGTAACGTTCCCGGGCACCCGAACCGCTCCTCCCATGACCACCACTTCCTTGAGTTGCCTCATTCCCTGCGGGTCTTTCTGCAAACCTAACGCCAAGTTGGTGAGCGGGCCTACAGCGATCAAAGTAATCTCACCCGGATATTGACGAGCCATCTTGGTGATGAGTTCGTCTGCCCGACCGGGGAAAATCTGCCACCATCCTTCTCCCTCCCTTTGATTTATTTTTGCCTGTCCCAACCCGTCTTCCCCATGGACCGAATGGGAGTAACGGGGTTCGCCCCGTAAGGGTTGATCGGCCCCTTTGGCAATGATGGGCCGCTGCTGAGGTTGGATGAGGGTGAGGACTTTCTGGATATTGATAAACACCTTGTCTACGGGAACATTCCCATTCACACCCGTTATGGCTTCTACCTCCAGTTCGGGCGAGTGAAAGGCGAGAATCAATGCCAGGGCATCATCCACCCCCACGTCACAATCGATGATGATCTTCTTTTTCAACCTTGCCTGTTCCATGACAGATTTCACGATCGACTAAAGCAGCTACGGCTATACATAACGTCGTAAATAATTGCGCATACCGGGAGATATTCTTTTCGTAGGGGCGGGGTTCACCCCCGCCCGATGACTCCGATTCGCCAGGGTTGCGGGCGGGCATAAAGCCCGCCCCTACAGCGACGATTTTGGACCATCACGCGCAAGAAATAATGACGCTGTGTATAGAAACCAAAGGCCCGCCGTGATAGGCCCGATGATCTATTTCTTGCGGGGCAGTAAAGGGGGGGCTCAAGCCTTCCACGCCCACCAGGCCGCAGATGTCCCCTGGAACGACGATAACCGAAACGGTCGGGGAGTGTCAAGCGGGCTCCCGCTTGCTTTAATGGCTTTCCTCTTATATGATTAACAAGATCTTCAGAGGGGGTAAGGCATGGACGCGAAGGATCTATTGGAAGAATATCTCGGTTCAGGCCACGGAGCCTGCCCGGGTTGCGCAATGACCATCGTCATGCGCAACACTTTTCACGCCCTGGGACAGAATACGATTGCCGTCCTCACCGCAAGCTGTTTTGGCACGATTATCCTCACTCATCCCTTTTCACCGATCAAACTGGCCACCTACTCAACCCCCTTTGCCTCGGCGGGCGCAGCCGCATCTGGCATAAAGGCGGCTCTCGATTACCAGGGGAATACCCAGACCACCGTTTTGGCCATTGCCGGTGATGGGGGGACTTTTGACATCGGCCTTCAGGCTCTTTCGGCGGCGGCCGAACGGAACGACGACTTCATCTACCTCTGCTATGACAACGAAGCCTACATGAATACAGGAATCCAACGCTCCTCCGCCACCCCCTGGGGAGCCTGGACCACAACGACGCCGCCGGCCAACTTGAAGAGCCAGCCGAAGAAGGACATCATAGAAATTGTGGCCGCCCATCGAGTCCCTTATGCGGCTACGGCCTCGATTGCCTATCCTGAGGATTTTGTGCGCAAGAT
>Ga0315291_10011494_pt1 | contig 10789 bp, 21 predicted proteins | sample YL17G12_20_MG_FD_203070 | JGI IMG/M metagenome (GOLD analysis project Ga0315291, IMG submission 203070) | Sediment microbial communities from Yellowstone Lake, YNP, Wyoming, USA - YL17G12_20 | ecosystem: Environmental > Aquatic > Freshwater > Lake > Sediment | place: USA: Wyoming | collected... | reverse complement strand
ACCTCGTGGTTGAACCCACCGCTCTCGTCCTCGTCCGGATGGTCGTCCAGATCCGTGAACGCCTCGGAGAGCGGCCACTCACCGTCGATGTGGTCGGCGAGTTGCTCCAGGCTCTCCTTGATTCGCGCTATCGCTGTTTTTTTGTTCACTCGTCCTCCATGTCAGCCATCATGATCTCACACATCTGTACTTGGAACGTCATCGGTCATGCGTCATCCATTGCTTCTGGCTAGTCCAAGCTCTCGTCGTCGCAACAAGAGAAGTCGTTGACTGGCTCGTCTGTCTTTGGCCTGTAGCTTGACGCTGCGATGCGAACAACAGCATGCGCTATCCATCTCTTGTTGAGGCACGCCACGACGAGCATCTTCTTGGTCAGTGTGTATCGCTGTGTTTGGCTGAACCGCACACGGTCGATCTGGAAGTCATAGCCGAGCTTGTGGTCTACGAGCATCGGATCGAGCTTGATTAGCTCTCGGCGGCGTTTCCGCGCCCCCTTGAGCGTCTCAAACCACTCGTTGAAGTGATCGGCTGTGTCTGTTTTGTTAGGCGCTATGTGTAGGCAGTAGAGGGTCATGGACCTGAGGGTCGTAAGCTCGACTGGCCCCCGTCCTCGTCATCCTCGTCATCCTCGCCGCCCTCGCCGTCCTCGCCTTCCTCGCTTGGGTCGTAGGCGTCTCCGTCGCACGCAGGCTTCGCCGTTGAGCACGCGCACAGCATCTGGCCCTTGTGAGAGCCACCTGTGGACATGATCTGAGTGCCGCTGCACTCGTCGCAGCGGGGCGCTCCTACGTTCTTGTCGGCTGCACAGTGAGGACACAGGATCATGCCGTCGATGATCACGTACGGGCCGGTGTACGGAAGGCTGTGACCGCTGCACGTTTCGCAGACATGGTTGGTGCAGGCGCGACAACGCAGTACACGAATGACGGTCGCCATGTCGCCTTCAACGAGCTTGTGACGCATCAGTCCTCCTTTGTCAGCTTCATGGACTAGAGCCCCGCGAAGGCGCTTTATTGCTAACTCCAGAACGACCGGCCGTCACAGTCGTCGCACTGGTGCTCGCCGAGCGTCGCCTTGTTGTCCAGGTCGCACGGCTCCAGGCTGTTCGCCGCCCATTCCACCATGTTCACCAGGATCTTCTTCCCGCCGCAAAACGGGCAGAACGTGGGCGGCCTATCGGGCGCCTCGAGATCGGCCGCCAGGGCGACGCGTTTGGGCTTCTTCGTCTTCGACATGGCGATCTCCTTCATCCGTATTTCGACTGCGCCGCGCTTCGTCATTCGTCACACTCGCCGTCGCGAAGCAACCCGACCAACTTCATCCAGGCGTAGTGGTCGTCCAGCGCGTTCGCCCCAATGCTCGGACGAACGAAGCCATGCGCGACCAGGCCGAAGAACGGCCGGAGATTCTCCGGCAGACGGAGCTGCTCCTGACGATCGTTCCCGACCACCACGCGCATCGCCGAGAACGGCATGACGGTGAGCGGGCGCTTGTGGCCGCCGAGCTCCGTAGCCGCCCACACCTGGGCGCCCCCGAACACGATCTTGCTCACCACGTCCGCGGCCTGGCAGTCGTGGCAGCACGGGCCGCTGCCGTCCTCCGCCAGCGGTGGCGCCGTGGGCGGGAGCGACTGGACCGTCTCGACACGGATTTTCCCGGCCCACGCCAGCGCCAGGCAGCGTGGGCACGGCTGCGGCGCGGTGGTGTTCACGCGCACTCGCGTCACGGCGCGTGATCCCTGTGAACCGATGCCATCTGGCCTCCGGTTGCGTACGTGATGTCTTCGAGCAGCTTCTGGAGCCCGGCGAAGTCACATAAGCCAGTGTCGAACTCTACGATGTTATCGCCGAGCATCATAGCTCCAGCAGCGATCGTCTTCATGACGACCTCGTCGGCATCTTTGACATCGCTTCCGATCCCCAGCGCGATCGAGTACTTCTCGTCGTCACTGTCGAACAGCTTGTCGTCCCTGTGGACGCGGATGCGGCCCATGATCCATCGGCTGCCGTCCTCCGCGAGGATCTCGGCCACCATCAGGTCGCGACCGGCGCCGACGCCATGCCAGAGGCGCCTCACCCTGTCGCTCTCGATCACACAGATGATCCCGCCGGTCTGGAAGGCCCTGCGGCGTTCATCTGATAGCTTCGCGCTTCCAACAGTCAGCATTGACCCTCCTTCACTACCCGCGTCCGGCGACCACTGGCCTTCTTGATCTTCGCCATGGCTCGCCTCCTGGCCACCGCGCGGCTCGCCTTCTTCGTCAGTTCCTTCTTCGGCCACGGCAGCCAACCGACGGTGGCGGTCTCGCCTGGCACAGTTCGGAGGATCGTCACGTCGAGCCACTCGCCGACCTTCGCGTACTCGTCCGGCCCGACGTCCCTGCACCACGGGACGTCTGTGACGTGTACCAGGATCTCCCAGCGGCCTCGCCTGAGGTGAATGCCGTGGGCCGGCGTCGAGAAGACCTTGGCCCGCACGACCTGGGCTGGCCTGATGTGCTCGTCCGTGTGCGCGAGGCAGGCCCACGCCTCCTCGGCGGGGATCGCCTTGCCCTTCTTATCTCCCTCCGCGTAGGACCTGTACTCGCCCTTCCCCATGGCCACGAGCGCGACGAGCGCGATCGGCTGATGCCACACCGTGGAGAGCGCGTACTCGCTGGCGCCGTAGCGCTTCGCGATCCTGGCGATGATCTCCTTCCTCTGGCGGACGGCTTCGCGCTTGGTGTCCGAGAGGTAGAGTGCGATCTCGGCCTGCGTGATGTCAGCGTAGACGCCCTTGATTCCGACGACTGGACAGACGATCTCGTCCAGGATCTCGTAGGCGACCTTGTCGACGGCACGCGCAATCGCCACGCGGGCGCGGGCCGGCACGCGATCCTTGCCGAGGCGTTCTTCGACGAGACGCCAGAGGTCTCCAGGCTCAGGCATTGTCCGTTCCATCCACGATCACCGGAGCCACGAAGAAGTTCTCCCGCATGTCATCGTCAATGAACGTGACCAGGTGCCGCTCGGCACCCTCCTTCGTCCACCAGACGCAGCAGTCGATGTCGGCGATCTTGTCCGTCGTGCCGCATGGGTCGGGCAACCCAGGACGCTCTGCGTGAGCGGTCGTAGCGTGCGTGCGAGTTGCAACGACGCCGACGGCCTTCACGGGGTCTACGACTCCAGGCGAGCTCCTGCGCTTCTGCACGATCAGCCAGCCCTGCATGGGGAAGTGCTTCATGACCTACTCTCAAGCTCCTTCATCGAGATCGAGCCTGTCGCCAGCTCGACCAGGAAGCGGCGACCTTGACTGATTCCGGCCTCGCGTACCCGGTCGATGGTCTCGTTCAGGCACGCGACTAGCTCTCTGAGCGCCGCTGCCTGGTCGGCCGTGACCTCGACAGTCGGGTTACTCCGCTCCAGGTTCGGGGACTCGGCTCCGCGTCCGGTGACGAGGCGCGCCAGCGTTCGCACGAGTGAGCCGTCGTCCTCGTCGTGGTAGTGGATTCCATCGAGCCTCACCTCGCTCCGCTGGAGCGGGGCGGCCTTCGTCCATGCCTCGCCCTCGACGAGCGACGCGCGGCACGTCCGGCAGAGCTGGCCTGGCAGGCTCGCGCTCGTGCCGTCCTCGCCGCACCCAGGGCAGCACCGGGCCTTCCAGAGCGCCTTGGCGAAGCAAGCGACCTTGGGGTCGCTCGCGTAGCGGCCGGTGCAGAGCGCGATCTCACGCCCGGCTGCGATCTCGCCGTGCCAAACGGTCTCGTAGCCAGCATTGGCGCTGTAGGACTTGCCGCAGCCGAAGCAAGTCTCGCCAGTGGTGAAGGCGTCCGGGTCGTAGACGCCGACCGACACTTCGCCGTCGTTCGGGTCGGTGACGCTGGTCATGGCTCTCCTACTCCTGTCCGTTCTGGACACTCCGAGTCACCGGCTGCGGCTCAGGACCACCCTGAGCCGCAGCCGATTCGCCAACAGAACGATTGACCCTGACGGGAGTCGAACCCGCGTCTCGGCCTTGAAAGGGCCACGTCCTAACCGCTAGACAACAGGGCCATCGACATGATCTTTCGGAAGCTACCAGCGGCGCGTCGGACAGTCACCAGTCTTCGTCGAGCTCTTCATCCGCTAGGCCGTACTCGGTCTGCGCCTCCTGGTCGAGCGCGACGACGACGATGTGACGGACCGACTGCGACACGGTGCTGGCGCCCATGGCGCCCTCCTACGCTCGCTTCGCGCGAGCCTGCTCGAGTACTCCCGCTTTGCCAGCCCCGCACGGGGCCAGCTTTGCCGCGTCCTCGCCCCCATTGGGCTCGGGTCGCGCGGCGGGCTCTGCTCTGATAGTGCCATCGGCTGGCGCCGGTGTCACATCTACTTCTACTTCGCGGTCGCCTTCGGCTTCCGCTTGCGGGCGGGCGCCTTCGCGGGCAGCTTGTCGAGCGCGTCGCCCTCGACGGGCTTGCCCTTGAGGTCCCACACGCGCCCGTTGTAGCTCACGCGGGCGACCAGCTTGCCGCCGAGCTTGACGTCTCCTCCCGACCAGTCGCGACCCCCGAGGTTGTGCTCGTCGCGGTAGCGAGAGCAGACCAGCGCGGCCTCGCGGAGCGAGGCGACCACGACGGGCGGCTCGTGCTCGTCCAGCGTGACGGTGAGCCCGGCCTTCACGGCGGCGCTCGCGGCCTCCAGCTTGGCGACAATCCCGGCACCCGTCTTGCGCTTGGGGGCAGCGGGGGCCAGCACGGAGATAGACGAGGGCGAGAGCCGGATCTTGAAGGCGACCCCGGCAGCCTCGCACGCCACGAGCGCGTCCTCGAGCCCCGCGAGGGGGAGCGCGTCCGCGCCGTCGTCGCCTCCGTAGAGGGCGCGCTTGTTCTCGTACCAGTCGTCGTCGCTCCCCGAGGGGTTGGTGCCCTTCGCGTAGGCCACGAGCGAGGAGTCGGACTTGCCGTCCGGCAGCGGCAGGTGGGGGATGCCCGACGACATCAGGTAGACCCCCTGGTCGCCCACGAGGAGCAGGGCGGGCTCGGCCTTGTGGCCGTAGGTCGCGCGGTGCTCCGTGGACCCCTTGGCGTGGTCCACGAGCTTGCGGACGGTCGGCGTGTCGAAGATCAGGGTGCCGCTCACTTCGTCGTCCTCCTACGGCGCGGGCGGCTGGCCCGCGCCTCGATCACGTCCTCGGCCGCGCTGCACGCGGCGCGCGAGACCTCGTCGCAGGCGGCGCAGTCACCGCCGGGGAAGCTGGCGCGCTGGCCGCAGCGGCAGCGCGTGGGGTCGTCCTTGGGCGGGCCGAGCATCACGTCGACGCGGCCCGTGCTGGTCGTCAGGCTGACTCCCTGGGGGGTGACCTCACCGCCCGTGAGGGCGAGCTGGCCGTAGCCCCGGAGGGTCAGGGTCACGAGCGCGTCGTCGGTGGCGGTCGCGAGGATCGCGCGGAGCGCGGCGACGGTGAGGGTGGTTGCGGTCACGGCATCTCCCTCAGAAGCTCGCAGAGCCCGTCCTCGTCCTCGCGGGCGAGGAGCGTGGCGACGCGCTGCATCGTCTCGGTGCTCGGGCGCTCGCTGATCGGGTCCTCGTTCAAGGACTCCATCTCGCTGCGCCCCTCGTACTCCACGGACGGCTTGATCCGCGAGAGGACGTACCAGCCGTAGGCAGTCGCACCCTCGTCGCACGCGGAGCAGTCGTTGTCCCGGTCGGCCGGGTCGGTCGGGTGCCACGCCTCCAGCGCGACCCGCACGACGGCCAACACAAAACCCGCCGTGCTCGGATCGCAGGGGCAGTCGCGGGCGTCGAGCCCGGAGTCGCAGTCGGGGCAGCTCATTGCTCCGGGAACTCGTGCTCAGTGACCGACCTGATCGCGTAGAAGGTCGGTTGTAGGCTGTGCGCCTCGATCCACGCGTTCACGGCCGCGCGAACGCGAACCGTTAGATCATCGACCTGGGCTTTGCTCGCCTCCGGCCAGTGGTCGGCCGGATCTCCGACCTCCTCGGAAGCGTCCTCCCCAAGGCGCTCAACGATCCACTCGCCCCACAGCTCTGTATTGACCGGGCACTGGATCTTCTTTCCGATCCAGTAGGCCGATCCTGGCTCGCGCACGTCGTCGTACTGCAAGAGCGCCTCGACCGCGCCCGCGAGCGCGGCCTCACGCGACGGGAAGTCCTCATTGATCTGCCAGTGCTCCTCGTCGTCCGAGACCATCCACACTTCAGGCTCGCTCACGCCGGCCGCTCCTTCATCGTCGATGTCATTCACGCTCGTTCACGGACAATCCGCTTCCCGCGATGGAAGATCCCCACGTCGTAGAGTCCAACGACGGCGCCCGCTGCAGCGATCGCCTCGGTCTTACTGCCGTGCGAGGAGACCTTACGCCATGGCCCGTATCGCACCTGTCCGCGGGGTCGGTTTGGGTTGACGGCAGCGGCCTCGATCTCGCGCCGCTTGACAATCCAGGCTGGCCCACCACTGCCGCTAGGATGCGCCACGACGTCCGCTCTGGTGCTCACGAGCCGTCACTTGACCCCTCCGACCAGCGTCAGGAACTCGCGCACCAGCCGCGCCTGCTCGTCGCTGGCGTCGTCTCGGATCGAGACCGCGCGCAGGAGCGCATCGGCCGTCGCGGCGCCGACGTGGATCGTCCGGCCCGTCGCCTTCGGCTTTGCGTCCCAGGTCGTCGCGGGCGCCGTGACCCACGGGCGCAGGATCGCGTCGAGGTCCTCGGGCGAGCTGTACCTCCGCTGGCTGCTGACGTGCCAGTGGCCGTGGTTGTACGGGACTGCGAGCGTGGCCTCGCGTACGCAGTCAGGGTAGATCGCAAGGACGTGCCTGCCGTCGATCTCCGAGCGCCAGCGGTTCACGAGAGCGACGGAGCCGGGCGGGAGCCCGCAGGAATGCGAGCCACCGCTGACGTGCGCGGCGTAGCCGTGGTCGATCAGCCAGACGCGGAGCCGCCACTCGGCGCTCGGCTCCACGGGACCGCGCTTGTCCCATGGCCGTGTGGCCGCGTAGTCGGCCTCGATCTTCGCGGCGTCCTGGAGCTCTGCGTCGGAGAGGGCGCCGGACGAGACGAGCAGCCGCAGCGGCTCGAGGACGTGGTGCGACACGTTGTAGTCGGACGTGTCCAGCTCGCGCTCGTCGGCCTGGCCGATGTCCTGCATGATCTTGACGACCTTCGCGCGCGTCTCGTACTGGTTACGCAGACTGCCGAAGGCGAGTGCGAGGTTCGCGGCACGGACGAGGAGCCCGAGCCCGAGCTTGCCGACCATGATCTTCGTGGGCGGCTTCGCGGCGACTGGCGCTGCTACTGGAGCTGCGGGCGCTGCGGGCGGCTTTCTGGTCCTCGTCCTCGTGGTATTGTTCGTCGTCATCGACAGTCCTCGGATGTTGCGGGCTCCATCGGGAGCCCTTGTCATGTCTGGCTTGCCGCAGAGTCTACATCATCGCACCGACGCCTATTGGATCTCACTTGTCCCATCGCCGACGGTTCTCGTCCAGTCGTTCTCGATCATTCTCGCGTAGCGACTTGACAGCCCTCTTGGCCGCATCGCGCAAGAAGACAGCGATGTGCGTATCCGCGATGTCGATCAACGTCACAACCGGACGGTTCAACTTCTTGCTCCACTTGCCATGGACGATCACGAGAGTGACGATCGGCTCTCCGAGCAGAATGACCTCTGGCAACGGATCATCAGGCTCGCCTTGGTCGCCGTACATCTCTGCCTCCGCGCGACGGTCTGTGATGACGGAGTGTGTTGCTCTCCATCCGTCTCCGTATTCGCGCTCAAACTTCCTGACCACTGCCTTTCGGACCAGGTCATATCGCCTGGCGTACTCGTCGATGCGCTTCCCTTTGCCGTCGATGTCGCGCTGCTCGACCTTCTTGGTCACGATGCACGCGGACGCTTCGTCTCGCCGCGGAGAACGTAACGCCGTGCCTTGGCGGGGCTCACCGTCTTGAGCTGCGTGGCTGTCCAGCCGTGCGTCAGCAGCCACGCCTTCTCGTCGTCGGCAAGATCGCCTGTACGCGGCTTGGCGTCAGCCTTTAGCCTTGGCTTTGGCGCCCAGATGTCTCCGATCAGGAAGCCGTTGTCCGACTCCTTGAGTTCAGCGCGGTACTTCTCGATGTCGGCGTCGTGTTTGACGAGGTTGGCGTAGGCGGTGAGGGCAGCTTCGCGCGGCGGAAGGGCGGTACGCAGCACCGTCTCGGCGCCGTGCGCCATGTCGTAAACGATGGTTAGATGCTTGGTTAGACGCTTGGTCACTTCTTGGCGTCCAACGGCTTCCTCTTGGAGAGCCTCTTCTTGTGGGTCGGCGGCCAGTAGACGGTGTTCATGAGTCCAAGCTCGTGGCTGTAGGCGACCTTGTAGGCCGCACTGAGCGCCTCGAAGGTCTCTTGTGAGATGACGGCTCCGCTCCTGACGATGCCGCTGATCCCGCTGTGGAACCAGGCGATCGGCTTGAACCCGAGGTGCTCCACGAACGACCATGGTCGGTCGGAGAACGCCGAGCTCCAGTTGTCGCTGCCGTTGACCACGATGGCGTCGGGGTGATCGAGCCAGACCTCCGCGAGACCGGCCGGAACGTCGGACACTCCTTCGAAGTTCGTGAAGCCCGACGTCCCGGTCATGGCGCCGCGCGAAGCGTAGTACGTCTTGATGTCCTTCGGTCGAGCCACGTTACCGCCTCCTCTTGCTGGCCTGTGTGATCGGTCGCTCACGGCCGACCTCCTTCAGCTTCGTGTCGGGCTGACCGACACGCACCTTGCCGGGCTTCACGACACACCCAGCGCCCACGCAGCGCGCACGAGGAGTTCGGCCTCGGCCGCGAGCAGCGCCTCACGGTGCGGCGTGCCGGGAGGCATCTGGTAGCGCGCCTGCACGGGGACCTCCCCGTGGTGCAGCGCCGCGACCCCCTGCCACGAGATGTCGGCCTCGCGCCAGACTTCGGCGTGGCAGCGGCTCTGCCACGCGTAGCTCGCGTCGAGATGGACTGATACCCTGATCTTGTACTGGCCGACCTCCCAGCGCGAGCTAAGGTCGTGATCCTGCGAAAGACCGGTCATGCCGCGCTCGCCCACGAGCTTCGGGACGGCGGTCGTCGGGGCGGCCTTGAGCTTCGTCACCGAGCTCGGCACGGGCTCGCTGACGCGGCCCTGCCACTCGTTGGCCGCGTAGTCGGCCTCGACCTCCAACCCGAGGTCGGCAGTCTCCACGAACTCGGTCACGTACTGGCCGTTTCGGCGCTCGTAGTCGCCGTCGCCGTCACGGACCGCGATGAGAGCCTCCTGCGCGGAGGCAGCCTCGACGCGGACGCGCTGCTTGTGGACCTCGTACACGGTCACGACGAAGGTCGCCATGCTCACAGACCCTCCCGGACCGACGCGGACAGCACCCGCAGGGGGAGGTCGTCGGCGTACTCGTTGATCGCCTCCTGGATGACGCCGTTGTTGAGCAGTTTGTCGATCACGGTCGTCGCGTCGTCCGCGCTGCCGACCAGCTCAAGGACGATCGCGACCCGCGTCGTCTCGGGGTCCAGCTCGACGGTGCAGCCGGCGCCTTTGACGATCTTGACGGCCTTGTCGAACGACGGCACCGCCACGTCGCGCTTGTAGCCCTCGAGGTGGACCTCGTGGACCCACGCCCGGAAGGCGTCCGGGTCGTAGACGCCGAACGAGCCCTCCTCGGGGTCGGTGACGCTGACGAGCGTCGGCAGCGGCTTCTCCGTCTTCTTCTTCGTCACGAGGCTGCCTCCGCGTCCTCGACGCGCGTCACGGTGTAGTGGATCGAGACCAGGGCCGCGCTGTCGCTAGCGTGGCGCTTCTTGCCCTTGATCTGCGCGTCACAGGTCGTGCCGCGCCTGCGCTGGGACTGGCCCACGGCGAGCGAGGCGAGGTCGAGCTCGCCGTCGCACGCGACGCTCATCATTGTGATGGCGGCGTTGTCGGCGCCCACAGCGCCTCCGAGCGGGTCGATGACGCAGCCACCGTCACCGACCGCCGAGAACTTGAACCGCTTACTTCCGCTCACGGCCGACCTCCTTCAGCTTCGTGTCGGGCTGACCGACACGCACCTTGTACTCCTCGATCTTCCAGATGATGTGACTGCCGTTGCACTCCTTGATCCCAGCATCACGGACGAGCTTGACCTCGTCTCCGGTGAGGTAGCAGCCGCAGCCGTCGGTCGAAAGGACGGTCACGCCGCACTCACGCATGAGCCAGTCAGCGACCGAGACGAAGGCCGCCGCGCGATCCGGCGCTGCCACGATCTTCACGGCGCTGGGTGTCCCAACGCCGCGCTGGCTGTAGTGGACGGCCCACTCCCGCTTGCGAACGCTCACGCTCGCTCTCCCGCGTCATCGACGACGCCATCCTCGATGTTCTCGGCGTGCGCGACGCAGTCCTCGCACACGGCCTGGCACTTGTCCTCCACGACACCGACAGCCTGGAGCACGGCCCTGGCGAGTTCTGTGGCGCTCTCGGCCCTGTCCGCGTGGTCCATGATGCTCCAGTGCCGCTCGTTGTCCAAGATGGTCTGCGCCATCTCGATCAGGTACTTCAGCGGCGCCCCTTCGACGACGGCTGACCCCGTCACTCGCTCTGTCACCCGCGCCTCGACGTTGGCGTGTGTGGTCCAGTAGAGCGTCGCGCGGGCAAACTCGTCGGATGTGTAGAGCGCTGGCGAGCCACCAGGCAGGCCAAGCTGGTTACGCATCATCGCGACAGGATGTATCGGCTGCGGTTCAGCGTCGGTCTGTGCGTTGATGCTGACGACCTCCCATTCCTGGCCGGTCGTCGGGCCGAGCCCTGGCACGGTGTGGTGGTA
>Ga0315291_10011493_pt1 | contig 10789 bp, 8 predicted proteins | sample YL17G12_20_MG_FD_203070 | JGI IMG/M metagenome (GOLD analysis project Ga0315291, IMG submission 203070) | Sediment microbial communities from Yellowstone Lake, YNP, Wyoming, USA - YL17G12_20 | ecosystem: Environmental > Aquatic > Freshwater > Lake > Sediment | place: USA: Wyoming | collected... | reverse complement strand
GGGGCTGAGTCGTTTGCAGTTGACCTTCCATCTGTAAATAGGATGACGCCGTTCCAACCTTCCCTGGGGCTATTGCGCCGGAGGTGATTCAGGGCATCTGCGAGATTGGTTGACTCACCCTGTGCCCGCAAGTCCTGAATCTTTCTTGCTTCCGCAAGCGGCTGAACATTTGAGTGAAATGTGAAAAAGGAGGGTTCTGTCCATTTACTGATATCCGATATGAATGAAGTCTCTCCAAGGAGCCTTTTTACGGAGTCCAGTCTGGCAAGTCCACCGGTGGAGTCTTTCCGTTCCATGCTTCTGGAGGTGTCAATGAGCATAGCCACATGTCCTTTTCTTGCCCCGGTTTTTTGAAAAATGAGCGTTGGATTGAAGACAAACAGGAGAAGGATGAAGGCGGCGGGAAACCTTAATAACAGAAGCCTTCGCGACCATCTCCCTAACGCCTGCTTCGCCGGGCGATTCCAGTGAACAAGGGAGAGTAAAACAAGTATGATTGCGACCGTCATGAGGGGGAGGTTCCAGAAACCGCCAAAATGCACCCCCACGATAGAGGCGAGCGCACGAGTAAATCCTGCCGTTTTTTCAGGCTTTATAGTTTGAAATTTCCATTTCATCCGGTTTCCCCAGTCCCTTTTTCCTTCCGTGGCAGAAGTCTCCCTGCAAGATGGCTTTCCAGAAGAAAGAGTAAAAGCGCCCCCAGCATTAAATAATGCCAGAGCGCCTTTCCCTCCCGTCCCTCCGCAAGAATCAACCCAAGACTTTCCGGTGACGGGCAAACTGTCACATTCACAACCTCGGGGAAGAGTTTTTTCGCCTCATTGTTGGATATCCATTCCAGATTGCCTTCCGCAGGGTCCACATTGACGGAAAATACGTCATCTATGGCGCCAGCCGTCTGCGCGGCATGACAGGTATAGTTTCCTGCAAGGCGGGTGTGATTGAAAGTCGATTCTCCCTTTTCCGGCGTGACTGTATATTTTGTCCCGTCCGGCGTGGTAACTTCAAGAGGTCCGGTCATGGGGAGTTTGATGGAGTCTCCCACCGTGGCATAGACCCTGCTTTTGGATTCAAGGAGGTTTTTAATCAGTTCATAAAGTAAGGGGATGAAGACAGGGCGCGAGGCAAGATTATTCCATTCGGGGGAGAGTCCCGAGGCAAATGTGACAATCCTGCCCTTGCCGCGGTGGTTCTCGATAATCAGGGGGTAGTCGTTGCGCGTATATACAAGGATGCGTGCCGTGGTATCTGCGGTGTGAAATCTTACTCGCCATCCCTTATAAAAACTCACGGTGGAAAAATCCAGATTGGGGATTTTTTTCAGGGACTGTGTTACAGGATGGGTGCGGTCCCATTCGCCAAAACCCGTTGCGCCTTCCCCTGCATTCACCTCCCATGTGTCCTGAATATTGAATGGGAAGAAGTCTGGCTCCGTGTAAATAGACCCGCTGGATGAGTTAGTGTTCGGGGATGACCCGAGGAAAAACACTGCACACCCACCATCCCTTATGAATTTCTTGAGGGCTTCGCGCGGAGTCTCAGCTATGTCTATGACATCAACAAAAATAAGGATGGAGTAAGTCTTCAGGGAAATGCTTGCCAGGTCATCAGGAGAGGCGTAATCCACCCCGCCTGACGGCGCTTTTGCATCCCCGGTTTCAAGTGGTTCCAGGGCTGTGGCAAGAAACAGGGAGCCATCCTTTTCCATCCCGTGCGTCCCTTCAGAGGTGACAATGAGGGCGTGAAGGGATTTTAGAATGCCAATATTGAAATAATAGGTGTTGTCCGAGTCCAGGTCGTCCGGGTCAACAATCAGATAGCCGCTTTTTTCCGAGGTGGATTTCGGCGAAAAGGTGAATGTGGCGATGGTGGAGGCGGATGGGGGAATGGAGAGTTTTTTCTGCATAAGAAGTTCATTGCCGGTCCAGAGATTTGCGGCTGACTCAAGGGCTCGTTCGGTTTGATTGCGAACCGTTGCTTCCATGATAACGGGGAATCCTGCAAGGGGAAGGGGGGATGTTAAGGAGACCTTCTCGATGGTCATGTTTGAGATATTTTGACCGGCACGGACGGGGCAGATGTAAATCTGCGGACGGATTTTGCGCATTTCCTCATTTGGCATGGCGTCGGGCGGCGCGAAGGCGTGTTTCTGCATATCGGTGATGAGGATGATTTCATTTAGAGGCTTTTGGGACTGTGCAAGGATGGAGATGGCACGCTCTAAGGCTGACGCAAGCGGGGTTCCCGAATCCGACGGGGCGGATTTTTCCACTGCATCAAGGAGAATGGCAGTGTTGCCTGTGGGAGAAGCAGTTCCGGGTGAATCAAACCCACTGCTCATGAGAATGGCGGCATCGTCTCCGGAGCGCAGGGTCTCCACTGCCGCTCTGGCAAACTTGCGTTCCCGTTCAAAGAGGGGTCGTTGCTCATGTTTTAGGCGTGTGCTATAGGAATCATCAAGAATAATGATGCGAGTTGCCTCGCCCATAGAAGGGGCGTGGCGGTTTGCAGGGCGCAAGACCGGTCTTGCCAGTGCAAGGGTGACAAGGAGGAGCATCAGCGTGCGAAGGAGGAGGAGGAGGATATCTGTGAGTTTATGACGCCTGGCGGATTGGACATCAATTTTTCGCAGGAAGTAAAGGGTGCTGAATGGAATGCGGCGGCATTTTTGCCTGCTCAGGATGTGCAGGAGCACAGGCGCCGCCACGGCAATAAGACCAATCAAAAAGAGGGGATTCAGAAAATTGAGTGTCATTCATTTTAAACTGGACTAAGGCTTCCCGCCCCCAGGCTTATTTATACATTCCAGTGAAAAATATTCGGGTGATTCGATCGGAAAAATCAGCCAGTTCTCCCTCATATTTTGTGGCAATCCAGAAACGTATCGCCCATTGGATAATCCCACGCAGGTAATGGGCGCATTCAAGGGGGTCAGCCTTTCTGAAAATCCCCTCTGATTGCCCTTCTGCAATGACGCGTCCGATGATTACTGTGTTCAACCGGTATCGGTCTATCTGTTCCGGGGTCAAAAGGTTGCGCAGGAGGAGACATTCCTCATCCAGTGATTCAAAATTAATGGAGACCAGTTTGGAAAGCGGCGCGTGGATTTCATAATCCGCAAGCAAGGTTTTCACAAAACGGGATATTTTGACATCCGCCTTGCCCCGCGCCTGAACGCTCTTTTCAAGGATGGCTGTCACATCGTCAATGCCCTTGGTCATCAAATCCATGATAATTGAATTGACATCCTTGTAAATAGATTTCACGCCCTTTTCGCTGAGCCCTGATTCCCTTGCCACATCAGCGAGGGTCATTTTTTTCAGTCCAAGCTCTCTGAAGCACTTTTTTGCCGCCGTCCATATCTTTTCTTTTTGCTCTGCCATTATCTCCGCCATTCTATTATTTTAATGAACTAAGAAATGCATATTGTTTTCGTCAGTAATAAACTTTACCTGATGAACTCAGTCAAGCGTAAAATATTCGTGGTGAATTTTATTCCTCTACGGGGGGCTCCTCTTCGAACTGCTCTTCCTCCTTCTCTTCAGCAATCTCCTCAGGGGCTTTTTCGGGCTGTCTCATCTCCTCAATCTGTGAAAAGTTGATATTGTATTTGTTTTCATTAGCATCCTGAATCATGCAGGTCTGGGCAATCAGATTTCTCTCAATAACCAAGCCCTCCTGGTTTTTGGTTTTGACAAAGGCGCCGATTGCGGGCGCAGTGGTGGTAATTTCCTTGTATTGTTGCTCTTCGAATTCCAGACAACACATAAGACGCCCGCAACAGCCGGAAAGTTTGGTTGGGGAAAGGAATATATCCTGATTCTTTGCCATCCGGATGGTGACAGGCTTGAATTCTTTCAGGAAAGCTGAACAACAGAGGCGTTGTCCACATATACCATATCCGTCAACCTCGCGGGACTCATCCCTCACCCCTATCTGCCAGAGTTCAATGCGGGAGTGAAGCGTTGCGGCAAGGTCCCTTACAAGCTCCCGGAAGTCCACCCGTTTATCCGCTGTAAAATGGAAAATAATCTTATTATTGGCATCGTCGAAACGGACGTTGGAGATTTTCATCATCAGGTTATGTTTCTGGGCTTTTTCCCGGCAGGTCTGAATGGCATTCCGCTCCCTAAGTTTCAATGCCCTCCACTTTCCGACCTCTTCCGCGGTGGCTTTGCGGAGGACTTTGCGGAATGGGGGAGATGGAATCTGTTCGCTCGAGCGAAATTCCACACTGCTGACAATGCCAGTATCTTCATATTCCCCAACCGGACAGATGCAGGCATCCCCGATTTTCAGTTCCAGCCCCTCGTCAATAAAATACTTGGGCAGGGAGGTCTCTGAGAACTTTATTCCAGCAAGTTTTATCATGATATGAATTTATTATCCTTGTCTTTTGTTTTACAAAAAATCATTGAATGATTATTGATGATTGCCTCTGGTGTCAATTTTATAGTAATGGACAAACACAATTTTTTATCCTGCCCCACAAACCGGGCATCGCTTACGCGCCAGATGTCTCCAATACTCACGGAGCCGTTAGAATGTTTTATGACGTGTCCTTGGCGAACCAATGGATGAATTCATTTGAAATGATACATTTATATTGACAATCACAACATACTCTTAAAACGATTCAACAACTTTTTTTGTGTAATAATAAAAACCGATAATCAGGGAAATCAGATATGTCTGACAGGGAAATTGCCCGAAAGAAATTTGTGATTTCCAATAAATATGGCTATTTTGATGAAAAGGCGAGGGAGTTTGTAATTACCAATCCCGGAACACCCGCGCCCTGGGTGAATTATCTCACAAACGGGCGATACCATGGTCTCATCTCCCACACAGGCGGGGGGTTTTCTTTTTTCATCTCCCCCAAAGATTCCCGCATTACCCGCTGGCGTTACAACTCCATGCCATTTGACCGCCCCGGACGTTACATCTTCCTCCGCGACCGTCAAACGGGTAAATATTGGTCCCTCACCTGGCAGCCGACCCCTCCTTCCCGCTTCAAAAAATTTGAATGTCGTCATGGGATGAATTATACCACAATCACTTATGAGGTCAATGGTGTCAGGGCTCAATCAACCTTCTTTGTCGCCTCGGATGACGTTGAGGTCTGGTGGGTGCGGCTGAAGGAAACAAAAGGCAAGGCGCGCTCTTTCGATGTCTATTCCTATGCGGAGATGTGCCTTGGTCATGCCCTTGTGGACCTAATTAACCAGCCAAACGATAAACATTTCAATGATGTCCATTTTGTGCCTGCTGAACAGATTCTGATGTCCTCCAAACGCTACTGGGTCACATACTCCGCCGCCACGGTCAAGCAGGCGAACAAATCCTGGGACAAGTGGGTCTTTATGGCATCAAGCCTGCCTGTTATTGGATTCGATGGCTCCAAGGACCGCTTCACAGGCACTTGGCGCTCAGAGGAAAACCCCATTGCCATTGAGCAGGGGACGAGTTTCAACACGGAGATAACAGCGGGGGATGCGGTCAATGTCCTGCGTTGCCCGCTGGAGCTTCCTGCAAGGGGAGAGGCGGAGTTTTGTTTTCTTCTGGGTATTGTGGACAAGACGGGCGATGAGGCGGAGCACACAGCGCAGGCGGAACGTGTTGCCGCATCCCTCGCCCGCAAATACCGCTCCCCAGATGAGTCGCGCGCCCAGTTCCAGAACCTCCTTGCCATGCGCAATGATTACCTCTCCGCCTTTCAGGTGGAGACGCCCGACCATGAGCTGAACCTGTTCATCAATATGTGGAACCAGTATCAGACCAAGACGACCTTCCAGTTCTCCCGCGATGCAAGTTATCATCACGGCGGGCTTTTATTTGGACGCGGCTACCGCGATTCATGCCAGGATACACTCGGCGTCCTTTTCACAAAACCCGAATGGGGCAGGGAGCGCATCTTTGAAATGGCGTCACGGCAGTTCAAAGACGGAAGTGTCTATCATTGTTACTATCCGCTCACCGGCGGGGGCGAGCGCACCGGACATTCCGACACACCTCTCTGGCTTCCAATGATTGTCGTGGCTTATCTGAAAGAGACCGCCGATTTCGCCATCCTTAATGAGATGGTGCGGTATGACGATGGCGGCGAAGCCACAATCCTTGAGCATGTCCTGAACGCCGTTGAGTTTCTCAAATCTAAATTGAACGAGAAGCACTTAGTCTTCATTGGGCCGGGCGACTGGAATGATACGCTGGATTACTGCGGACGCAAGGGCAAGGGCGTCAGCGCCATGAACACCTTCATCTATGCTTACATATTGCGGGAGATGAGCATTCTCCTGCGGCGACTCAATCACCCCAAAGCCGATGAATATGATGTGTTATACAGGGTCATCAAACAATCTGCCAATGAAAACCTCTGGGACGGCGAGTGGTATATTCGCGCCATCAATGACCTTGGCGAACTGATTGGCTCAAAGACCTCGCCGGAGGGGAAGATATTCCTGAATGCACAATCCTGGGCGGTTATCAGCGGGGTTGCGGAAGGGGAAAGGGCGGAGCAGGCGATGGCATCCGCCGCGCGCCTCTGCGGCACGCCAAAAGGACCCAAAATTCTCCACCCGGCATATACGCATGTGAATGAGAACATCGGACTCGCCACGCGCTGTGTGCCGGGCAAGAAGGAAAATGGCGCCGTATTCAATCATCCCGTCTCATGGGCGTATCTTGCGGAACTCCTCCTCAAACACGCCGAGACTGCCTACAAATATTACAGGCAGGCGCTGCCCAACAATCCCGTTGTGGATATTGACCGTTATGAGATGGAGCCTTATGTTTATTCAGAGTATGTGACAAGCCCTGACCATCCGACCTTCGGACAGGCAAGCCATTCCTGGCTGACCGGCTCCGCAGTCTGGATGTTGCGCAACACAATGGATTATCTCATAGGCGTGCGACCCACTTATGATGGTCTATTAATTGACCCCTGCATTCCCTCGGACTGGAAATCATACAAAGTCACGCGCCGCTTCCGCGGCTGTATTTACAAAATTATCATTGAAAACCCCGACGGCGTCACCTCCGGCGTCAAATCCGTAACCCTCGACGGCAAATCCCTCGACAGCACCCTCATCCCACCGCAAACCGACGGCAAACCGCATCAAGTAATAATAGTTCTGGGATAGACTCATAATAATCATTTTCCCCAAAGCAGTTAGCAAAATTCTCCAAACAAGCAAGAGGTTGCGGGATGGGATAATTCGAAATCGCTTTGTTGGAAAAACTATATTTATAACCACAATAAGCAAAGGGGACAATCATTGTTTCACTTGAGTAATCTGGGCGAATTGTTTTCTGAGTCATGGAAGTTCGTATTACTTTCAATTCCTGTGAAGGGAGGCATATAGGAATCAAAGGTGCATATCTGTTTTCCTGAAGGAGTAAATCCCTTGAATAATATGGGTTTGCATATTTGCCCAGATTGTTCAAGAAATTACCCAGAAGTGCAGGTCTATCACATGGTCTAGCATGTGCAATGGGATCTTGGCAATCTGGGATTAATTCAAGCGCCTTATGTCCATGGATTAAAATAGGATCGAGAGCATTGGCTAAAAACATCAGATCAAAAGTTTGGATATGTGAATTATTCATGAGATTAATTGTTTCCGATATGGAACATCTGAATGTATCTCCTACCGATATTCGAAGCCAGTTACCGTATTGGGACAGGATATTTCTTAAAACATTCGTGTGGTATTCAGCGGCCTGTAAACAATTCACCTCCAAGTCTTGGAAAATGATTGTGATTTGTAAAGGTGATGCTCGTTTGATATACGCATTTCGCAACAATCCAAGTATAAAATCCACAAATGCGAAACTCGCCGTTCCAGGACCACAGGCCAGATCCAATACTGTGATGTTTCCAATTTGAGAGAAGTAATCAAGGGATTCCTTATCCGCCATTGTTGTGCAGAGTGCTTTTTGGATTTTCATAATATGGCTCGGAAACAAATAAACAATGTTTTTGCCGATACTATCCGGATCAGATGGATTTTGAGCATTCTCAGAAGAATCAGGGACAGGATATTTCTTCAAAATGCGACTTCTAAGCTCGGATATCAAATATGAAATATCCCATGCCCCGTTTTTCTTCCATATTGAAAATAAAGATTCAGCATTAATCGTATCATTTTTCATATTTTCAATCCTCTATCATAAAAGTTTAATTAAAATATAAAAATCTCGAAATTTTGTCAATTTCCACAGGGATACTTATTTCCCCTTATTGCCTAATAATATTTAATCCAATTATGAAAAATGAAAAAATAGGGCGAAATTATAATGAAGATTCATATTGAATAAAAATTGCGGTATATTTTAAATAACATTTGTGATTGTTTGGGTAATTTGAGTTTTCTCAATCGAGATGGATGGAATATGATGAAAATCATCGAACGGGCGCGGCGAAGCGCAATTCTGCGGCATCCGCTTCTGCCCTGCCTTGCCCGGCACTATACAATCAATCTGACGTCCGGCTGCCCTAATCAGTGTGTTTATTGCTATGCCAAGAGTTACACCTTCCATCCCGGCTGGGGAAATGTGGTTTATTATTCCAACTCGTTTGAAGCCCTGAAGCATGAACTGGCACGCAAACGCCAGCAACCGGAACTTGTCTATTTTTCAACGGCATCCGAGCCGTTTTTACCCGCGCCGTCCATTCTTGATGGTGTTTACAACATCATGCGCTTGTTGCTTGAACGAGGGATTTTCATGCTAATCTCCACAAAATGCGCCATCCCCGAACGCTTCATTCAACTCTTCAAACAATTCCACGGTCAGGTTCATATTCAAGTGGGCATGACGACCGCAAATGATGATGTCCGACGGACGCTGGAACCCAACGCCGCTTCGGTTCAGGAGCGTCTGAATAATCTTGCGAGGCTGATTGGACACGGCATCAAAGCGGAGTTGCGGATGGACCCCCTGATTCCGGGTCTGACCGATATGGATGAATCTTTTGACCGACTTCTGGATGCGGCGGAACAAACAGGCGTCAGAAGTGGCATGATGTCCTATCTCTTTCTGCGTCCCAGCATCAGATTCCCGGAGGATTTATCGTTCGGCTCATGGTCATTTCGCGAGGCGGCGCAGCCTTTATATACAACCCGCGTTGATGATTACTGTGGCGATAGCATCATCTGGATTCCCCGCGCCGATTATCGAAAAGAGAGCTACGCCCGCCTGAAGGAAATTGCCCGCTCACATCGCATCGCCCTCAACCTCTGCCGCTGCAAGAACAAGGATGTTACAGATGAATTATGCCATCCAACTTTGCCACAAAAGGTGATGGTGAATGAGCAAACAGAATTGTTTTTAACCTGACGGCGCGCTTGTATGCCAAAGCCAACATTGCGACGGTGTTCCGCTTTCCGGCAACCTCCTCCCTCCGCAAACCGATGGCAAACCGCATAAAGTGAAGATTGTTCTGGGTAAATAAAATCCTTGCATCGGCGAGCTGGCATGGTTTAAATTCCATCAGAAATTTGATTATGGATAAAGAGGGTGCAAAATGGCGAATACTTATACCGCGGTTATTAAAAAGAACAAAGAATGGTGGATCGGCTGGATCGAGGAAGTCCCCGGTGTGAATTGCCAGGAACGAACCCGCTCCGAACTTCTTGAATCCCTCAAAATCACTCTAAAGGAAGCGCTTGAATTGAATCGTCAGGAGGCCATTGAATCGGCGAAAGCCGGCTACATGGAGGAACTTGTATCCGTATGAAGCGTCGTGAGTTCCTCAAACATCTTCAAAGACCTTGCCATCCCGCCCATGAAATAATCCTGTTTCTATGTTAAACAAGTCAAAAAAAATATTCCCGCAGGGACGCCAAGTCGCAGAGGATTTTATAACATTCTCAGCATCTTTGCGCCTCATTGGGAGATTAAATCAGTCCGTGCCCTCCGCGTTAATTTTTTCTTGCATTAAATAAACCCCTATAGTTAAAAGGATTGTTCGTTTCAGTTGTAAATGAAAAAATGTCGACAAATGGAGGGACCAAAATGGCTGACATGAAATGTAGGTATTGCGGTCAAAGATTTGTTAGTGGACACCCATGTAGTAATAGCCCATCAAAGAGGCATGTAGCGCTTGCTAACGGGGAAAACTGTGTCTATTGCGGTCAAAGATTTGTTAGTGGACACCCATGTAGTAATAGCCCATCAAAGAAGCACCAATTGGATTCATAGTCTATAATTTCATGCGAGTCACAGACAGAATACTTATGTTATCTAAGTGCTCTTAATCGCTTAAGTATTCTGCCTGAAGGGTAATGGAATTGTTCAGTTCAAAATACCCGATGTTCTTGAATTGTCGGTGATTTCCGAATATGGGAATGTAATGGAAATAGCGGAGAAATTCGGTGGCTTGGAAAGATTGCTAAAAGCTTTTGAGGAATTATAATTGCTGCTATAGGCAACGGCATAAAAATAATTTATTCAAGGAGTATCAAAAATGTTATATTTATTGAAAAAAGACAAATCTGGGAAACCTGATCTTGAGTATGCAAATATTGCGTCACTTTCAGAAGCACATTGGTCTGAATTGGATCTTGAAAATATACTCGCCGAAAGAATTCAAGATGTTCTTCGTGAAGACAAACTTATGGTAATAACTCAAGAGAGGCCAGCTCAAGAGGAAGCAGATATTCTTGCGCTCGATGAGACAGGAATTCTTTTTATTTTTGAACTTAAAAAATATCCATCTCAAGGAGAGAATCTATTACAAGTAATTCGTTATGGGCAGAAGTTTGGACAATACAAATACGAAGATTTG
>Ga0315291_10011492_pt1 | contig 10789 bp, 6 predicted proteins | sample YL17G12_20_MG_FD_203070 | JGI IMG/M metagenome (GOLD analysis project Ga0315291, IMG submission 203070) | Sediment microbial communities from Yellowstone Lake, YNP, Wyoming, USA - YL17G12_20 | ecosystem: Environmental > Aquatic > Freshwater > Lake > Sediment | place: USA: Wyoming | collected... | reverse complement strand
CCGCTTTCGCGGTCCTGGCCCAGGTTTCGCCGCCGGCTAAATCCCCTTCGCCGGCGCCCGAATTCACGGTAACCCGAGCGATGATTCCGATGCGGGACGGCGTGAAGTTATCCACGAACATCTTCACGCCGAAGAACGCCCTTCCGCCGCTGCCCTTCTTGCTGATGCGGACGCCCTATGGGGCGCCGTCATCTCCGCTGCCCCTGACGTTCGAACCGTATCGGGAGCTCGTCGAGGAGGGTTATATTTTCGTTTTTCAGGATATCCGGGGGCGCTATGCCTCGGAAGGGGCATTCGTGATGGGGCGGCCGCCGCGCGACAGGCGCGACCCCCGGGCGATCGACGAAAGCACCGACGCCTACGATACCGTCGAATGGTTGCTTAAGAACGTTCCGGGGAACAACGGTCGCGTCGGCATGATGGGCATTTCGTACGGTGGTTTGCTGACGGCGATGGCGATGCTCGACCCGCATCCGGCCCTGAAAGCGGTCTCGCCGCAAGCCTCTCCCGCGATGGAAGTTTTCCGGGGGGACGACTTCTATCATAATGGCGCGTTCCGTCTGAGTTACGGCTTCGAGTACGCGGCGATGATGGAGACGTCGAAGGAAAACGCCTCCTTCCATTTCGACCGCTACGATACGTATGAGTGGTACCTCGGACTTGGACCCCTGTCCGCAGTGAACGAAAAATATCTCTTCGGAAAGATCCCGACCTGGAACAATTTTGCCGCCCACCCGACCGAAGATGCCTACTATCAGGGGTTTGCGCTGACGCCTTACCTGAACCGAGTGACGGTCCCGACGCTGGACGTGGGCGGCTGGTGGGACCAGGAAGATTTCTACGGACCGCAGAAGATCTACCAAACCCTCGAGCCCCACGACCGTCAGGGGATGAGCTATCTCGTCCTCGGGCCGTGGAACCACGGCGGCTGGATGCGGAGCGACGGGAGCGCCTTAGGCAAGATCAAGTTCGGCGCCAACACTTCGAAATATTTCCGGGAGAAGATCCAGGCGCCCTTTTTCGCTCACTTTCTGAAGGATAAGGACGGCTGGGAGGTGAAAGAGGCGATGACGTTCGAGACGGGGGCCAATGCCTGGCAGGTTTACGACAAGTGGCCGCCCCGCAACCTGACCGAGGAGCGGAACCTCTATTTCCGGGAGGACGGACGGCTGTCGTTTGAGGCCCCTGGGGGCGATGACGGGCTGTCCTTCGACGGCTACGTCTCCGACCCCGCTCGTCCCGTGCCCTATCGCCCGCGTCCCATCGAGATGACCTACGACCCCCGCGGTTCCGGCTGGGGGACGTGGCTGGTCGGCGACCAGCGATTCGCTCACTTGAGGCCTGACGTCCTGAGTTGGGAGACGGAGCCGCTTGCCGAAGACATCACGATAGCGGGCCGGATTCTAGCCCGTCTGTTCGCGTCGACATCGGGGACGGACTCCGACTGGATCGTCAAGCTGATCGATGTTTATCCCGAGGAAATTTCGGCCGAGCCGGCAATGGGCGGATACCAGCTCATGATCGCCAACGACGTCTTTCGCGGGAGGTTTCGGACGAGCTTCGAAAAGCCCGAGCCGCTCGTCCCGAACCGCGTCACGGACTTTACGATCGACCTCCTGGCGGCCGACCACCGTTTTCTCAAGGGCCACAAAATCATGGTCCAGGTCCAGAGCACCTGGTTCCCGCTGATCGACCGGAATCCGCAGACCTTCGTCGAAAACATCTTTCTGGCCAAGGCTTCGGATTATCGTCCGGCCACGCAGCGCGTATTCCGGTCCAAGGCCCACGCCTCGCATATCGTGCTTCCGGTGCGGACGCGCTGAGGGGGACCCTTTCCGCCAAGGGTCAATCTAAAAAACGATCGAGGCTTTGAGGACGCCGTCGAGGCGGTCGGCCGCGACGGTGAAGGCGAGTTGGGCGTCCTCGGGCTTGAAGGCGTGCGTTCCCAGCCAGGCGATATCGACCTCGCGGTCGGCGACGAGGTCAAGGGCTTTTTCGTAGCAGCGGTTTTGGCGCCGGACGTTCTTGATCGCGATTTCCTTGCGCCGTAATTTACGGAAATTCAGAAGAACGCGTTCGTCGAGAGGGATGCCGACTTGAATGATTTGTCCGCCCGGTTTTACGAGTTCGACGGCCTGGTCGATCGCGGCGGGGTCGCCGCTGCACTCGAAGACCGTCTCGAGTCCGAGCGGCTGTTGAGCGAGAATCGAGCGGACAACGTCCTCTTTGTCCGGATTTCCCGACCAATGCGCCCCGGCTTTTCGGGCCGCGGCGGCGCGAGCGTCGGATTTATCGGTCGCGAAGATTTTGCCGGCGTCCTCGCGCATCGCTCCGAGAACGACGCAGAGACCGATGGGCCCGTTGCCGAGGACGGCGATCGCGCTCCCCACCGGCCCGGCGATCCGAAGCGCGTGGAGGGCGATGGAGAGCGGTTCGGCGAGTATGCCTTCGGTCAACGTCAGCCGCGCCGGAAGGCGCAGGCAGTTGCGTTCCGGCATCACGACGTATTCGGCGAGACAGCCGTCGAGCTCGCCCGGATGGCCCAGAAACCGGATGTTCCGGCACGTGTTGAACCGGCCGGCAAGGCATTGGTCGCAGGTCCCGCAGGAAATCGACGGCTCGATGGCCACGCGGTCGTCTGGTTTAACGTTTTTTACGGCCGGGCCGACGGCCTCGACCACGGCCGTGCATTCGTGGCCGGCGATCGCCGGATAACGAACGCGCTCTCCACCGACGACATCGGCGATGAAATAATGGAGGTCGCTGCCGCATAAGCCGGCGACCGCGGTCCGGAGGAGGACGCCGTCCGGGGTCTTGATCTCGGGCTTCGGGACGTCGCGGAGTTCAACCTTCCGCACGCCCATCAGGACAGCAGCTCTCATCGCTTCTTCCTTATCTCGGTTGCCTGAAGCGAAAATCCGGGGATCCGTCGGATCATCTCTCCGAGGTTCGCTCTCTCCGGAAGCCGGTCATTTCTGTCCCTGCGCCTGAATCGCCGTAATGGCGATCGTGTTGACGATGTCGGCGACGGTGCAGCCCCGGCTGAGATCGTTAACCGGTTTGTTCAGCCCTTGGACGACCGGCCCGATGGCCACGGCATTCGCCGACCGCTGGACGGCTTTGTAGGTGTTGTTGCCGGTATTCAGGTCCGGAAAGATAAAGATCGTGGCGTGTCCGGCGACCTCGCTTTCGGGCAGTTTGGTGGCGGCCACGCTGATATCAATGGCGGCATCATACTGGATCGGCCCCTCGATCTTCAGGTCCGGACGGCGTTCCTTGGCGATATGGGTCGCCTTCCGGACCTTCTCGACATCCTCTCCTTTCCCGGATTCTCCGGTCGAATAGGAGAGCATGGCGATGCGAGGTTCGATCCCGAAGGCGCTGGCCGTCTCGGCCGAGGCGATGGCGATTTCGGCCAGCTCTTCGGGATTGGGATTGGGATTGACGGCACAGTCGCCGTAGACGAGGACGCGGTCGGATAGGCACATAAAAAACACGCTGGAGATAAGGGAAAAGCCGGGCTTGGTCCGGATGAACTCAAAGGCCGGCCGCAGGGTGTGCTGGGTCGTATGGACCGAACCCGAGACCATCCCGTCGGACAGCCCTTTATGGACCATCATCGTCCCGAAATAGCTGACGTCCTGCATCATATCCCGGGCCAGGTCGTGCGTGATTCCCTTGTGGCTGCGCAGTTGAAAGTACGTTTCGGTGAAATCCTCCAGCCACTCCGACCGGAGAGGGTCGATGATCCGCGAATTTTTGAGGTCGAGCCCCAGGCTCGAGATCTTCTTCTGGACCTCGACCACATCGCCCAAAAGGGTCAGGTCGGCCGCGTTCCGTCGCAGAACGATTTCCGCCGCCTTCAGGATTCGGTCTTCGGTCCCCTCCGGCAGGACGATATGCCGGCGGTTGGATTTGGCCCGCTCGATGAGGTCATACTCGAACATGATGGGGGTTACACGCGTCGAACGGACGACCGCGATTCTCTCGGCGAGTTCCGCGATATTCACCCCGGATTCGAACACGCCCAGAGCCAGAGCGATCTTCCGTTCGTTCGTCGGATGGATGACGGAGACGACGGAGTTCACCTGCATGGCGGTGTTGAACGTATCCGCCTCCACCAGCATGATCGGAAAATGGGGCTTTTTTAAGCCTTCGATCAGATTCAAGACCTTGGGCTCGGGCATCATTCCGACCGTCAGCACGAGACCGGCGATGTTTGCCGCGTGTTCCGAAAACGACGTGGCCAGGCTGCCCAGGATCACATCCGCCCGGTCGCCCGGCGTGATGAGGAGGTCGCCATCCGCGATGCGTTCCAGGACGTTGGGCAATTGCATGGCCGCGACCTTGAACTGGCGCACTTCCCGCTCGAGGCCGTTCCCCTGGCCGCCGAGAAAACGGGCGTCGATGGCGTGCGCGATCTCTCCGATCGTCAGGTAGCCCAAGGCCGGTTCTTCTTTGAGGATGTACACCGGTCCCGTTTCGACCTTTTTTTCCTCGAGCTGAAGAGCGACCCTGTCCAGGATGACGGGATTCACGCGATTCACCACCGTGGCCACGATCGTACATCCCTTATCCTGGAAGGCCTCGCGGGTCACCTTCGTCGCCGCGACGACGTCTTCGGCGCTCCGGCCCTCGCCGCTGACGACGGTCAAGAGCGGACAACCCATCTGGTTGGCGATGTCCGCGTTAAAGTCGAACTCGAAGGCGGTCGCGACGCCCGTGAAATCCGTTCCGACGCAAACGACGAAATCGCACTGGCGTTCGAGGGCTTTGTACTTATCGACGATGGTTTTGATGAGGCTGTCATACTGGCCCGACGAGAGCAAAGCGCGGGCTTCTTGATAGGTGCATCCGTAGAGATCCTCGTACTTGAACTTCAGCTTGTACCTGGCTGCGATCAGGTCGATGGCGTTGTCTTTCTTCTCTCCGGCCTGGACAATGGGGCGGAAGATGCCGATGTTTTTGACACGGTGCGAAAGCAGCTCGACCACCCCCAGAAGGACAACGGATTTGCCGCTGCGCGGTTCCATGGTGGCAATGTACAGATTGTTGCTCATCCTCCGACTCCTTATAAATCAATGTTGACAAATAAAGGGCTATTATAACCGAACGGCTATGATTTCCGAAACGGCCTCCGAGAACGCGGCTGCGCCGGGGGGCTTGCATTTTCAAACAAGCTCTGATATCATGCTGATTCGAATAAAGGAAGGGGCACGGGCCCTATTCGGTCACATACTCCTCTCCTTTATTTACATCTCAATCTCATAAGGAGACGGGTATGAATATCTATGTGGGAAACATTTCCCGCGACGTCACCGAATCGGACCTCAAGGACGCATTTCAGGCGTTCGGCGCCGTCCAGAGTTCGTCGATCATCAAGGACAAGTATTCGGGTGAATCCCGCGGCTTCGGCTTCGTCGAGATGCCGAATAAGGACGAAGGCGATAAGGCCATCGCCGGCCTCAACGGCAAGGACCTTAAAGGCCGTCGGCTGACGGTCAACGAAGCGCGTCCGCGCACGGACCGTCCGCGGTCCGGCGGCGGATTCGGCGGCGGCCGCGGCCGGTACTGATCCGTTTCGTTTCGATATCCTCTCTTTTCCGCTCGACGAGCGATCGTTTTAAGGGAGGAGTCTTTTCGGAGCGGCCTTCGGTCCGCCTCGGGTCATAACCGGGCCCGTCCTCGCTTAAAGGACGTTTGTCGGCGAGACGGGATGTCTGTCCGTTTGGCGCGGGTTATGATATTATAAATAAAACGACGAAAAGGAGGTCCAGTGCCCAAGAGCAACAGAGCCTATAAAAGCGCGAAACGCGGTAAGGAGCTTCAACGTCAAAAGAAGCGCGAGGAAAAAAGGTTGAAGCGCCTGAACAAGGAGAAGACGCCCGAGGAAGGGCAGGAGCCCGCCCCCCCCGAAGAAACGCCGCCGACCGATTCTTCCGAATCCGTAGAGCGCTTTTCTGTCGCCCGCGTCGCCGGGACGAGACCTTTAGCGCTCCGCGGCGACGTTCTTGTAAACCTTCCCCCCCTTCATCACAAACACCACCCTGCGAAGGGCGGTAATATCCTTAACAAGATCACCGGCCACCGCGACGATATCGGCGGCCATTCCCGGCCGCAAGGTCCCGGTCTTGGCCTCCAGGTTGAGCGATTGCGCCGCGAGCGAGGTCATGGCGATCATCGCGGCCATGGGGTCCTGGCCGCCCTTCTCGACCCGATAAATCGCTTCCTCGGCATTGCGGCCGTGGGCCCCCGCGACCGCGTCCGTGCCAAAGATGATCTTCAGCCCTTTCGTCTTGAGAGCGCGCTTGAACATGTCAAGATTGACCGGGATCGCCTTTTCCATCTGGGCGAACCCCTCTTCGGTGTAATTTCCGATCCCGAGGTAATGGGCCTTGTTCGCGATGTAGTTCTGGATGACGAGTCCGATATTGGGGTCGAAATAAACGCCGTGGTCGGCGATGAGCCGCAGGCCGTCGTCGGACACCAGGCTGCCGTGCTCGATCGATATGCAGCCGGCCAGGACGCAGGCGGTGATCGCGTCCGTCCCGTAGGCGTGAATGAGCGTCCGCAGGCCGCGCGCCCTGGCCTCGCCGATCGCGGCCCGGACCTGGTCGTCGTCGAGCGTCCGCCCGCCGCCGTCCCGGATGCTTTTTGAGGCGAAGATCTTGATGAGGTCCGCGCCCGCATCGGCCATTTTGTCGACCTGGGCCCGGATCTGGTCCGGCGTGAGCGACGTCGACGTGATCGCCGTAAGCGATGTCAGGATGCGCGGCCCCGGAAGCGAGACGCGCTCGACCATGTCGCGCACGTCTTTGTCCCTCAAGTCGCCGACGCTCTGGACGGTCGTAAATCCGGCCATCAGGGTGACATAGGCGTTCTCCATGGCATAGAGAACGGCCTGAGCGGGGTTGTCGTCGCGCGTCGCGAAGCGGCCGTCTTTCCCGAAGTGCCACGTGAGATGGACGTGCGTGTCGATCCAGCCCGGAGTGACGGTCAGGGCGGAGAAGTCGTAATCCGGACGTTCTCCGGCGGCCGGAGCGACCGACGCGATCCGGCCGTCCTTCACCGTGATGAGGATGTTCCGCGCCGTCCCGCCCAGGCCGTCGAGGGCGAAACCGGCCTTGATCGTGACGGGCCGGTCCTGGCCGGCGGCAAACGCGACCGCTAAAAAGATAAATAGGGAAATACCGGCGATGCGTCTCACGGCGCCTCCTTCAAGGCGGAATTAGAAAGGATTCTCAGTCGAGTACGGCAGCCCCGACGGACGGTTGACGTCGATATCCGCGACACCCAGCATTCGGACGGCCGCGAACAACGGTTTTCCGGCGTGAGCGAAGGCGACGGCCGTGTGGTGCGGGAAACGCTTTTCGATCAGGACATGCCGATAGAACCGGCCCATTTCTCGGACCGCGAAGACCCCGATCCCGCCGAACGACCTTGGGTCGATGTCAAGCACCTCGCCCTCGGCGATATAGGAGCGGAGGTGCGTGTCGGCCGTGGACTGCAGCCGGAAGATCGTGATGTCGCCGGTCTTGATCCGGCCTTCGAGCGTTCCGCGCGTGATCTCCGGCTCCTGGTTCGGCTCCATCAGCCGATGCATGATGAGCTGGTATTTGAGGCCGCCGCCGATCAGGCAGGCCGAGGACGTATTGCCGCAGTGAAATCCCATCCATAGGTCGGTGGGCTTGTATCCGGAAATCTTTTTTCCGGCGGCCTTGATCATGTCGCGCGGGACCGTATTATTGATATCGAGGAGCGTCGCCGGCTGCTCGGTCGCGCACGTCGCCATGTATTCGCTCAGGGCGCCGTAGATATCCACTTCACACGCCACGGGAATGCCTCGGGTCGCGAGGCGCGCATTGACGTAGCACGGAACGAACCCGAAATAGGCCTCGTAGGCGGGCCAGCATTTGTTGGCGAAGATGCCGTACTCGGACGCGCCCAAGTTGTTCTCCAGGAAGGTCGTCAGAGCCACTTCGTATTGGGCGAGCTTGTCGAGGAGGTCGGGATAGGCGTTTCCGGCACCCAGCTCCTTGGCCATGTCCCGGGCGACGGCCCGGACTTTCGGCGCGCCCTTGGTTTTGAGAAAGAGGTCGTAGAGGTCGAGCTCGGAATTTTCCATGATTTCGACGCCGATGTCGTAAAGCGGCTTGACCGGCGCGTTGCAGGCCAGAAAATCCTGAGGCCGCGGGCCGAAGGAGAAGATCTTGAGTTTCTTCAAGCCCAGCCTGATGCGCGCCACAGGAAGGAAATCGGCGATCATGCCGGCGACGTCCTCCGGCGTTCCGACCGGGTCTTCGGGGATGTGAGGGTGCAGTCGGCGCAAGCCCGTGTTGTAGGAGACGTTCAACATCCCGCAGTAGGCATCGCCCCGTCCTTCGACGAGGTTTTCGCCCGTTTCCTCGGCTGCGGCCGCGAACATCACCGGGCCGTCGAACTTCTGGGCGAGCATCGTCGTCGGGCCTTCGGGGCCGAAATTCCCGAGATAGAGGACGAGGGCGTTGGCGCCCTTGGCCGCCAGCTCCGCGAGCGCCTCGAGCGCGTCCCTCTCGTTTTCGACGATGGTCGCGACCTCGACGACCGGGAGTTTCTTGGCGCGGCAGTGCTTGACGACTTCGACCCGGCGCTTGCGGGAGAGCTCGATCGGAAAGCAATCGCGGCTCACGGCCACGATTCCGAGTTTGACTTTCGGCACGTTGTTCATGTCCGGCTCCTTGTTTTCTGCCCGTAATAGGCCTTCGGCCCGTGCTTGCGGGCATAGTGTTTTTTCAAAAGAAAGGACGGCAGGTCCTTGGCCCGCGCGTTCGCGAGAAACGTCATGACGGCCATCTTGGCGGACATTTCAAGGACGCGGGCGTTGTTCACGGCCTCGCCCGGTGTCCGGCCCCAGGTGAACGGCCCGTGCCCGGCGACCAGGACGGCCGGCATTTCAAGCGGCTTAAGCCCGGCGAAGCGTTCGATGATAACCCGGCCCGTGTTTCCTTCGTAGTCGGAACGGACCTCCTTGGCGGTCAGGGGCCGAGTCACGGGGACCGGCCCGTTGAAATAGTCGGCGTGCGTCGTCCCGAGGCAGGGGATCTCCCTCCGAGCCTGGGCGAAGGCTGTGGCGTTCTCGCTGTGCGCGTGGGAGATACCGCCGATGTCATGGAACGTCTTATAAAGGATGAGATGGGTCGGGGTGTCGGAGGACGGGTTCAGCCGGCCTTCGGCGACGCGCCCGTCAAGCCCGACCACCACCATGTCGGCCGGCCGCATTTTGGCATAAGACACTCCGCTGGGCTTGATCACCATGAGCCCGGCTTTTCGGTCGAAACCGCTGGCATTTCCGAACGTTAGGAGGACGAGCCCGTGCTCGACCAGGTCGAGGTTCGCCCGCCAGACCCGTTCTTTCAGCTCTTTGAGCATAGCTGCTGGTCCCGGATCGTCAACAGGTCCTTCATGACGTTATAGAGCGACCCCGTCCACATTTTCGTTCCGAAGGCGTCGTGGAGCTGATGGTACAGCGTGTAGAGCTCCGCGTAAACCGCCCGGTTCGTCGGGTCGGGCTTGAACGCTTTCGGCTTGACTCCGCACATAGCGGCCTGGGCTTCGCCGAATGATGCATAGCCGCCGGCCGTCGGGCCGGCCGCGACTGCTCCGGCGATGGCCGAGCCGAGGGCGCAGGTCTGGCCCGAGCGGGTGATCTTCATGTCTTTGCCGATGACGTCGGCATAGATCTGCAGGACGAGCGGATTCTTTTCGGCGATGCCGCCGCAGGCGATGACTTCATCGATGCGGACGTCGTAGTCTTCGAACCTCCGGATGATGGTCAGCGCGCCGAAGGCCGTGGCTTCGATGAGCGCGCGGTATATCTCCTCGGGCGTCGTGTGGAGCGACATTCCGACGAGGAGTCCGGTGAGGCGCTGGTCCACCAGGACCGTCCGGTTGCCGTTGTTCCAGTCGAGGGCGAGCAGGCCCGACGCCCCAGGACGAAGGCGGGCGGCCTTTTTTGTCAGCGCGGCGTGCGAGCCGCGGACCGGACCGCCGGGCTGGAGATATTCGACGAACCAGTTGAAAATATCGCCGACCGCGGATTGGCCGGCCTCGAGGCCGAAGAAGCCCGGAAGAACCGAGCCGTCGACGATGCCGCAGAGCCCCGGGATATCGGCGAGCGGCCGGTCGTTCGGCCAGACGCAGATATCGCATGTGCTCGTCCCCACGATTTTCACGAACTTCCCCGGGGCGACGCCCGACCCGACGGCGCCGAGGTGGGCGTCGAACGCGCCGACCGCGACCCGGATCCCGGCCCGCAGCCCGAGTTTTTCGGCCCACTTTGCCGAGAGGCCGCCCGCGACGATATCGGCCGTGGACGTCTTCCCGTAGAGACGGCCGCGGAGCGCGCCGAGTTTGGGGTCGAGCTTCGCCAGAAATTCTTTGGCCGGCAGGCCACCCCATCGGTCGTTGAACATCGCCTTGTGGCCGGCCGCGCAGCGGCTGCGCTTGAGGACGTCCGGACGGGTCTCTTCGGTGAGGACGGCCGGAATCCAGTCGCAGCATTCGACCCAGCTCTCGGCCGCGTCAAAGACCTTCGGGTCGGTCCGAAGACAATGGAGGATCTTGCTGAAGAACCATTCCGACGAATACGTTCCGCCGCATTTGGCGAGATATTCAGGATGCTCTGCCGCGGCGAGGGCCGTGATTTCGGCCGCCTCCGCGTGTCCGGTGTGGTCCTTCCACAGCCAAGCCATGGCGTTCGGGTTCCGTCGGAATTCCTTCGCGAAACAGAGCGGAACGCCGTCGCGATCCA
>Ga0315291_10011491_pt1 | contig 10789 bp, 3 predicted proteins | sample YL17G12_20_MG_FD_203070 | JGI IMG/M metagenome (GOLD analysis project Ga0315291, IMG submission 203070) | Sediment microbial communities from Yellowstone Lake, YNP, Wyoming, USA - YL17G12_20 | ecosystem: Environmental > Aquatic > Freshwater > Lake > Sediment | place: USA: Wyoming | collected... | reverse complement strand
ATATCAGCAACACCATTTCAGGCATAAAAGGAAAGTTTGCCTTCCAGAAGATGGCGAGGGAGATGCCTAGGGCTATGGAGGGAACGACCAGCGGAACGTTGACCAGCACATCCAACACTGCAGATGGAAGAGCCCCGAGTTTCCTTCTCGCAACAATGATTGCCATAGGCAACCCTACTATAACGTTCAAGGCCGTGACTACTGCCCCCAGAAGATATGAGAGAAGGAGGCTTTGCCAGTATTCTCCCCAGACGCCTGCGCCGGAAAGTGACTTGGGCAGTGTGTCCGTGAAAATGGCTTGAAATGCAGGAAGCGCAACGAAAAGCGACGGGATGAGCACAATGGCGAAGAAGACCAAAAGGGTAATGCTATCCCTTGAAGACGCTGCCTTGGAATAGCTCAACTTGCGCTCAAACGTCGGCCATATCTTTCGAACAGGCAGCTTGAGCTTCGGTCCGAGGGCTCGAATCGTCAAAAAGATTGCAAGTGCGACTGCAATGAGTATGAAACTTGCGAAAACAATCGAACCCTCGTAGTTAGACTGGACGATTTTTCCATCGATGTAATCGTTTTTCATATTTTGTATGAAAACGGGCCCGTTTTCGAAGGCTCCTGCAACTATGAATGTGGCTCCGGTTTCTGAAATTGACCGCGAAAAGGCGAGTATGAAAGCTGCTATCAGCGAAGGTTTTATGATTGGAAATGTCACCGTTCTCGATGCCGTGAACGGTGGCGCCCCCAAGGTTCTCGATGCATTCTCGTATTCCTTCTTGTAATCAAGTAATGCTCCGACTATCACTCTTACCACGACTGGGTAGGAAAATGTGAAGTGGAGCAGCACGACGAGAAGCCAACCTTGCGAAACCAGCGAGTTGCCAAAGAGCGAAGACACGCCGCCCGGGTCACTCCAAAAAAGAAGAAGCGAGTAGCCGAGCGCAGCCGTGGGCACGATGAACGGAATGTCCGACACGGTGTCTAAGACGTTTAGCCATTTTGACTTTCCACGCGTTATCAGCCAAGCCATTGGAACTCCTGTTGCAACGTCCAATGCTGACACGAACAAGGCTATCATGAAGGAGTTTTCGACGGCGCTTAGAGCACGTGACATAAGAGCCGGTTGGTTCAGAACCTGCTGCATCGTGTTCCATTTGATTATTATCCCAAGAATCGGCGGTAGCAATATCAACGCGAAGAACAGTATCACGGCAGTCAAGTAAACGCCATACTTGACGGCTTTTCTCGATGAAAGCCTGTCTAATGCTTCTGACATCTTAGGTTTAGGCAACTGTTCTTCCGCCTAGGTTCCGCTTCTGTAGACTTGAAATATGGTTCCTTTTTCATTCGTGTTCTAGGCTGATAAGTTTTCTGTAGAAGGAAATGTCAGTTCGCCCGTCGAGTCGCATCACCGCTTTCGCTCTATTGACTCTCGGTTTCATCATCCGAACAGAAATGGAGAACGAAAGAACTTAAGGCTTTTGCAGTGTAAACTGGGTTTCTGGAGCCTGTGTCGAGTGCGATGAAATTTTAATATCTCGGCACGGACATCCTATCAGACAGAGGCATAATCATTGCAGTATGCTGTACTCGCTGAGGCTTACGAAAAGATTGAAGCCACAACCAAGAGGCTGGAAATGACAGACCTGCTCGTGAACCTTCTCAAAAATACGCCTGAGGAAGTCATCGACAGGGTTGTTTACCTGACTCAGGGCAGAATATACCCTGATTTTGTGAGTATTGAGATAGGCGTTGCTGAAAGGCTTGCAGTAAAAGCGCTTGTGAAAGCTTCTGGAAGACGGGAAAGCGAAGTTGAAGAGGATTTGAAAAAGAGCGGCGACCTCGGCATAACAGCACAGAAATTCATGACGTCAAAAAGGCAATTGACGTTCGCTCACCAGCCACTGACCGTTGAAAAGGTGTATGAAACCTTCGATAAGATGGCTCAAACCTCAGGGTCTGGCGCTGTTGACTTGAAACTTGCGCTTCTGGCTGGCCTCTTGTCGGCTGCTTCTCCGAAAGAAGCCAGATACGTCATGAGAACAGTCACAGGCAATCTCCGTCTCGGCATTGCTGACATGACGGTTCTGGATGCTTTGGCCATAGCCTACGGTGGCGGAAAAGAAGCTCGAGAACTCGTAGAGCGTGCGTACAATGTTTCCTCAGACCTCGGAAGAGTTGCGAAAGTTGTGGTTGAAAAGGGACTGGAAGGAGTGGAAAAGTTCGAGGTTTTGGTTGGCGAGCCAATAAGACCTATGCTCGCGGAAAGGCTTTCGTCGCCAGAAGAAATCTTGGAGAAGCTGGGCGGCAAATGCGCAGCCGAATACAAGTATGACGGTGAACGTATTCAAGCTCATAAGAAAGGCGACGACGTAACGCTTTTTTCTAGACGTCTAGAGACCATTTCGAACCAGTATCCAGACGCGGTTGAGCTTTTCAAAAAATGTGTTAAGGCAAGAAACGCTATTCTCGAAGGTGAATGCGTTGCCATCAATCCCGACACGGGTGAAATGCGTCCTTTTCAAGAGCTTATGCATCGAAGGCGCAAGTACGAGATTAAGCAGGCGATTGAAGATTACCCTGTCTCCCTTTTCATGTTCGACATGCTTTACGCTGACGGGCAGGATTTGACTTTGAAGCCGTACTTTGTGAGACGAAAAGTGCTGGAGAAGGTTGTTCAAGAAGGCGACCGGGTGAAAATAGCCACTTCGATCATCACGGCAAACGCAAGCGAGCTTGAGAAATTCTTCCTAGAAGCCATTGAGGACGGCTGCGAGGGTCTGGTTTGCAAGTCAATAGCCAGAGACTCAGTATACCAAGCAGGAGCCCGCGGCTGGCTCTGGATAAAATACAAGAGAGATTACAAGAGCGAGATGACCGACACTGTTGACCTCGTCATAGTGGGAGCGTTTCATGGCAGAGGAAAGCGCGCCGGAACCTACGGTGCCGTGCTTCTCGCGACATACAACCCTGAGACCGACACTTTTGAAACAGTCACGAAATGCGGAACAGGCTTCAGCGATGAAGATTTGGCCAAGCTACCCAAGATGATGAAGAAACATGTCATTGAGCACAAGCATTCAAGGGTCAACTCTGCCCTTGAAGCCGACGTTTGGTTTGAACCTGTTGTTATTATCGAGATTCTGGGAGCAGAAATGACGTTGAGCCCGATACACACGTGCGCGATGGATGTTATCCGAAAAGGAAGCGGATTGGCCATTAGGTTTCCACGCTTCACTGGAAACTATAGGCTTGACAAGGCGGCAGAAGACGCAACAACAGTAGAAGAAATTGTTGAAATGTATAGGAGTCAACTCAAAATCGCGGAATAGTAAACTCATGGCTGGTCTTGAGAAAATATCATGCCATGGGGGGTCGTTGACAGTTCTTCTAACACACTCTTGAATACTAGAGGATTCTGAAAAGGAAGCAGTTATGCTCTCTTGTCTTATAGAACAAGGTATCACAAAATTTAAAAGAGGACAACCACCGAATACAATCTGCCATAGAACTGTCTAAACTCGTGTTCTGTGCTCTAGAAATTGATGGAAGAAGGGACTATGAAAGAGAAGATAATCTGTGTTTTGATGTTAACATTGATTCTCACAAGCGCATTAGGTATGGCGTTTGTCATAAAGCCGTCGTTTGCAGAGGGCGGCGAGAACAGCATTTCCAGCAAGGACTTTATGGAGAAGAAGGACAAAGCGAGCTTATCAGATGAGGTCACGAAGCCACATGCGGAACAAGAGAAGACTTCACAGAGTTCCAGTCAAACTTCGAGAAATAGTGCAGATAAATGGAACTTCAACGACACAAGCGAGTGGGCCAAGTTCGCCTACTTAGATGGCAACAGGACAAGATTGATAGTTGGTGCTGTAAACGATGATCCTGCCAGTTTGGCCGAACTGGAGAAAATCGCGGCGAAATACGATGCGGAATTTGTTAGCAACGTCTCCATTGGAGGTCAAGTTAAAGCGGTGGTGGTTGAGCTTTCGTTGGCGTCAGTAACCGCTTTCGTGGAAGATATACGTACTCTGGATTTGGCGAGTTACGTAGAGCCCAATATGAAGGTTCAAGCCCAGCTTCTTCCAGACGACCCATACTGGACGTATCAGTGGGGACTGCAGAAGATAGAGGCAGATTGGGCATGGAACATAACAGTGGGCGATCCTTCGGTTCTTGTGGCGGTTGTCGACACAGGCATCGACTATTATCACCCTGACCTTGCCGCGAACTATGTGCCTTTGGGCTACGATTGGGTCAACATGGACTCAGACCCATGGGACGATCATGGGCATGGAACCCACTGTGCCGGCATAATTGCTGCCGTCTCAAATAACAGTGTAGGAATAGCAGGGCTGGCTCAGGTTCGGGTTATGGCTGAAAAAGTTCTAGACAGCAGTGGCGGGGGCACTTGGGATTCGATGACCAACGGAATCATAAACGCAACCGATAGCGGAGCCGACATAATTAGCATGAGCTTAGGAGGGTATGGCGATAGCGAACTAGTACATGAGGCCGTTAAGTATGCTTATGATGCTGGAGTATTGGTGATCGCAGCTGCAGGAAACGACAATACGAACATGAAGTTATATCCCGCAGGCTATGACGAAGTCATCGCTGTGGCAGCAACAGACCAGTATGACAATAAGGCTGGGTTTTCAAACTGGGGAGACTGGATTGAACTTGCGGCGCCTGGCGTCGATATTTATTCCACGGTTCCTTGGGGCTATGAATCTTGGAGCGGCACTTCCATGGCTACACCGCACGTTTCAGGTGTGGCCGCCCTTGTGTGGAGCCGATATCCGAGCAAGACAAGAGACTGGGTTAGGCTGTGGCTGCGGTATGCTGCTGACGACTTGGGAGACCCGGGCTTCGACGCATATTACGGGTACGGAAGAGTAAATGCCAGAAAAGCTGTTGAACAGACTCCGCCAGACCATGAACTGATAGCTTATGAATGGAGAACCCCGCCCTATGTAAAACCTGGAGCTACAGGGATCATAAACGCAACCATACTTGACTTTGGAGAAGAGAACGAAACAGGCGTTGCAGTTCAACTTCTGGCAAACGACGCCATGGTAGCCTTTACAATTATAGACTTTCTAGCCAGTGGGGACTCGACAACAGTCAGTCTTGCGTGGAATCCAGCAGCTGAGGGACTATACAATGTCACACTTTACGTCGTGCCAGTGCCTGACGAAAGGAGCTTGGAAAACAATGGGTTCTCGAAGTCTATTTATGTCGGATTTCCGGTGAAAGCTGCTGTGTTGCATTCTGCTGGCAATGTGTATAGCGACATCATCACCAATTGGCAAGTGCTGACTAATGAATGGTATCTGTTTGGCGACACAATGGTCTACATTGACTATGCAACTCTAAACAAAGAGGGGATCACTTACGAGGACATAGTCGCCACTGAAGCAGACGTTTTGATTATTTCATGCGCATCCGATCCATATGCAGGTTGGCAGTTTACAGACTCTGAAATTGAAGCAATAACGCAATATGTTCATGAAGGGCACGGGCTTATAGCCACGGCCGGAACGCTTTACTACATGGTTCCAAACAACAACAAACTAGCGCCGCTGTTTGGACTAAACGAAACAACCATGTGGAGTTCAACGGGAACGGATCTTCTGCACCTAGTGAACAAAACTCATCCAATCTTCGCTAATGTCCCAAATCCGCTGGTATTTCCACAAGTCGGAACGGTGCTTCCTTATGACGGCCGATGGGACTCAAACGAATTGGTGGGCGGCAAATATCTTGCACTTGGACATTACGAGGAAAGCGCAGTAGTTGTGTACCGAGGTCTGGTGTATGTTTCTCCGTGGCTTGAAGTCATTCCACCATATTATCACCATCACTTACAACTACTCTACAACGCCATAACATGGTCACGATATCAAAAGCCGCAACATGAACTTGCAGTATCTTTGGAGGCTCCAAAACGCCTTAACCCGGGTGAACCCACGCTACTAAACGCGACTGTCTTTAATAGAGGACGAAGTAACGAAACGGGTGTTGAGCTACAGCTATTTATTGATGGCGTATTAGTCGACTCTGTGACTATAACGGAGTTATTGGTTGACTCTTCCTACACATTCAGCCATCTATGGACTCCAACGGTTCAGGGAGTGTGTAACGTCACGGCTTACACGCCGCCTATATCTGGAGAAGAGTTTACAGGAAACAACGTCGCTAAGAAAGGGGTCATGGTATTATCGATCACTGTAGAAAGTGTTCTTGTCTATACTGATGACCCCTTTGTTGCGCCTTCTTCAAGGTATGTTATCGTTGCTTTGAACAGTCTAGGAATTAACTACACACATTACGTTGACGATCCTTGGGGTTTCGGGGCAGCATTGATGAGTCAGCCTTGGGATCTAGTGCTTGTCGACCACTACAACTACTACGCAGTGGGGTACTTCTGGACAGAACTTGAGGAATACGTGCGCAGAGGCGGTCTCCTTGTTCTGAGCACATTCGACATAGATGGATCCCATTCAGAACCCACAACTCTATGGGATACTCTTGGCGTTCGTTGGGTTTCAGACATGTTGCCGTCGCCGGAACCCGTATATCGATGGATTCCTTCGCACACAATATTCACTTTTCCAAACACTGTAGGTGACCTCACCTCTTATGTATACCCGGGCTATGTAGACTATGGAGACCACGTAGCAGCCACTACTGGCACACCGATTGCAGGTTTTATGACATCACCTATAGAGGACTGTGCAGCTATAGTTGTGGGCAATATCTATCCAACGGTGCTTTTCAGCTTTACATTAGACGACTTTCGTTACGATCAAGACGGTGACGGAAAACTTGACGTAGTTGAACTGTGGGAAAACGCCATTGTTTATGTGAACACGCCTGCCGAACATGACCTCGACGTAAACTTAGAGGCTCCGACGTCGCTTGGATTAGGCGAATCCACTGTGCTAAATGCAACTGTCAGTAATCGTGGTCTCAATAATGAAACACACGTAGAATTGCAACTGCTACTCAATGGCGCCGTAGTCGATTTTGTCTTGATTCCGGAATTGCTGACTGGGGGTTCTTATATACTCAGCTACCTGTGGGCTCCAAGTGCTGGGGGCTTGAACTATAACGTAACTGCATATGCTTCGGCTGTGCCTGGAGAGAATGCCACATTAAACAACCGCGTAACAAAGATGGTTTACGTTTCGTTTTATGCAAGAACGTATCTTCCACCCGAGTGGATCAGTGGCGGCGTTCCTATGGGCTGGAATGCAGATGACGCCAGTTGGTCTTTCACTCTGCCCTTTGACTTCCCGTTTTACGGAACTTACCACAGAACAATATACATCTCCAGTAATGGTTTGATAACTTTCATCCTTCCAGACCAAACCTATAGTAACAGTATATCTGGGTTAGCTGGCAAGTTGGCTATTGCTGTGGCTTGGGACGACTGGTTAACATACTCCCCTAACGACATTTATGTCTGGCAACCAGACTCTAACCACGTCATCATTAGATGGGATGCTCGTCATATTAGCTCTGGGGCTGCAGGTAACTTTGAGGCTGTATTTCGTGCAGATGGGGTGATTCAGTTTAACTACGGGTATAATGATGGGCCAATATCAGCGACTCTGGGCATTTCAAATGGTACTGGTGAAATCCTTGCAGAAGACATAACGACCTCCAACTACATCAACAGTGTAGTTTTAGCACCGCATCGACCAGAACATGACTTAGAAGCGTATCTAGAAGCTCCGGTTCGCCTTGCGGCGGGTCAATCTACTATTCTGAACGCAACAGTAAACAACTCAGGGTCAAATAACGAAACCGACGTGGAGCTACAACTACTTATCAACGATACTATTGTTGATTCAGTTGTAATTCCAGAGTTATTGACAGGGTCTTTCTATACGGTAAGCTATACTTGGACCCCAACTATCGAAGGCACATATAACATTACAGCCTACGCTCCTCCAGTGCCAGATGAAACCATCACCGCAAACAACCTCGCAACTAAGATGGTCTACATGTTGACGATAGAGCGCACGTTCCGAGAAGATTTCTCCAGTGCGACACTGGATCCGCATTGGCAGGCTTGGAGGTACGCGATTGCAGCACCTTCGCCACCAGAAGCAACCTATCAGCAGGAGACAAGTTATTCCTTGATGGATGACCCTGGATATTTAAGGTATTACCCAGGCACCATGACCTGCTGGGGGATCAAGGAACCCCAATGGAACGGGCCCAGTTCCCCATATTGGTATTATCCTTCTATGCATCTCTACCGGATGTTCGAAGGCACAGACTGGATAGTGGAAATTAAAGTAACCTACAGTGCCCCATCTGCCAACGCACCAAACGCTGGAACTATGTGTTTTTCGGAGACCCAGAGCAAGGCCAAGGATGGAAAGACAACTCCATAATCGTCGTTGCCTCGGCTTGGGATGCGTGGCACCAGGTTTTCATGGCAGATAACGGTATTCAAAAGGCGCTGACAAGTTTGCCAATAACTCAATATCTCGACACTTTCTATTACAGGATTATCCGCTCGGGCTATCAGTTCACTTTCCAATGGAGCCGAGATGGCATCACTTACACCACAGCATTTACAGAAACCATGGGTTCACAGATAGACAGTTTGCCACAAGGCGTTGGCATCACTGGTCAAGCATTTTGGTCAGATACAAGCACGTACTCCCAATATGACTATATATATGTAGCACCACCACCCGAACACGAACTTGCTGTTTCTCTGGAGGCTCCAAGTTTTCTTGAGCTGGGCAATTCCGCGGTGCTAAACGCCACAGTTCAAAACGAAGGATTGAATAATGAAACCAGTGTAGAGTTTTATCTGCTGATAAATGGCACTGTGGTTAGCTCTGCGACAATTCCTGAACTGTTGGTGGGCGAGTTTCGCACTATTAGTTATCTTTGGACTCCTACGGGGACCGGAAACTACAACGTAAGAGCATATGTTCCGCCTATAATGGGGGAGGAATACGTAACGAATAACATTGTAACGAAAGAAACCGGCGTCTTCTTCTACAGAAGACTTTACCTTCCGCATGAATGGATTGGTCTCGGAGAACCCATGGGCTGGTACGCAGACGACGGGGGCTGGCAGTACACTTTGCCTTTTGACTTTCCGTTTTATGGAATTAACTATCGAACAATTTACATTTCAAGCAACGGTCTAATAACATTCACTGGCCCAGACACCAGCTACGGAGACAGCATAACTGCATTAGCTGGTAAATTCGCAATTGCTCCCGCATGGGATGACTGGGTCTCATACGACATCTACATATGGGAGAATCCCAACTGCGTAGGCATCAGGTGGTATGTTCACGCTTACGACTCATCCACTATCGCTAACTTCGAGGCAATATTGAACATAGACGGTGTAATACAGTTTAACTACGAATATAACGACGGACCTATATCAGCTACGATAGGCATCTCAAGAGGGGCAGGTCACATACTTGCAGAAGATGTAACTAGCCTTAACTACATCAACACGATGGTTTTCTTGCCCTATCCTGGTGAACACGATGTGGCGGTAACCGATGCTATTTCCGACCGCACATGGGTCTACCAAGGATACAACGCCCACATCAACGTCACAGTCTGGAACAAAGGAGACTTCGCTGAAAATGTGACGGTTACCCTCTACTACAACATAACAGCCAACAAAATAATAGGCACACAATACAACATAACCCTGTTCCCAGAACAGAGTCAAACGCTCTTTTTCGTGTGGGACACCACAGGCGTGGAATACTGCCACAACTACACGATAACAGCCGTTGCAACCATACCCCTAGATAATAATCCCGCAGACAACACCTTGGATAATGTATACCTAAAGGTCAGGATCATAGGCGACCTAAACGGCGACGGCAACGTACGGGTTGACGACGTGCTCACAGTCGCAAGCGCATTTGGAAGCCAACCAGGCCATCCAAGATGGAACCCGAATGCTGACGTGAATGGCGACGGAAAGGTCAGAGTTGACGACGTGCTGGCAGCAGCTACACACTTCGGAGAAGGTCCGTGGTAGCAGGCAGCGCTACTAACATCCCTTTTTTTGGTAATCCTTAGAAATAGAGGGCGCATATGACTGATCTCAACATTCTCTGTTGACAATGGATTACATTCAGATAGAAGTTTTCTCCATAAAACCTAAATTGTCTGAAGAGTATACTTGTGGTTGTGCAGGAGAAGGGAGAATGCTGTTTATGAAGAGACAGATTGTTCCAGCGATAATGCTCACGTTGCTGTTATCAAGTATGTTGACGTTGGCATTCAACATTCATCCAGTTAAGGCAAGCGGAACCATTTACATACGAGCTGATGGAAGCGTAGACCCGCCGACAGCACCTATCACTACAGTTGACAACGTCACCTACGTTCTTACAGATGATATTTATGATTCTGTTGTTGTGGAAAGGGATAGTATCGTGGTTGACGGGGCAGGTTACTTGCTTCAAGGAAGCGGAACTGGAGTGGATCTCTCAAACGAGAACAATGTCACAATTAGAAACATGAGAATTGACAAGTTCGAACAAGGCATCGTGCTGTCTTCTTCAAACTACAACGCTATACATTGCAACAACATAACAGCATTCTTTGACGGCATCGTGCTAGTAAACAATTCAAACAATAACACTTTGACAGGAAATAACATCGCACGCAGCGAATATGGCGTCTGGCTCGAAGCTTCTTCGAATAACACCATAGCCGAAAATAACATCACAATAAACACCAACGGCCTCTACATCAAATCTTCGACAAATAACATTGC
>Ga0315291_10011488_pt1 | contig 10789 bp, 11 predicted proteins | sample YL17G12_20_MG_FD_203070 | JGI IMG/M metagenome (GOLD analysis project Ga0315291, IMG submission 203070) | Sediment microbial communities from Yellowstone Lake, YNP, Wyoming, USA - YL17G12_20 | ecosystem: Environmental > Aquatic > Freshwater > Lake > Sediment | place: USA: Wyoming | collected... | reverse complement strand
GGGCTTGATCGAGGCTGAGTTTGAGGAACTCCCGGTCGTCAGCGACCCGATCCAGGCGCGCCAGCCGGAAGCGCCGGTTCTGCACGCAAACGGCAATTTGCTCAAGCACATCAAGGTGCGCAAGGGTAACATTGATCGAGGTTTTGCCGAGGCTGACGTGGTCTTGGAGCATACTTTCCACACGCCTACCATGGATCATGCCTTCCTAGAACCGGAGTGCAGCATTGCCGTGCCAGTCAAGAGCAATGATGTGACAGTCACATCAGACCGGATGGAGATATACGTCGGGTCGCAGATTCCCTATGCCGACCGTGAACAGGTCGCCAGGGCGCTTGGCTGGACGGAGGATCGGGTGCGCGTCGTCGGGCAGTTGATGGGCGGAGGCTTCGGCGGCAAGGAAGATATCGCCGGGCAGATCCACGCCGCACTGTTGGCCAACGCGACCAGCCGGCCAGTCAAATTGCTCTTCGACCGGCGCGAAAGCCTGCTGGTTCATCCCAAGCGCCATGCGATGCAGATCCGCGTCAAGGTTGGTGCGAAGAGGAATGGTAAGCTGACCGCAATCGAAACCGAATTGTACGGCGATACCGGCGCATACGCTTCATTGGGCGAAAAAGTGATGACGCGCGCCACCACCCATTCGGCTGGCCCTTATGATGTGCCGCACGTGCGCGCTGATTGCTATGCCATGTACACAAACAACCCTCCGGCGGGGGCTTTCCGGGGATTCGGTGTCCTCCAGTCAGCCTTTGCAGTGGAGGGCATGATGGACATGCTGGCGGCGGAATTGAGCCTCGACCCAGTGGCCTTGCGGCGGATGAACGCCCTGCGCATCGGCAGCGTGACGAACACCGGTCAAGAGTTGCGTGAGAGCGTAGGCCTGATCGAGTGCATAGACAAAGTCGAGGCAGAGATGCGCCGCCTTTGCCCTAATCCATCCCCCTTCACCCCCTTCCCTCTCCCGAAAACGGGAGAGGGAAGGGGGACGGGGAGTAAGGTGAGGGCCTGGGGTTTTGCTGTCGCGTACAAGAACACTGGCCTGGGCGGCGGCGCGCCCGACAAAGCCGGTGCCGAGGTGCAGCTCTATCCGGACGGCATGTTGGAAGTGCGCACCTCTTCCGCAGAATTGGGGCAGGGATTGGTGACCGTCTTGCAGATGATCGTGGCCGAGGAATTCTCGCTGCACCCGGACCATGTCCGCGTCCTGGTCATGGACACGGACCTGACCCCCGACGGTGGGCCGACTACCGCCTCGCGCCAGACCTACGTCAGCGGCAACGCGGCCCGCCTGGCGGCTCGCTCGCTGCGCGCCGCGATTGTCTCCACGCTGGCCGAGAAATATGACCAGCCTCCGGAGCGGGTCACTTTTTCCTATGGTTTGGCATACGTAGGTGATCGCTCCATTCCGTTGGGGAACGTGGTGGAAGAAATGCACCTGGCCGGACAGGAGCCGCGTGCCTTGTACGAATATTGGGCGCCAGCCACCTTGCCTTTAGGCGAGGGAGGTGATATGCACTTTGCCTACTCGTACGCGGCTCAGGCCGCCGAGGTAGAAGTCAATACATTTACCGGAGAAGTTCGTGTCTTGCGAGTGATTGCGGCAAACGATGTAGGCCGGGCAATCAACCCCTTGGGATTGCAGGCTCAGGTCGAAGGCGGTGTGATGATGGGCTTGGGCAGTGCCCTCACCGAACACTTCATCGTCGAAGAAGGCTACGTAATCACCGACCGCATGGCGCGTTACCGCATCCCGTCCATCCTTCACACCCCTGAGATCATCTCCTTCGTGGTCGAACAGCCGACCAAAGAAGGGCCTTACGGCGCCAAAGGGATCGGGGAAATCGTCAGCATCCCAACCGTCCCGGCTATCGCCAACGCCATCTACAACGCTGTGGGCGTGCGGTTTGACCGTCTACCGGTGGATCAAGAGCAGATCGCGAAGGCGCTGGAAAAAACGAATTAGAGAAGAGGGGGTGATAAAATAAGGGCGTGGAGTCTGTTGATATGGACAAATTCATCGGTTATCGTTGTTCACTCTGCAAGGCAGAATACCTTCCCGGACAGGTGACGTACACCTGCCCGAAAGATCATGGCAACCTGGATGTATTGCTGGATTACAACGGCCTGCGCCAGAAATTCCAGCCGGAGGATTTCACCTCCCGAACCGACGAGTCCCTTTGGCGTTACCTGCCGCTCCTGCCCGTTCCGGACCCCGGCGGCGAGGGGACGCCTCTGCGCGCCGCCGGCTGGACGCCGGTCTTCTGGCTGCCGCGCCTGGCCGAGAAACTCGGCCTGCGCCATCTCTGGCTGAAAGACGAGAGCCGCAATCCGACCGCTTCCTTCAAGGACCGCGCCAGCGCGGTGGTGGTGGCGCGCGCCCGTGAAATCGGCGCGGAAATAATTGTAACAGCCTCCACCGGCAACGCCGGCGCGGCGCTGGCTGGCATGTCCGCTGCGATTGGGCAGAAGGCGGTCATCTTCGCGCCGAAGTCCGCGCCACCGGCCAAGGTTGCCCAGTTGCTCATCTATGGTGCGCGCGTCCTGCTTGTGGATGGCAGCTACGACGACGCCTTCGACCTGACCATCAAGGCGGCTGAAGAGTTTGGCTGGTACTGCCGCAACACTGGCTACAATCCCTTCACTGCCGAGGGGAAGAAGACCGCAGCCTTCGAGATTTGGGAGTGGTGGATTGCTGAGCATCGGGAGTGGCACGCGCAAGGCGACCCGCGTGATCGACATCCACCCCTGACTGTCTTCGTTCCAGTCGGCGACGGCAATATCATTTCGGGAATTCACAAGGGGTTCAAGGATTTGTTAGAGCTGGGCTGGATCAACCGCCTGCCGCGCCTCATCGGCGTGCAGGCCGAGGGTTCGGCGGCAATTGCCAATGCCTTCCATGCCGGTACAGAGCGGATCACGCCGGTCTCTGCCAGCACCCTGGCCGATAGTATTTCGGTGGATCAGCCTCGGGATGGCGTACGCGCCATCCGTGCAGCCCACAAGACGGGAGGCACGTATATAACAGTAAGCGATGCTGAAATCCTGGCTGCCATTGCTGCGCTTGGCCCGTTGGGTATCTTTGCCGAACCGGCCGGCGCGACTGCCTATGCCGGGCTGGTCAAGGCGGTGAAGCAGGCGATCGTTTCATCGGAGGATCCGATCTTGGTTTTGAACACAGGCTTCGGGCTGAAGGATATCCGCGCCGCGATGCAGGCGGTCAGCGCCGCGCCGGTCATCGAGCCGACGCTGGAGGCGATCAGGAAAATCCTATGACCTATAAACGCTGGAGTATGTCGGCGCGCTACCTTGTCCTCGGGCTGCTCATCCTCCTGGCCCTTCTCGGACTCTGGTACATCCGCTCGGTCCTGAAACCGTTAATCGTGGCCGCTTTTATTGCATATCTCATCAGCCCGGCAGCGAGCTATCTGACCCAGCATACGAAGCTATCGCGCCGGGCGTCAGTCAATATCGTCTATATCATCAGCATCCTGCTTATTATCGGTGCGCCGGCGAGCATGACATCGCTATTCTTCGACGAATTCCAGCAAATCATTTCCGATATCCTCGATCTAATTGACCAATTGATTTCCTGGCTGATCAAGCCGCACGCCTTTGGTGGGTTGTATATTGACTTCGGACAGCTTGCGAACCAACTGGCGCAGTTCCGTACAACCTTCCTTTCCTCGTTGTCAGAGAACGCGCTCCATTTGCTCGAGCAGACTTCCCTTGGCGCCCTATGGATTTTGGTGGTGATGGTGGTGGTGTATTACCTGCTCGCTGAATGGGCGAACCTGCGCGAGCAGATGATCGCCTTCTTCCCTGCCGATTTCCGACAGGAACTCGAAGAGCTTTACCAGCATGTGCGTGCCATCTGGATGAATTACCTGCGCGGCCAGATCTTGCTCATGTTCATCGTCGGTGTGGTGTTTACCATTGCCTGGACAATACTCGGCATCCCCGGTGCGCTGGTTCTGGGCGTCATTGCCGGTTTCTTCACACTGGTTCCCGACGTTGGCCCGTTCCTGGCGGCTGTATTGGCGGCCGGAGTTGCCTTATTGGAAGGATCGAGTTGGTGGCCTTCGCTTCCGCATGTCATTATGGCGGTGATCGCCATGGCGGTATACATCTTCCTAATCATGATCAAGAATTTTTGGCTGCGGCCTTTCATCATGGGGCGCAGCGTGCACATGCCGGAAGCGCTGGTTTTCATTTTCATCGTCATGGCAACCGTCCTGTGGGGCATCCTGGGGGCGCTGCTTGTCATCCCGGTGGCGGCCTCACTGGCGGTCATCTTCGACTATCTCCGCCGCCGCGCCCTGGGGATGGCCCCCTTCCTGGACCCCCTCCCTGAGACGAAAACCGAGATAACGGCGGGCAGGTCGAAGGTCCGCCCGCCTCACAAACGGGAGAAGAAATGACCGTCACCTATTCTATCGTCGTTCCCGTCTACAACGAAATGGATAACCTGGAAGAACTCTATCGCCGCGTACGGGAGGTGATGTCCGCTGCGCGTGGGACTTGGGAACTGGTCATCGTGGACGATGGCTCCACTGATGGTTCCACCGAGCGTATCCGCGCGCTGGCGCGGCAGGATCAGCAAGTCCGGCCGGTAATTTTTGCGCGCAATTTCGGTCACCAGATTGCCATTACCGCCGGCTGGGATTACACCCGCGGTGAGGCGGTCATCATCATGGACGCTGACCTGCAGGACCCGCCCGAGGTCATCCCGGAATTGATCGCAAAGTGGAAGGAAGGCTATGAAGTGGTTTACGCCGTGCGCGCCGGGCGAGAGGGGGAGAGCTGGTTCAAGAAAGTCACCGCCTCGCTGTTCTACCGGCTGATCTATCGCATCACCGATGTGAAGATCCCGCTTGACACCGGCGATTTCCGCCTTTTGGACCGCAAGGTGGTGGAAGTGCTCAAGACGATGCGCGAGCGACACCGCTTCCCGCGTGGCATGGCGGCGTGGGTGGGCTTTCGCCAGGTCGGCGTGGAATACGCGCGCGCGGTGCGTTTTTCCGGCGTGACCAAGTATCCCTTCAAGAAGATGTTCAGGCTGGCGATCAATGCCATCACAGGTTTCTCGTATTTTCCCCTGCAATTGGCAACCTACGTCGGTTTTACGGCGGTGGCATTGAGCATCCTGGCCATCCCGGTAGTCATCTTCATGCGTCTGACCGGACATTCGGCGTTCCTCGGACAGGCCACTACGCTCATTGCGGTCCTGTTCCTGGGCGGGGTGCAGTTGATCTCCCTGGGCGTATTGGGGGAATACATTGGCCGGATCTACGACGAGTCCAAGGGCAGGCCTCTGTATATCGTCCGCGAAGCGCCGGATAAAAGTTAGCCATTCGCAAGCCAACACGTTCATACAACGAAGGAAGTTATCATGGCTCGAAAGTCCGACCGTATGTCGGATAGATCCTACATGTCCATGGTCTGGCTGTTCAAGCCCATTGATTTCCTCATGCCCGATTTCATTGACAGGCGGGTAAATAAATTCGGCATCCGCGAGGGTATGACCCTCGTAGATTATAGCTGCGGCCCGGGGCGTTACACCACGCGCTTTGCCAAACTGGTCGGCGAGAAGGGCAAGGTTTACGCCATTGATATTCACGAAATCGCGCTCGAAATCGTGAGAGAGAAGATGGTGAAGCTTGGCTTGGACAACGTGGAACCTATCCTGGCAAAAGGTTAAGACAGTGGTCTGCCTGACCACGTGGCAGACATGGTGACGGCGATTGACATGTTCTTCAGCGTCAACAATCCGGCCGCTTTCCTGGCTGAACTAAAGCGCATCGCCAAACAGGATGGGATGTTGGTCATTGACGACGGCCACCAGCCGCGCGCTGTGACGAAAGCTAAGATCGCCGCAGCCGGTAGTTGGAAGATTGTGCAAGAGAGTGGGGATCATATGAAGTACACCCGTTGAATTAGGAAGTATCACCAGCAGCGGGGGAAAAATAACAAAAGTGTAAAGCCGGGTCAGAGGGTGATTAGGCTATAATCCAGACAGGTTCCGGGCCACCTGTTGAGGATTTCTGCTCATGTATACCTTCGCTCCCGATGAAAAATCGTCCCCCGTCATGATTTATACGCCGGCCACACTTGTCTATGGCGAGGTGGTGACCAAGCAAGATATCCGCGTCAGCACCTGGATGCGCACCGAAGGCGCGCCAGAGTACCTGCACCTGCTCAAACCTCAGATCATCAGCCTCATCAGCAGCCCGCCCAAGGTGCTGACCTATTCTGAAATCTACCTGCCGAATGCGCAAGTTGTTGGCTTTCACCTGACCCCGCCAGCGCACGATCCGTTGGATTACGATGAGAACGAGCAGAACCGCATCATGCAGCCGATAAATATCCTGGTCGGCACTTTTATTCTTAATGGTCACCTTCGCATCTCCACCAAAGTTGATCTGGGCACCAGTTTCTCGACCGCGCGCAGCGCCTGGATGTCCGTCTATGATGTGAGGGTCTCCAATCCTTTTTTGCCGCAAATGGGGGAAGTGCGAGTGCCGATGCTGGTCGTGCGGCCCGGCCTGGTCAGCTTTGCGTTGCAGTCTGCCTGACGTTCAGAGAAATAATTAAATCGAACAGGCGGAGGGGGGATACCCATCCGCCTGTAGAACGACTTGCTACTGGAGGAAAAAGCAGGTAAGACCACGTTCATCGTGGGAAACTTCTGGCTCAGGTCGGAAACCTGCTGCCAGGATTTTGTCACCCGGTCTTCCCTCCGATGTGTATTACAACCAGTTCTTCGATGAAAAACCTCCTTTCCAGACCAAAAGAAGTCTATCTATATCATACAACGGATTTGTGTAGATTGCATTAAAATCAGCCTACATATCTGAAAGGGATTGTCCAGACCGGGGAGGGGATGGCTCTCGTCCCTCCCGCCGGGACCGGGCTGGGAAAGGCGCAAAGAGCGTAAAGTAAGGTTCGAAAGAACTGAAAGTGATGTATAATAGTGATGTATAACGGAGGCTGGTATGGGCGACAGTATGGTACGCAAGCAAATCTACCTTCCCAAGCGGCAGAACCAGTTCTTGAAGCGGACGGCTAAACAGCGCGGCATCAGTGAGGCGGAGGTTCTCCGCCTGGCATTGGAGCGCGAGGAAAAAGCGATCACTTATCCTGTCCGCGAGAGCGCTGAGGGGTGGGATGAGATTCTGCGTTTCGTCAAAGAACGCCAGGCAGCTTATGCCGGGCAGGGAAAGCCTGTGCAGTGGAACCGCCAGGAACTCTACGAAGAGCGTGAGAGCCGCGGATCAACGAAACCTGAGGCAGGGGAGTAGCCATGCCGCCCATTTTGGTGGACACTAACGTGCTGGTCTATTTCTACGACCAGAATTCCCCCGAAAAGCAGGAACGCGCCAGTCTGGTTTTGAATCAATTACGGCAGGCTGGATTGGGCAGGCTGAGCACGCAGACTCTGGCGGAATTCGTCAACGCTGCCATGCGGAAACTGGACCCGCCTCTGTCAGCAGCCCAGGCTTTGGAGCAAGCCTCCTTGTTTGCCGCCTCGTGGCCGGTGTTTGACCTGACCCCCCAGATCGTGCTGGAAGCCGCCCGCGGCGTGCGAGACCATGGAATGGCGTATTATGATTCCCAGGTTTGGGCGGCGGCTCGGCTCAACCAGATCCCCGTCGTTTTTAGCGAGGATTTCCAGAATGGACAGGTTCTGGAAGGAGTGCGTTTCGCCAATCCCTTCGCCGGGACGTTTGATGTGGAAGCTTGGCAGTAGCCCGTCTCACCGGAACAGGGCGAGAGACTCGAAAAAGGCTCATTCGTCTGGATTTTTCCTAAAGGCAAAGAGAATACATCAACAGGCTAGAAGAGCCATTTTTCTCGAGTAAATTGGGAGGAACATAAGGCGAATCAATATGGGTATATAACCTTAATTCAATTTCTTGTCACATAATCCACCTCGAAAAGCAACTTTGAACTAAGACTTCCAGATTGAATATCTTCGCTCTATAGCATGATAAAAAACGGCGCATTTTCAAAGTGCGACGTGTTTTTTATTTTCGCGATATAATCTAAGTTGTCAGACATCTTCCCCTTTTCCTCCCAGGAGTTCCCCGAAATGACCACGATTGACCTCACCATCCATAAAGACCGCCGCGCCCGTGCCATCCAGCGCGCCCGCGAGCGCAATATCGTCATCCCTACCTTTGCCCAGATGAAGGACCCATTCAAAATCCCGGCCAAAATCAAGGAACAACTGAAGGGCATCGGCCTGTGGGATATTCACCCGCGGAACCTGTTCCGCATCACTTGGAAGAACGAACCGAATGCCAAAGGGGGCGGGTTCGGCGGCGTGAACTGGCTGGAACTGCCTTCCTCGCTGACTGGGGTACCGGCGCGCATCATCGTGCTGGTCGGCAAGTGGTTCCCGACCGGCGCGCACAAGGTCGGGGCGGCGTTCGGCTGCCTCGTGCCGCGACTGGTCACCGGTCAGTTCGACCCGACGGCGCAGAAAGCCGTCTGGCCGTCCACGGGCAACTTCTGCCGCGGCGGCGCATACGATTCCGCTCTGCTGGCCTGCACCTCCATCGCCATCCTGCCGGAAGGCATGAGCAAGGAACGTTTCGAGTGGCTGGAGAAAATCGCCGGGGAGACGATCAAGACGCCCGGCTCTGAGTCCAACGTGAAAGAAATCTTCGACAAGTGTTGGGAATTGCGCAAGTCCGGTCAGGAACTGATGATCTTTAACCAGTTCGAAGAGTTCGGCAACTACCTGTGGCACTACGAAATTACCGGCCACGCGATGGAAGAAGTGGTGAAGCAGGTCGCGGGTCCGAAAAGCATGTACCGGGGCATGGCGTCCGCTACCGGGTCGGCCGGCACGATCGCCAGCGGCGATTATATGAAGCAGGTCTTCCCGGGCAGCGTCATCGTCGCCAGCGAAGCCTTGCAATGCCCCACCCTGCTGGAGAACGGTTTCGGCGCCCATCGCATCGAGGGCATCGGCGACAAGCACGTGCCGTGGATCCACAACGTCAAGAATACCGACATGGTGGTTGCGATTGACGACAACGCAGTCGTGAATCTTGCCCGGTTGTTCAACGAGAAAGCAGGACGGGCTTACCTGGTGAAGAAGGGAGTCTCAGAGTCGCTAGTCACTTGTCTCGACCTGCTCGGTTTCTCGGGCATTTCCAACGTTCTGAGCGCCATCAAAGCCGCCAGGTACTACGAGATGGGCGAGAACGACATCCTGGTCACCGTGCTGACCGACTCCATGGAACTCTACCAGAGCCGTCTGAAAGAAATGCACGCAGAGTTCGGCGAGTACACCGAGAAGGATGCCGCCGCCGACTTCGCCCGTTACCTGCACGGACAGTCCACTGACAACCTGCTCGAACTGCGCTACACCGACCGCCGCCGTGTCCACAACCTGAAGTACTTCACCTGGGTCGAGCAGCAGGGCAAGACCTACGAAGAGATCCTGAAGATGTGGAACAAACGTGATTACTGGACCAGCGTCCAGAAGCAGGCCGCTGAGATTGATGAGTTGATCGTGGAGTTCAACAAAGAAGTCGGATTGAGCTAACCAGTCTTACTACTCGAAATAATCGCCGAGGATGGGTGTTTATTCCCGCCTCGGCATTTCTGTTAAATGCATTCTCTCGTTCCAAAATAAGAGACTTTCAAAAGAGTAAATCGATACTAATGCGGCTTTAAGCATGTGCAATGCCTTTTTGGGTATAATCTGCCATCTTTCACCAAATATTTCAAGGAGCAATGATAACATCGAAATGAAAATCGCATCGAATATACACATCATCCCCGGAGTCACCGCCAATCCTTATTTGCTGGTTGACTCCGATGGGTTGACTCTAATTGATACTGGTATTCCCGGTAGTGCAAATAAAATCCTCAGGTATATCAAACATGCGGGGTATTCGCGCAGAGATTTGAACCGCATCCTTCTCACTCATGCCGATTACGATCATGCGGGCAGTCTGGCCGCGCTCAAAAAGGCAACCGGCGCGCGCGTTTATGCCAGCCTGTTTGAGGCCAGGGCGGTAGCAAGCGGCCAGTTCCCGCGCTCGCTGAAAACCGATATCATTATCCTTAAACCTGTCTTTGCGCTGGCAGAACTTCTGGGAAGGATATCCCCCGCCCATGTGGACGAGCACTTATCCGATGGTCAGGTGTTGCCAGTTTTGAATGGACTGCGCGTCGTGGATACCAAAGGCCATACCCCGGGCCATCTATCGTTCTTCGCACCATCTGCGGGGGTCCTGTTCACGGGCGATTCAATCTTATCTGTGAAAAAGCGGCTGGTCGGCTCGCACGGGGCTATCACGTGGGATCAGGATAAGGCTGACGCGGCCGTGCGTAAACAATTTGCGCTTAGAGCCCGGATTGTCTGCTCTGGGCATGGAAACGTGGTGATGGATGGAATGGCCAGGTTGCTTCAACTAGGGGATGGTTTCGCTGCGTCTGCAGCATATCAGATACTGTGAGACAGGAACCGGTTTCATGGTTACTTCTGGGCCTTGAACCCTTGACCGAGGCTGGAGAAGTTCTCCGGCCTCGGGCCGTTTCTAACGCAAATTTTATGTTGAGTCTTTTCCCGTTTTGGTGTAAAGTTAATTCATGTTGACCCCCGTCTCCCTCATCTTGGTTTGCCTCCTGCCGTCTCCGCGCGATCTGGAAATTGCGCGGCTTTTGGGCTGGTACCGCATCCCGTTCCGCACCGCGCCGAAAGTCGTCGCCGTGGATTACCTGGCTTTTTACCAACTCGGAACGTTTGGCGAATCCGGTGGACGGATCGAGT
>Ga0315291_10011487_pt1 | contig 10789 bp, 9 predicted proteins | sample YL17G12_20_MG_FD_203070 | JGI IMG/M metagenome (GOLD analysis project Ga0315291, IMG submission 203070) | Sediment microbial communities from Yellowstone Lake, YNP, Wyoming, USA - YL17G12_20 | ecosystem: Environmental > Aquatic > Freshwater > Lake > Sediment | place: USA: Wyoming | collected... | reverse complement strand
ATTGGGTAGTGCAAGCTACGTGTGTGAGTTGGTGAGTGCGACGGGGCGATGTTCTCCGAGCGGCGTGTGAATTGCGCCGCTTTCAGTAGCCATGTGATGCCGCGGCGCAAGAGGCGCAGGCGACGAGACGGCGTTTGAGGCGAGGAGCCGTAGCGAGGGGGACATCGCCCCGTCGCACTCACCAACTCACGTATATAGTTTATTCTAACAATGTCAGCAGTCTGCGAGAAATTTCTAATCCGATCCGGCGGCCGTGCGATGTGAGTTTAAGAAGTTCTGCCTTGGTGAGCGGGCTGACAGAGCCCATCGAGCCCACAAGATATGCAACGTGTCCGATGTATTCAAGCTGCTCAAGCCTGTTGTAGGCGTCTTCCAAATCTTTTCCCAAAACAAGCACGCCGTGGCGCATGAGCAAAAATGCGTTGTGGTCCTTGAGATATGGCTTCAAGGCTTCGGGGAGCTCGTTTGTGCCGGGCGTCGCGTACGGGACGGTGGGCACGGGGCCGATGTAGATCGCAAGCTCGGGCAATAACATTTCGGTCAGCGAGATCGATGCGAGCGAGCAGGCCGTGCAATATGGGGGATGCGCGTGGACCGCGGCGTTCACATCTTTTCTCTGCCTGTAGACCTCGCGGTGCATCTCGATTTCGGTCGACGGTAAGGGGACAGTCCCCATCGGTTTGCCGTCGGCGTTGCAATCGACGATCAGCTCCGGGAGCATCTTGTCTTTCCTCGTCGCGCGCGGCGTGATGAGAAAATGGTCGGCATTCCTCACAGACACGTTTCCGCTCGTGGCCACGAGATATCCGCGGTCATAGAGTTTCCGGCATACGTCCGCAATTGCGGTCTTTTGTTCGCTTATCCAGTCCATATTAATTCAAAATTTAAAATTCAAAAATCAAAACCATAATTCAAAATCCAAAATTTTAAATTTTCAGTTATAATTTTGAATTTTGCATTTTGAGTTTTAAATTTCTTCCATCAGTTCCTCCTCTTTCCAAACTTTTTCACGATCGTGTGTTCCTAAAAACACAAGTCCCAGAGTGATCCAAAGCGCCGCCCTGATCCTCTTTGAGATCTGGATCGCGATCCCGATCGACGGGTCCAGATGCAAAAGGTAGAGCACACCGCTGTACGCGCCTTCCATCACGCCCAAGGCCCCCGGCACAAACGTGAAGGCTGCATTGACGATCGGCGCCAGCGCGCAAAGTACGATTGCCGCGAAAAGTGTGAATTTGTCCGAAACGCATCTGCCCATCGCGTAGATCTCCGCGATCCCCAAGAGCCTTCCGGCCGTGTGGCACGAAAGCGCCACCCAGAAACCCTTGTGGTCGGCGGTGTAGAAGTCGATCATGTGGGAATCCAGCTCCTCGAACCGCGAGATCGTCTTCTCCGAAAATTCCTTTTTGATGCCAAGCCGCTTGGAGAGGTTCATCAGGAGCGAGAAGAATCCCTTCCTCTGGTGGATGAGAACGAACGTCATGAAGAGAACGGCGATCGTCGTCGCTATCGGAACCCCGTATCTCAAATTTGCGGGGAGCGTCTTGAAGCCGATGAAAGAAACTGTGATGCCGAAGACGATCACGAGAAGGGTCGCCGCGCTGTGGAGCGTCCGGTCCACGACGACCGATGCCGCGCCTTCCGTCGTGGCGAAGTTTTTCTTGAGCAGATGTATGCGCAGGGGATCGCCGCCCAGAAAATTCACCGGTGTCAGCGTGTTGACCGCCTCGCCCGCTATCTTGATGCGAAAGAGCTCCCAGAAGCTTATCCCGCCCCCGATCCTGAAGAGGAACTGGCGCCACGCCTCCGTGTAGAGTATGTACCAGATGAGGCTGATCGAAAGTATGGGGATGAGCCTCCATCCCATGGTCCTTATGTCATCCACGATGGGCGCGATTCCGATTTTGCGTATGAGCAAAACAAGAAGCGTCGCCCCCACGATGAGGAACAGGACACGCAGTTTTTTTACGAATGCCTTTGTCATTTTAGAAATCCCTCGTTTTCTTTGAGCTTGCCCTCGGCAAACTTGAGATCATCCGGCGTGTCGACCTCCAGCCAGCCGACACCCGATGCATCGCAGATATTTATTTTTTCCCCGTTTGCAGCCATGTGGCCCAGGACCCACTCGACCGGGCTTTCGTCGCCGTAAATTTCGCGGGTCTTTCTTATCGCCTCTTTGTATCCGGCAAGATGCGCCGCCTTGCAAAACGTCATGCCGATGTAGCCGCCGTCGAAATCGTCAAGCGTCTTCATGATGCGTGTCATGTTGTTGCCCCGGTCAAGCTTCACCTTCATGTCGTCTCCCCCAAGCTTCCTGTCGAAATCGCATATCGCCGAAATGCCCTTTGAGTTGTGGAGGATTATAGGGAGCATCCTTTTCGGATATATGTGGTCGACGTTCATGAGCAGAAAATCGTCGTCCAAAAAAGGGATCGCGGTCTCGAGCGTCCTGATCGAACCCTGTTTGTAATTCGGATTGTAGAATATCTCCGTGTCCGGCGCATGTCTTTTCACGAAATTTTTGAGGTCATCCGCCATATAACCGGTTACCACAGCCTTTTTTGTGATCGCGGGATGATCCAGAAAATCGAAGACGCGCAAAATAAGCTCGCGGTTCAAAACGGGAACCATGGCCTTCGGGCGGTCCGTCGTCAGATCGCCCAGCCTGTTTCCAAGCCCCGCTGCAAGTATGAGTGCCTTCATATAAGAGCTCCTCCCCTTTGTAAGGGGAGGTTGGGAGGGGTAGATCTACCTCCCCTGTCCCCTCCTTACAAAGGAGGGGGAACGTTAAAACATTTTTTTCAATTCCGCCAGTGTCGAGATCACCTTCGCGTCCGGAAATTGATTTTTAAATTCCCTTTTTGAAAAAATCCCTTCCTTGCCTATGAAATCGATTCCTGAACCTGCGGCGCGCTCGCCGTCCTTGAGCGAGTCGCCGACGAACGCCACTTCTTCGGGTTTGCATCCGGTCTCGCGGATTATGTGATCGAAATGGTCCTTGCCCTTTGCGAAATCCGGCCTGAAGCCCAGGACCATATCGAAGGCGATTCCGGTTTGTCCGACGAAACGGTCCACCAGCTCCTGAAAATTGTTGGAGGAGACGGCTACCTTGATCCCCTTTTGCCTCAAATGCTCAAGGGTGTCCGCCGCGTCCCCGTAGAGGGGTTTTTCAAAATAGTTTTCGAGTTTTTTCTTTTCGAACTCGTCCGCAACTTTTTTGTTGGCGGGATTTTTCGGGAATATCACTTCAAGCTGCTGGAAGAAGGGAAGGCCCGAGGTTTCAAGATAGCGGCGCCGCGCGGTTACCCAATCTATCGGCAGGTATTTGGGCATCACCTCCGCGGCGATGTCGGCAAAAGACTCCATCGAATTGACGATCGTCCCGTCAAAGTCGAAGACCACGACTTTTTTCTTCCATTTCGTCATCATAGCGTGCCGTTTGTCATTGCGAGACCCCTTGGGCCGAAGTGACACCGGAGGTGTCATCCTGAGCCGCAGGCGAAGGATCCCCTGGATCCCATGGGATTGCTTCGTCGCTCGCGCTCCTCGCAATGACTCCTAAATTCAAATACGTCAGCGTTACCGCGGCCACCGTCGTCCCGAACGCCGCGATGAACAACCACCAATAGAGGACGCCGAACAATGCAAAGACGAGGAACATGAATGAGAAGACGTCCTTCTTGAGCAAATATTTTCCGTATTTGATGAACGTCAAAAGCCAGCGCGGCTGGTCTGACAGTTTTTGCAGATATTCCTTGTCGAAAGTGACGAGGCTCGCGGAGTTTGTGTTCCGCTTCAAGTAGCGGATCATCCAGAAGAACGTGACGGCCGTCGATGCGAGGAGCGCCCCGCCGACGATGAACGCGACGTGCGAATGGGTGTGGCGCCAGTAGCCGGCGATGAGCCCCGTGATGAAGCTTCCGAGCGAAAGGTTGTCGCTTATCGAATCGATGTATTGGCCGAACTTGCTGCAGCGGAAGGTGAGATTCGCCACCTCGCCGTCGCAGCCGTCTATTATAGATGCGGCTTGAAAAAGGACGGCGCCCAAAAGGATCACATCGTAGCGGTGCCCGTCCGCAACGAAGACGCCTGAAAAAAGACCGATCACAATATTAAAAACCGTGATCGCGTTGGGGCTGATCCAGAGCTTCGATAAAAAGAGGCTGACGGGAAGCGAAAAGCGCTTGTTCAAGTATTTCGCTATCGGGCCGCTGGTGGAGTGCCTTATCGCCTCCGCAAGGAATTTTTCGGCGACGATCCTCTCGCGGTGCCTCCTCACCAGAAACGTGTTTGACGTGTTGGGTTTTTGTATGTCGCGAACATCTGCGTTTTGGGTCAGATATTTTATGCAGCTCTCGATCGAGTGCGGCCTCTCCTTTGTGAATTGCGTGAGATTTTCAAGTGAGCCGCGCGTGAGCTTCATGATGGGGACCTGATGCGAGCCCTCATGGCACACGAGAAGCTCGCGGCCGCGGACGGAGAATGAATTGATTGTCCGTATCGCTTCGGCGTCAAAGAGGAGATTCGCGTTGATCAGAAGAAGATCGTGCTCCGCGTCCCTTTTGAGTGTTTCGATGATGTCGGGACTCACGCTGTAGGATTCGTCGTATGCGATGATCCGAATGTCGGGCAGGCGCCTCTCGTGATAACGGTCCAGAAAGCGCACGATCTTTTCGCGCTGCGTTTCTGCGATGAGAAGCGTCACGCTTTCGATGCCTGCAGAGGCCAGCGTCATGATCCCGCGCACAATTAAGGGAACGCCGGCCACTTTCATCGTGGCAACGACCATGGACTCCGGCGTATCCGAAGGGACGTATAAGATTGCTTCGCTTTTCATTGGAATTGCATACGACTAGCAGGAAGATACCTGTATTGTAAAGGATATTCGGTTTTTTAAAAAACGCCACAGAGGCACAGAGAAAACCTTAAATCAGCCACAGAGGCACAGAGACACAGAGGAAACCAAAACTAAATTTTTGGTATTTCTCTGCGCCTTAAGCGTCTCTGTGGCGAATAAGTGTCCGACACTCATCGGGGGGACCCTGAAAATCCACGCAACCTTTTTGGCCGGGGGCCGATAATGGGACAAAAGGAGTGAACATGGGTATTAAACAAAGTGAGCTTGTGGAAATAGATCCCCGTCTTCCATACGCTATGGCTATCAGGGAATTGGCGGCCGCAATGGACGTTGAGCCCTCCGATGTAATAGCAAATTTGGAAAGGCCATTAGCAGATGTTTATACTAAAATAAATCATTATAGATACCCCTTTGGTGGCGGCAGGGAAATAGAACGTTTTTCCGCTTCTTTATTTAACTTAGCTCACCTACAATTTAGCCCCTTTGCTCGACAGGCAGCTTCAAGTGCAAGAGCGGGTTTTTACGACATTCCCGTTCCCGACGAACCGCTTGTCCGTTATCTCGATTTTGCAGAAATTATTGAAAAATATAATGAGTTTATACTGAATGCCGATAACCGTCCCTATTCACCGGACCTTATAAAGGCAGCGTTTGCAATGATTGAAGTTGATAATTTTGCAACTGTTGAATGGCCGCTATTTGAAACAGATGAACCAACGGCTGGCGGGGCATCCGGCCCGCAAAGCGGCGGTGCGGCGCAATATTCCGTATCTCCGTCGCAAGCAGCGCGGGCTGTCGACCCGTCATGGGACGGCACAGAGGGAATAAGATTCGTAACGGGCTTCATTTTGCCCGGCGCCGACGGTGTAGGCCAAACTGCTCCATTTTATTATCGGAGCGACTTGAGGGGTCGTTCGCCCGACGCGCGAGTCAGGCTCGTCGAAGATATAACGGCTGCGATCAGACAGGTTGGAGAGGAATTGCAGGCCATGACAAATTTGCAACCTTTGCGAGAGAGGAAAATGCGTGGCTCGGATGCGGATCAACTTGTGGCGGAACGCAGAAGGGTGACGGACGTGCTTGACGCTCTTGAACAGAATGTTTTGCGCCTGGTTAAAAGAGCCGAGAAAGGGCGTCTGGCAAGAAGTCAAATGGAGCAAATCAGAGCGCTTGCCGATGAAGTCATTGCGAAGATCCGAAATTGGCCAAATTCACCGCCGACACCTCAAACACCATCAACTCCGATCACTCCGCCCGCACCGTCTGCACCGGCGACACCCGCTCCATCAGGCAGCGGGGCTGCATCGGCGGCGGCTTATGAAGAGATCACGCGTGCTCCGGATCAGGACTGGCAAGGTGAAGAATGGGATGCCGCCAGTGAGGGGGATTATGTGGAATATGATCCGGAAGAGGATCCGTCATTGGCAGATTTTAGCGCCGGAATATATACCGGAACATACAGCCCTATGGACGTCGCGGTTCCATAACACCAGTCACCTGACCCTAGATCGGACGAAGGCATGGCGGGCAGCATACAAAATTTTGTGAGAGCGGTGAGTGGAGCGCCCAAACCGAGCGAAGAACTTTGGGAGCGAGGCGCATATCCTCAAAGAGTGAACGGCGGCAGTTGGGTCGTGCCCACTGATCTTTTTCTGCCGATCACTGACGCATACCTTAAGCGCTCAATTGCGCTCACCGGAGACGAACCCGTCGGCATTTTTGAGCACTCGTCCTTCGATCCTGATTTTCTCACCAACGAGGAAAGCTATCCGGATGTCCTTGCAGACATTGAAAACAGGGGTGATGTCTATGTCGGCACGACACGCGCGGTAAGCTTTACATTTCCGGCCGCGCAACGCGCAACGCATGCCTTTGTCGTGGATTATGATCCGAAGGTCCCGTTTGGATTCACTATAGTATGGGGAATGCTCATGTTGATGGCGCCGGACAGGGCGCATTTTCTTTCCCTTCTGTTCGGCGCGCCTCTCATGCCCGACCGGCAAGGAAATTTTGAAGACATGAGCGGAGAGGATCTGATTCTCGAAATCCGGAAACATGCCCGCGACGCCGGCTTCTCATCGGCTGTACACGGCGCGATTGCATCATCCGCGGTCGATATATCCTATCCATACTCTCTTCCGGCAGTCGAATCTATGCTCAAAGGGATTGTGAATTTTTTCTCCAAGCCGGAGTCGTTAAACGTGCTTGCGGGTCAGGACGGGGCGGGAAGAGGCGGGCCGCTTTCTTCTGAAAGGGCTTATCAAAACGAAAGGCGTCTTTTTTTTGAAGGGCGTATGACCGGCGTGGTGACTGATTTTGCAGGCGACGGGATGAACTCAATCATCGGTGCCATTGAAGCCCTCGGTCAAAGAGTCGGTGTTGTCTACGTATCGAATGTCGAGGGTTGGCTCTGGACCTCGGAAGTGCATATGGGTTCTTATGCAGGGGGTCTGTTCGAACGCACAAAAAAATTTTACGGGAACATTTCGCGGTTGGAAGAATTGGGTGATGGGGGGACGCAAATTATTTCATCGATGGAATCTCATCTGTCTGTTTTGCCTATCGGCAGTCATCTCATTCGTTTCAAACCTCATGAATCGTTGCCCGGCTCGGAAGCGATGCATATTTATAAATTGAGAGAAATTATCATTGCGGCGATGCGGGACAAAAAAAACGCCGGCAAATCGCCGCGGGAGATCGTCGGCCTGCTTGCGCAGGGGTCGATGGACTGTTATGAATCGTTATTCAGGGCGATAAACAACATCATGGGCGATGGGCCGATGGAATGGCAGCAGTTTGAAGATCGCATGATGCAAGAGAGCGGGGAGTACCGCCGATTGTCGATTGAATTTAGAAAAACACTGCTCCTTTCTCTGATGGATCTGGGTGTGATACGCCCGCCGTATCCCATTGCTTATAATAGTCCGAGACGCACGCCTGCGATACCGCAAGGCGGTTCATCCGGCGCCGCACCGGCATCCGGTTCCTCCGCACCGCCTGCGCCGGCAACACCGGCACCGTCAGGCAGCGGAGCCGCATCGGCGGCGGCTTATGAAGAGATCACCGCGGCTCCGGATCAGGCATGGCAGGATGGGGAATGGGAAGCCATCGGCGACGGCGATGATATGGAATATGATCCGGAAGAGGATCCGTCACTGGCCGATCTCGGCGCCGCAATATTGACCGGAGAATATGCGGGCATGGGCGTGGCGCTTCCGTAAAATCAGCCACGGAGACACAGAGAAAACCTCAAATTAGCCACAGAGGCACAGAGACACAGAGAAAAACAAAAAATATAGTTTTGGTTTCCTCTGTGCCTCTGCGTCTCTGTGGCAGAATTATTCCCCTTGATTCTGACTATAAATATGACTATAATTATAGTCATAAGAGGAGACGCCTATGAAGCTTATGGAAAATCTCGAATATGTGTCCGTGGCGGAGACGAAGGCAAAGCTCTCGGAGAAGATCAAAAGCGCAGAAAGCAAGGGGCGGCGCTTTGCCGTCACATCGCACGGGAAACCCAAGGCCGTGATCATGGGCTACAGGGATTATATTGCCCTTGTCGAAAACGCCGCCGCTCCGCAGGCGAAGGAGACGTCTTTTGACGCTTTGAAAAAAAAGATCGGCAAAAGAAAAAACATAGTGGAGTCGATTGCCGCCCTTTTTGACGAAAGAAAGCTCACAAGAAAGGGCCAGAAGGGATACAAACGTGAAGCCGTCAGAAAAATGGAAAAGGCTGCGGGATAAACTTAATCGCGCATCGAGGGAAAAAGACGGGGCGTTCCGCGGCGTCAAGATCGCCGCTGTCATTTCCGAAGCGTTTCGTGAAATCGATATTGAACCTGTTCTTGTGGGCGGCGGGGCCGTTGCCTTCTATACGGAGGGTAAATACACGACACGCGATATCGATATGATCTCGCCTTCGGGAAAAGATATTGAAGAGATCATGGAGAGACTCGGTTTTTCAAAATTCGGAAAGGATTATTCCAATAAGAAGCTGAAAATATACGTCGAATTTCCGAGTGACGCGCTGGGCCCGACTGAAAGGGCGAACATCATAAGAATCGGCACTTCACGCCTGAAAATTATCTCGATTGAGGACCTCATCGTCGACCGCCTGTGCGCCTTCAAGTACTGGAGATCCACGGTGGACGGCGTGAATGCGCTCATAATGCTGGAATTGGGGATCGCAGATAAAGCGCGGGTCGAAGACAGGGCAAGAGAGGAAGACGTGCTCGACGCGCTCGATTATATCGAAGATTCACTGCAAATTATTATCCGCAAGCGGTTACCGCCTGCCAAGGCAAGCGAACTCCTCGCAAAATATCACCGGAAAGCATGAAATCAGCCACAGAGGCACAGAGACACAGAGAAAAACAAAAAATATAGTTTTGGTTTCCTCTGTGCCTCCGTGTCTCTGTGGCAGAATTTGTCCAGAATCGTCACTATTCGCTTGAATATCGATCCCGTCTGGGATAGAGGGGCGCGCTATGGGGATGAGGAGGAAATAATGATATCAGCTGGAGACGGACCCGGGAGAATAGAGGGCGGCGCGCAATCAGACCATGACGGTGAATTCGGAGCGTTGACTGTGCCGGCACAGTTGCTGGAGGAGATGGTCAACTGGCAATGGATTCACGGCACACCGGCTGCAGGTGGGCAATATATATTGGTGGATCCGTTTCGCTTGGCTCAAATTGCTGGAACCACGGCGCGTTTCCCGTTGAGTCCCACGGATCCGATTCATGCGATATTTTTGGAGGAAGGCATGCAGCGATATCGTGATGCGCTGGGTGCACGAGGTACAGATATACAAAATGCGGAACAATTTGAAAGAGATTGGGGAAATTTTTGGGCCGACTACAGGAACATTTCTCGGGGGATGAAAGAACAGGTGAGGCAGGAGACGCTTCATATATATGTGCACTTAGGGTACGACCCTACCCTTCTAAGAGATGTAGTACTCGAATACGATGTTGATTCGGTTAAATGGATGATTGGGGGCTCGAGGGATTTCACATATTATGAATTGCTTGCCCTTCAATATCTGGCAAGATGGATCAGCCCTTCAGATGATCAATCAGGTGATCAAATGGCCGGCGGGAAGGCCCGACTTGCGAAGGACTTAATGGGTATGTTGAGGTGGAATTTAGGTTATCTGCAAATGGACTATTTGTTTTCCATGGTCAATTTTGCTGCTCAAGAGGGGGGCACTACACAGCGTCTTGATCTGCTCATTCGTTTGCCCAGGATTTTGAAGACGACAACACACGTCGTAAACGGAGCGGTAGTAATGGGCGGCATCGCTGATAATCGTAATGGAATAATTGCAAAAACATTGGATCTCTTGAGCCATTCCCAATTGACTCCTGAAATCGAGGGGGATCTCGCAAATCTTATCGACAAGGTGCTCGATCCTGACAACTACCCGCCCGAAAACGGCAGGGCAAGGGATGAAAACGGCAACGTATTGGCAAGAAGCTCCGATATAGACCAATTGGTCTTGCACTTTTTGGACGCCCTCAAGTTTCAGACGATTGCCGCAGGATCGCTTCCAGCCCAGTTGTTGCATGTTGCTGCAGACAGTTACACGCGGGTCAACGGTGCTTTTATTGCCGTGGCGAATCTTTCTCTGCGTCAATCGGCCAGAGGCGGCACGTTGGCGAATTATTACGGCGATCCGTTATTTGTTCCTTCGGTTAGAGAGAAATTGCTGGCTGTCAGTTTTGCGGAAGCGGATGAAAATGCTATCGACGCATTTTTGGAAGAAGAATTTTGGGACAGCGGGAGAGGCGGAGCATCTGCGCCTCCTGCGCCGGCAACGCCCGTTGCACCGGCGGGCAGAGGACGCGCATCAGGTTCCGGAAGCGCGCATTTTTATGAATCTTCATGGCAACCTGCGAGCATGATTGAAGCCTCTTCGGATGGAAC
>Ga0315291_10011486_pt1 | contig 10790 bp, 7 predicted proteins | sample YL17G12_20_MG_FD_203070 | JGI IMG/M metagenome (GOLD analysis project Ga0315291, IMG submission 203070) | Sediment microbial communities from Yellowstone Lake, YNP, Wyoming, USA - YL17G12_20 | ecosystem: Environmental > Aquatic > Freshwater > Lake > Sediment | place: USA: Wyoming | collected... | reverse complement strand
CGAGGTTCGGAGGGACTTTGCCGCTAAGGCCGGCGATGAGATTTTCAGCCGCCATGTTGGCCATCCTGAACCGCGTTTCCAGTGTGCCGCTCCCTACGTGAGGGAGCAGGATAACATTATCCAGTTCCACCAAACCGGGTGTGAGGGCAGGTTCATTTTCATAGACATCGAGTCCTGCGCCGCCAATTTTTCCATTTCGGAGCGTTTCCAGGAGGGCCTGCTCGTCTACCACGGGACCTCTCGATGTATTAATCAGATAAGCCGTAGGCTTCATCAAGGACAATTCTTGGCTGCCTATAAGATGTCTCGTCTGATCCGTGAGAGGAACGTGAAGGGTTATGAAGTCCGCTTGCGAAAGCAATGTTTTCATATCCACGTATTTTGCCATGAGTTCCTTTTCTTCAGATTTGCTCATCCTGCTGCGGTTGTGATACAGGATAGGCATATTGAAACACCTGGCCCTTTGCGCCACAGCCTTTCCGATTTTTCCCATACCGATGACCCCGAGTGTTTTACCCGTAACTTCACGACCCAAAAAGAGCATAGGCGCCCAGCATCGAAAACGTCCTTCCCTGGTCATCCTGTCACCTTCCACCAGCCTCCGGGAAATAGCCAGGATCAGTGCAAAAGCGAGTTCTGCAGTCGCATCTGTAAGCACACCGGGCGTGTTTGAAACAGGTATTCCTCGTCTCGTGGCTGCTGTTACGTTTATATTATTGTAACCAACGCCAAATTGGGCGATCATTTTTAAATGATCTGCCCTGTCAAGTACCTCCTCATCGACAGTATCCGTTATCATGGACAGAAGGCCCTCTTTATCTTTAATACCGTCAAGAAGTTTTTGCCTATCGAAAGGCTTGTCTTCAATATTTATAACCGCCTCATATTTCTTCGACAGGGCTGTCATAATATCTTGCGGGAGACGTCCTGTGACCAGTATTCGCTTATTCATCACTGCCTCATTAATTCCGAATTTGATTTTGTGAAAGATACTGTAAGAATTTATACACTATTTCTTCGTCTTGCGAAAGCGTGATTTGTCGTGGAATGGCTGAGCCATCATGCAGGGAGCTTGATTTAAGGGATAAAATATGACATTCTCCAGACGGAAAATACAAAAGAAGGAGGCAGGCTTTTAAATATATGGACTACCGGGTTATAATAATAGGTTGCGGGCCGGCGGGCATATTTACGGCGCTGACCCTTGTAGAAAATGGCATCGATGGCGTCATCCTCTTTGACCAGGGCAACGACCTCGAAAAACGTGAACGGGGTGCTGTAAGAGACGTGCTTTGCGGATGGGGAGGAGCCGGTGCTTTCAGTGACGGCAAACTCAACATCTCTACGGAGGTAGGGGGATACCTTTCCGAGTTTCTCGACAAGAACGCATTAATAGAGCTTTTGCATAGTACAGACGGGATTTTTGTCAAGTATGGTGCACCAAACCGCGTATTCGGCGATTCAGCTGTGTCAGTTGAGGAAATTGCGGATCAGGCGCGTCTGGCAGATCTTGAATTCATTCCGACAGTTATTCGTCACATAGGCACGGAAAACTGCAAGCGCATTTTAAATAATATGAGAAAAGCCCTTGACGGTAAAGTCGAAGTCAGGACATGCAGCCAGGTGCAATCATTGCTTCACGAAGAGGGAAAAATCAGAGGTGTGAAACTCACCGGTGGTCAGGTGATCAACGGTGATTTTGTCGTTGCTGCACCCGGCAGGGTAGGGGCGAGCTGGATGAAGGGAGAGGCAGATGCGCTCGGACTTACGACAATGACGAGCCCCGTGGATATTGGCGTCCGTGTAGAATTACCCGCAACAATCCTCAAAAAAATAACGGACATCACCTATGAACCCAAACTTATTTTCTATTCAAAGACATTTGATGACAAGGTCCGTACCTTCTGCATGAATCCCTATGGCGAGGTAGTAATTGAGGAAAACGAGGGCATCACAACCGTAAATGGCCATAGCTATGCGAAACGAAGGAGTGATAATAGCAATTTCGCTATTCTCGTAAGCAGTACATTTACGGAACCTTTTCGCGATCCCATCGCATACGGCCGCTACATTGCAAGACTGGCAAACCTTTTAGGCGGTGGTGCGATCATTCAGAGACTGGGAGATTTGCTTGCCGGCAGGAGATCCACGCGAGATCGCATCGAACACTGTCTGACAAGACCTACACTCCTCCAGGCTACGCCGGGCGACCTGAGTTTCGTATTTCCGTACCGTCATTTGCAGAGCATCATCGAGATGCTTCAGGCTCTCGATAAACTTGCTCCGGGAGTTTTTTCTCGGCACACCCTTCTGTATGGAGTGGAGGTTAAATTTTATTCGAATCGCGTCGAAGTATCGCCGGAAATGGAAACAAGAGTAAAAAATCTTTTTGCCATCGGCGACGGAGCCGGGATCACGAGGGGCTTATTGCAGGCATCGGCAAGTGGCGTATTGGCAGCACAGGCTATTTCTTCGCGTGTAAAGGGAACTCGCTCGGATAAATAAGACCGGCTTGAGATTTTCCGGGACGGATAGTTCGCTTGAAGTGATGGGTGATTTTGTGTAGCGAGGAGGCAAAATGAAGATTCTTGTTAAAAGAGGAGAGATTACGGACTTCAAATCTGAGGCGGCAATTGTACCATGCTTTGAAGGTGGAAGAGAACTACAGGGCAAAGTGCGGCTGCTGGATAAAAAGAGCGGTGGATTGATAAAACAGATAATCGGTGCGGGCGATTTTGAAGGCAAGCATCTTCAGGTATCCGTGACATATACAGGGGGAATCATACCTGCAAAGCGCATTGTTCTGGTGGGTGTCGGTAAAAAAGCGGATTTCACCACGGAAAAATTGAGGGGTGCCTTCGCGACGGCAGCTCGGTACGTAAGATCACTCACGATTAAAGAGTTCTCCACATCACTGGATTTCATATTTCTCAATAAACCGCTCGATGAGATCGCCAAGGCCGTTGTGGAGGGCGTTTCCCTCGGCCTTTATCAATATACGTCCTTTAAGACGATTGACAGGGATAAGATAAGGGGGATGAAAGAATTTGCAATAATCGCAGATGAGGAAGAGGCATATAATATTATAAGATCCGCAGCGAAAGAGGCAGAGATTATCTCAAGAGCTGTCTGCTTTACCAGGGACATGGTGTCCGCTCCGGGGAACGAAATGACGCCGACAGATATGGCTAACGAAGCGCGTAAAATTGCAAAAAGGAAGAATGTCAAATTAACGGTCCTGGATGAGGCCGAAATGAAGAAAATTGGCATGAACGCACTCTTGGGCGTTGCCAGGGGAAGTGAGGAGCCGGCGAAGTTCATCATCCTGGAATACAGGGGAGGAAATAAGTCTGAGCCCCCTGTAGCTCTCGTCGGCAAGGGGCTGACATTCGATAGTGGAGGTATATCAATAAAGTTTTCCGAGAAGATGGATGAAATGAAATCGGACATGGCGGGCGGTGCCGCCGTCATCGGTGCTATAATGGCAGCAGCCGATTTAAGTTTGAAGGTCAATGCCGTCGGCCTGATACCCGCCACGGAAAATCTTCCCGGAGGGAGGGCATATAAGCCAGGCGATATTCTAAAATCATTATCGGGTCAGACTATTGAAGTCTTAAGCACGGATGCGGAAGGCAGGCTGATTCTGGCCGATGCGCTTACATATGCCGGAAGGTTCAAGCCGGCAGCCATCATCGATCTTGCTACATTGACGGCCGCCTGTGTCATTGCCTTAGGCGATCACGTGACGGGAATGATGGGAACTGATGATAGACTGAAACGGAAAATTAAGAATGCAGCGGATGCGACAGACGAGAGGGTCTGGGAGCTCCCCCTATGGGAAGATTATCATGAATTAATAAAGAGCGATGTGGCGGATTACAAAAATCACGGCGGAAGATCCGGCGGGGCAATAACAGCGGCTGCATTTCTAAGCAAGTTCGTAGGCAGCTACCCCTGGGTGCATTTGGATATAGCAGGCCCGGCATGGCTCACGAAGGATAAGCCGTATATCCCCAAAGGGGCTTCGGGCGTGGGTGTTCGCTTGATGGTGCAATTCCTAAGAGACTGGCAGAAGCGGGGCAGGAATTGACGGCGTATGGGGATGCTTCTCGAAATCAAAGACCTCAGCACCCATTTCAATACAGAGTACGGTGTGATAAAGGCTGTTGATCGTGTCGACCTTGCTATCGATGAAGGGGACACACTGGGAGTTGTTGGCGAGTCTGGCTGTGGAAAAACGGTGCTTGCCCTCTCCATTATGCGGTTGATACCAAGCCCGCCCGGCAAGATAGTTTCCGGGAGTGTCTTATTTAATGGCGTGGATCTCCTCAAGCTCGATAGTGGAGAGATGCGCAGGATAAGGGGCAGGGATATCTCCATGGTTTTCCAGGAGCCGATGACTTCACTGAATCCCGTGTTGCGTATAGGCGATCAGATCACGGAGATTATAAGACTGCATATAGGGCTTGGACGGAGGGAGGCAATGAACCGTGCCCTGGAAATGCTCTCCCTTGTCGGGATGCCCTCGCCTGAGACAATCGTCAGGAATTATCCTCATCAGATGAGTGGCGGCATGCGTCAGAGGGTCATGATCGCGATGGCGTTGTGTTGCGGTCCCAAGCTCATGCTTGCCGATGAGCCGACAACCGCCCTTGATGTGACCATCCAGGCGCAGATTCTGGAACTTATAGGCAGACTGAAAAAAGATACGGGAGCGTCGGTAATCCTCATTACCCATGATCTTGGCGTGATAGCTGAAGCTGCAGAGCATGTGGCCGTCATGTATACGGGGCAGGTTGTTGAATGCGCTTCTGTGGAGAGCCTCTTCTCCAGGCCGCTGCACCCTTATACGGTGGGTCTCATGGAATCGATCCCCAAAATTGACGCTGCTCGCGGACGGGATGAATATCTGAAAGTTATACCAGGCATGGTACCTAGTCTTCATAATCTTCCCCAAGGATGCACTTTTCAGGACAGGTGCCCTCACACAATGCAAATTTGCAGGGAGGAGGAGCCGCAATTGAAAGAACATTTGCCTGGGCATAAAGTACACTGCTGGCTTTATTAACAAAAATGAAGACGGTCTTGGTCGATATTCAGGGAATAAAGAAATACTATAAGATCCGTGCCGAAATTCTCGCGAGAGAGCGAGCATCCGTCAAGGCTGTTGACGGCGTGTCCCTCAGAATATACAGGGGTGAAACTCTGGGGCTTGTCGGTGAGAGCGGTTGCGGGAAATCGACCCTCGCACGCCTGATTATGAGGCTCGATCTTCCTACGGAAGGCAAGATTTTTTTTGAAGGTGAAGACATTTTCAAGTTGTCGGGCAAGGATCTGAAAGCCTACCGCAAAAAGGTACAGATTATTTTTCAGGATCCATATGCATCTCTTAATCCTCGAAGAACGGCAGGGAGTACCATCGGGGAACCGCTCCTCATCAATGACATAAATGATCGTAAGGGAAGAGCCTTTGAGGTTGCCCGCATTATGGATATCGTAGGGCTGACAGGGGAACAGAAGGATAGGTATCCTCATGAATTCAGCGGCGGTCAGAGGCAGCGTATCGGAATAGCAAGGGCCATTATTCTCAAACCACAATTGATCGTTGCCGATGAGCCGGTTTCCGCACTCGATGTATCTATCCAGGCTCAGATTTTGAACCTTCTCAAAGATCTGCAGAAAGAATTTAATTTGACCTATATGTTTATTTCGCACGATCTCAGTGTGGTACGGCATGTGAGCGACAGGATTGCGGTGATGCATTTCGGTAAGATCGTCGAGCTTGCAGATAATCAAGAACTCTACGAACACCCTTTGCATCCGTACACCATAGAACTTCTGTCAGCGGTGCCGGCTCCTGATCCCGGAAGAAAGAGGCGGCGGCTGATGCAGGAGGGAGAGATTACATGCACGAGGGATGGTCCGGGAAGATGTCCATTTTATCCCCGCTGCCCAGCAAGGTTTGAAATATGTGATAAGGACGAACCGGGGTTGAAAGACCGGGGTGGCGGACATTTCGTGGCATGCCACATGGAAGGATAAGCCGTACCCCCTATCAATTATTATCATGAGTCATTTAGATGAGCACTTTCCTCGCTGATGATAGGTGATGCTGACATGCGCGAGGATCATGTTTTCTTTAGGGCGGGTGCGAGTTATAATCAGCAGCACATCAACTCTTTTCTTCAATAATGCGGAATTCCCTTTTCTTCCAGAATAAGATTACAAAGAAGGCGAGCAAATTCGCGATGGGTTGTGCCGCCCATACTCCCGTTAATCCAAAGAGAGACGGTAGAAAAAGAAGCATGGGTATAAGAAGTAGGGTGTCACGCAACATTAATAAAAGCATCGATGTCAATCCCTTGCCCAGGCCAATAAACATATTGATCCACACAATATTGGGACCGACTAAGAGGAGCATGGTGGCAAATATCCTCACGGCAGGGACAGCAATAGTGAGCAGTTCCTGATCACTGGTGAAAAGCAGCAAAATAGGGTGAGCAAATGCTTCCAAAACCACAAAGGCCGTTGCTGAGAAAAGGACAGATATTTTAACGGCGACATTAACCGCTTCCATGAGCCGTTTATGGAGCCCGGCACCCTCACTGAAGCCAACCATCGGCATTATACCGTGTCCCATGCCGAATAAAACCATAATGACAAGGTGATTGATTCGGAAACAGAGACCAAGGGCTGCGATGGCCATGGCTCCAAAGGCTCCAAGGACATGGTTGTAAACTATCATGACGAGACTGAAGACAAAGTTCATTATCACTGTAGGGAATCCCGTCTGATAGATAGAGGCTATTATGGAGAAATTGGGAATAATGTGCGACCAGTTTAAATTATACTTGGATGCATTTATTCTCAGATAATACAGGCAGAGAAGGCTCGCCAGGAAGTATGAGATGACTGCAGAAATTGCGGCCCCCAAAATGCCCAGCCTGGGAAGTATTCCCAAACCAAAGATGAGGAAAGGATCGAGGATCGCACCGGTTGATGACATGACTAGTATGACGTACATTGATGCCTTGGGATTTCCTTCTGCCCTAAGCAGGTTGTTGGTAACCATGAGAAACAGTAAGAAAGGGGAACCAATTACGACAGTGACGAGGTATTGTCTGGACAGGGGAAGAATATCTCCGGTGGCGCCGAAAATTTCAAGGATTGCATCTTGATAAATAAGTGTTATTACGATGATGACCAATCCCAGTAAGGCGGAAAGAAGTATTGCCTGACCGGCGGTTTGCCGGGCCTTTGTATGCTGTCCGGCGCCGAACATGCGTGCCGCAAACGAACCGGCGCCGACACCAGTGCCCACGCCGATGGCACCAAAGATTATTTGGATGGGAAAGCAAATGGTTAATGCAGCAACAGCCTGGGGGTTAAGCCGGGTCAGCCAGAAAGTATCGATAAGATTGTATAGGGCCATCGCAAACATTGCTGCTATAGACGGCCAGCTCATTTTCAGGAGCAGAGGAAGAATGGGACCTTTCCCGAGGTCAAGACCCTTGTTTTTCATATGTCCTTCTGGGAATGCGAGGCATCATCACCTGTTATTTGCAGCTTGGTAAATGTAAGGACTGATCACGAAAGAGCGGGGAATTATACAATGCACCGGAATTCTGAGTCCATAGGAATGACAAGTCCTTTGGCAAACGGGATACGGGTCTTCAAATCTTTGCGTTCTTAGCCGCATAGTTATATAAAACGGTCTTTCGCATACACGGATTACGAGTATATATCAATATAATTTAGGCGCGAGAGAAGTATATTTGCAGGCTACAGGGTCATGCAGAAAATGACATTCAATTTGATTGTTATATTGGGGCCGACGGCTTCAGGCAAGACGAAATTGGCTGCCCGCCTGGCAAGGGATAGGGGCTCCGAGATAATATCGGCAGATTCGCGGCAGGTATACCGGGGCATGGACATAGGGACAGGCAAAGATTTCGGTGAATATGTCGTTGATGGATTGGCTGTTCCCTGTCACCTCATAGACGTAGTAGATCCGGACTATGAATTCAGTGTCTTTGATTATCAGGTGAATTTTTCGCGTGTCTTCACTGACATTTCGTCAAGAGGCGTAGTTCCGATCATGGTTGGTGGAACGGGTCTGTATATTGAAGCAGCAATAAAAGGATACAGGTTGTTGGAAGTTCCGGAAAATCCGTCCTTAAGGCATGAACTCGAAAAAGAAGGGATGAAGGAATTGAGAAATCGGCTTATCGAGCTCAAACCTGCGGTCCACAATACAACTGATCTGTTGGATCGAAAGCGCCTGGTGCGCGCCATAGAAATCATGGAGTTTACAAAAACTCATAATTATCACGAATCTCATTTTCCCTCGATAGTTGCGTTGGCTGTCGGTATCCGCTGGGAACGTTCCGTATTGCGCCAGAGGATTACGGATCGCCTTAATGCGAGATTGAATGCCGGCATGATCGAAGAGGTGGAAAGGCTTTATCAGTCCGGAATAGGATGGGAAAAACTCGACTTTTTCGGTCTTGAATATCGTTATGTCGGATTATATCTCAGAGGTGTGATGAGTTATAGTGAAATGTTTCAAAAGCTCAATACACGTATTCATCAATTTGCCAAGAAGCAGGAGACATGGTTCAGACGCATGGAGAAAAAAGGCACTACGATTCACTGGATAAACGGCGATGACTACGACCAAGTAGCAGAGATCGTAAAGCGACTGATGAAATAAATCGTGCATTTGTCCGAATAAGGGGATACTATAAAAAGGTTATCTGTTTTCAAAAAGCTTCAGACGATTTTTTACGTGAAAGGCGTTCATCTGAAGAATGAATGATGAGACGTAAAGATTGATTTGAAAAGTTCAGAACCAGATAACTTTATTCCACAGTGGAGGATTAGTAATGATAGATGAGAAATATATCCGCACCTTGCTTATAGTTTTCTGCCTTGTCATACTTACACTGGGTGGCTGCGGATCAAAAGATGAAAAACAAGCTAGCACGCCAACCGAACTTCAAAAGCCACAAACAGGGCAGGCAGAAGAAACAGTTTCTGCAAACGCCCCTGCGCCAGCCGTTGGACCATCAGGAGGATCTGCAGTAGTCATAGATGTAGATGGCTCAAAGCTTACCCAGGGTCAAGTTGATACAGAAATTAAGAGAATATTGTCGGCAATGAAGAAGCAGATGCCTGCCGACCGTCTCCAGCAGGCGAAGGAGAATGTGAGAAAGCAGGTCCTCAGTGACTTTACCGCAAAGACACTTCTTATTAACGAGGTAAAGAGATTGAACATTAGCGCAAGCGATGCGGAGGTCAAAGAGGCTGAAGAACAGGTAAAGAATGATCTTCCCAAAGGCATGACAATTGAGGATCTTATGAAGAAAAACAAGATCACCAAGGAACAGATGCAGGAAGATCTGCGGTTCAGGATCAAAATCAGTAAGCTCGTTATGATGCAGGTGTCGGGTCAATCTAAACCGACGGATAAGGAAATAAATGAATTCTATCAAAAAAACAGAGATAAGTTCAAAATGCCTGAGGCTGTTCATGTTAGACACATCCTGGTAGCAAAGGCAGCGGGAGAGGATGATAAGATCAAGGCGGAAAAGAAGGCCAAGGCGGAGGATTTACGAAGAGAGTTGCTGGCGGGAGCGAATTTTGCGGAAATGGCGAAAAAGAGTTCTGACTGTCCCAGCAAGGAAACGGGTGGTGATCTAGGTGTATTCACGCGGGGCGAAATGGTCAAGCAATTTGAAAATGCTGCATTCTCGCAGGAGGTCAATGCCATAGGGCCTGTTGTGGAGACTGAATATGGTTTCCACATAATTCAGGTGTTGGAGCGTCATGCTCCCAAGGCGCTTGCCCTTGATGACAGGATGAAAGGAAATATATCAGCCTTTCTCGAACAACAGAAGCAGCAGGAAACCTTTGATGCTATTCTAAAAAAATTGAGGGCCAAGGCCAAAATCACGGTGTATAGAAACTAATGGAGCAGCGGTGGTCGTATGCAGGAATTGAGATGACGGATAGAGTCAAGCCATGCATTTACATCTTCGAAAAGTCTTTCACATCCATATATTAAATGGCAAATATTGTTTGTAATCATCCGCAGATATGCTGATCTACGGCATACAATGCATGGACTTGAGATGGAACTGCAGAAAGAAATATCCCCTTAATTATTTTCTCTGGTGAAGAAAACAATTGAATATGGCGATATATTTATCGCCAATAGATCGTCATGTTCGAGGATACGCCATATGGAAAGAAACGAGACTCGCAAGGAAATAGAAAATAATGGATTGATTATAATATCTATCGGTGCCGTATTAGTATATTGGTTCTTTGATTCATTGCTCTCGGGTGTCGTTTTCGTGCGTCTGTTAATAGCCAGTCTGATTGTTACTTACGGCACTTTCACCCAGTATTTGATTAATTCTCAGAAGTCCGTTCAGAATGCACTGATGATGGCACGTAACGGTATGGAAGAGCAAGTGAAGGCAAGAACCGCCGAATTGATGACGGCAAATGAAGACTTAAAGAGAAGTGAAAGGTTATTTCATACCCTGGCGCAAGTATCGCCTGTCGGCATATTGCGTACTGATGCTCAAGGCGACTTTGTTTATGTGAACGATCGTTGGTGTGAGATTGCCGGCATGCCAATGGAAAAGGCTCTAGGAAAGAATTGGGCGGAGGCTGTTCATTCCGAAGAGAGGGAGCGTGTCATAAGAAAATGGTACGGAAGTGTCCGGGCAAATCGTCCGTTTAATCTGGAATATCAATTCGACCGGCCAGACGGCTCCTCG
>Ga0315291_10011485_pt1 | contig 10790 bp, 14 predicted proteins | sample YL17G12_20_MG_FD_203070 | JGI IMG/M metagenome (GOLD analysis project Ga0315291, IMG submission 203070) | Sediment microbial communities from Yellowstone Lake, YNP, Wyoming, USA - YL17G12_20 | ecosystem: Environmental > Aquatic > Freshwater > Lake > Sediment | place: USA: Wyoming | collected... | reverse complement strand
CATAGAATTACAGGAGTCACAGTTGGTACATTATCTTTAAGTAATGTTCAATCTGTCACATGGAAGGATAGTAATCCCTGGGTTGATATTGATATCCCGGGAAGTAACTTAGGAGTACATCATCATCTTAGAAGTAACTTAGTTGTAGGAGAGATAATATGTCTCGACATTGCAACAATATGGACATGCTTCTATGGACAAGACTATGTAACTGAAAGTACTGGTGAGAAGACAGTATTCTCTCTCAATGGACAGGAGTTTGTAGTGAATATGACTGATACTGCAGGTTACACATTAACATTCAATTTCTATGATGTCAGAGTAACAACAATAGAACCTCATGGGTCAATAAGAGAAGTAGGCAGTGAGACTCCTTGGATAATCAAGTTCACTGCAGATAAAGTTGAAAGAAGTGTATAGGTGGTGAATGATATGAACTTTAGTAAAGAACCAATAAAGATGGTTGATTGTATTGAGTGGACAATAAAGAAGAATGGTAAGATAGTCAAGGAACACCTAGCATATGACTTACTTACTAATGCTGGATTTGCTGGAATGGCTGCATTGATACTGACTGATGTTGGTGGTACACCATTTGATTACATAGGTATTGGAAGTGGTACAATAGCTGCTAATGTTGTTGATACTACATTGGGTACTGAAGCTAAGAGGAAAGCTGCTGTAGGAACAAGAGTAACAACTTCAGTAGCTAATGATACAGCACAGTGGGTAGCAACATTCTCTAGTGCTGATACTCTATCAGGTACTATGGCATGGTCTGAAGTAGGAATACTGAATGGAGCATCTGGAAGTACACTTCTGATGAGACAAGTATTCACTGCAGAGACTCTAGACTGGGATGCAGGTGACTCAGTACAGATAACTGTCAAGATACAGTTCAAACAAGGAGCTTAGTCTCCTCTCTTTCTTTGAGATTAGTATAGGAGAATATAGATGACAGACATAATCCCACAGGCTTATTGGAAGTTAAATGAAAGTAGTGGAACAATTGCTACTGACTTCTCTGGTAATGGATACAATGGTTCACTCTATAACATGGAAGATGCTGATTGGCAGGCATGTAAACTTAGTAATGGACTTAGGTTTGAAGGTACTGATGAGAGAGTAATAATAGACTCTAATACTCCAGGTGATTGGGAGGGTAATCAGGCATTCACAATAGAGTTCTGGTTCAAGTTTACTACTACAGGTCTCATTCGATTCATGAGTAAGTATAATAGTGCAGCAGGTTGGGACATATGGCACTGGCAAGCTATCGGATATGGAATGGTAGTCTCAATATATGCTACTGGTGTCAAGTATATCCAGAAGAAGGTAACAGCTACATCCAATGATGGTAACTGGCATCACTGTGTCATAACTTATGATGGATCTTTGACTGCTGCTGGTCTCATCATCTATATTGACAATGCTGTTCCTACTCAGACAGTTCTGAAGGATACTCTTGATTCTACCACAATAAGACATACCACTCATGTGAACTTAGGACAGGGTAATGGTTATTACTTCACTGGTTACTTAGATGAAGTTATATTCTATAACCAGGCTTTAAGTGCAGCTAATGTCACTACAAGATATAATTCTGGTAATGGAGTTGAGATGCAGAAGTTAGTAGGGTATACAAGGAAGGCTAGTGATGGATCTATTCTTGGATCTTGTACATGTAATCTTCATAAGGCATCTGATGAGTCATTCCAGAAGACTTACACTTCAGATGCTGTTACTGGACTCTATCAATTCTGGTGGTTGAATGCTGCATATAATGCTACTAACAGTTATGTTATAGCATGGAGTGCTACTAGTCTACAAGGAGTTACACTGAGAACTCTTGTGGTGGTGTAGGATGACTAATCCTATCACCTGTAATACTTTCTGTGCAAGTAGTAATGATGTTAATCTTGGTTCTTCAAGTATTTCTTTCTCTGAGATTAAGACTGAGATTACAGGTGGTAAGGATTCTAAATCGAAAGGTAAGTCTGTTAAAAGAACAAAGAATGATGTCTCTGGTGGGATAGATAATAAACTTAGAGGTAAATCAATCAATAGGTCAAAGACTGATCTTCTTGGAGAAGTAGATAATAAGTTAAAGTTAAAGTCTCTCAATCGAATGAGGACTGATGTCTTTGCTGGTGTAGATAGTAAACTTAGAGAGAAGTCTATCCTAAGACAGATGAATGATATTCTTGGTGGTGTAGACTCTAAGACAAAGATTGCTAGTCTGAAGAGAATACTTAGTGAATTGATAACTGCAGTAGATACAGAATCAAGAATCAAAGATGTCTATCGAGCATTTTATGACTGTCTTGACAATCTAGATGGGACAGAAAGGTTCAAGGAAATCTATAGAGAACTTACTGACTTCTTTGATGCAGTAGACAATCAATCTAAAGTTAAGGACATATTCAGAGGATTCATAGACTATATTGAAGGATATGATACTAAGTCCCAGGAATTTGGATTCAATAGACTCTTCTCAGAAGTGATAGAGTTACTAGATATTGAGACTAGAACCAAGACTCTTGAAAGAACCATTACTGATAAACTTGATGAATTAGACTCTAAGTTGAGAACTAAGACAATCAATAGAATATCTACAGACATACTTGGAATCCTGGATACATTTAAGAAAGAATGGAATAGAACCAGAATATTCACAGATCTACTTGGATCAATCGATATGAAGTCTTTCAGTAGAGGATTCCTGAAAACATTCATAGATAAGATTGGAGGGAAAGATAGCAAAACAAGAACTAAGACTATCAAAAGAATAAAGAAAGAAAAACTTGGCAATGTAGATTGGTGGTATGATCCTGACTACAGTGTCCAAGGAATGTGGCACCTAAATGAAACTTCAGGTACTATTGCTCATGATAGTAGTGTAAATAAAAATCATCTACACACAATTAATCAAATTGTTCCAGCCTCAGGAGGTTGGATAGAGGCTAAGTTAAACAATGGATTAAAAGTAGTTGATAGGGGAAGTTCTTCAGCTATATATCTTATAGCTTCAAATAGTTATCTCTGCAATTTTGAGAAAGATGATTTATTCACAATTGAAATGTGGCATAATAATCTTGAAAGGTGGGATAGAGTTCCCTATGATAATCCTCATTATAAGGGTATAATGAGAGATCTCTTTGTCAAAAGAGCTTTTGATATTGATAGAGAAACTACAGGATACAACTTCTCATATTGGGGAATATATCCCGATCCTAAAACTATTGATTTCAATATGATATGTTCTGGGGGTAGAGGACATTTTCATTGGAATGTTGACCTTACAGCTTATACTTGGTATCATATTGTTTTTGTTTTTAATGGCCCACTTTTGAAGGATAATTGGAAGAATTGGATGAATCCAGGAGAAGCTATTAAACTCTACATAAATGGTGTCTCTTTACCACTTGCTTATTATGATTATTATGTTCCTTGGGATAGTCTTGGCTCATTGAAAAATAGTGGAGTCTTCACATTAGATAAACCTGCTTCGACTTTACTTTCTAATACATCTTCAGTAATGGATGAAGTAGTTGTCTATGGTAGACTTCTAACACCTGAAGAAATACTCGATAGATACAACAATGGAGAAGGTAAGGAACTTGGTTTCCAATCCCAGACCTGGATGCTATACATGGCAGGGAAAGATACACTCCACAGGTTCATAAATCATGGTAAGTATGGATTCTCAGATATTACAGAGATGAAGGATACTGTCACTAGAATAATTAAATATAGTCTTCACCATGGTCATCAACATTGGTGGAGAGATAAACCTAAACAGAAAGTAGTGGTTGGAGATTAAAAATGAATATAGAAATAACTATCAATATAAGAGAAGATGTTGATTTAGAGATATTAGAAGAGAAGACATCTGGACTAGCAGAATATCTAAACAAGACTCTACCTGGAGTCTTCCAGGATATAGCACAGTCAATAGTAAGTGATGCACAGGCTAATGCACCTGTAGATACAGGATTGCTTGTTTCATCAATCCATGCAGAAGTTACTGTGGCTGGAGTTGATATAGTCTGTGATGTTCCATATGCATCATTCCAAGAATATGGTACTGGATCCATTATGGGATCATTCTTTATGAGAGATGCTATAGAAGCTAACTATGATGCCCTTAGAGAAGGAATAGAGAGGGCTATTCATGAATACTTTGGAGAGTTAGAACAATGAGTAATCCATTTAATGTTCCTGGCTTTGGTGGTGCTTTCAAAGGAATGGAATATAGGGCTAAACTATCGGTAGATACAACTTCTGTAACTGAAGGATTAACAAATGTAAGAAGTGGTCTAGCATCCACTAATTACTTGTTGAGAATGTTAGGTCTTCCTGCTCAACAGAGACAAGCATTGGTACAGATACAGAGGAGTATTGCTATCTTCAGGACACTACAGATGGTAAGTCAAGGGACAGGTCTTATGAGATTAGGTACTATGGCAGCAAGGAGTGCAGGTCTAGGTAGGTTTACAGGTGCTATAAGAGTAGTTAAGAAACTGGCTGGTAATTAAGATGGAAGATCAGATTAAAGTAACAATTAATGCACCAGGGCTTAAGAAGTTACAGGAAGGCATAGATCAATATAATCAGGCCTTAAGTGATTTGGGTAATTCATTATCACAATCCTATGGAACTAGCAATATAGGTAGTGCAACAGCGATAGGTATTGCATTTGGAGCAATCAATATTGCTGCTGATGTAGTACTTACTATGGTTGGTCTTGGAGGATTAGGAGGAGGAAGGGGTCTTGATGAGATAGCAGAAGTAGAACCTGGGGATTATTGGTATAATGGTTGGGTGTCTCCAGAGGTTCCATATGATATGGAAGTTGATGTCATAGGACAAGCAGATACACAATCTATTCTGAATAGATGGAGATTAAGAGAAGCAGGAGAGGCTGCTATGAGAGAAGCAGGATTGTGGAAGGGTAAAGATCTAGGAGGTAATTAGTATGACAGATAATCCAGAAGAAGAAGTAATTATTGATGGTGCAACCATCAGTCCAGATATTCTAAGTACTCAAGTAACAAGAAGAGAAAATGGTATTGATGATGCTGTTCTAATAGCCAATGATGAAGCTGGTAAGTCCTATCTAGGCTCTCTACATCTAGGTGATCCTGTTGTTATCAGTTATAAGTATGCAGATGGTGACAATATCTGGCATTCTGTATTCAAGGGTACAATAGAGGAACTAGCACCAAATATGTCTAAGGCAGGTGAAGTGGTAAGTGCAACTGCCTATGGATTGGGATATCCTCTGAAGTGTTCAGTCATAGCAACAGAGATTGGTATAGATTCAGAGAATAGTTCATGGGAGACTGTTGGTAAAGGAATTAGATTCCTTGTGTACAATTGGGTTGATAAACTCTTTAATGATACAATTCTAGATCATGAAGGCAATATAATCTCAAGTGGTTATAACTTAGATACATATTGTGCAGATAGTATTGCACCGAATATTATCTCTTACATGGAGTTCAAGTACCAAGATTGTCTTACTGCATTAAATGATTTATTGATGCTTGCTGAGAGTGCAGCATATAATGCAGATCCTGTCAATTGGGTAGGATTTCACTGGATTGTAGATCCAATTGTGATGCCTGGTCTAGGCAACTGTCTATACTTTGCTCCTATTGGAGAACATGACTTTGGGGCTCTTGAAAGTTACTGGCCCAGTCATGCATCAAGTGGAACCTTTGAAGTTAAATCAGATTTCATTAATAGTTCCTTTGTCAGAGAGCCTTTTGCAGCTAACTTTGTCGCAGTTTCGGGGAGGTATGTTTATCCAGCAAGGGAATACTTCACTGAAAACCATGCTAATGAATGGTACACCGATGATGTTCTTGCACATGTTCATGATGAGACTACAATAGTTAGAGTTGGAACCAAGAGTGTATTCCTTCATGCAAATGTTGGATATTACAATAATGAATTCTGGTTTGATATACCCTGGACAGACTTCACCAAGATTGGTAGTAAGGATGATACCCCCAAACTCGACTTCTGGGTCTATAATGCGAATGGTGAACTTGAAGTTAGGTTATGGACTACAAGTGGAGATAAGTTTACTACAAGTATAACTTCCCAATGTGTGACCAATGAATGGGTTCACATTAGTCTCGATATAGAAGGACCTTATCTTAAAGAAGACCAGGTAGATAGTACATGGCAGAAGATTGGGACCCCTGATTGGCATAAGATAACTAACATAGGATTCTTTATACATGGACCAGTTCTGGGTCTTGAGACATACATTGATGGATTACAAATTGTAGGATCTGTAGTATGTTGTGCCTATGACTCAACTAGTATTGCTGCTTTTGGAGTGAAGGTACTCACAATAAAGGATTCTCTAGCATCGCTCAATACAGTAGATAGTACTGATCCCAATTATGATACATGTAGTCTAGCACAAACAGCTAAAGGAGAACTACTTAGGAATAGAGTTGATATCCTCAGTGGGAAGATATCTATACCTTTAGAACCACATATGATGGGTGGACAGTTGATTCATATACATGCATCTAAGAAACCTGATACTTCATTCCAGATAGATCAAGATATGAGGATTACTACAGTTCAACATTCCTTTAGTAATTCATCTGCTGTTTCTATTCTTACACTTATTTCAGATCTTAAGTCAAGTGTACCAAGGACTAATGCCAATAGCAATCAGTATAATCAGATAATCAATGCAATTGATCCTAAACATCAAACTAAGACTCTTGCTAGTCTGTCAACAGGTGGAGACTTTGATCCTAAGTTAACAAGAGTCTGTAAGGACTACCCCTCCTAGAAGGGACTCTATACTAAATAGTATTGGTTAACCTCGGGTATACCAAATAGTATCTTGAAGGTATATAAGTAATACCGAAGCCCCAGGACCTCAAAGTCCTGAATCAGGACTTTCAACAGGAGGAGCAAAGCATCAGGGTAGGGCGAATTCGCCGGAGGCTGGAGAAGTCACAATACTCTTAGCAAAGAAAGTAGGACTCGGCGATAATTCTCTAAAGAGAGCTTTCAAGATAATGGAAGATGCATCAGAAGATGTCAAGGAGAAACTTAGTGTAAAGGACTAGACCAGAGAAGCACTTGACTGAAACTCTGATCTAATCCATTACTAGTCATATGGTTTGATATACTGATATCCCTTGTAAGGGGCATAGAACTTTCTCTTCTGATGTCTCATATATCCTATTATCTGTCCAAACTTCACTAGTACTCTAAGAAGTTTGAATGCTTGCCATTGTGAGAATCTATTATTCTCTGGACAGTATAGTCTACCATTCTCCTTGGATATGTAGACCTTTGGCTTGTCATCATACTGATATGTCAAGTATCCATTAATATCCTCAGTCTTCCACTTCATTGGTAATTTAGCCTTTAGTATCTCATTCAAGGTCTTAATATTGAGATCTTCCTTGACCCTAGTATAAGAGATGAAGTTAGTAGTCTTCTTGCCATCTTCACATGGTATTAGTTCAAACATCCTAGTTATCACAGGAAGACCACCTATATTATTACCTTTAACTCTAATACTATTAGAGAAAGGACAATCCCTATCTACCATATCTTTATCACCTTCCTCTTAAAGTATTTCTTATTCCTAAGGAATGTTGTATGAGTTCATTGAAAGTCTTAAATTCTCTACTACAGATTGGACAGAGGTAAACAGTATGAGTAAGTTTTCTCTTCATTATATCTACTCCTTAGGGATTCTCTCTGTGATTACCTAACAGAAATGGTTCCTTAGCATTCTTGCATAATCTTATTGCATCCTGGAATGCAGGTCCAAATACATCCTTTGTTTGTGGTACTTCCAAAGGAAAGTGATTATACCAGTTCTTGCATAGCTCATCATTAACCAATAGTTCTTTAAGCATCATCTTCAACTTCCAATCAGCTTCAGAGAAGGCATATGTCATCATATTAGCATCACCATAGTCAAAAGCCAGTGAAGGCATCTTCATCATTCTAGCCTCCAAGAGTGATGTACTACTATGTTTGATCTCAAGTTCTATTAGGGCCCTATTGTGTACAAACTTAGCCTTCCACTCATTGAAAGGAATATTCCTAAGTTTATTGTCTATTACTTCTAGAGGTAGATTCCACTTCTGAATGTCAGATAAGAGTTTATCACATTCTCCCTTATGTATCACTAAGAGTTTCTTCTCATCTCCTTTCCATGTACCATCCCATACATAAGGTGAAGGTAATGGATATGAAAACTTAGTATTCTCATACTCATCATTATGTGATGTCATAGAAGTGTAGATAAGAGGATATTTCACTCTCATTGCTGGTATTCCACACTTGATCTTCCAGAATTCTAAGAATACTATTGGATAGGGAAACTTCTTCAACATCTCAGCAAAGTATCCGAACTTGTACATATTAGGTTGATGTAGACAGATTATCTGTACATCAGGGATAATATCTGGAGTATAGGCCTGGTATTTTACATTCCATTTAGGTATATCTCCTTCCCAAATATCAGTATCTACAAACCACTCATAATCTTCTCCTAAGTCAATAATGAGATTAGACCACAGAGATGGATGGAATGGTCCATGTATCAATACCTTTATTTCAGTCTCCTCCTTTCCAATAAGACCATAAGTCTCCCTTGTTGTGTTTCCTCCATGTATTCATGTCATCCATGTATACCAGATCTTTCCTTTGGAACACATAAGATCTAAATTTCTTTCCATTTTGCATTTGCTTCTGTCTTAGTTTTTGATATTGGCTTCTCCAGTAGACCCTCTTTTCTTCTCTAGTCTTCACTAGAACTTAGCCTTCCTAGGTTTGATTATGTTGCCTACTTTAATTGTAAAGTCTACTCTCTCATTAGGCATAAGCCATCCATAGCCTGTACCATGACAGAATTGTCCAGATACTTGGAATTTGCCTTTATTAGACTTAATGTAATCTAATCCTTTCTTGCATGTGAAGCATTTGGGATCTTCTTTAGTTGGACAGATGGAATAGTATTTGTCACCTGATCGAAGTACAACATAGACTGGCATATTGTCTGAACCAGCAAACCATACATTCCAAGCTAAGTCCCTACTCTTGAATGAAACATTCCTAGACTTCAGTGTTTCTACCCATTGTTCATTAATTACTTGTCTTCCAAGATCATGAGACTTATTGTTGATCATTACAGAGAGTCTTGCCTGGAAGAGTCTAGGCTTACCAAACTGTGACTTGCTATGCTTAGTCCATTTTGTTGGAGATTGTAGACTCATTTCATTCACTCCCTTCAGGTTGTACACCTGTCTTACAACTACCATCATTATTGTCTTTAGGAATCTTCAGAGCCTTCCTCATCTTTTTCCATATCCTCTTCTCAACTTTCTTCATATTCTCAAGTTTCTTAGTGAACATCTCATGATCCTTTGCTAAGATTGCTTCTTGATCATTCCAGGTTTCATAAAACTCCTTCTTGGTTTTAGGATTCCATTCTATTCCATGTTTTTCTGCTGAATCGAAAGCTTTCTCTTGATGGTTTTCTCTGATTGCTTCCATTAGCATACCAAACCCTAATCCTAAGTTCTTAGGACTAAGTTCACCTACTGTCAGCCATTTACCAGTTAGGAAATCTCTGACTTGAACATATGAATGCCCTTTAGCACTGTTTACCCTCATTGCAGGATTGTAGAACTTCTTCTTCATTTTATGTGCCACCCCACTCAAACTGCAAGCATATCTTAGCTCTTAATTCACATTCTGCAACACACATCTTGAATGTTGGGTGTAGCTTACATCTGACAAACATCCTTCTACTTCCAACATTAAAATTAGAGGTATCACCATGCTCGCACAAACAACAAGATTCATTGTTTGCAAGTATCTTCTTCCACAATTCTTTATCAGTCATCTTACTCACCTTGTTCCTCATGTTCATCTTCAATCTCCTTTGCATTGTCGAGACAAGTATCACAGAACCAGAAGATTGTACTATAGCCAGTTCTTGTGACTCCAGAGCTAGGATAGCACTTCTTCCTCTTATGACATCTTAGACATCTGCGAGTTTCTGTTAAGTGGTCCATTACTTCTTGTAGTTTACTTCTCATCTTTCTCACCTTGTTCTACATATTCATCTTCATCATCATAGCATGGACAAACTCCTTCACATTCATCTTCCAAATCTCCAAGGAGGTCACAGAATCCTCCAGACTTATAATGCCTGCATGTCTCTTTCTTATTGATGATATGTTCCCAGAGTCTTCCATCTTGTTTATTGGTAGAAAAAATACTACCATTGGGTTTTATTCTCTTTCTTATTTCTTCAAGTGCTTTCATCTATATCACCATTACTATCAGAGGTTTACTACCTCCTATAGTATACTACCACAATCTGTCTAATATACTTAGCAAAAACATGGGTATACTCAAAGTTTAATCACCATGCTTTTTGACATTGTTCAATCACTGATTACACTTTCTATTATTTAACCTCAAAAACAAACTGTATAGTGTAGTTTGATGTTAAAGTCCATCAAATAGCTAAAATACCCTTTTCGGAAAGACCATACATTTCTTTTTGTTCAACTCTCTAATATACCAAGTGTTTCGCTAGGCTCAATTTGAGGTTCTTTTCTTCAAGACTTCTGGATAGGTTATCTATCCTCTACTATATGCAAACCATCTCTAAGTTTAACTATGTGTGTATATTGGGTTATGTACTGTAGGGTTGGATTGTAAAGGGTCAAGGGTACCATTCCTGAGGCTGAGTGTGTGTCATGCCATGTGCCTGTCAT
>Ga0315291_10011482_pt1 | contig 10791 bp, 6 predicted proteins | sample YL17G12_20_MG_FD_203070 | JGI IMG/M metagenome (GOLD analysis project Ga0315291, IMG submission 203070) | Sediment microbial communities from Yellowstone Lake, YNP, Wyoming, USA - YL17G12_20 | ecosystem: Environmental > Aquatic > Freshwater > Lake > Sediment | place: USA: Wyoming | collected... | reverse complement strand
GAGTATGTTGTTCGTCTGGATTCTGCTGTGGTCGACGCTGGGGATTTGCAGGACCCTCGCCAGGTTCGAGCCCTCGGTGTAGACGACGTAGCCCTCGGCCTCCTTGCGCAGGATGGCGCGGGCTATGCCCTCTATGCCCTTTATCTTCAAGGCCTTCGTTATCTCGAGGAGCTGCTGCAGGCGCTTGTAGCTGAGCTCTCCCGACTTTATTATGAATTTATCTTCGCCGACGCGCTCGACTTCGTTCTTTACACGGGACTTCTTGCCCAGGGCCGCCTCGATGTCGTCCATGTCGATGTTCTTCGACTTCAGCTTCGCCTTGTCGGGGTGGACGATTATCTGCATGTTCGTGATGTCCGTCTCGATGTCGGCGATGTCCAGAAGCCTCGTGAGCTCTATTTCCGAGACGACCTTTTGGACCTCTTCCACGGATGCGGCCAGGTCCTTGGGGAAGTGGATCTCCATCATGGGGGTGGAGGGGACGCGCCGGGCGTCCACTATCTCGATGAGGCGAGGCAGGCCCAGCGTGACGTTTATTTCGGCGACACCCGCGTAGTGGAACGTTCTCATGGTCATCTGGGTGCCCGGCTCTCCTATGGACTGCGCAGCGATGATGCCCGCCGATTCGGTGGGGTCGATCATATGCACCTGGAACTTCTTGACCGTCTCCGCCAGTATCTTCTTGATGGTGGCCTCCTTCAGGTTCATGTCGTGGACCTTGTCGGCGACCTTCCAGACCACCATGTCGGGGAGCTTCAGGCCCATTGCGGTCAAAAGCTCGCGTATCTGCTTCTCGCAGGGCGTCGTCACCCTCAGCACCCGGTCGGCGCCGGGCGCTGCGTACTTTATGACGTCCTTCTTGCCCTTGCGCTTCGGCGGGGCCCTTTTCTTCGATGGCATGCTCAGTCACCTCCGAAATCGTCGTCGACCGCGTCCTCTTCCGTTTCGAAATCTTCCGGCGCCGAAGTGAGGTCCGCCTCGTACTCGCCGAAGCGGAAGCCGCCCTTCTTTTCTTCATCTTCGAGAACCTCGACGCCCAGCACCTCCCGTATTATGTCGTCGACGTCGACCGCATCGCCCCGGACGGAGCGGCACGGATCGGTGCCGTCCTCGCCGTAGGCGAACTGGATGATGGTCCCCGATGTATTTCGCACGGAACCATCGTACACGACCTTGAGGTCCTCGAGGGCGTTGATGAGCCGGCGCTGCATGTAGCCCGAACGGGAGGTACGGACCGCAGTGTCGACCAGGCCTTCGCGGCCGCCCATGCAGTGGAAGAAGAATTCGGTGGGCAGAAGGCCGCTCTTGTAGGACGACGAAACGAACCCGGAGGCGTCGGCGCCCAGGTCCCGGCGCTTGAAGTGCGGGAGCGTGCGGCCCTCGTAGCCCCGGTGTATCCGCTCGCCTCTGACGGCCTGCTGGCCGATGCAGCCTGCCATCTGCGACAGGTTGAGCATCGAGCCACGGGCGCCGGATTTGGCCATAATGACCGCCGAGTTCTCCAAGCCGAGGTATTTGCCGGCCAGGTTGCCCGCGGTGTCACGCGCCCGGCCAAGCACCTTCATGACCTCCACTTCGAGGGTTTCTTCGACGGAGCGCCCGGGCATGGACTGCAAAAGGCCCTGGTTGAACGCCTCGACCCGGTCCTCGACGTCCTGCTTTGCCTTCGACAGCACCTCGTCTATCTGGCGGCGCGCTTCCGGCGGGATGTCCTCGTCGTTGATGCCCGTGGTGAAGCCCCTAAGCATTATGGTGCCGATGGAGAGCTTCGTGATGTTGTCGATGAACACGCGGCCTTCGTCGGGGCCCCAGTCCCGGACGATCTTGTCGAGGATCTTGCCCTTGAAGGCGCCGATGCCTTTTTCGTCGATGACCCCGCAGCGGAGCACGCCGTTTTGGATTATCACGTAGGCGTCGAAGCCCGTCTCATCCATGCATTTCTCGCGCACGCAGGGTTCGCAGCCGGCGCAGACGGATGCCTTGTACTCGATGCTGAGCTTCGTCGGTATCACCGTCGAGGCTATCGCCTTGCCGGTCCAGTAGGGGGCGCCATCGTGGTCCTTTCCGGAGGGCTTGGGGAGATCCCGCTCGGTCCCGATGAACGCAAGCAAAAACAGCGTCTCGTCGCGGTTGAAATGCTGGTCGCGGTGGGTCAGCATGAACGAGCCGGTGATGTGGTCGTGGATGGCGCCGATAACTGGGCCGCCGAAGCGCGGTGAGAGGATGTGTTCTTGAACGCGCATAAGGATCTTGGCTTCCGCCCTCGCCTCTTCACTTTGAAGGGCGTGCAGGTTCATCTCGTCCCCGTCGAAGTCGGCGTTGTAGGGCGGGCACACCGAGAGGTTCAGCCTGAACGTCTTTTGCGGCATGACCTTGACCTCGTGGGCCATGATGCTCATGCGGTGCAGGGATGGCTGCCGGTTGAAGAGCACGATGTCGTGGTCTATCAGGTGCCGCTCGATGATGAAGCCTATCTCGAGCGTCTCGGACAGGTTCTGGGCGTTCTTGTCCGTGACCTTTATGCGGCGCCCGTCGGGCCGGATGACGTAATTGACGCCCGGGTAGTTCTTGGGGCCCTTGAGCACCATGCCCTTGACGACCTCCATGTTGTACTGCGTCGTCCGGATGGGTATCGTCAGCTCCATGGCCACTTCCAGAGGGATGCCGACCTCGTTGATGGACAGGAGCGGGTCCGGGGAGATGACGGTTCGCGCCGAGAAGTTGACGCGCTTGCCCGAGAGGTTCGACCGGAAGCGGCCTTCCTTGCCCTTCAGCCGCTGGGCCAGCGTCTTGAGGGGCCTTCCCGAACGGTGGCGCGCAGGCGGGATGCCGGAGGTCTGGTTGTCGAAATAAGTGGTAATGTGGTATTGCAGGAGCTCCCACAGGTCCTCGACGATGAGCTGGGGCGCGCCGGCGTCGCGGTTTTCCCGCAGGCGCTGGTTTATCCTCAGGACGTCGACGAGCTTGTGGGTCAGGTCGTCCTCGGAGCGGTCGCCGGATTCGAGCGTTATGGAGGGGCGGACCGTCACCGGAGGGACGGGCAGCGCCGTCAGCACCATCCATTCCGGGCGGACGACGTCGGGATTGATGCCCAGCGACTTCAGGTCCCCGTCGGGTATCCTTTCGAGCCTCTCCCGGACCTCCTTGGGCGTGAGCTTGTGCCCGCCCTCACGGAAAGAAGTGGGCTTGTCCAGCGTTATCTTCACCTGCTCGGCCCCGCAGTGGGGGCAGACGTGCACCTGGGCGCTTTCCCGCTCTTCCTCGCGGAAGACCGGGATGCCGCCGGTATCCTCGTCAGCTTCGTGCTCGGGCGCCTCTGTCGCCGCATCCGTGACCTCCTCGATGCCTTCCGCCTCGGGGATCACGATGTCCTCCTTCAGGCGCCGGCCGCAGGCGCGGCAGGTCGTCTTCAGCAGCCGTTTGATGTCCTTCACGTAGCCGACATGGATGACCGGCATGGCCAGGTCGATGTGGCCGAAGTGGCCGGGGCACTCGTCGACCTTGCGCCCGCAGGTCTTGCACCTAAGGCCCGGCTCCACGACCCCGAGCCTGGGGTCCATGAGCCCCATCTCGATGGGGAAGCCGTCGTCGTCGTAGGTGTCGGCCGTGATTATCTTCGTGGCCGACATGGCGCGAACCTCGTTGGGAGACAGGAATGCGAACTTTATCGCCTTTATCCGCTTGCGTATGCCGAATATCATAGAATCACCTCGCTATTTCAGGTCCTCCAGTTGCAGTCTCATGGCCACTCCAAGCGACAGCAGTTCGTCCATCAGCAGCTTGAAAGCATAGCTCGTCTGGATGGGGTGGATGTTCCCCGTATCACCGCAGACCGGGCAGCGCAGGAACCCCCGGCGGTCGAGCATGGCGATATGGCCGCACTTGGGATTTCCGCACACGTACTGTATGGTGCCGTCGCTTTCGTCGAGCAGCTTGTCCTTGATGACCATCGCGGCGCCGTGACCGATGAGGCAGTCGCGCTCCATTTCTCCGAAGCGCAGGCCGCCCTGGCGGGCGCGGCCCTCGGTCGGCTGCCTCGTCAGTATCTGCACCGGCCCGCGCGAGCGGACATGCAGCTTGCCCGAGGCCATGTGGTGGAGCTTCTGGTAGTAGATGACGCCGATGAATATCTCGGCCTCGATCATCTTCCCGGTCTTCCCGTCGTACATGCGCTCCTTGCCGTTGTGCTTGAAGCCGTTGGCCACCAGCGCCGCCCGGAGGTCAGTCTCGTTCTCGCCCGAGAAGGCGGTGCCGTCCACCATGCGGCCCTCCATGGAGCCTATCTTCCCCCCGATCATCTCCAGAACGTGCGCCACCGTCATCCGGGACGGGATGGCGTGCGGGTTGATGATGAGGTCGGGGGTCATGCCGTCGCCGGTGAAGGGCAGGTCCTCCTGCGAAACGATGAGCCCTATCACGCCTTTTTGCCCGTGGCGGCTGGCGAACTTGTCCCCCAATTCGGGTATCCGCTCGTCGCGGACATGGACCTTGACCATCCGGGAGCCGTTCTCCGATTCTGTCAGCAGGACGTTGTCGACCCAGCCCTGCTCGCCGTGGCGGACCGTTATCGAGGTCTCGCGCCGCTTCTGGGGCGTCAAAAAGTCGGTCTGCTCCTCCAAAAACCGCGGGGGTGAGGTCTTGCCGACCAGGACGTCGCCGCCCTTGACGTAAACCTCGGGGCTTATGAGGCCGTCCTCGTCGAGCGAGCTGTAGGTCACGTCCACGCGGGCGCCGCGGATGTCCGGCGATGGGATCTCGAAGTGGTCCTCCTGTCCGCCGGGGTACCGTCTCTCCTCGGCGCGGTAGGTCCGCAGGAAGTGCGACCGGCCCAGGCCGCGCTCTATCGAGGCCCGGTTGAACACGAGCGCATCTTCCATGTTGTACCCGTAATACGAGAGCACGGCCACGACAAAGTTCTGGCCCGCCGGGCGTTTCCGGAAGTTCACGAAGTCCATCGCCTTCGTCTGCACTATCGGAACGTGCGGGTAGTGGAGCATGTGCGAGCGCGTGTCCGGGCGGATGCGGCAGTTGGCCGAGGCAAGCCCCAGGCTCTGCTTGGCCATGCCGGCGCCCATGGTGTTGCGCGGGGACGAGTTGTGCTCCGGGTAGGGGATGAGCGAGGTGCACACGCCCAGAACAACCATCGGGTCGACTTCCAGATGGGTGTGCTCCGGCGAAAGATCCTTTTCGAATATGCCGATGAAAGAGTTCTCCTCTTCCTCGGCGTCGAGCCATTCCACGACGCCCTCGCGCACCAGGTGCTCGATGCCTATGCGCTTGGAGCGAAGATCGTCCAGGTGCCTCTTGGTCAGCAGGATCTTCCCGTTCTTGACGACCAGGAGCGGCCGCCTGAGCCTTCCCTCGTCGCAGTTGATGATTATCTCGTTGGTGGAGTCGTCGTGGCGGATGTTTATCTCTGAAGACAGCAGTCCCTGCCGGCGCCGCTCGCGCACTTCCTCGACGAGCTCGCGCGCCTTTTCGTACATGCCGGTCAGGTCGCCGTTCACGTAGACCCGCGTCTCGGTGACATGCTGGCCGCCCTTGATCTCCTTCAGGCCGATGTTGTTGAGGAACCACTTGACCTCGTCCTCGTCGAAGCCCCTCGTCACGTCGACTATGAGCGCACAGTTCTTCACCAGGCCGCAGTTCTGGCCCTCGGGCGTCTCGTTGGGGCACAGCCGGCCCCACTGCGTCGGGTGCAAGTCGCGCGCCTCGAAGTGGGGCTGCGACCGCGTGAGCGGCGAGGTTACGCGCCGAAGGTGGCTGAGCGTCGCCATGTTGCAGGTCCTGTCAAGCAGCTGCGAGACGCCCACGCGCCCGCCGACCCAGTTGCCGGTCGCCAGGGCGTGGAAGAGCCGTTGCGAGAGTATGTCCGGACGGATGGCGGACGATATCTTCAGGTCGCGCCGCCTGCCAAAGCCGCGTTCAAGCTGGTACTTGAGGTCCTTGCAAAGGTTCGTGAAGGCTACGCGGAACAGGTCCTCCATCAGATCGCCGGCCAGCTTCAGCCGTTTGTTGGCGTAGTGGTCCTTGTCGTCCTCCTTGCGCTTGTTGAGGGAGAGCTCCAGGACGGACCGAGCGATGCGCCCGAGGAAGATGGCCTTCTTGAAGCGGTCCTTCTTCGTGTCGCCCAGGTGCGGCAGGAGCGAGCGGTCGATGATGCTTTCCACTTTCTTCGTGCGGTACTCCTTGGCCTGCCCGGTGGCGAACTTCTTCTCGAGGTAGATTATGGCGTCCTCGGTGCTGAACACGCCGTCCGGCGGATACAGTTTCTTGTCCTGGCACTCCTCGAGATTTGCGTAGACGATGTTGGACATCGCCGGGTCGGAGACGATGGCGCGGTGGATGTCCTCGTCCTTTTCCATCCCCAGCGCCTTCATGAGTATGACAAGCGGTATCTGACCTGATGCCGCAGGCACGGATACTATGAGCATGCCGTCGGTCTTCTTCTCGACGACTGTCAGCGCCCGGTAGCCTTCCTTCTGCGAGAACACCTTGGCTATCTCGATTCGGTGGCCGTAGCGCTCGTCGTACTCGACCATCACGCGGTTGGGCGCCAGGTCCTCGAGCGAGATGAGCACCCTCTCGGTGCCGGAGATGATGAAGTAGCCGCCCATGTCGAGGGGGTCTTCGCCGAGCTCGACCAGCTTGCGGTTGTGGTCCGCCTCGCTGAGCTCGCCCTCGGTCTTGATGTTGTCCTGGTGGAGGTTGCACTTGCGCGAGCGGACCATTATCGGCAGGTCGCCTATGTGGACCTTCTCCGGCTCGCGGTCTATGCCGTTCTCCACGACAGTGAACTCGAGGTAGATGGGCGCCTTGTAGGTAAGGGAGCGGAGCCTGGCCTCTATCGGCGTTAGCTCGTGCGACGAGCCGTCCGCCTCCTTGACGACGGGAAGGCCGACGCTGATGGTCGGCCGGGCGCGTGGCGAGACCTCGCCGGTGTTGGGGTCCCGGACGCGGCCCATGTGTATCTCGATGTTCTCGTGGCCGCTCTTGTCAAGCTCCAGCTTGATGATGCCCCGGTCGGTGTCGTCCTCGCTCACGCGGACATTGTCGACGATGCGCTGCATCCGGCTGTTGGGGTTGTCCGGCGTGGGGAGGAATGCGTTGAACGAATCCGTATGGTGATTGACAATGCTTCTGTTTCGGAAAAAGAACTCAACCAATTCCTGCATATTCCGGCCTCCTCAATCCACGACGATGCGGTAGGTGAAGTAGATCCCCGCCGTCTCGCTCTTTCGGATTATCTTGATTATCCTGCCCCGGCGGATCTCCTCGCCCGCCTTGGCCTCCAGCGACTGGACGCACGGGTCCGTGCGCTTTATCTTCGGTAGCGCGTCCTTGGTGGTCTTGTACCTGCCCAGGACCTCTGCCTCTTCCTTGTCGTTGAGCAATATGTGCGTCGGCACGAGCTGGTGGCTCATGACGCTGAATCTCTGTTCCCCGTCCGCGGCTGGTTTTTCTGCCATTTCCGTCACGTCCTGATCTTTTGGATCCCGCCCCGTCTCTACACGCCCACCTTCGTCGCTGCTGCCATTACGGGCCTGAGGGGATTCGAACCCCCGGCCACCTGGTGTCTACGCCCGCTCCCTTATGGCTGCGGACATAAAAGCCAGATGCTCTTTCTAGGGACGCCTCTTCCGGTCCCGCGTCAATGGCGCGGGCTTGTCTGGACAGGTCGTCCTACCTAGCTGAGCTACAGGCCCATGATGACCGCTTTCTTCGTTCCTCGATGCCTCCTTGCCGGATGACCGACCACCGCCTGAAGGCGGTGGTCTCCATCCGATCGGAGACGCTTCGCTCCCACCGCCTGAGGGCGGTGGTCTCCTCTCGGATGAGAATGATGCGGAAAAAGCTCCGGGAACGGCCCCGGGGTAATACAGATTCTTAGTAATAGGCATAGGATAGGCACGTGCATAGAGGATACTATATATAAAGTTAACTAAATTGGAACTGTCATATAAACTTTAGTGCAATGTGAATCAGCCCGTCTATACTCATGGTGAAGCCCAACCGATTGCCCGTTCATTGTGAACATAGCAATAGTAATTTCATACATTTTTATTAATATGTAATAATATTCTGGACAATATAGAATTTAAACATTCCAGATGCCACGGGTCGCCGGGATCGCCGGCTCAAGATTGATTATAGGATAGACCGTTGTGGTTCCCGCCATGCCCGATGTGAGGATCGCCTCGGCGGCCTGCACCCGGTTCGGCAAGCGTGCCGAGTCATTGGTGGAGCTTTTGGCCGAAGCGTCCGAAATGGCTCTCGGGAGCCGGGAGGTGGACGCAATATTCGTCGGGGCCCAGAACCCCGAAGAGTTTTGCGGCGCGGGCAATCTGGCCACGGCACTCGCCGACGCCCTGGCCCTGGCGCCGAAAGCTGCCGTGCGCGTGGAGTGCGCCTCCTCGTCGGGGGCCGCGGTGTTCGAGCAGGCCGTCGAGACCATCGCATCCGGGCGGTACCGTTCGGTGCTTGTGGCCGCCGGGGAGAAGATGACGCATCTTTCCACCGGGCGCGTCAGCGGCATACTGGCCGAGGTGCTCTCGCCGGTCGAGCGGGCCCTGGGGCTCACGATGGCCTCCCTGGCGGCCCTCTCCGCCCGGGCCTACATGCACAGGTACGGGCTGACCCGGGAGGAGCTCGCGCTCGTGCCCGTGAAGAGCCATGCCAACGCCCTGCTCAACCCCGTCGCCCACCTGCAAAAGGCGATAACGGTGCAGGATGTGCTCGAAAGCCGGCTGGTTGCAGACCCGCTCAGGGTCTACGATTGCTCGGCAGTTTCGGACGGGGCGGCTGCGGTCGTTATATCCTCGGGAACGGGATATGTCAGCGTTGCCGGGACCGGCCACGGGACCGACGCCCTGGCGGTCCAGCACCGGGAGGACATCTGCTCCCTGCGCGCCACGAAAGAGGCGGCGCGGCAGGCGTTCGGGCGCGCCAAGCTGGGACCCGGCGACATCGACGTGGTCGAGGCGCATGACGCGTTCAGCATTCTAGAGCTCGTAGACCTGGAGGACCTTGGATTCTACCCGAAGGGCGAGGCGCGGCGGGCCCTGGTGAAAGGGGAGACGCAGCTTGGAGGCTCCCTGCCCGTGAACGTCTCGGGCGGCCTGAAGGCCCGGGGGCACCCGGTCGGAGCGAGCGGTCTGGCGCAGATAGCGGAGCTCTACGACCAGTTGACCGAAAATGCAGGAAAGCGGCAGGTGGACGGCGCAAAGGTCGGCCTGACGCAGAGCATCGGCGGATTCGGTTGCAACAACCTGGTCACAATCCTTCGGAGGGTGGGTGCGTGAGCCCCTCCGGCCCGGCGTCTCCGATCGACGCCGCGTTCTGTCGATCCTGCGGCCGGTATTATGTTCCTAGCCGCCAGCTCTGCCCCAATTGCCGTAGGGCGATGCAAAAGACCACGGTGGATGGCAAAGGGAGAATACTGAGCTGGACAGACGTTCATGTCACGCCTGAAGGGATCCCGTCCCCGAGGACCGTGGCGCTGGTGGGCCTCGATTGCGGGGCAGCGGTGCTTTGCCTGGTCGCCGACGACCGGAAGCTCGAGATCGGTATGGATGCAACAGTGATGTTCTTCGAAGGCCTGCACCATTTACAATGAGGGTTGGCGCCTGACACCCTAAAACAATATTGGACGCGGGGAGGGGGATTCGAACCCCCGAGGTGCAAAGCACCAAAGGGTTAGCAACCCTTCGCCTTGCCGGGCTGGGCCATCCCCGCGCGGTGATGACAGGATACCGGATTCCGGACGCGGTTATCGGAAATTGGGTATAAAGACATTTGCGGATGAGGAATCAGAAAAATACTAAAACGGATACTGGATTATCGGCAATGATGGACTACGAGACCTTCAAGACCGTTCTGAGCCTGCTTGCTGGCATGGGCACGACGATGTTCTCGATATTCCTGGGTTTCCTGATATTCATTCTCTCGTCGGGCCACAGGCTGAGCAACCTGTCGCTCTTCCTGCTTGCGACCGGCGTCGTGGACAGCGTTGTCCTGGCCGGAACGTGCGTGCTTGGGCTCCTACTTTCATCCAAAGAGAACTTCACAACCGCATTCGCCTACGCCGGAGGGGTCCTCTTCCTCGTGGCGCTGATAATCGTCTTCACCATCGCCGCCCTGGCAGTCAAGCAGATACTCGAGGAATCCAGCTGGCCATAGTTGGCCGGACGGAGCTTGCGCTCGCCGATGCTTGTTTATAAAAGAAACCATTGACGCTCGATGAAATTTAGTGCCTAGACCCCGCCAACCCTTATTGCTGCAACAAGGCAGACCTGCCTCATCTTCCGTTATTCGGTCAACGGACAGGACCACCGAATTGTAGTTACGTAGGAGGTGATCCATCCGCAGGTTCCCCTACGGATACCTTGTTACGACTTAACCCTCCTTGCTGAACCTAAGTTCGAGCACCCCAGAAAGGATACCCTCACTCAGACCCAACTCAGATGGTTTGACGGGCGGTGTGTGCAAGGAGCAGGGGCATATTCACCGCGGAATGTTGATCCGCGATTACTACGGATTCCAGCTTCATGAGGGCGAGTTACAGCCCTCAATCCGAACTATGACCAGGTTTCGGGATTGCCTTCCCCTCTCGGGGTAGGAGCCCATTGTCCTGGCCTTTGTAGCGCGCGTGTAGCCCGGGGGATTCGGGGCATACTGACCTATCGTTGCCCCCTCCTTCCTCTAGTTTAGCACTAGCGGTCCCAACAATGTGCTGCTGTCCCGGAGGACAGCGTGGCAATTGGCGGTAGGGGTCTTGTTCGTTATCTGACT
>Ga0315291_10011481_pt1 | contig 10791 bp, 13 predicted proteins | sample YL17G12_20_MG_FD_203070 | JGI IMG/M metagenome (GOLD analysis project Ga0315291, IMG submission 203070) | Sediment microbial communities from Yellowstone Lake, YNP, Wyoming, USA - YL17G12_20 | ecosystem: Environmental > Aquatic > Freshwater > Lake > Sediment | place: USA: Wyoming | collected... | reverse complement strand
TTCGGGTTCTTTCTTCTCTCTTCTAAGGACATATCGAACAACGGGCGCCCTTTTCTCCAGTCGCCGATTGATCTCTTCCAGACTTTCCGTTATTTTTGTCCGCGCCCCATCAAGCTCATCGTCGTCGAATTCGATCCTGTTGAAATAGGATTCTAACCCCAACAAGACCTGCTTAATATTCATGATGGAATCAAGCGAAGTATTCAGAGGCTCCTTGGTGAGCATTCCATAGATGAATGGCACTATCTTTTCGTCGGGCAGCCAGCTAACAAGGAAGTTCGCTAATGTTGGGGTAAGTTCCCCAATTTCTGACCGCAATCTATCAAAGTCAGCTTGTTTCAGATTGTAATCCTCTGAAGCGTACCTCGATAAGGCAATTAGCTCCCAATCATAGAGGTGGTTTGCCAAGAACGGGATCGCCTCAGACCTCATTTTTTTGGTGATCCTACTTTTGGTCTGGCGCTTGTCGTACTCGCTTTTGAACGGAAATGAACCAACATGGCTATTTGGTAGCGTATCGAGGAACTCTTGCTCTTTCGGACTGAACAAACCAATGGTCAAGCTGAAAACCTCCATTATCTACAGCATTTTGTCTACAAATCATTGTATTCAGATATAAAATAACATCTGATAATGCAGTGGGCATGAAGCATCCCTACACAATTCGATTTGAAGGCACCAATATAGAAAATCTGAACGAGATGACTGGGGAAGAAGGAATTTTGCTCCACGCCCTGGTGAACCGGAGGATGAGTGAATGACGTACTCGCCGTGGCGGTGGATGCGGCGCAGCAACATCGAGATCATGGGGCTAGGCCCGGCGATTAAACGGCTGCATGATCTAGGTAACAGCGAACGCAAGATTGCTTCGCTTCTTGCGTTACATCCTAGTTCCGTCCATCGAGAATTGGCTAAGCGGGCTAAGAGAATCAAACGTTACGAAACCGTACCAAATCAGAGCTTAAGTGAAGCAAAGAACGAGGGGCTAGGGAGGTCGATGGATGGAAAATGACAATCTGACCCCCCCATTGGAGCCGAGGCACAGATCGATTCCCCCGGATACTAAGTCCAAAATTACAAAATTTGGACTTATGCAGGGGGATGGCCCGTCTTCGCGCAAGTGCTACCGCAAGCATTTCCACCTGAGGGAACGAGTCGTCGGTCTTGCCGCCGAAGGTATGACGGTGCCTGTTATCTGCCAACAGATCGGGATTCGCAAGCAACTGGCCCATTACCACATTCACAAGGCATTGGAAGGGGGCGGTCTAAGCATAGGGACCCGATCCAAGCCCAACATCTACACGCGGGGACGTAACTACAACGCGTTCATCTCGCGATCGAGGGGGAGGGGGGTAGTCGCCCAAGTCCAAATCCAATCACGCACCCACCAAGCCCCCGGCGCTGCCCCGCTAACCTATCGCGTGCGCAAGCCGGGAGACCTCGTCGGCTTCGAGGAGAAAAGCCCCACGACCTACACAACGACCTACTACCTCCCCTTCGAGATCGCGGGCTACAACAACGCACAAGCGAAGGTTACCTTCCTATGGTCTCGCGGTTCCAAGTCCCGCCTGGACGTATCGCCACCCTACCGACTCCAATCGCTGGACGATATTCAACAAGAATCGTATCCATTCCTACCAGTGGGTGATTATGTTTTTTTGGACTTACGAAAGAGGGGATGGGACATCGACAAACAACCCATCCTGCTGGACGCATGCCACTACGCATTCGACTGCAACCAATTGCACGCCCTTCAACCCGGCATCCTGGACGGCGTCGAACAATTGAAACGCGAAGAGGGAGGTCAACGGGAAGGCTTCTGGATAGACATCTCGCAAGGCCGGGCGCATCCGGAGTTCGAAACGTGCGATCGCAACCTGGCCCTCGACCTTCTGGCCGTCCTGAGCGTCGTCTGCAGGGGATCCAAGGGGACCCACATATGAACCTCAAGCTCAACGCCATGCGTCGATACCTTGCCCGGGAAGACCTCCAGGTTAGCACCGAGGCCGCCGCCTATCTTGCGCTGATGCTGGACGAAAAGGCGACGGACCTAGCACAAAAAGCGATCGCTCTCCTTGAAGAAGAGAATGCCTCCCGGACGATTCAGGGGCTTCCGCCCCGCGTCCGGTTGACCGCCGATGATGTTAAGCGAGCTGGACAATGACCGCCAACGATGCCTTAAACATACTGGACATCCCTATCCATCACCCGATGATCGCGCTTCGTGATTACGAGGCGCGGTTGGTCGGCGAGGGCAAGAAAAGGCAGACAAGAGATGGATACATGATGATGGCCGCGAGGTTCGAGACGTTCAAGGGCGAAGCGCCTTACTCCAAGGATGTCGCGCTCAGATTCAGAGATCAGTTGGCAAGCAACGTCCAACACAATTCGATGATACCCTATCTCTGTGCGCTCAATCACTACCTGGAGTACCTAGGGCACTCAGACATGAAGCTCGAAGTTCCTCGATGGCAGAAGAAGACGGTGCTCCCATTGACCAGGGATGAGGTTCAACGCATGATAATAGCGGCAGGGGAGGACCCGGACCCGCTACTGGCAAGGCGCAACCTGGCTATGATGCTTGTATTCGCTGATGGCGCTGCCAGGATATCCGAGGTCTGCAACCTACGGATCCAGGACTTGGATATGGCCAATGGAAAACTCTGGGCAAGGGCGACGAAATCCGGCGCGGATCGTCCCATCTACGTTTCTGAGCCAACTATCCAAGCTATTCAGGCTTGGCTAAATGTCAGACCCAGGCCAACGGCAATGGAGAGTAAGGATGTGCTCTTCCTATCCCGCCAGGGGCGTAGAATGGACGTCAATAGCGTGCGGGAGATGGTGCACCGATGCGCGGCAAGGGCGAACATCCAAAGGCGCGTATGGCCCCATCTTCTGCGCCATTCACGCCTTACCCAACTGGGAGAGGATGGTGCCAGCGCCTATGAGATCAAGGAGATCGCCGGACATGAAACGCTGGAGATGGGAGTGAAGTATGTCCACATGTCCGAGCAAGCGGTTCGCCGCGCCATGCTTTCCCGCCCGATCATCGCCGTCGAAGCCCCCAGGCCCAACTCCGCCCCGCAGATGGACACGGACGCGGCGAAGGTTGAGCTGGCGCTGCGCCTGGCATCGGGAGGAATAGACCTAGAAGGGTTCAAGATGGCGATGGGGGCGCTCGCGACAAAGAACGTTTTGGAGGAGCTGAGATGATGGAGATTAATCGAAGGGCCTTCGGAAACTGGATGCTGGACTACCGTACATTAATTGAACCTTAACGGATTAAAGTTAAATATGGTCATCCTCATTCATCGGCACTATGCGCGAGATCCTCGTTGACCCCGAGGTCATCGAGTTCGTGAAGAACAGCGGACAGGACTATCGGGTCTCCACGGACTGCACTGGACCGGTCATACTCCCCACGGAGATAAAGCCTCCGAAGGATACGGACCTGAAGGTCAAGGCCGGGGAGCGCGTTCTCTACATTTCCCGGGTGCAAGCGCGCTATATCGAGCGCGTGACCATGGGCATGATCTACGATCCCGCGCGTATGGCCAGCTGCGTCATGTATGAGGATCTTTGATCTCTGCCACATGACCGGCGGTGAAGGCCACCATCTCATTCATATCCACTTTCGACTCCTCGTTCAGCAGACGATCCACCTTGGCCATGGTGACCGGCTTGGCGGGGACGATCTTGCATGTGGACGGGCTGCGGGTCGAGATCTCATAAGTGCCGATGCGCTTGGCTATTGCCTCGATCTCGATCTTGTCCATGCCGATGAGCGGACGCAATACCAAGAAGTCAAGGCCGAGGGATTCGGCCCTCAGATTGTGCAGGGTCTGCGATGCCACCTGCCCGAGGGACTCCCCGGTGATGATCGCTTCCGCGCTCAGCCTCTCGGCCACGGCCTTGGCCACCATGAGCATCATGCGCTTGCAGAGCACGCATTGGAACCCTTTGCGGCAGTTCAGCGCGAACATCTCCTGGTTACGGCCGTGTGGCGCCACGTATAACTTGATGTTCGTCCCGGTGGCAAGCTGCAGCGCTTCTCGGATCTCCATGACCTTCTGCAGAGCGGTCTCGTCCGAGTAGGGCGAGTTGTCCATGTGCAGAAGGAGCACTTCTACGCCGCGTTGGGCCATTTGATATGCGGCCACGGGGGAATCGATGCCACCGGAGATCAGGCAGATCGCTCGCAAAGAGGCACCTTCGGTCATACGAAGCTTTCAGAATAGATAAAGGATGAGCGAGCTCGCTCAGTTGTTCAATCGGAGGTCATCGACCGACGACGTGCCGGGATAGGGCATGTAGTCGTCCTCCTCTTCCTCCGACTCCACGATGATGGTGAAGAGCATGTTGACGATCTCGCGCATTTGCCTGAGCTCATCTTTCAGCTCCCTGATCTCCTTGGACAGATCTTCGTTCGTCTTCACCATTGCTTTCACCTTTCCGGAAATTCCTTTGTCGCGATATAGCCTTTTGCCTAGACTTCCGAGCCGCGCTTCATCCCATCTGAGAACGTTCATTCAGGCTGCGATATTCGCAGCTCAGAAGTTCACGTCGCCGTAATCGTCGGCGATCTTCCTCGTTTCATTGCGCTCGCAGTTGTTGCAGTACAGTCCGCGTTCCACGCGCACCATTGGCGCGCGGCAGCGGCGGCATAGCGCCTTGATCACACCGAAATGGTCGCTGGCGGTCGTGAGCTGCACCGAGGGCTTGGCCTGCAGCACCTTGGCGCGGATGATGTCGCTGGGTCTCATCTCCCGGCCCACGTCCTGCGTATAGTCAGAGGCCAGTTTGGAGATGTGGATCGTGCCGTTGGTGTCGCCGGTGACCGCTCGCTCCTTTCCCTCTACGGCCACCACTTCGCAGATGGCCATGCAGTTCCGCACATCCGTCACCACGCAGAACACCGCCTCTCCGGGATTCAGCTCTGCCATGGGATTGTAGGGGCGCACCGCCGCAGTTCTCTCGTCGTGGTCCAGTTCAAGCTCGCCCATCAGGGCGGCGAATACCTTCCCGTCCTCTTCGTAGGTGCCTTCGGCCGGCAGGAACTCCTCCACCTCGGCCACTTCTTCACCTGGTAGAACGGGTCTCTTTTCCTTCATCGTCATTCACCTTTGTCTCTGGATGCGGACCAAGATCACGTCCACATCCCTCTTTGTCTTCTTATGGAACGCGAATGTATGAGGGATCTCGAATTTATACCTTTTCTGGATCGCGCCCGAAGCGCCAACGGACGAGATCAGCCGGAGCACGAACTCCTCCGTTTCCGTCAGGTGCAGGGAGTAGGTGCAGGGGGCGACCTCGACCGCTTTCTCAAGGAACGGCCGGTCCGCTCGACGCGTCTGGACACCGAAGGGCGGGTTCATGACCACCGTGTCCGCTCGTCCTTCGTAAAAGCGCACATCGCTGGCCAGGAAATCCACATCCACGCCCAGCTCAACGGCGTTGGACCGAGCTTGCTCCACCGCCACCGGGTCCACGTCCACGCCCGTGACCTTCTCCGCGCCCAGCATCGCGGCCGCGATGGACAACATTCCGGTGCCGCATCCCAAGTCCACCACCACCTTATCCTGGATATCTCCCAGCGAATAGGCCAGGAAAAGCATGTCCGCCGCGATGGTGGCAGGGGTGGCGTATTGCTCCAATGGTGCCGATGGCGATCTGAAGGGACGGACGCGCTGCAGCGCCATCTCCAGTTCCTTGCGCTTCATGAGCAGGCTCACTGATTCAATCCCAGGTTCAGGAAGTCCGCGCTGGTGAGTATGCCCACGATCTGCCCTTTGCGGGATACGAGCACCGCCTCCTCTCGCTGCAGATGCACCGAAGCGAGCTCGATGGGCGTGTCCTCGCTCAATATCGGAAATGGCGCGCTCATGACGTCCTCCACCCTCGTCTGCATGACCCCGTCATAGGTCTTGCGACCGTTGCGCGTCTCCTCGATGGTGTAGTCACGTATGGAATCGTCCGTTATCCCACCGACCACCCGATCGCCCACGATCACCGGCAGCTGGGTAAAGCGGCCCTTCATCATCCGGTCCACGCACTCCGCCACCGTCTGCTCAGGAGTGACGATGATGACGCCTCTGGTGGCCAGGTCCCCCACGCTAAGATGGGCTCCCAGTTTCACGCCTTCCACCTTGCGCTTGCGCAGCACCTCTTCGAAAGCACCCAGGATCTTGCGGACATTGGAGTATGAGGGATCGATGCTCCCTCGCTCGATCTTGGCGATGAGCGACTGGCTGACCCCCGCCATGGCTGCCAGTTCCCTCTGCGAGAGGTTGAGTCGCTTGCGCATCTGGCGGATCTTGTCAAGGTCCGGCAGTTGGGGTATGAGCCCCAGTCGTTGATTGGTCATGCTGGTCTCCTCCCGGGTGATCGCTCCTATCACGTGCCATTCGCGAACCCGCATAAATAATATTCCAATCATACTTCACTTTTCCGTTTCAGCGGTACAACTGAGCAGGTAGCATTCCCACCTGGGTGGACGAAATCCCTTGCTTGGTGAGGTAGCGGTTCGAAATCTTACAATCCAGGTCAAGAACGCAACGACATTCGTGTGCTGACTTCGCAATGCGCTATTCCTTTACGATTCAAGAGGGCAACAACCCTTAATAACCTCTTGATAAGTCAGTGGTTCGATGGAGCGGACCACCGGCCGCCTTGTCATTGGAAGCATTCTGCATCAGGTTCAAATACGCGCCCTTTGTGGATGAGCATGGAGCTAGAAGTGATGAGAATCCCTCGCGAAGGTTGCGACGAGCACATCGTGCCTCGTGACATCACGTCTCAGGTGAATCAGCCGATAGAGGAGCACTACGGCGCCACCCGACCTCCGAAGCTGCAGTACCAGATGGGGGGCTGTGGCATCGCCGGCTGCATGGACCTCTCCGGTGGCCGGTTATCGGGCGACAAGATCGCCAAGATGCTGGAGACGATGGGCGAGCGCGAAAATGGCCTGGGCGCAGGCTACGCCTGCTATGGTCTTTTCCCGGAGCACCGCGACGATTACTGCCTGCAATTCCTTTTCGACAACGAGGACGTCAGGTGCCGAGCGGAGGAGCTGCTGGAATCCACCGGTACGGTGACCAAGGAGGAACGGGTCTACACCAGAAGGGTCAAGAGCATGCGCCCTCCCTTTCCCCTCGTCTGGCGTTACTTCTTCCGCCCCGATCCCAAGGTGGAATGGTGCGGCCGCACGGACCTCTCCGATGACGATCTCATCGTGCAGCTGGCGATGCACATCAACGCGGAGATGCCCGGAGCCATCTGCGTCTCCAGCGGTAAGGACATGGCCGTCTTCAAAGGCAATGGCTATTCCTACGAGATCGCCGAGTTCTACGACCTCTCGCGGTATTCGGGGCAGATGTGGATCTCCCATTCCCGATTCCCGACCAACTCCCCGGCCTGGTGGGGAGGGGCGCACCCCCTGAGCATATTGGATTGGGCGGTGTGCCACAACGGAGAGATCACCTCCTACGGCATCAACCGCAAGCTGGTGGAGATGGCCGGCTACCGATGCAGCGTGCTCACCGACACGGAGGTGGTCACGTACCTGTGGGACCTGCTGGTGCGCAAGCAACGCCTGCCTATCCCGATCGCTGCATTCGCTTTGGCGCCCTGGTATCATTCGGACATCCAGCGCCTGGACCCGGAGAGCGCCCGGTTGGCGAAATGGATCCGCATCACCTACAAGGAGGCTTTCCTGAACGGGCCGTTCAGCATCATCGTGGGACGCCGCGAGCCCGAGGTCACCATGATAGCTTTGGCCGATCGCAAGAAGCTGCGCCCGTTGCTCGTGGGCAAATCATCTGACGACAAGATCCTTTACACCGCCAGCGAGGAATGTGCCGTTCGGGTGGTGGATCAGAACGCGGAGACCTGGACGCCCAACGCCGGCTCTCCCATGATCGCGCGGGTCGGCAGGGGCATCTTGAGGGACGGCACGGAGCAGCCCTTCACGGGGGTGAGAATTTGAGCCCTTCCAATTCCAGCAAGAAGCGCCTGGAGCTCGAGGCCCCGGAACGTTTCAGGCCTCTGGTCGACTACGACCTGTGCAAACGCTGCAAGAAGTGCGTGAACGAGTGCTCGTTCCGCGCCTTGGAGTTCGTGGACGGAATGGTCAAACCGGTGGGCGGTTGCGTGGCCTGCGGTCGATGCATCAATGTCTGCCCCGCCCAGGCGATAGAGATCCATCAGGTTCCCTCCCAGTTCCCGCCCCACGCCAATTTCAACGAGCGGGTCCGTCGGGCCATCATGTCCCAGGCTTCCTCGGGGGGCGTGCTCCTCACCTCCTGCGGCACTGACGTCCCGTATCCAGTGATGTTCGATGAGATGCTTCTAGATGCGGCTCAGGTGACCAATCCCGCCATCGACCCTTTGAGGGAGCCGGTGGAGACCATGACCTACGTGGGAGGTAGAAGGGGGCAGCTCGAGTTGAACGACGAGGGCGACCGCTTCTCCATGGGGGATGACCCCGCCCCAGTGGTGGGAATGGATATGCCCATCATGATCGGCCACATCTCTCTTGGCTCCGTTTCCTACAATGCGCAGAAGGCGCTGTTCATGGCCGCCAAGGAACTGAACATACTCGCTGGCTCAGGCGAGGGCGGCTTGCACAAGGACTTCCATCCTTTCGCAGGTAACGTGGTCTCCGAGGTGGCGAGCGGCCGGTTCGGGGTCACTGGCGACTATCTCAAGCGTACCGCTGCGGTGGAGATCAAGATCGGCCAGGGAGCGAAACCCGGACATGGCGGTCATTTGCCCGGGGAGAAGGTCTCGGCCCTCATCTCCCAGACGAGGATGATCCCTTTGGGCACGGATGCCCTCTCCCCCTATCCGCACCACGACATCTATTCCATCGAGGACCTGCAGCAGCTCATCTCCTTGGTGAAGGAATCCACGGAATACAAGGTCCCAGTCGGGGTCAAGATCGCCGCTGTGCACAACGTAGGCGCCATCGCCTCTGGCATCGTACGCGCTGGCGCCGACTTCATCACCATCGACGGGTTCCGCGGCGGCACGGGCTCGACCCCGCGCATCATCCGCGATCATGTCGGACTGCCCATCGAAGTGGCCATCTCCGTGGTGGACCAGAGATTGACCAAGGAAGGCCTGAGGAACAGGGTCACGGTCTTCGCGGGCGGCAGCATCCGCTCCTCCGCGGACATGATCAAGGCCATCGCCTTGGGAGCGGACGCGGTCATGGTCTGCACGGCCGCCATGGTGGCCATGGGCTGCCGGGTATGCCAGCAATGCCACCGGGGGGTGTGCTCGTGGGGCATCGCCACGCAGCGGGAGGAGCTGGTCTCCAGGCTGGACCCGGACGTGGCCTCGGCCCGAGTGGTAAGACTTTTCAGCAGCTGGAACGAGGAGCTCAAGGAGGTCATGGGGGCCATGGGCATCGACTCGGTGGAGAGCCTGGTGGGCAACCGGGACCGGCTGCGCTATTTCGGACCGAACTCCAAGATCGCCGAGATCATGGGCGTCAAGCACGTGGGCGAGGGATGGGGTTAGAATGACTTCTGATGCCGGCCACGAGAAGGCAACGAAAAAGCACCGTGATCTGGAGCCGCCTGTCCGCCGCTTGGACGACGAAACGGTAGTGGTCAAGGTCGACGCCCAAGGAGCTGGGGGAAGGCCGGTGCACTACCGTATCCTGAACTCGCTCATTCGCAAGCTCATGGTCGATGGTGTCAAGCACATAGTGCTCGAAGGGGTCATGGGGCAGAGATATATCGCCTCCACCGCCTCCCGCAAGGACCTTTACATCGAAATCCACGGCACACCAGGCAACAACCTGGGCGCGTTCCTGGACGGGCCGACCATCGAGGTCTTCGGCAATGCTCAGGACCAGACGGGCAACACCATGAACTCAGGCAAGATCATCGTGCACGGCAACACCTGGGATGTGACCGGCCTGGCCGCCCGTGGAGGTACCATCCTCATCCGAGGCAACACCGGCTATCGGGTAGGCATCCACATGAAGGAATACGCCGGCACCAAGCCCACGTTGGTGGTCGGCGGTACAGCGAAGGACTTCCTGGGTGAGTATATGGCGGGAGGAACGGTCATCGTGCTTGACCTGAACGGTGATGGCAAGAGGTCGCCGGTCGGGCACAACCTCGGCGCTGGCATCCACGGTGGCAAGCTGTTCATCCGGGGGAATTTGGAGAAGCACCAGCTCGGACCGGGAGCGACCATGGGCCAAGTGACCGACGAGGATATTCCTGAGCTGGAGATCGCGCTGCAGGAGTTCGAGAAGGCTTTCAAGCGGACCGTTCCCCGAAACTGGGAGAACTGGGTCAAGGTCCAACCGACATCGAGCAGACCGTTCTCCGGCCATTACGATCCGACATGCGTCTGAGATCAGATGCCAGGGAAGCGCAGCACCGAATCCAGAACGATGTGCAGCTCCGCATCCTTCAGTCCTAAGGGCAGAATCTCCCTATGAATGATCTCTTGCAGGGCGCGATTGTCACCAGCCATAAGGCGGATCATCACCCTCCGGCGGCCGCTGATCTGCAGCACTTCGGTCACACCAGGCAGTCTGCCTAGGCTCTTGAGCTTGTCTGTGGCTGCACCCTCAATCATGTTGGCGAAGAGCACGCCCTCCACGTTCATGCCCATGCTCTCGGAGTTCACCACCGCCACATAGCCTAGGATGACCTTGTCGTCCTCCAGGCGACGGATGCGGTCCCGGATGGTGGAGGCGGAACGGTGGAGCTTGGCCGCGACCTCGTTGTGCGTGAGCTTGCCGTCGGTCATCAGTAGCTCGACTATCTT
>Ga0315291_10011480_pt1 | contig 10792 bp, 10 predicted proteins | sample YL17G12_20_MG_FD_203070 | JGI IMG/M metagenome (GOLD analysis project Ga0315291, IMG submission 203070) | Sediment microbial communities from Yellowstone Lake, YNP, Wyoming, USA - YL17G12_20 | ecosystem: Environmental > Aquatic > Freshwater > Lake > Sediment | place: USA: Wyoming | collected... | reverse complement strand
ATCCGAGATTTCCTTAATCAAATCAGTACATTCCACATGTTTTGAATTAATCTTAGCCATGTAAACACGGAAACTACCACCATTAGAATCATTGAATTTCACATCGATAATCTTAAATCCAGCTTGATAAGCAATGATACTCACTTGTCGAAGAGCATAATATTCCAAATGTTCATGACAGATTGTATCAAGACTATTGGTCTTCAACATTACAGGAAGATAGCTTTGTTCACACGTCCAAATACCTTCATCATCCAAGATTTGATAAATATCCTTAGCAAATTGAACTGGATTAGGTAGATCGTAGAACATAGCAATTGAAGTGACAATCTTTACTTTGATGTCACCAAATGCATCTTTGAAATTAGAATGAGTGAAATAAGTTGGAAGTAGTTCCACATCCTTATAGAACGATTCAAATTGTTTACCTGTTGGATCAACACCAATCCGACGAACATCCACAGGATAGAATTGAAGGAATGTAGAATCATTACTCCCAATGTCAACCACGACATCTTTGGGTGAAAGATTGATCTTCGATAAAATCTCATCTTGATAGGCTTTCAGATGAGATCTCATGGTTTGACTAATACCCGATCGATATCCATATTCATATTCATATAGTTCTGATGGAACGGTGGTTTGTTGAAGTTGGAGGAGTCCACAATCTTCACATAAACACAAACTGATACCCGTCTTAGGAGTTGAATAATCGCGATATTGAGGAAATCGAGAAGTGATATACTGTTCACCTAGGTCGATAACCTGGGTTAACTTATCAGATGTACAGATTCGACATTTATTTAAATCCATTTACATCCCAACTAAACCTTATAGGCATCCTTAATCGAATATTTCTAGAAAGAAATATAGAATCTATTTAATTAAGAGAAATAACGACAGCATCTGAAGGCTGAATGGAACAAGGCCATGGTTGCTTCAACCATGAATCTGGCATGATAACAATCTTCTTGGAAGATTCATTGAGATAACTTCCCCACCAACTAAAAGATGAATTTGAACAGATCCCACCATAACCACAGAGACTCATTAAATATAGACTATCTAATTCATTCTCATCGATGAATTTATGGTTAGGAATGAGATGTCCGTACATTGTAATACATAAATCTAAATTATCCGTTAATAAGTATATTGTTTTAGGATTGATCTTATCTGATATATACTTCAAGGCTCTTTGGATATACTGTGTATAATCAAATTTATGTTGATCATGGGCTGATTCGAGAGTTCCATTAATTTGTTTAATGACATAAGTTCTGATATGGATAAATAAGGCATTATCTAGATCGGGATATTTGATTTTAAGTTTCTCACATCTTTCAGGTTCCATTCTAAAAAGATCAAGAATCTCCTGACGATAATCTTTGAAATAATTCTCATTTTGGAAATAACCAAATAGTCTAACATTTCCTTCATGAGAAGGTAAATCAATATATGAAAAACATTTATCACTTGGTTCGTTAATAGTCTTATATGATAATCTCGAAATAGTAGGACATTGTCGAAAGATTGTCTTTTGATGATCTTCGATGGTGTATCGGTTCTCCTCAATACATTCTTTAACTAGAGTGAAAGATTTTCCATGATGTTTAGCATATCCATAAGCAGCTGCTACTTGGAAAAGTCTATTGCCAATTCCACCCATCAATTGGACGGTTACCGACATTTTAAATAATTGATGTTTATTTAAACCCTATAAAATGATTTATATCTTAATCCAAAATAATATATAAAATGGGTAATTCGTTATCTGATACATCTTTTGACATTACATATGATACATCTTTCAATATGAAAGATTTCAAGGCTTACAAGAAAATCAATTGTTATTTTCGCGATCCAACCAATACTTTTAAATATAAATATGAGACAATTGGTCATCTAACTATTCCGGAAGGAGCATCGATTGTTCGTCCATCTAGAGAAAATATAATTTCTCCAAAAATCTATAGATGTGATACCTATCGTGTTGATAAAATAGATTTTATCGATGATAGAGGTGATACAAAGTATATTTGTACTTCTATATATGATCCAAATTTTGAATATAAAGAAGGTGAGACCTATCATTCTCAGTTAGAAACTAAAGATAAACATCAAGGAGAAGGTCTATACTTCTACAAAACAGAGAATGAAGCTAAAAATCATTAAAATCATTAATATCTATATTAATATAGATATTTACATACATAAAAGCTAAATCTTCAAATCGATAAGTTCCCCGGTTGCCAACTTTTCACGATATTCACTAATCGTCATCTTAGGTCGATTGAATTTCTTCATAATAAATTGTGACTTATAATTTCTAAATGTCATTGGAGAAGCAACTTCCACCATGTAATGGTTATAACAAGCTCGAATGAAATGATCATAAGCTGGTGATCCAGCAAAGAATGGTGACAATGTAGCTCCAAATCCATCTCTCATCATCATAATAATTTGTTCCTCTTCTCTCATGTTCCATCTAATATCAGATTTTCTTAGATATAACAACATATCAAATCCTTTTTGATCAATAACATTCCATCCCATCAAATCTTCATTGAATCCTTCTAGAGTAAAGATGTTAGCACTATCTTCAGACAAACGGGTCAATTCTGACATATTTTAAATATGGATTAATCTTTAAAGATAATTCAATTTATCTTTAATCGAATTATGATGTAAAAACTATATATTTTCCATTATATCTCGAGTAAGATATGAAGGAAAAATAATTAAAAGATAATAAAACACTCAAATAAATCTAAATTATCTAAATATTTCTAGATTATAGCCTAGAAATAATATTAAATATAAGTTTTTATAAATTGATAGATATATTTCTATTAGTATATATTACCCCGGACACTAAAATCAATCTCCAGGGAATTTCCTCGTACTTCTTATTAGAAGAAATGGACACGCGCAAACTTGTTATCCACGAATCTGACGGTCGCTACATTAGCACCAATTTGCTTCATGTTATCACGGGAGTAGCTACTCAAATTCAATTTGATGATGCTATTTCTGGTGCTATCTCTAAGGTATCTAAGATGCCTGGCCTAGATCTCAAGACGACCTATCACGCGGTTCTGGTTACTGATAGAAATGGTGGAACATTTGGCTATGGCCATATCTGGTTTGACGACACTCGTATTTACAACATGATGCTTGGGAAGAATCCTGATGGCAGTCCTCGTACAGAATGGATAGAGGACCCCGACTGGAAACCGAAGCCGCTCGATTTCAACGTGAAGGGAATGTCATGGGCTGACATTGAGGACCTCGATGAATGTCCTAAGATTCGCAAAGATCTTCCTCCTTTGATGAAGCTAGATGACTATCCCTATAGTCCAGAGCAAGTGGATCTGTTGATGAAACATCCCGAGTTCGAAGTGGCTCCTGGTAAGTGGACAGTTGGTCGTACCAAAGTTCCAGATATCGACGGTGTTTACGAACATAACATCATCTACTCTAGCAATGTTCATCCTGACATCACTGCTATGGATATCAAGAGATTCTTCTCTCGTTATTCACTCTCCAAACGCAAAGGTACTCGCATCGAGAGAGGCCAACAAATTGAGGATACTTACCCCATTGTGTCGATGCGATACAATAAGGTCACAAGTAAGACCTCAGTCATGGTGACCTTTGATCCTTCTACTCGTGAGGCTCAGTTTGCTTTGAAGGTAACTCGCGTCTCTAAAATCAAGGCAGCTGGCCGTGAGCATGTCGTTATCTTCGACAAGTTCAAGATCAACAAGAGTCCGGAAAAGAAATAGTCAACATTTATTATACTTAGAGTCCTAGAAAAACAAATTAAACGACCAAACAACATATAGTTCAATAACCAAACAAAAATTACTTTTAATAATCATATACTATATCTGCATAAACAGATATTTTTAAATATAAATGGATACGTTTGACCATGAATGTTTTCCCAATATTATGTTTGCTATCGGTTGTTACTTGGATAAACAAACCTTTCTCAATTATATTCTATCATCAAAGTTTCTCTATAATCTATTTACTGAATATCTATTAGAATTTCGACGTCGATTATCAGATCCCAGTAAATTCAAATGTCGGATCTATCAAACAATTATGAATCAGGGATATGAACAAGGTGACATTTCATTTATTCCTCATACTATTAATCTTAATAAAGTAGATAAATATCAGGTTATATATTATAATCATCGATGGTTATATTTAACCGTCCCAGGATTCTTAGGATTCTTAGCTCATCAAAATAAGATTCACTTATATTTGGAAAATGGAAGTCATCCTGATGATTTCTTGAAACAAATGAATGATAACATTGATCCAATGAAACTACCTGAACTCCGCATCAGTCACAACATGTTTCCACCTAATTATTGGGATGATATTATTGATTATAGAAAGCCGATAGATATATTCTATATTTACATTGATCAACAGATTGCTACTGATCTTTATTCATCATTAATTTATGGTTATATTCCTGATATATCATTTGGGAAGGTATGGTTTGGATTTGTTACCATCAATATGATTACCTATAACTTTGTTACTATTTCACCATCAGATGAAAAACCAAATATCAATACATTATTTAATGCTTCATGGTATAAATATTATAGAAACCCAGATGTAAGTGTTACTGATAATTTTGTTAATAACAAACATTTAAAATCTTATATTATGAACTACTAGATTTATCTATACGCGTATAGATAATTAAAATGTATTATAACTGATGATAAGCAGGATCATGCATGATCTTCAGAATATCATATTCTGAATATCGATTCCATGGAGGAATCAATGGATTATTACCATAGTTAATATAATAAACTTGAGGAAGATAGATATTTAATGTCTGTAATGAATTATCGGAACAATATAATCTATTAACACTTTCGGGACATCCATCAAGAGAAGTTAACCGATTATTGTGACAATTTAATACATGAACATTTACCGGACATCCATCAAGAGAAGTTAACCGATTATTGTGACAATTTAATACATGAACATTTACCGGACATCCATCAAGAGAAGATAATTGATTACCGGAACAATTTAAATCTCTAACACTTGCCGGACATCCAACAAGAGAAGTTAATCTATTATCAGAACAATGTAATGTTTTAACACCTGGAGGACATCCAACGAGAGATTTTAATCGATTATCAAAACAATTAAATTCTATAATATTTTGGTGATATCTAAATTGTTCAAAAATTTCTCCTGATCGCATAGTTACATATTTATCGTTTCTATTATCATAGATCTTCCGATAAGCTGATTCTGGATTTTCATCTTTATCAAGAACAAAATAAGGGTAATCTCTATTAACGAAGAATCTCCAGAACTTTTCTGATCTGATGATTGAATAAGCTTCTTTATTGATCAAACCTAAATTAAGAGCTTCTTTAATGGTCATATGTTTCATATATTCAAACAGATCAGCTCCTCCATAGGATGTCATTTATATGTATTATATTATTTGTAAAAACAGATAATATTTCATTATTTAAAGTTTAACGTTTGAATCTCTTTCCTTTGTAACTTATATCACATACAGCTGGTATCTGACCGGCTTTGACTTGAATTGATGATCGATATTCATAGAAATCAACCTGTCGACGATGTTTATGTAGTATAGCTGAACAAGTATCAGTTTCAATCAATTCCTTAGAGAAACCGGTACCATTAACATCGATCGTTTCACAACTTCCTACCTTACAAAATTCACATGGTATTAACTTTGATTGTTTCTCTCCTAAAAGTAATATCCCATCACCAAATCTACAAGGTGACATAAAGTTACGCTCGTTAACATGAAATGTTATACTCCAAGGTAAAGTGCTCAATTTAATATTGAGAATATCATAGAAATCTACAATGAAACGATATCTTCTTGATATTCCTCTAAATCTATTAATATATTTAATATCGAGAAAATCAGTCATAATGTATAGAATAACTTCATCAGGCAACAAGTCCATTCAAGGATATATTTATTAAATATATCTTAAATTTGTAAATCATTCTTAAACTATCTTCATTGCAAATGGATTGATGTTAAATCCTCGATTATTAGGAGTAGGAAGAGCTCTGATCACGTTGATATATCCAGGAGTTAACATTCCAGCCGATACACTTTCAAGGGTATCACGAAGCATATCTACATCTCCCATTTTAACTTCAAATCTTCCAGATAGCATTTCATTTCGATAAGACGTAACACTAAAGATCTCCATACATTTCTCATACTTCAGAGTTGTAATATCTTTTCCTTTAAATTCAGAAATATCGATTTTTGAAAAAGAGCCATACTTTTTGATAAGATCATAACATCCTACTCCTCCTACTCCAGCGATATTCTTGTTAAAATCACAACCTGACATAATGGCCAAATCAACAAACTGTTGAAAGTTAAAGCTTAAACTAGTCAATAGATCTCGAAGTTTAACAACCGTGATTTCACGATCCATTTTACCTTTTTCCGAGTTATACTTCTTTCCTCCATACTTCTTGATAAGAACAGGACACCCAAAAGCATAACAATCACTATCTGCCGAAATAACAGCAGAACAGATACCTTCAATACAAAGAAGAGAACATAGTTTTTCTGATTCACCTCGCGCTTGAATCACTGGAATACCAATTGTTTCTAATGTTGTTTTGAGAAACTCGATCTCATCCCAATGAATCTTATTCTCGGAAGCATATAATTTCTGGAGTCGTTGTAGAAGATCAATAGGCATTGATAATTGATCATATTTTTCCTTTTCTTCTTCAAGTAACTTAATCTCATTAGCTGTTTTCTCTTTAGCATCTCGACGTACCTTCTTAGTACCATCCTTTTCGGGAACTGAGACACCATCAAAGACAAACAATGGAGTGATTCCGTGAGACATCAATTCCTGTGTATAAGTTATAGCTCTAACAATCCATTCCTTAACACTCTCATTACGATTCAATCCATCAATTGATAGATCAGTTGTATTAGCAACATGTTTTTGACTGGCAGCCATATACTGATACATCCATCCATGACCATCAATAGCGACTCGAGTACCGGAATAATCAGATAACCAACCCGTTCTTTTATATTCAGGAAAGTTACGCTTCTTATTGCTCAATAGACTAGTGACATTTTTCAGACCCATCTTGTTTTAATCTTAAATATGATTATTTAAATATCAATTTGTTCTATAAAATATTAATATATCATCATATATAAATGACATCATATGGAGGAGCTGATCTGTTCGAGTATATGAAACATATGACCATTAAAGAAGCTCTTAATTTAGGTTTAATCAATAAAGAAGCTTATTCTATCGTCAGATCAGAAAAGTTTTGGAGATTCTTTCTTGGTAGAGATTATCCTTATTTCGTCCTTGATAAGGATGAAAACCCTGAATCAGCTTATAGGAAGATCTATGATAATAGAGATGTTGAAGAAGTAATCAATGATATACCAGATTATTTTGTTAAGTATAAATACCATCAAAATATTCATACATTACATTGTTATGGTAGTCAATTAACTTCTCTCAAAGGATGTCCTCCATGTGAAGATTTATATTGTTATGAAAATGAATTAACTTCTCTTGATGGATGTCCTGAGGGTGTTAAAAAATTAGATTGTTCCGATAATCGATTAACTTCTCTCGTTGGATGTCCTTCAAGTGTTATCGAATTAAATTGTTCTGATAATCAATTAACTTCTCTTGATGGATGTCCTCTCAATATTGAAGAATTAAATTGTGATCACAATCAATTACGAACATTAGATATTTATTTACCACGGCTTGATGTTATTGGATATGATAATAATCCATTGATTCCTCCATGGAATACATATGAAGAAGAAATTATCGATATAATGAACAATCCCCGTTAATAGATAATCTATATATTATATCTATCATTAGATAGATATGAAAACATTTAAACTCGAGAATAATATTCGGTTTTATCATCACGATTATAGATATCATATGTTATAACATAATCATCTGGAAAGGCTCCGTTATTACTATTAAATACATAGATGTCATACAATGAGATAAAGACGCCATTATTCCATAATTGTTTTAGTTTATTCATCATATCAGAACCAACTGGTTTATCAAATGTAATAACTTCATACATCTTATTATTTAAATGAACAGAGAATCCATTAGTCATTGGCATGAACATCGATTCCAGATTACCATTAATCTTAGGTTTACAAGGATATTTATTGAATAATCCAGGAAGATAAGCACAGGGTAAATAACCCGACACGCATAAATGTGGCGTATCCATTAATTTCAATGTATCAGATGATAACGACTTTCTGGTGATAATAGATGTTCCCTTACCAAAATCTTTTAATCCTTGAACTGACACACAATAATTAGAATCTTCCTCTGGTTTAATCAGGAAGATCATATCTTTGATTGACATATTCTCAATGTTCTCTTGTGAAAAGATTTCAGGTCCTAAATTTCGATAATAGATAATTAATCTATTCTTAACAGTAATTCTTGATATAGAATCTATGATCATTGGTTCTCCCATCTTTCCAACCACATAGATCTTTCCATCAATCTTTAATGTTAGGTAAACAGCTTGATATTTATCATATAACATTGATCTGAGAATAAATGAATCCTCGATTGTATCTACTTCTTGGACAAATATTGATTCGATAGTATCTAGGTTTTCATTGATCTTTTGTTTAAACAAATTGTAACTTTTAAAATTCACCATAGGTATTCTTACATTCAAACTTTTCTCGACAGAAATCTGATCAAGAACATATGGCAAATAATCATCGAAATCTTTACCGATATTTAACATCATCCAGATTAATCTAACTTGATTCTGAGAATTTTGCTTAAGACCTTGCCAATTACCTCCCATCATGACAACAGGTAAAGAGCCTTGATCAATTGAAATAAATGATCTCAAAATCATATTCCCAGGAAGTTCGGGAAATAGAGATAAATCATTTTGTTTAATAATCATTGTACCATCATTATATTCTATCAACTCTTGATTCCAATCTTTATTCAGAACATCAACATTAACTTTATCAGTGGGATTAATGTGAATCGAGAAAATACCTCCTGCTCTTAGATCCTTAGAAGCTTCACCCATATCCTTTCTGATCGAGTTAATTAGTGATGGATCAAGACTATTTTGTGGAACAATGTAAATCAATCTATTATTTATCGGATGAATTAATATCTGAACGGATAATAATAATTCAGGATATGATTGTCTAATAATATACATGGTCATATCATCAACTCCTAATGATACCATATTATCTGGAAGGTCATTAAGTCTTTTTCTTAATCCATCAATGTATTCTTGAGTCAACCATAAAGAAGAGTATTCTTGATATCCTGTATAAACATAAGGAATTTGAGGTAGATAGAGTTCACCTGATGTTAATATCATATCAAATTTACACCCGAATTCGCTACTAAGATAGTCTTTAATAATATCTCTCTGATGAGTGTTAATTTTATGATCAAGGATAAACTCTCTCAATGAAATTTCATTGACTTTCTCTTTCAATCGATCGAGATTTGATTCTGTCTCAAACTCGCTCAAGAAACTATTTTGATTGGATGTTATTGGTATTACTGAATATTTATACATAATCTTAGCTAAAGGTAACCGTTGTTCGGATGATGATATCGTAATATATCGTTTATTAATATAATTTACTAAAGGTTGAATACTTATATTATAATCAACAACAACCGATATACGCATATCCATTTTACTATAAGAAATTACTTATTGCATATTATATTTCTTATGAAATATAACAAATATAATTATAATCTACCGACGTCGATTTTTCAGCTTCTCACTCTTGACTTTAGTTTTAGGTTCTTCCTTTGATTCTTCATTTGATGTTTGAATCGCAAATCCTAACATTTGTCGGACAATATTACTCGGAACTTTAACCATGAAGGCCTTTTCATCATTGACTCCCATTGTAATGATCAAATCATTGTTATTATGACTAAATGCCATTCCACAAACATATTCAATTCCTCGTTTAAAGAAATAGAAAGGTAAAGATGTCTTTATCGGAACCATTTTATCATTGTGATACACAAAACGATGCGAATAAATCCTGGTATTCTCACCAGCCATATGAACTTCATGGACTAATGATAAGAAACCATCAATTATTGTTTCACCTAGTTTAGCTATCATCGGAATCGGTGCTGCCGAACCTCTGAATTTACTTAGATTAACCTGATTCTCAGTAACCTTATTCACTGCAACGTTTTTAGATTTCTCATTCCATGTAAGAACAGTAAAAGGTTCATAACAGTAAATCATATGTAGAACACCATTACGAGAATAAGGCAACCAGTTCTTCTCACACCATGATTCTTCTCCCTTAGGACCAATCAATAATGATTTACTTAATAGTCGATAATTACCTTTACCCACGCTAATATCAGGATCAGTCTCATCATTATCAGGTTGATAAGCTACTTGACATAAAGCAATCTGAGGTTGAGGACGAGAAATAGTTGTACTAGTAGTGAAATAGATAGAATCTTTATGATATACCAATCGAGCATCTTCCAATCCAATGATCCTATCACTATAATCACCTCCTATACTATCTACGACATAAGCTTCACGTAGAATCTTCATTCCCTTGTCCATGAAAAGAAGTTTGTTCTTGGTCCTAATAATACCTGAATCATCTCTCCAAGTATAATGACCTTTCTCGTCCTGTTCATAATTGACTAATCGA
>Ga0315291_10011475_pt1 | contig 10794 bp, 9 predicted proteins | sample YL17G12_20_MG_FD_203070 | JGI IMG/M metagenome (GOLD analysis project Ga0315291, IMG submission 203070) | Sediment microbial communities from Yellowstone Lake, YNP, Wyoming, USA - YL17G12_20 | ecosystem: Environmental > Aquatic > Freshwater > Lake > Sediment | place: USA: Wyoming | collected... | reverse complement strand
CCTGCGACCCGACGAAGCACGCCACGTACTGCGTCTTGTCTCCGTCGGCCAGGGCGTGGTGCCAGCGGAGGAGCGCGGCCTGCGGCCCGGCGGTGTCGGCCTCCGGCGGCGTGCGCGCGGCCGGCGAGTTCGGCGCGGCGGCGCACCCGATGATTGTGAGCGGAAGGAGCAGGACAATCGCGGCACAGCCGAAGCGGGCACGCATGGCGGGTTCCCCTTATCGGTTGCTGAACGGCACCTGATTTTACGACCCGGCGAGGGCGTTGGCCAAGAGAAAGCGCGGCAGGTCGCGTGACCCGCCGCGCAAGGACAGTTCTCTCTAACCGCAAAGAACGCAAAGAGCGCAAAGGAAAGATTCGATTCCAAAGAACTGTTTTTGAAAAAAAGTCTTCTTTGCGTTCTTTGCGTTCTTTGCGGTTAAAAACGCCTATTTCTTCTTACGCGACGCCTGGAGGGCGTGAACATCCCGCGGAGGGAACTGGTCCTGGAACCTGTCGTCGCGCTCCGCACAACGTCCGCTTGGTGTTACTTCTCCTTCGGCGCCGGCGGGGCAGTCGGCGCCGGCGGCGCGGACGGCGTGGGCGGTAAGGGGAAGGCTCCGCCCGCTGCGGGCGGCATGAGGATGGCCCGCTGCTCGGCCGTCAGGATCTGGTCGCGGATGGCTGAGACCACCTTGGTCAGGATGGCGCCCTGGGCCTGGATGGATTCGGGGCCTTCGGCCTTGATTTCGCCGATTTCCTTGGCGGCCCCGTTGCACAACGCCCGGATCTTGGCCTCCTGCTCGGGCGTCAGATTGGCCCGGGCCAGCGGGGCCGTCAACTGCCGGTAGGCCACGAAGCCCATCCAGACTTGCTTCTGGTCGGGCGTGAGGATGTCCAGGATTGCCTTCTGGCTCTTCGTGATGAGGGCGGTGCGCTCCTGGAGGACGGGCTGGGCGTCGGTCAGGACTTTCCTGAAGGCGGGTTCGTCTTGGGCCTGGCGGGCGGCATCGGCGGCCTTCTGGAACGATCCCAGTTTTTCGGCGTTGGCCTGCTGCCACTGCGCCATCTCGGCCATGGCGGCGGTGGCGGCGGTGTTCAACTTGGCCACCTGCTCGTCGGTGAGTTTACATTCCTTGATCATCAGGGCAAGGTCGCCGTCGGCGGAGGGGGGCGCGGCCGTGACGGGGGCCTTCGGGGCGTCGGTCTTGGCAGGGGCGGGCGCCGCCGGGTCCGCCTTCTCGGTCTCCGGCGCTTGCTTGGCAGGAGCACCCGCCAAGGCGGAGGGCGGGCTCGGCGCCGAGGCGGCCGTTGCGGCCACCAGCACCCCACACAACAGCCACGTCAACAGTTTCATCTTCGAGTCTCCTCGCAGGGGCGCCTGAGTGTTGGCTGTCGCCTGCGCCGGGAGCGCCCGCGGGCGAGGAGACCGCGCGGCCCGTACGAGCCGCACGCCGTTGGTACAGCATGCGCAGCGGGCCCCCGCCCAGGCGGGTAAACTCCGACCCGCTGCGCTCATGCCCTTCTTTGTGTCCCGGCGTGTCGCCGGGTAGTGCCTGCGCGCCCTGGCCTACTAGGCGCTGTCGCTGGCCGGTTCTTTCTTTTCGGCCGCCGGTTTCTCATCGGCCGGTTCTGCCGCGGCCTTCAGGCTTTCTTTCTGCTCGGTGGTCAGGAGCGCTTCGATGTCCTTCGCCAGTTTGGCCTGGATTTCGGTCTTGGCCTTTTCGTCGTCGGCCTTGGCGCCCGCAAGTTCCTTGGCGGCGGCGCCGGCCAGTTCGCGGATCTTCTTCTGCTGGTCCTCCGTCAGGTTGGCCTTCCTGAACCTGGCCATGGCCGGGCGGGCCCGCGCCGCCGGCCACGGCACGGCTTGTGGCCGTGCCAGGGTGCCCTGGCCAACGAGTTAAATAGGGCGAAAATTATCGTGTTTAAGGTCGGGCCCTTCAACGGAAATCCCCCGCATCCCCTGTTTTGCGCTGGACGCGGCCGGGCTTCGCTCTTACAAACGTAGCCGCTTCGGCAGCCCGCCAAGCCGGAGGGCGGGTGTCGTCAACTGCGACGGCTGAATGAGTGCGGATCGCCCGCCAAGCCGGAGGGCGGGCTAGCGCAAGGAGCGATGTCATGGCTCGAAAACGTCTCGCCTGCCGAGTCGGCGTCCTGACGGGCGGCGGCGACTGCCCCGGCCTCAACGCCGTCATTCGCGCGGTCTGCAAGACCCTGATGCACGAGGAACGGGCTGAGATCGTCGGCTTCCTGGACGGCTACGAGGGCCTGGTCGAGGACCGCACCGTGCCGCTGGACTGGGCCTCGGTCTCCAACATCCTGACGCTCGGCGGCACGATCCTGGGCACATCGAACACCGGCGACCCCTTCCGCTGGGCCGAGAAGCGCGGCGGCAAGGTTGTCATCACCGACCGCAGCCGCGACGCCTTGCGGACCTTCAAGAAGCACCGCCTGGACGGCCTCGTGGTCATCGGCGGCGACGGATCGATGTTCATCGCGGGGCAACTGCTGGATCGCGGCGTCCCCATTGTCGGCGTCCCCAAGACGATCGACAACGACGTGCGGGGGACGGAACTGACGTTCGGCTTCCAGAGCGCCGTGAATGTGGCGACCGATGCGCTGGACCGCCTGCACACGACCGCCAGTTCGCACCACCGCGTGATGATCGCCGAAGTCATGGGCCGCTACGCCGGGTGGCTGGCGCTTCATTCGGGCATCGCGGGCGGGGCCGACGTCATCCTCATTCCTGAAATACCGTTCCGCTGGGAGCCCATCTTCCGCGTCTTCGAGCAGCGGGCCGCCAAAGGCAAGCGGTTCAGCATCATCTGCGTGGCCGAGGGCGCCCGCCCGGCCGGCGGCCAGATGGTCGTCCAGCGCACCGTGGAGGGGAGCCCCGACCCCATCCGCCTCGGCGGCATCGGCCGCCTCGTGGCCGGAAGCGTCGAGCAGAAGACCGGCGTCGAGGCCCGCGCAACGACCCTCGGGTACGTCCAGCGCGGCGGGACGCCGTGCCCCTTCGACCGGGTCTTCGCCACCAGCCTCGGCTACGCGGCGGCTCGCCTGGCGGCCGAGGGACGCTGGGGACGCATGGCCTCTTGGCAGAAAGGGCGGCTGACCGACGTGGCCATCAAGGACGTGGCCGGCGGCTGCCGCAAGGTCACCCCGGACGAACCCCTGCTGGCCGTGGCCCGCGCCGTGGGGACGAGTTTCGGCGAGTAGCGCGGCCGTACGGCCGCGCCTTCCTGCGCGGGGCACAAGGCCCCGCGATACCTGGCCCCCGGTGAATACACCGGCGGCTGAAGGGCGGCGGTGCCACTTCGCGCCTGCGGCATCGAGCCCGCCGCGGGAGCGGCCCGAGCCCGCGTCGGAAGACGCGGGGCACGTTCGAACGTAACCCGACGCTCCCGCGTCGGGCTCGAAGCGGCGGGCTCGGCGAACCCCGCTACCCGCGCGCGACCGGCCGGTAGAGCGTGTCGCGCTGGACCGGCTCGCAGCCGGCCGCGCGGATAAGGCCGGCAAGGTCCGCCGCCGTCAGGGCCTGCGGCGTCTTGGCCCCGGCCGCGTGCGTGATCTCCTCCCGCACGACCGTGCCATCCACATCATCGGCGCCGAACCGCAGGGCGACTTGAGCCACGTCGGGCGTCAGCATGATCCAGAAGGCCTTGATGTGCGGCACGTTGTCCAGGAGGAGGCGCGCCACGGCCATCGTCCGCAGGTCCTCGCAGGCGGTCGGCCCGGGCAGGTCCGGGAACTTCGTCCCGTGCGGGTGGAACGGCAGCGGGATGAAGGCCGCGAGGCCCCCGGTCTCGTCCTGGAGCGCCCGCAGGGCCAGCAGGTGGTCCACGCGGTGGGCGCTCTTCTCTACGTGGCCGTAGAGCATGGTGGCGTTGGTCGTGAGGCCCAGGCGATGGGCCTGGCGGTGCACATCGAGCCACTCGGCGCCGGAGATTTTGCGCGGGCAGATGCGGCGGCGGACCAGAGGGTCGAAGATCTCGGCTCCGCCCCCGGGCAGGCCCGTCAGGCCGGCCGCCTTCAGTCGCACCAGGGCATCGCGGACCGACACGCCCGCCTTCCTGGCCACGTGGTCAATCTCGACCGCCGTGAACGCCTGGAGGCAGGCCGCCGGAAACGCCTCGTGCAGCAGGCTGACCATGCGGACGCAGTAGTCGAGCGTCAGGGCCGGGTGCAGCCCGCCCACGATGTGGACCTCGGTGGCCCCGGCCTGGAGGTCGGGCCGGGCCCGCTCCAGGACTTCCTCGGGGGACAGCAGGTACGCCCGCTTGTCGGTCGCCGCGGCGACCCAGAACGCGCACAGGGGGCACTGGTTGATGCAGGCGTTGGAGTAGTTGACGTGCGTGTTGACGCAGTAGTAGCCGCGCAGGCCGTGCCGGGCCTGCCGGGCGCGGTCCGCCAGGGCCGCCAGGGCCAGGAGGTCCGCCGACTCAAACAGCGCCAGGCCGTCCTCGCGCGACAGTCGCGCCCCGGCGGCGACCTTGGTTTCGATTCCACGCAGCGGCGTCAATTGAGGTGAACTCGCATCTGGAGCCCCACGACCACGTCCAAGAACACGCCCACCAGCCACATGATACTCACAAAGGCGTTCAGCGGAAAGAAGGCGCCCGCGATCTCTATGTCCGACTGCCGCCGGGCACGCAGGTGCTCGAGGGCCAGCGTGACGGCGATGAATGCCAGGGCCAGGAGGCTGCCCAGGCCCAGGCGCGAAAACGGTGTGCCCGACGGGTCCATGATTGCCACAGGCGCAAGCAGCGCCAGCGTGGCCGCGTGCGAGGCGGCCGCCCATCGCCGCGCTGCGTCGCGTCCGGCCCGCGCGGGCACGCTGTGCAGCCCCTCGCGGCGGTCCACCTCGATGTCATGGAACGAGTAGAAGATGTCGAACCCGGCCGTCCAGCACATCACGGCCGCGCCGATGAGGATGGGCACAAGTTCAATCGCCCCGCGCAGCGCAATCCACACGCCCACCGGCGCAAGACCCAGGCAGAACCCCAGCACCCAGTGCGCCAGGACCGTGAACCGCTTCGTCCACGAGTAGCCGAAGAGGACCGCCAGGAACGGCGCGGCCAGGAGGCCCGGCCACCCGTTGCCGCGCAGCGGCAGGAACAGCCACGCCAGCGCGATAAAGGCCGCGCCGCTGGCGAGCGTCATCGCGAGCGCCGCCCGGCGCGACAGCCGCCCCGCCGGGATGGCGCGGCCGTCCGTCCGCGGGTTCCGCGCATCCAGCGCCGCATCGGCCACGCGGTTCATCCCCATCGCGGCCGTTCGCGCGGTCACCAGGCACGCCAGCACGAGCGCCAGCGACCCCCCGTCCGGGTACGGCGGCTCGGCCAGCAGGGCCGTCCCGAGCGCAAAGGGCAGGGCGAACAGCGTGTGGCTGAGGCGGATCGTCTTGGTGAATTCGACTAATTGACACATGATCTCAGGTGACGCTACCTATCCTTATTTAGCCCCCGGTGAATACGCCGGGGGCCGAAGGCCGAAAAGTGCGCCCTCGTGCGCTTGAGCCCCCCGTGTATTCACGGGGGGCTAAATAAGGCTACGGCCGCTCGGCCCCGGGCCAGCGCACGGCCAAGTCGTGTGCGATGCCCAGGCGGTCCAGGACCTTGGCGACCACGAAGTCCACCAGGTCGGCCACCGACTGCGGGTGATGGTAGAACCCCGGCATGGCGGGCATGACCACGGCCCCCGCGGCCGCCAGCCGGGCCATGTTCTCCAGGTCGATGGGCGTCACGGGCATCTCTCGCGGCACGACGACCAGGGGCCGGCCTTCCTTCAGGGCCACCTGCCCGGCGCGCTGCACCAGGTTCCCCGCCAGGCCGTGGGCGAGGGCGGCCAGCGTGTTCATCGAGCACGGGATGATGACGGCGGCCTCGGCGTCGAGCGAGCCGCTGGCCGGCGGCGCGGCCAGGTCCTCGGCGGGCGTGTAGGAGACGTGCGCTCGAACGTCGGCCGGCCACAGGCTTGCCACATCCACGGCCGTGCCGGCGACCCGCGCGCGGGTCTCGTCGGCCAGGACCAGCCGGCCCGCCGCCGTTACAACCAGGTGCACGCGTCGCCCGGCCCGCACCGCGCACTGGACCAGGCGCACGGCGTACGGCATGCCGGATGCGCCGGTGATGCCGACCACGAGGGAAAAAGGTGTCAGGAACCTTTTTCTACCGGCCTTTTTCAGGCGCGCGGAGTTGCAGTCGGACATACCCCAGTTCCTTCTTGACCGTGTCGGACAATGCCGCCACGTACGGGTCGAGCGGGTTGGTGGCCTCGCGGCGGGCGAGTTCGCCCTGCGCTTCTTCCAGGTAGCGGCGGGCCTCGCGGGGCGCCGCGGGCTCGGAAGCGGCCCGCGAGATGAGGCTCCTGGCGGCGGCCACGCGGGCCAGCAGGGCCCCGTCGGTCTTCGGGTACGACTCGATGACCTTCTGCAACTGCTCCACGCGGCGCATGTCTTTGGGGTTGTCGACTTCGGCCATCGCCAGGTCGTAGGCCACGTTATCGGCCAGCGGGCCGCCCGGGTCCGCCTCCAGGACCGCCCGGAGGCGTTGCCGGTACGAGTTGGTGCCCGCCGCCCTGGCAACGAAGTAGAGGGCCAGCGCGCGGCTGTTGTCCTGGGTGTCCTTGCGGTTTTCCAGGATGAGCGCCAGGTGCATCAGGGCGTCATCGCGTACGGCGCGGAGGTGCTCGGCGTCCGCGCGGGCCTTGAAGGCCTTGCCGATGGAGAAAAGGTCCAGGAGGTTGAACTCGGCCAGCGGGTCCCCGGCCGGGGCGGCGATGAGGGTGGCCTGGGCGATGGCCCGCCGGTACGCTTCCTCGGCCTGGACAAAGAGGCCCTGGCGTGCCGCCGCGTCGCCCAGGTGCACGCGCGCGTCGGCCGCCCAGACGCTGTCGGGGTTGCGGCTGAGAAGTTCCTGCCAGATCTCCTCGGACCGGCGAGGGGTGGCGCCCGAGCGGGCGCCGCTCGATAGGCGCTCGATGTCCGTGGCCAGGCGGGCCCGGACCTCGGTGGCATGCGGGCTTGCCGGGTGCCGCGCCAGAAACGTCTGGAGCCGATCCATCTGGGGCAGGGGCACCGCGCTGCTGCCGAACGACGGCGGGTTGGGGTCTTGAAGCAGGCCGTACCGGATTTCATCCATGCCGACGAAGGCGGGCACCGCCACCACCGGCGCGGTCACGAGGATCGCCAGCACCGCCGCGGGCCACCGCACGTGCCACCGGTCCGCGCGGCCGACGGCCACCAGCAGGGCCGCCGCGCCCGCCGCAATGACCACGGCCGTGATCGGCGGCACATAGGCCAACGACCGCAAGGCGGGCGCCAGCGCTCCCGTGGTGGCGGCCGACGGCGAGGCCAGCGCCGCGGCCGGTTCTGCGCGGCCGGCACCGGGCAGCGCTACGGTCGCAAACCAGTACGCGGCCGGGGGCAGCAGGCCCAGCAGGGCGCTCGCGAGTTTGCTCTGGAGCCGCAGCGTCCAGCCGGCGGCGATCCAGACACCCAGCGCCGCGGCGGCCGCCAGGCCCGTGTCGGGCCCCAGCAGGGCGATGACGATGGCCGTCAGCCACCCGCCGCGCTTCCCGTACAGGATGCCCGTCAGGATCGGCGCCACCGCCAGCATGGCCAGCCACGCCCCGATGACGAACCCGTAGGCCGGGCAGTTCACGAGCGACACGGGCCACGTGGCCCAGAGGCCCAGGCCCGCCGCGGGGCGCACGAACAGGTCGGCCTGCCCCGTCAGCAGGTTGCGCAGCGTCCACGCCCCGCCGCCCGTCACGAGCAGCACGAGGCCCAGGTAGACGTTGGCCTCGGGCAGGTACGCGCGGCCGCAGCGGTTGCAGGTGTCGTCGCCGACGTCGCTTTCGTAAAAGAAGCATCTGGCGCAGTGCATAGGTCTCGTTATGGCGCGGGTTAGCGCTGTAGCGCGGGGGTTTATCCCCCGCGCCTTCCTGCGCGGGGCACAAGGCCCCGCGCTACGGCGCGTAAGTCTAGTTGCGGCATGGGCACTTTATGTGTATCGGCGCGGGCGTACGCCCGCGCACATACGCAATCTTAAAACGCTCTAAGGTGGCGTCCGCGCGCCGGGCCCGCCGCGCGGGTTTCGGCGCGAGAGGCCGCCGTTACGCGGGCTTCAGGCCGACGTACACCGACGCGATGCCGCCCGCGAGCGGCTCCGTGCGTACGGCCCTCAGGCCTGCCTGGGCCATCGCACGGGCCGTGGCCTCGGGCGGGCCGAAGGCTTCAATCGAGGCGACCAGGTACGAGTAGCCGCCGTGCCCGCCCCCGGAAATCCAGGCCCCCAGCCTAGGAAGTATCCGGCGAAAGTAAAGCCCCAACGCGCCGGCCAGCGGCCCGCGGCCCCGCGGCGGGTGGAACTCCAGGATCACCGCCGGCCCGCCCGGCCTGAGGACCCGCAGCATCTCGGCAAGGCCCGCCGCCGCATCCGCCAGGTTCCGCAGGCCGAAGCCGCACGTGACGGCGTCGACCGATGCGTCCGGCAGGGGCAGGGCGAGCGCATCGGCCTCCACGAGGGCCGCGCGGTCGCCCAGCCTGATGGCGACCCGCGCGAACTTGCGTGCGGCCCGCGCCAGCATCGGCCGGCTGAAATCAAGCCCCACGACGTGCGCCCCCGGCATCCGCGCGAGCACCGCCAGCGCCAGGTCCCCGGTTCCGCAGCAAACGTCCAGCACCCTCGTGCTTCGCAGCGAAGCGCTGCTTCGCAGAGTAGCAAGCGGCGCGGCGGCGCCTCTACGGAAAGGCGAAGCGCCCTGGAGCGTCTCGTCGAGCGCCGCCGCGGCGCGGGCGCGCCAGCGCCGGTCCAGTCCGGCCGAGAGGAGGTGATTCAGGAAATCGTACCGGCGGGCCACGGCCCCGAACATCCGCCGGACGTACCGGGCACGGTCGGCATGGGTCGGCAATTCTGACAATCGTTTGGCCTCCCGACGCCATACTTAGCCCCCGGTGAACACACCGGGGGCCGAAGGCCGGAAACCGTGCCCTCGCGCGTCCGGCCCCCCGTGTATTCACGGGGGGCTAAGTGCGGCGGCGCACGGCCTGCGGCACTACTGGAACCCGTATTCCTTCCACCGGCGCGTGACGCGATCCTGGGTTTCGGCGTCGGGGACGATGGGGTCGGGCCAGCGCCGGCCGCCGACCTCCTCGGGGAGTTTGCGGGTGGCGTCGATGCCGAGTTTGCCGGGCGGTCCGGCCATGGGGGCGGCGTGGTCCAGGACGTCGGCCGGGCCGGTCGCCAGGACCGTGTCGCGGCGCGGGTCGCTCTCGGCCCCCATCCGCCAGAAGACCTCCTGGGCGTCGTGCACGTTCACGTTCTCGTCCACGACGACAAGATATTTAGTATATTTCATCTGGCCCAGGCCCCACAGGGCGTGCATCACCTTGTGGGCGTCGTACGGCTGGCGCTTGCGGATGCTGACGAACGCCCAGTTGTGGAACACCCCGAACAGGGGCAGCGCCAGGTCCGCCACCTCGGGCACCACCGTGCGGATGACCGGCAGGAACAGCCGCTCGGTCGCCTTGGCGATGTAGCAGTCCTCCTTGGGCGGCCGCCCGACCACCGTCGTCGGGTAAATGGCGTCGCGCCGGTGCGTGACGGCCGTGAGGCGCATCACCGGGTACGGGTCCGGGCCGGAGTAGTAGCCCGTGTGGTCGCCGAAGGGGCCTTCCGGGGCGCGCGCCTCGGGGTCCACGGTGCCCTCGATGACGATCTCGGCGTCGGCGGGCACTTCCAGCGGCACCGTGACGCAGCGGACCGTGCGGACCGGGTCGCCTCGCAGGATTCCGGCCAGCACCAGTTCGTCCATGCCGTACGGCAGGGGCGCCGTGGCGGCGTACGTGAGGACCGGGTCGCCGCCCAGGGCGACGGCCACGGGCATCGGCTTGCCCTGCGCGGCCCAGGCGGCGTAGTTGCGGGCGCCGTCGTGGTCGCGGTGCCAGTGCATCCCGCATTCGCGCGGGCCGAAGACCTGGAGGCGGTACAGGCCGGCGTTGCGGTTCTCGCCCGCCGGGTCCATCGTGTACACCTGGCCCAGGGTGACGTACGGGCCGCCGTCGCCGGGCCAGCACTGGATGACCGGCAGGCGGCCGAGGTCGGCATCGTCGGTGTGGACGATTTCCTGGCACGGGCCCGTGCGGACGGTCCTGGGCGCGGCCGAGGCGAGTTGGAGGAGTTTCGGGGCGGCCTTGATTTTCTCGAGGAGCCCCGCACCGGCCGCCGGCGGGCGCACCAAGTCGGCCAAGCGGGCGGCGATCTCGTCGAGGTCCTCGCCGCCCAGGGCCCAGGCCATCCGCTGCATCGAGGCAAACGCGCCCACCAGCACGGGCATCGTATGGCCCGCGACGTTCTCAAAAAGCGCCGCCGGGCCGCCCTTGGCCACCAGGCGGGAGGCGATCTCGGCGATCTCCAGGTGCGCCGAGACCTCGGCCCGGACGCGCCGCAGTTGCCCCGCCGATTCCAGGCGGGCGATGAACGATCGCAGGTCGCTGGTTGCCATGAGCGATTACGCCACCACCGGCGAGAGGTTCATCAGCCTTTCGCACCGCTACGGTTTCGGTTCGCCCGCGGCGCGGCGCGGGTCCTTCGGCACGACGGGCGGCTTGGGGATCGGGGGCGGCGTCTCGCCGATCTTGCTGATGAGTTGCAGCAGCAGGTTCCGCCGCACGAAAACGTCGTACGCGAATTCGTGGGGCAGCACGTAGCGGATGAACGGCCCCTCGGCGTACCGGGTGCCCTTGATGCGTCCGGTGTAGTACATCAGGGGCAGTTTGCCCTGGTCGAGCGTGCGCGTCAGGACCTTCGAG
>Ga0315291_10011473_pt1 | contig 10795 bp, 9 predicted proteins | sample YL17G12_20_MG_FD_203070 | JGI IMG/M metagenome (GOLD analysis project Ga0315291, IMG submission 203070) | Sediment microbial communities from Yellowstone Lake, YNP, Wyoming, USA - YL17G12_20 | ecosystem: Environmental > Aquatic > Freshwater > Lake > Sediment | place: USA: Wyoming | collected... | reverse complement strand
CCGGAATAATTTTTCAGCAGTGGCGCTTTTATGATGAAGGCGTCATCGCGTGTGCGGTCGCCCCAGACGGCGGCATAATCGCATACGGCGTGTCGATCAAAGACGCCGGCCCCACCAGCGCCGACTTCGCGGTCGCGCATTACAGCGCAGACGGCGTGCTCGATACCTCTTTTGCGGCAGGTGATCCTGCCGGCGTCGCAGGCCTGGCGGTGATAGACTTCGGCTTCAACGACTGGGCCTACGATATGAAAGTGATGCCGGACGGGAGGATAGTCGGCGGCGTGCACGTGCACGATGACCTCACGGGGTTGTCCGACAATTACGGCGTATTCCGTCTGACCGCGGACGGGCTGCCCGATCAATCCTTCGGCACGGAAGGAAAGGTGGAGATCGACTTCGGCTTCGGCTTGAATGACATGGGGAATGCAATTGCCCTTTTGCCCGACGGACAGATGATACTTGGCGGCGAGGCAAATAACGGCGCGGGCGGCTGGCAAAACAACAACTTCGCATTCGTCATGCTTGATGCAAACGGCAACATCAACACGCACTTCGGCACGAACGGCTTCATATGGACCGACTTCGCGCACGACCGGTCCGCCGCTTTGACGATGGCGCTAAGCAATGTGGTGACCAACGATAATGGTGAAGTCGAATCCTTCGAGCTTTTCGCGGCGGGATGGATGATAGATCCTGCGAGCGGTTTTACCAAATATGCGATCGCAAAATACAAGTCGGTTGAGATCGCACAGCCTTCTGAATGATACTTACTTCGACACCCTTTCCAGATACTCCTCTGTTTCCGTGTCTATCCTGATCACATCACCGACATTCACGAACGGCGGGACCTGGACGACAAGACCGGTCTCCGTTGTCGCCTTCTTGTACTGCGCCGATGCGGTCGCCCTTTTCATAGAGGCGTCGGCTTCGACGACCTTGAGTTCAACGGTCTTGGGAACTTCAACGCCGACGGCATTGCCTTCATGGAAGGTCACTTCAACAACCGTGTTGGGCAGGAGATATTTGATGGCGTCGCCCAGAAGGTCGTGCGGAAGCTCAACCTGCTCGAAATTCTCCTGATTCATGAAATGGTAGCGGTCGCCGTCGTCATATAGATATTCCATCTTATGTTTTTCAAGATATGCGACTTCGACCTCTTCGGTTGCGCGGAAACGGTTCTCGAACTGCACGCCGGTCTTTAAATTGCGCATCTTCGCCTGAACCATGGCGCGAAGGTTTCCGGGCGTTAAGTGCGTGACGCTCATGACACGGCACAGATCGCCGTTGAACATCACAATCGTGCCCGGTCTTATTCTGTTCGCTTGAGCCATCTTCCCTCCAAGATTGATTCTGCCACAGAGACGCGGAGGCGAGAGAGAAATACAAAAAATATAATTTTGTTTTCCTCTGTGTCTCTGTGCCTCTGTGGCAAAATTTATTTTTTTAAAACCTTTTCCGTGTATTCCCTGGCAAAATTCGGCAAATCCGAAAACTTATCGATGTCCGTTCCGCCGCCCTGGGCGAAATCGGGCCTTCCGCCGCCTTTGCCGCCCACCGCCTCCGACAGCGCCTGCACAAGCTTTCCGGCATGAACCTTCGATGTCAAATCCTTCGAGACGACGGCGACAATCGCGACCTTGTCGTCGATAACGCTCCCCAAAACGACAACTCCGCTCTTTATCTTATCGCGATAATTTTCCGCCCACTCACCTAGAGTGTTTCGATCGGGCGCTTTCGCATCCGCCGCGAGCACACTGACGCCCTCTATTTTTTTAACCTGATCCATGAGGTCCTTGCCTGCCGCCCCCACGCCGCTTCTGGCCTGCTTCAGATCCTTTTCAAGCTTTGAAATTTGTTCCGCCAACCGCTTCACCTTTTCCAGCAATTCAGACGGCTGGGCCTTGACGACCTTTGCAATCTCTTCCCTCTCGCGCTCAAGGTTTTCGACGTATCTCTGCGCGCCGGTCCCGGTTACCGCCTCAATGCGTCGCACGCCCGCCGCCACAGATGACTCTGAAATAATTTTCAACATCCCGATCTCGCCTGTCGCCTTCACGTGCGTCCCGCCGCAGAGCTCCCTCGAAAATCCGGTGATGTCTATCATTCGCACCTTTTCACCATATTTTTCACCGAAAAACGCAAGCGCGCCCCTCGATACCGCCTCATCATATGTAAGCTCACTGGTCACCACCGGATAGTTGCGGCGGACCGATTCATTGACGAGGCTTTCTACTTCGGAGGTTTCCTCTGCGGTCATCGCCTGGAAATGGGAAAAATCAAAACGCAAACGCTCCGGCTCCACAAGAGATCCCGCCTGCTTCACATGCTCGCCCAAAACTTCGCGCAGCGCCTTATGTAAAAGGTGTGTCGCAGTGTGATTGCAGCGGATGTCCTGCCTCCGGTCGCTGTCTATCGCGAAGGTCAATGTGTCGCCTTCGCGAACCGTTCCTTTTTTGACGACCCCGTTATGGACAATGATTTCCGGGACCGGCCTCTTCGTATCCTTTATCTCGATCTCGACGCCTTCTTTCACGGCAAGACCGATGTCGCCGGCTTGTCCGCCCGCCTCGCCGTAAAACGGCGTGCGGTCGGCGACGATCTGGACAACATCGCCTTCCTTTGCCCCCTCTCCCTTCCCTCTCCCCCATTTTGGGGGAGAGGGTGTGGGTGAGGGGGTTTCTTTGAATATTACGAGTATCTTCCCCTCGGCACTTTCATTTTCATATCCGACAAATTTGGTCCTGATTCCCTTGGCCACAAGATCCTTATATATAGATGCGACTTTCTCCTCTCCGGTCCCCTTCCAGCTCGCGCGCGCTCGTACGCGCTGTTCGTCCATCAATTTTTCGAATCCGTCCGAATCGATTTTAACACCCTCTTCTTGCGAGATGATTTCCGTTAAGTCTTTCGGAAAACCGTAGGTGTCGTAGAGTTTAAAGACGACGTCCCCCGGAAGAACTTTACGGCCCTTCTTACTCATCTCGCCGAAGCTCGCCTTGAGGATCTCAAGCCCCTTGTCCAGCGTTTCGTAGAATCTCTCTTCCTCTGCGGCGATCACCTTTTCGATGAAATGCTGGTGTTCGGGAAGCTCCGGATATGCGCTCCCCATCTCGTCGACGACGACGTGTGCAATTTTCGAAAAGAACGGCTCGTCCTGCCCGAGCTTTTTTCCGTATCTGATCGCGCGTCGCATAATGCGGCGGAGCACATATCCGCGCCCTTCATTCGAAGGAGTGACGCCGTCCGCAATCAAAAATGTCGATCCGCGTATGTGGTCGGCGATCACGCGGAGCGCCACATCGACATCAACCGATTTGCCCTGCCTGTGTTTTGTCACAGCCTCAATCTTCGAGATGATGGGCAAGAACAGATCCGTCTCCCAGTTGCTGTGTTTTCCCTGAACGACCGCCGCAAGTCTTTCAAGTCCCATACCCGTGTCGATGCAGGGCTTCGCGAGCGGCACCATCTTTCCTTTTTCGTCGCGGTTATATTGCATGAAGACGAGATTCCATATCTCCATGAAGCGGTCGCTGTCCAGATCCTCTTTTTTCACCGGGCCCTCTCCAAAATCCCATAGTATCTCGGAGCAGGGGCCGCAGGGACCGGTATCCCCCATCGCCCAGAAATTGTCCTTTTCGCCCAAGCGGAAGATGCGGTCCTTTGAAATATGTTTCTCCCAAAGCTTTTCAGCCTCATCATCGTTTTCAAAAACAGTGATCCACATGCGGTCCTTTGTGAGGCCTAAAGTTTTGGTCAAAAACTCCCACGCGAATTCGATCGCGTCCTTTTTGAAATAATCGCCGAACGAGAAGTTGCCCAGCATCTCAAAGAATGTGTGATGGCGCGGGGTGTGTCCCACATTTTCCAGATCGTTGTGTTTCCCGGAGACGCGCATGCACTTCTGCGATGTGGTCGCGCGTTTGTAGGCGCGCTTCTCCATCCCCAAGAAGATGTCTTTGAACTGGACCATCCCGGCGTTTGTGAAAAACAGTGTGGGGTCGTTTGCGGGAACGAGCGAGCTGCTCTTGACGCGGGAATGCCCCTGCTTTTCAAAGTAGCTCAAGAATTTTTCGCGAAGTTCCGATGATTTCATTTTAGAAAAATACCCCTCCTTTGTAAGGAGGGGTTGGGGAGGTAGATCACGATCTACCCCACCTTACCTCCCCTTACAAAGGGGAGGAATTATTTTTTTACACTCTTAGCTTCTTGTTTGGGTTCCTCTTTCGGCGGCTCTTTCACCTGATTTCTAACCACGCCGAATTTTTCGCAAACGGCTTTCAGAATCCCTTCGCAGGTTTTAGGATTCTCCTTCAGGAAGGCGCGCGCGTTGTCTCTGCCCTGCCCGATGCGCTCGTCGTTCCACGTGTACCACGCGCCGCTTTTCTCGACGATGTCGACTGTGGACGCAAGATCCAAAACGTCGCCTTCAAGCGAGATCCCCTCTCCGTAGAGGATATCGAACTCCGCCTGCTTGAACGGCGGCGCGACCTTGTTCTTCACGACCTTCACACGCGTCCGGCTGCCGATAATATCTTCACCGACCTTGATGGGCCCAATGCGCCTGATATCGAGACGAATCGTCGAATAAAATTTCAATGCGTTTCCGCCGGTCGTCGTTTCCGGATTTCCAAACATCACGCCAATACGCATGCGGATCTGGTTGATGAATATGACAAGGGTCTTGGATCTGGCGATCGTCGAAGTCAGCTTACGCAGAGCCTGGCTCATGAGGCGGGCCTGCGCGCCCATCGTTGCATCGCCCATCTCGCCTTCAAGCTCGGAACGCGGGACCAGCGCCGCAACTGAATCGATCACAACCACATCGCACGCACCGCTTCTCACGAGAGTCTCTGTAATCTCCAACGCCTGCTCGCCGCTGTCGGGCTGGCTGATGAGAAGGTCTTCCGTCTTGACGCCCAGCTTTCGCGCGTAGTCGACATCGAGCGCATGCTCGGCATCGATGAAGGCGGCGATGCCGCCTTTCTGCTGCGCCTCCGCGACGATCTGAATTGCGAGTGTCGTCTTGCCCGAAGACTCTGGGCCAAATATCTCAACGACGCGCCCGCGGGGAAGCCCGCCGATGCCGATTGCTATATCCAAAGAGATCGAACCGGTAGAAATGGTGTCCAAGCCTTGAATCAGCGGCTGATCTTTCCCAAGCCGCATGATGGAGCCCTTCCCGAACTGCTTTTCGATCGCCGTGACGGCAAGTCCCAGCGCCTTCTCACGGTTTTCAGCGTTTGGATTCGGGGTGGTCGTCGTCGTTGGTTGCATGGTTCCTCCTTAAATTCGTGGATCGGGGTTCGTGCATCGTGCATCGGACAGCGATTCACGATCCACGATTCACGTTCTTCCCCCTAGTTTAAACTCGCGCAATGCAGTATAGATCGGCCCCTCCCTTGTCAACACGCTTTTGTAGAGCGTCAGGTGATCGACGTCAAACTCGCCGAATTCTTTGCCCACCAGCTTTTCCACGAGCGTCACCAGCGCAGAGCAATTCTTCAAAGGCGACTTGGCGCGCCCCAAAGTCAAATGCAGGCGAAACTGCCGGTCATCCCTTTTCAAACCGAACGGTTCAAACGCCGACTCAAGCCTTTCGTGAAGCGCAATCGCCGCCTCGACCTCGCCGGTCAGCCCCGCCCAGATCACGCGGGGATAGCGCCAGTTCGGAAAGACGCCGATGCCCACGCCCTTCAGGTGGATGGGCGCCTGATTCCTTATCGTCTCTTCAATCACGCGCGAGATGTCGCCCGCGAGCCGGTCCTCTTCCACATCGCCGAAAAATTTCATCGTGCAGTGCATGAGTTGGGGCTGCACCCACTTCACTTCCTTCGTCTTGGAAGAAAGAAGGCCGATTATCTGCCCCAACCCCTGTTTGATTTCATCTGTCAGATCGAACGCAAGAAATGATCTTATCTTCATAGAAAACCAAGGTCGAGGCCAAGGTCGAGGCCAAGTCAACCACTCCTTGACCTTAACCTTGACCTTGACCTTTTAATATTCCTCACTGTGTCATTAAATATTTTCGCACCATATTGATCGCGGTCATCGCGAACATTTGCTTTAAACGTTCGCGGTCGCCTGTGAAACTGTATTCGTACGCCTCCGTTTTACCCGGCGCTGCGATCGCCATGTGAACGGTGCCGACGGGCTTTTCGGGCGTGCCGCCGCCCGGGCCGGCGATCCCCGTCGTGGCAATGCCGATGGTTGCGCCGCTCAAACGCCTGACTCCCTCCGCCATCGCCATCGCGCATTCTCTTGATACAGCCCCGTTCGCGCGGAGGACATCGACCGAAACTTGAAGCAGATCCTGCTTCGCCTGATTCGAGTAAGAGACGATCCCGCGCTCGAAATATTCGGAAGATCCCGGCACATCGGTGAGATAGCTGGCAATCAGGCCGCCTGTGCACGATTCGGCGACCGCGACCGTCATCTTCCTGTCGCAAAGCATGCGGCCCACCACTTCGGGCAGACAAGTCTCTCCCTCGCCGTAAACGATATGCCCCAAACGCTCCCTGATTTCCGTCGCCGCCGATTCAACGGATTTTTCGGCATCCTTGGGATTGTCCGCGCGCGCGAGGAGTTTTAAAAGTATCTCGGGAAATTTGACCCTGAAGCTCAACCTGCTCCCCGCGAGATTAACGCCGGCAAGCCTTTCGTCTATCGTCGCTTCCGGAAGCCCGAAGCAGCGGAGGATCCGCGACTCGCACGCGCCGCTTGCGCGCCCTTTGAGCCACGGAAATACAAAGTCTTCAAATATCTGATAGAGCTCGCGGGGAACGCCGGGCAGGAAGAAACACTCCGCGTTCCCGAGCTTGACCTGTATGCCGGGCGCTGTTCCTACGCGGTTCGCAAGCGCTTTGCCGCCCTCCGGTATCATCGCCTGCTTTTCGTTTGTGGAGGCCATCGGGCGGCCCATCCGCGCGAAGAAACTTTTGATCTCCGCAAGGACCGCTTCGTCAAGATAGAGTTTTTTTCCGAATGCCTTTGCCGCCGCGGGAACAGTTATGTCATCAACTGTGGGGCCCAATCCGCCGGAGACGATTAGACAATCTGCGCGGCCGGCTGCCGCTTTTATTGCATCGACGATCGCCTTCTCGTCATCGCCCACTGACGTGTGGCCTGTGACTTCGTGGCCCAGCATCTGGCAGCGTTCTGCAATCCAGGCCGAATTGGTATCAACTATGACGCCCTGAAGTATTTCATCGCCGGTTGTCAAAATTTCTATTTTCATTTTTTAATTCTGCCACAGAGCCGCAGAGGCGCAGAGAAATACAAAAAATAAAATTTTAGTTTTCCTCTGTGTCTCTGTGTCTCTGTGGCGTTTCAGCCTTTCGGTAGCGCCAGTCCGAAGAACCATAGTGCTACATTAGAATATACACCCGCCATCACGTCGTCCAAGACAATGCCCCATCCGCTCAAGAAATGTCTCTCGACCCACCGGATGGGAAAGGGCTTCACAATATCAAACACGCGAAAGAGGACAAAACCCGCCAGAAGCATCCAGATATCGGGCTTGTGGAAGGCCATCGTGACCAGAAAACCCGCGATCTCATCTATGACAACCTCTTGCGGATCCTGTTCGCTATATATCTCCTGCGCCTTCGTCGCCACCCAAGCCGCCATGAATATGAACGCGATGACCGTGACGGCGTATAAAAGGTGCGAAAGCGGCTGCAGCAGCAGATATAAAAGAACGCCCACGACGGTTCCGGCGGTTCCCGGCGCAATCGGGACTTTGCCTATCAAGCAGCCGGTTGCCAAAAAGGTGATCAATTGGCGCATGGTCGCGCGAAGCTACCATTCAGCCCCGGAAAATACAAGTGTTGCCTTTTAATTCAGCCACAGAGGCACAGAGACACAGAGGAAAGCAATTCTATTTTTTTGTATTTCCTCCGCGTCTCTGCGGTGAAGAATAGCAATTTGTGTGCCACAGAAAAGGCGCAAAAAATCAAGGCAGCATTCAGACGTGCTGCTGTATTTTCAAGCAGTGTGTCGGGAAATGATGCAACCGGTCAGTGGCCGCGCATCCAACTTTTGTTGAGCTGGCTATGTGTGAAGTAGCTGTCCACAGGGCGGCTTGCCTGAACGACGGATCCTGCCGACTGCATAAACGACTCTATCCCGCCGTGAGCCATGGCGATCTGTTCGCATTCGCCATAAACTGCGAGGCCGATATCGAACAGCATCCTTATCGGAAAAAAGAAAACATCGAAAAATGACAAAAAGGGATCTGCCGCATTTCCTCTGCTTATAGCGGCATCGGCAAGGCCGGTAGAATTTGAAGCGGTGACAAAATTGTCAATTCTTCCCGGCGCCTCATTCGCGGGTGGATTTATTTCGACATGCCGGTCCGCAAATTCTACAGGCCTGCAGCCCAAGCACCAGTCCGGAGATCCATCTATCATCATAATTGCCTCCTTTTTTGTTCTTTATTACCTACTACACCAATTATCGCAAGGGGTAAAAATTTGTTGCGCTCTTTTTTCTTCCCCTTCTCTTCTTTGTTTGCTAAGAGTTCGCCGCGGAGACGCGGAGAAAAGCAATTCTGCCACAGAGACACGGAGGCACAGAGGAAACCAAAACTATATTTTTTGTTTTTCTCTGTGTCTCTGTGCCTCTGTGGCTGATTTTATATGGCCAAATCAAAAACAGTCTTTGCCTGCCAGAACTGCGGAGCACAATCTCCCAAGTGGTTGGGGCGGTGCCCCGATTGTGGCGCATGGAACACCTACGTTGAAGAAACTTTTGAAAATCAGCCCGCGAGAACGCCGGAGCTCGATGCCTTCTCAACCGCGCCGCAGCCTTTGACTGAAATCCAAAGCGATGCGGGCAGGCACGTCGCGATCGGCATCAATGAGCTGGATCGCGTTTTGGGCAGCGGCTATGTCCCGGGATCGGTGACACTCATCGGCGGCGATCCGGGGATCGGAAAATCCACAATCATCCTTCAGGCCCTTTCATCTGTAGCAAAGCGCGGCGTGCCGTGTCTTTATGTTTCAGGCGAGGAAAGCGCGTCGCAGATAAAGCTCCGCGCCGACAGGATGGGCGTCAAAGAATCGAACCTCCTCGTTGTCACCGAGAATTCAGTCGAGCGGATACTTGAACACATCAAAAAGACAAAGCCGCAAGTCGTCACAGTTGATTCCATACAGACGACGTACACTTCCGAAATTCAATCAGCCCCCGGAACGATAAGCCAGATAAGGGATTCCGCGGGCAAGCTGATGTATCTTTCAAAAGCCACCGGCATCGCGATGTTTCTCATCGGCCATGTGACAAAAGACGGCTCGATTGCAGGACCGAAAGTTCTGGAGCACATGGTCGATACTGTTCTCTATTTTGAGGGCGAGCGCGGACATCCGTTCAGAATTTTGCGCACCGTGAAGAACCGCTTCGGCTCCACAAACGAGATCGGCGTATTTGAAATGACGGGAAAAGGTCTGATGGAAGTCGCAAATCCGTCGCGCATGTTCCTTGCGGAAAGGCCGGCAAGTGTTGCCGGTTCCGTCGTCGTTTCGTCTCTCGAGGGATCCCGTCCGGTTCTGCTCGAAGTTCAGGCGCTTATTTCGGGATCGGGACTTACGAATCCCCGCCGCACGGCAATCGGTCTGGATTCCGGGCGTGTCGCCCTCCTTGTGGCGGTCCTCGACAAAATCGTAGGCGTCCGGCTTGCAGATCAGGATATCTTCTTGAACGTCGCGGGCGGAATAAAAATCGTAGAACCGGCTTCGGATCTGGGCGTTATATCCGCCCTCAACTCGAGCTTCACCAACCGCCCTGTCGATCCTGAAACCATAGTCATCGGCGAAGTGGGCTTAACCGGTGAAGTCCGTGCCGTTTTGGGCTGCGACATCCGCCTGAAAGAAGCCGAAAAGATGGGCTTCAAACGCGCCGTCGTTCCCAAATCTAATCTCAAGTCCAAAATTCCCGCCAAAATGGACGTTGTCGGCGTGACTTCCGTGGACCAGTGCCTCCAGACATTATTTTAAAATGGGGTATCTGCACCCCAAGTCCGCCCAGTTTATGGGGATTTCGGGTCATCACCTGTCATCAGTTGTAACCTTGCACCAGATTCTCTGAATCTAACCAATTGATTTACATGGTTTTTTACTGATCACTGATCACTGGTCACTGATCACTGACTTGGCAAACATCTTGCATTTATATCGGGAGGCAGAGGCTAACACATGAGCAACATCAACAATTCAAAGAAGAATGTAGCGGACAATCCTTTTAGACCTGCAAATTCGCAGCTGCAGTCGCCCGGTTTGACGTACGGCGCCCGCGCGCAATTCCAGAGGGTCCAGCAGCCCACGTCTCCCGCGCCGCAGGTTGATCAATTCGATAAGAGTAAGAAAGCCGACACCTCCGCATTCACCGCAAACGCCTCATTCAAGGCGCAACGCCGCCAATACGCAGAAGGCTACCAGCTAAGGGTCGCCCACAACCTCGAGCAAGGCGCACCCAGAAAGGGCGGCTCCCCAAGCGACGAAACAATTCTCAACTTCCTCGATAAGGTTATAAGCCACGCCCCCGTAAAAAAGCCGGCTGTAGCGGCCGCCGCCAAAAAGCAATTTATCAAGGCCTAGCGCGCGTTTTTGGGCCGTAACCCAAAAAACGACGCCGTCCCCCAAACCCCACAAGCCCCTACGCCTCCGAGTTTTGCCACCACTGTTTTTACATACAGCAAGAAGCGATATGCGGACCCCGGATTACATTATTCAAGATGCTGCAAAGGAGCGTGGCGCGGGGATGTCTTCTCGCTTACAGCGATTTTCCTCACACGCCGGAA
>Ga0315291_10011472_pt1 | contig 10796 bp, 14 predicted proteins | sample YL17G12_20_MG_FD_203070 | JGI IMG/M metagenome (GOLD analysis project Ga0315291, IMG submission 203070) | Sediment microbial communities from Yellowstone Lake, YNP, Wyoming, USA - YL17G12_20 | ecosystem: Environmental > Aquatic > Freshwater > Lake > Sediment | place: USA: Wyoming | collected... | reverse complement strand
CAATGGCTCCGCTAGGATCTGTCGTCTGTTGTCCTGCGGTGTAGTGAACGATAAGACCTTCACAGTCCATAGCCCCTTGAGTCGTATGACGTACTTTAGATTCTACAATCTTAAGAGTCGAGGAAGGTTTTGTAGGGGTTGTAACTTCCTTAGCCGCCGGTTCAACCTTAATCTCTTGAGCTCTCATACAGACATAAGATGCTGGGCCTTTTAAATCATTTGCTAAAACCTGAAGAGACCTAGCATTGCCAGCGCCTTTGAAAGTGTATGAGAGGTTCCAGGTACGGTAGTTGTTTTTAATGGTGTCGGCCGTTTCAATCTTTGTCGCCTCCCCTATCTCAAAACCGTCAACGATTAGGGTGATTCCGGCTATTCCTAATCCACACTCACCCCAAAAAACAGTCGGCACTCCGACTTTAATCTCTTTCGGGTCTTCCATTCTTACAAAATAACTATCCATTGTTGTCTCCTCTTCTTGTCCGATTATGTCTAGCATACTAGGTCTAGAGTTGGAAACCCACTTTAAAAGTTCCTCCACGGTATCATAGTCGGTATCGACTTCACACCTCGTCGGTATTGGGAATATCGGGATCATTCTATTCTCTATTCTCTATTTTAAGTTGTTTTAGAATTGCTCTTTTAGCCGCTATAGAAGCTTTGCCCCTAGAGTGTCCTGGCCCCCAGTGCCTAGCGGTGAGGTCTAAAAGCATATCAAAGTACCTGGACTCCATGTACTCCCCCTCTGGGTTTTCGAGGAGAGAATCCCAGTACTGTTCATATCTCTTCGGCCACTCGCTCATTTCTCCTTCCACTTCTTCATAAACTCTTTAAGCTCCTCAATCGGGTACCAAGTGCCGAATTTATAATCTTGCGTCGATTCTCTCATTTGTCCCACCTTACGTTAACGGTAAAGCCGTTCTGGTCGATCATATGGCCCCAATAAGTAATGGCAAAACCTTTAAAATCTTTGTCGGCTTTCATCGCCTCTGAAAACCCCTCCGCCTTAGATTGCGCTCCTTCGCCTCTAAGAGGTACGTCGAAGCTATAGGCGTATGCCCCCACTTTTGCCGCAGCGTACATGGCGTCTACTACTTCTTGACGCATTGAAGCCCACTTAGCCGCAACCAGTTTCCCGGCGTCAGACTCTTCAAACGCCTTCTTTGATATGTCCCTTAAGCTATCAACAAGTCTATCCATTACTTCCTCCCTATAAGCTTAGCAAGTGCCGCATTGTCTATCGTCATACCGTCTGAATATGTGGGGATTCTCCACGGTTTTAGGGCTTGGATTAGTCTAATCAAGCTTTTCATTTCTTGCTCCCATAGAATATTTCCACGATCTCTACTATTTCCTTGCAGTACATCTCCCTGTCGTATGGCCCAGCACGAAGGAAGCTATGCTCTAAAATCTTGTCATATAAGGACTTAGGATAGTTCGGCTTAGCCGCATAGGTTATTTCATGTCTACTTATTAGTCCAATGTGGTTGCAGTATGGCCTATCCCTAAAGTGCCCGGAAAATCTCTCCACTTCAAACTTACCCTCCTTATAGACTGCTGTACTTACAGTCCTTTTAGGCTCTCTGTCGCTTTCCACAATCGCTAGAAACTCTTCACCCGCTTTAATCTCCCAATCCGCTATAGGTATCCATTCAATCACTTCTTCCTCCTCTTAGGCTTAGAAGCGTCAACACCTTGACGCCCCCAAATTCGATGTTTTCTATTCTCTCTTCTGCCTACAAATTGGTGGATGTATGCAGGACTACAACCTATCAATCTTGCAGCGCCCCGGGCGGTTCCTGCGTCATGGATAGCTTCAATAATCATCTCATCCGTAAATTTACGATGTCTCAAATGAAAAATACCTCCTGATTTGAAGAAGGTACTTGAATAGTTTTTAATGTCAAGAGTGATTACTTATCAGTGTTCTCTAAATTTTCAATTCTATTTTCTAGACGTATGATGTCTTTTTTGATGCTTTCGACGCCAGAACCCATGACTAATAAAGAGGCACGAAGCTCGTGAAACATGCCGATTAGCTCGTCTATTTTTTTTCCAAGGGCTGTATCCACCTCTTTTACCCCCGCCAGCTTATCCATGATTAACCATCCGCACCCGCCGATCAAAATAGAAACCAAGATGTCTGGTATATTATTGAGCATATTCCCGCCGATGATTTTTTGTGGATAAACGATTTTATCACAAGGGTCTTGACGGCGGTAGTGGGTTTCTATATAAAAATGGTTAGAGGACTCTAAGTCCTCTTTTGTCGTGTTAAATTACATAGCCAAAGACTATATAATCTCTACTACCTGTATAATCTTTATTACACACATACACACTTTACTTTTTAAAAACAAAAAAAATATAAATAGATTAATTATTTTTTCTATACGGATTGGGGGGGTGTGTGTGTATTTTTTTAGTGTGTTGACTAGGCAGTAGTTTTGATGTAGGGTGGGTCTATTCCTAGAAATTTATTTCAGGTTTAGCTTAGATTCCCCGACTTACTAAAAATGAGTCGGGGTAATTTTTTATTGACGGCGCAATCCCTCATGTGGCTTACTTCCTCCAAGCTAAGTCGAGAATATAAATTTTGGAGGAAATGTGTTAGACGTTTTAAGTAAGTTAGGTTTGAAATTTTCAAACGACCAATTGCAGTACCGTGGTAAGACGATTAACGAATATAACTTAATCGAGTTCCTATCAAGCAAGCTAGGGCTGTCCCACCCAGCGATTTCAGAATACTACGCAAAATACAACTCCCACGAAAAAGCAAAAACCCTACTCGAAGAGTTTGTCGCTAAGTATTTCAAAGAGGTTCAGGAGCTAGACTTCTCAAAAATCCCATTCCGCGAAGGTGTGCCGTACACCTACAGTCAAATTAAAATATTTAGGAACGAATCTAATTCAAGGACTAGGAAAGTTATTTACCCGTCAGGAGTGATAGATGACTTTGACTCTAGGGAGTTGGACGATAAGTTAGAGACTGATTTGGGCGAACAAGCAAAAGATTTTCTACGCACCAATTGTATTAGAGGTAAGATTGGGTACTTCCCAAAAAACGAAAACTTAGTTGTAATGGTTAGAGGTATTAACTACGTCAACTTCTGGAAGAAGCCTGAGTGGGAAAAACTAAATACCGCGGAAGTCCCTACCGACAATTTTGTGGGTTTCATGGAGCATTTTTTCCCCGACGAAAAAGATAGAAAATACATGTACGCATGGGCTAGGGATATGGTTGATTCTAGGGCTGGCTCCGCTGTAATACTTACAGGGAAGCCCGGTACTGGGAAGAACACTTTCGCTGAAAAGATATGTCAGAGACTTGTCGGGGAAGAAAATTACAGAAAGGCGGTATCTGGGGAAGGTCGCGGAGGAGGCAGCAGGTTCCACAACGGATTAGATATTTGCCGCCTTAGGTTTTACGATGAGATACAACTTAACGCCAATACCAGGAATGACATAAAAAACTTCATGAACGAAGTGGCTGCAATCGAGCGTAAGGGTTTAGACATCGAAGCCCCCTCTAGGATGTGGGCATCTTTCATTTTAGCCAACAACTCCCCTGAAGAAGTTGAACTAGAACATGACGACCGAAAGTTCTTCGCCCCGAATTTAGCCAATGTAAAACTTGAAGAGGCATTTTCTGTGTCGTGGATTGAGCAGTTTGAAAGGGATCTAGCCGCCCCAGAATATATCCGGTCGGTGTACCTTAAGTGTTGTGAGTTGGGTTATGGGGTAGATTCTAAGTACCCTCACAAGACTGCCGCTTTTATTAAGTATTGTTTTAATAGTTTCCCATTTGCAATAAGAAAATTAGTGGAGAAGCTTGAAGTGAAGCCCGTAATCCATAGCAGAGAGTTCCGCACTAGGCTTGACCCTTTCGAGGTTCAAAAATATTTAGAAGACTACAGAGTTAAATTTGGGATACACCTTGCAGACTTCCACGACTTAGGGGGCGGGAGGTATCAAATAACCTTACCGGGGTACGACCCGAACAAAGAGCTAGGGGACTCCCTATGAAAACACTTTACTTAGACTTTGAATTTACAAATATCAATGAGCGCGACCTCAAATTAGTTTGCGTGTGTTCCGTATTGTATGATGGGGGCGAGCTTGTCGAGACTAAATCTTTTTGGCTATACGACGCCCCGTTCGACGAGATACTTCTAGCGGCTTCTTACTTTAACAATCACGCTAAGGCAGACACTACTTTTGTCGCCTACGCTATGGAAGCTGAGGCTCGTTCACTGTTTACCTTGTGGAGAGGCATAGCCCCCTTCAAAGCTATCGACCTCTATCTAGAATACAGATGCCTTACGAATCACTGGGAGGATTACGCATATGGACAACAACTCATTAACGGTAAAGTGGTTAAGACGACTCCTCCGCCTCTATACAAAGAGATTGATGAAGAAGACGATGAGAAGCACCATAAACCAGAACACTCCCTCGCCTCCTGTACGTTTAAACTCTTAAATAAAATTATAGACACTGAGGAGAAGAAGGATGTTCGGGACATCATTATTTATGAGCGAGACATTGAAGCGCATCGTGAGAGGATTCTTGCTTATTGCCTATCTGACATCCTTAATCTTCGCGACATTTTTCGGGCTATTGGGCAAGCTCATCTTAAAGCTGGTTATACTTTTAACGAGTTTATTGGTTACGCTCTCTGTAGGGGCGAGTATGCTGTTTGCGCGGCTCGACTTACTCGTAGCGGCTACCCAGTCAATATGGAAAAAATCAGAAAGTTCTCAGGAAGCGTCACAGAAATCCTAGCTGAAGCGGCGAAAGATGTTTTAGAAGTTTCAGAAATCCCATTGTTTAGAAAGAATGTGAAGACTAAAACCTACTCTATGCACATCGCTGCCATTAGGGATTTGATTCTCACGACTCCCTACGCTACGAAGTGGATGAGAACTGACAAAGATCAATTGTCATATTCGCGTGAGGCGTTCGACAAGTGGTACAGCAAGGAGACCCCCGGAGCCATTGGCGCTTTCATTCGCTACCTAAGCCTCAAGCAATCTCTTAACGGGTTTCTCCCCTCCAACGGGAAGAAGACTAAAAAGTTTACAGACTTCTTAGGGACAGATGATCGAGTTCGCTACTTCCAAGGTATCTACGGTTCTCAAAGTTCCAGAAGCCAGCCAGGAGCCTCCGGTTTTATCCCCCTAAAGGCGTATTGGATGAGAAATTTCATTGAAGCTCCCGCAGGGAGAGCGATCGCCGGAATTGACTACGCCTCCCAAGAGTTCCTTCTAGCGGCGGTTTTATCCCAGGATAAAGCTATGATCGACGCATATGCGTCTGGCGACATCTACCTTGCGTTTGCGAAGCTGGCTAGGCTCTGCCCTTCGGACGCGACGAAAACGAGCCACAAAGCCGTCAGAGACGCCTGTAAGGCCCTTGTGCTCGGTATGAGTTACGACATGGGGAAAGATGGGTTAGCCGCCCGAATGGCTGCCGACTCAGGGAAGGTCTATACCGCGGAAGACGCTGAGAAGTTTATCGAAATGTTTTTCGATACTTACCCTGATTACGCCGAGTGGAAAAGAGACAATTTACGTACCTACCGTGAGGAAGGAAGACTTCAACTCCCTGACGGCTGGGTAATGTGGGGAGATAACCCGAATTTCCGAAGCGTGGGTAATTTCCCTGTGCAAGGCTTAGGCGCTGTTATCATGAGAGAGGCGGTTAAGCTCGCCTTCGCCCGCGGACTCGACGTTATTTTCACTCTTCATGACGCTATCTACATCGAATACGATTCAGGGGATTTTAAATCAGTGCAAACTTTAATCGAATGTATGGAAGAATCTTTTACCACACAAGCGGCCAAATGTGGTCACTACATACCCATTCGCCTAGAAGGTGAAACGTGGTCTAAGGATTACACATCTGAAACCGATAGCGGCGTTAAAGATGTTCAATGTATGAGCGAATACATCACGCCAAAAGGAAAAAAAGATTACGAGAGATTTAAAAAGTATTTCTCTTGACCGCTGGTTACTAATCAGTTACCAGTATAGAATAAATTTTTAACCAAGTAAGGACATTAAAGCATGAAAAAAGTTTTCGCTTCTAGAACCTACGTTAAATTCTCAGAGTGTAAGCCAGGACAAGTGTTGGTTGACGGCACTTATAGCAAGTCAGAGATGGGGAACTTCGATAAGTTAAACCACATCTTCAAGACTAGTGGCGGAGAGACAGTTTTAAACTCTTCAGGCAAATTAGATTTCCTAGTCGGTACATACCTGACGCCTGGAATGACTTGCCGAGTTGTTTATTTAGGAAAGTTTGTTTTACTTAAAGGGAAGTATAAGGGCAAAGAGTCCCATGACTTTGAACTCTATGTAGACGATAGTAATGAGGCGGTACTAGCGCCTGAAGAAGACGTTGTACGCGCTGACACATCTTCACTTCCGGAGATGTCTATCTAATGGTACAACTTTCGCCTTCTTCGTTTGGGGAGTTTTCCTCATGCCAAAGAAAATACTTCTACCGTAAGGTTATGAAGTACGATAACGACCCGGATTTCCCAGAAGACAACGAACCGTTTCAAGTGGGTAAGGCGTTTCACCAAGTGTTAGAGAACCGTAAGCACCAGCTTTCTGGTCTTACACTTAAGGAAGTCGCCCTCGTAGCCGCCTCTGAAGGCATTGAAGACGAAGAAACCTGGGCTATGATTTACGCGATGCTTGGGGCCTATAAGAAAGTCTTCGATAAACAAGGTTTAAAGGTTGCTGGGTGTGAGGTTCAACTTACATCTGGAAATTTTATGGGGTTTGTTGACGTAGTTCTCCACGACGATTCTGGTAATTGGTGGATTGGAGACATGAAGACTGTAGGGGTTTGGAGTGACTCCACGATTCAAACCCTACCTAGTCACCCACAACTTAATCTCTACGCAAAACATAGAGAACTAGTTGCCTACGCTACCGGACTCGACGAGACTAAGTTTATGGGTGTGGCGTATCTTGCGACTACTAAATCTCGTTTGAAGAAGAAGGCGAAGGAGTCTTTAGAGGAGTTTATCGGTCGCTTGTCAGAGTCGGTGAAATCGGTATGGGTGTTTATACCTAACTCGGTTTTATTGATTAGAGAGGTTTCAGACTCCCATGCTTTAGCCGCAGGGTTTATAGACAGTTATAGCCGCGAAGAGTATGAAGGCAAGTTTGTTAGAAACTATGGAAACTGCATGGCTTATTTCAAACCCTGTCAGTTTTATAGTCGGTGTCATACTAGGCTTTTTACCGAAGATGTCAGAGTAAAGGTGGTTACAAGTGAGTCCAATTGAAGTTATGGCTAAGAAGGTTGTTAAGGCTCTAGGAGAAAAGACCATGCTAAGTCCTGAGACTCTAGATGCTGTAAAGGCTGAAGGGGTTGTTTACGAATGTCTTCTAGGGATGATAGAGCAAGTAAATAGCGTCCACATGACCCGCATCTCTGAAATCGAGTTATTGAAAAGGCTAGGAGACTTGCGACTATTTGAAAAGATGTTAAGGGAAAGCCAGATAGATAAGATCATGGGAAACATTGCCAGCTTGGACAAGTATTTTACGCAGAAGGTTGCCGAGTCTGACGGGTTTTCAGTTTCAGCAATGCACCTTCATGTAGTCAAGTCTAATGAACTCGTCGGAGTAGAAGTTGAATCTAGCGGAGATTGAACATTTAAACTTGTACCCGTTCCAGAGGTCGTCCGCGATCTTCCACGCACAAAGACGCTACTCAATGAACTGTAGTGAAATGGGGCTTGGAAAGTCGCGTATGGCTCTTGCGGCTGCAATCTTAGCAGGGGTGAGAGATGTCGCAGTCTTCGCCCCTGCTTTTCTCCGTAAAACGTGGGAGCATGAAGCGAAAGAATGTGGCGTTAAAATCACGTTCACTTCATACACCGTAGTACAAAATATTACTGAGATAGAGTGGCATGTTTTAGCCCATAAAAACTTTTGGATTTTTGACGAAGCGGCGTATCTAAAGAACCCTTTCGCCAAGAGAACCAAAGCACTTAACTACGCTTTAAGAACCTACAAACCTTCTTATTTAATTATGCTTACAGGGACTCCTATAAGGAATAAGGCGTTTGACTTTTGGACTCTTTTAGCCTATACAGATGCAAACCCAGTTCCAAATTTAGATGAGAAGAAGCTTGTAGGTCGCCTTAGAACGTACACCGGATTCGCGGATCACTTTTGCGAGTCTAGAGAGATAAGACTTCCTGGCAGGAAGCCTATCAAAAAGTACATGGGGCTCAGAGACGAGAGGACGGAGGAGCTTAAAACTCTCCTTCGGGGCAAGTACATTCGCCACACTATAGAGTCAGTGAATTTGCAGCTCCCGCCTCTCATCAATAAGGATATCTACTACGACCTACAGGAGACTCCTGGAATGGCCGAGGTATTCAAGTCCTATACGGAAGGACAGAAGGCGTCTCCTACGGGTAAGGAACAGTCAGCTAGGCTAAAGGTTCCTCATACGATAGCGTACATAGACTATCTTATGGAGAATGAGGGTATCAAGCAATGTGTCGTATTCACCGATCACGTCGCCCCAGCTAACGCTATTTCTGAAGGGACAAGACAGTATGGGTCGTATGCGATTACAGGTCAAACGGACGTTCAAGATAGGATGCTTGCGGTTGACCAGTTTCAACGGGGGAATATCAACGTCCTCGTATGTACGATTGGGAGCATGTCTGTGGGTGTTACTCTTACATCGGCACAGGATGTCATCTTTAATGATTTGTCGTGGGTGCCAGCGGATAACATGCAAGCTCGAAAAAGGATTCATAGAATTGGACAATCTAAGAAGTGCCGCTGTCACCATATCATTTCCGGGCCTACAGACGCTTATATTAAAGCGATTTTAGATGAGAAAGAATTAACAATTAACAAAGTTTTAGAGGAGACAAAATGACGAAGGCAAGTAAAGCAAAAGTTACGAAAAAGGTTACGGCGAAGGCTGATAAGGCAGTAGCGAAAGTGTCGGCACTTAAGGCTATAGCCGGAGGGAAGACTGAAAATATCACTATTTCCAATAGAAATGTGACGAATCAACTATCAGAAGCGATGAAAATACTGTCGTCTTCAAGGGCGATGAAAGGTGAAGTAGCACTACGAGTGTTTCAACTCTGCAAAGAAGTCGACGCCCTAGCCGTTAGTTCTAGAACCGCTGTCGCCGATATCATGAAGGCCAACGCTAAGAACCCTGACGATTTAGACGGTAAATTTGAAGTTCATAACCAAGAGAAGTATATGGCAGATATTGATGCGTTTTTAGATAGGGTGACTACAACGCCGATTCGTAAATTTGCGTATACTGATTTTGCAAATGTCGGGCTATCGGCTGTAGACTATGCGGCACTAGAGTTTGTGTTGTCAGACCGTATCTAATGTGATAGTAGTTCTCTCGGAGCCGGTCATGCCAGCTTCGATTCTGTCCGTGGTATCCCCCAAATCGCGGAAAATTACCGTGGCGTCCCCCCCGCCAAGGGAAGTGATAGAGGTCTTACCGGCTGCAAATGCCGCTAAGACTTTTAAAATTTCACCGGCTGTGTAGCCGCTTTCGATTACAGAATCCCATGGGTCACTGCCGCCACCAGACGTATTAACTACTGTCGATGCCGCCGATTGAATTAAAAGGGTTTGGACTCCCGCGCTGTAGGCGATTGGGTCGCCTCCTGGCCCTCCGACAAGATTTCCTCCTGAGACTTTGGCAATGTAATTACCAGCTGGGAAATTAAGTTGCCAGTTTGCCAGTAATTCGACGGTGATGCCGACGAGGACGCCACCACCAAGATCTTGAAGTCCTGAAGCTGTTGCAATTTTGTCATATATAATCCCCTCCTGGGAGGCTTGCGCCTCCTTGATAGCGTTATATAGATCGATACAACTGACCGTAACAAAGCCTGAGTCAACATCTATGCTGCTCGTTACAAAATCGAATGTGAATGGCGCGACATAATAAGACACTGTAGACCTCTCTTAAACGTCCAGGACTCTTGATGCGTTTACGCTTGCGCCGCTTATGTTGACCGCAGTTAAGGTGTTGAAAGGGATAATCGGGGATGCACCTGTGCCTTGTCTAACGTCTACGCGAGCTGTAAAGTTTGAAGCGTAAATAAAATTTACACTCTCACTAGTCGATGCAGTTTGCTTGTCAATGAATGGCACAAACACGTCATCTGCTGTAACGATGTTAGATAGAAGTCCAGGACTCAAACCACTGAAAGTTGTACCAGAAAACGAACTATAAGTGTACCTATTACCTTTGATTCTAATAACACCGCTCGATGGAGTATCTGTCTTGATAGTCTCAACGGTAGAGATAGTTGTGGCTCCAGAAGTTGCTGCAATTGGTGTGTATTCGTCTTTCAAAATTTCACCGCTGCCATTATCGCGAGTTACGAGTACCCTATCACCTGACACTAGATTTCCTACTGTAATACCAATCAAAGTCGGTGGAGTCTGCACTGTACCGTCATGAGCAATGAGCTGATATTTAGTTGCTTCACCTGCAAGTACCCCTGTAATCCACCACCCTTGAGCGATGAAGAAACTCCCCCCTGCGAAAGTACCAAATGGTGCAGATGGTATCTCTGTGTATGCGGCATTTAATACTCTATAGCGCCACCCTGGGATAGAGTTAAGCGTAGCTGCTGAGTTTTCACGAGTGAGGTATTGGAGGTACTGATATGCCTCTTGCAAAGTACAAGATGAAGTTAGAGCGATAGTACCTTTGTAAAGTTTAGAACCGTTGCCGTTACCTAAGTCTTGTGTAGTATCGCCGAATGT
>Ga0315291_10011471_pt1 | contig 10796 bp, 13 predicted proteins | sample YL17G12_20_MG_FD_203070 | JGI IMG/M metagenome (GOLD analysis project Ga0315291, IMG submission 203070) | Sediment microbial communities from Yellowstone Lake, YNP, Wyoming, USA - YL17G12_20 | ecosystem: Environmental > Aquatic > Freshwater > Lake > Sediment | place: USA: Wyoming | collected... | reverse complement strand
AGAGATTTTATCTTTCTCTTATTTAGTTGAATGGTTTTTTCTTCCATTCTAACTATTACTATAGAAGACCTAGTGGAGAATTAAACTCCACTAGGTCTCAATTTTCTTTCAATTAGAATCTTGCAGCGAAGGCAGCCTGCACAGACGTATCTATGTTTGTTTGCGAAGGAATAACAGCCGCAGCACCTTGTCTTACGGTAATACGATAGGCCACTTCATCAGTATCGAATTTGAAATCTCTACTGATTGCTAGATGCATTCCACTCTTTTCGGCAACAAGGTACTGTCCAAAGTCACCATAAAGAATATCGCCATTACTATTTAGGTTAGCCATCTGGTTCATAATATTGATTTTCTTACCCATCAATGTAGAACCATCAACAGACATAACCAATCCATACGAAGGCGTAACCAAAGTAGCCGTGGATAGAACATCCATAGCACTAGCCCACGTATTAGGACTCATGTACCATTCAGCAGCAGCGCTATACTGAGGCAATACACCCTTCATCAGATTAACTACTGAAGTCTTGGTAATAGTTGCAGCAACAGTAGCAGCAGCACGATAAGCGTTAGCAGCAGCCGTCAAGATTCCTTCAAATCCATTCGTTGCAGCTACACCATAAAGTGCTAGATAGTCAAAGTCCCATCCAGCTTTCTCACGGCACTTGTTGGTAATCCATGTACCAAAGGCAGGAGCGTCTTCCAATAGTTCTTCAGTCGCATATACTAAGAACGACCATGTAACTAGTGAAACCGTTTTCTGAGTTAGTACGGGCTTGGTACTTGTTTTTTGTGTTCCGTCAGGAGTTACAGGAAAACCTCTTGGAGCCGATGTACTCGATACACCTGTGTTATTCCAAATAGGCAATTTAATACTTGAACTCTGTAGCGGAAGTTTCTGACATTTAGGATAGATAATAGAGCCAGGGATAGTTGCGCCGAAAATCTGTGAAGTGATTTGAGGCGTAAGTAAATATCCACCGTCTGCATTAACACCTTCTGACATACCACTAGCCTTTTGAGCCATTTCCAACTTAGCCACATCTTTCTTAGATACAGCTTGCATCCACTCGCCAACCGTAGCAATAGGAGCAATATTATCCTTTACTTCAATCTTCTGATCTTTAACTTCTAGTTCTGTAGCCATAACTTTTGTAACCTCTTTTTTTATTGCACTAGCTTTTTCAGTAGCCATTACCTCATCCGTATATTCAACAGCAATATCACCACTTACCATTTTCTTTGCTGTCTCATTATCCGTTTCAACAAGACTACCTATTTGAGCAGTGCAAATACTATTAACTTTCTTGATTTTTATTTTCATGTTGTTTACCTTTACTCAGAAGCGATTATGTTGCCGATAGGACTGAACCTATTTGCGTAATAATTTCCTCTATCACTAAAGATTATATAAAACTCATTAGACCGTTACTATTTTACCACTTCTATACTGCTTGACATCTTCACTTGTTGGTTGATAATCACCATCACGTATCAAGGTAAATATAGGAGGAACAATTATTTCTGCAATAGGTTCAACTATTGTCTTGACAGGTTCAACAATAGGTTTTTCAGGTACAATAACAGGTTCAACTACTGGTGCTGCTATAATTGTCTTGACAGGTTCAACAATAGGTGCTATAATTGCAGGTGCATCAACAACCTTAATCCCTAATTCCTTAGTCAATTTTTCATCCAAATGAATAGATTTAGTAGAAACGGCTTCAACTAGAGCATTCTCATTTGAAGGAATAGAACATAAAGAATCTTCAACTAATACAAATTCTGTGATAATACGATTACAAGCGGCATCAACCACTAATCCTGTTTTCTGACAGAATTCAGCAAATTCCTTTTGTCCCTTCAATACTGCCTTTTTAATAACAAAGCCTATAGAATTGGTTTTTAGATAACCACCCTTAATCAACGTCCATAGTTCATTACCTAAAGCCGTAGGAGCCATTTTAATCTTAGCCTTGATACAATTCTCTTCGATAGACAGGGCTAGAATTTTACCAACAGGTGGAGAACTGTGTGCATGTGACCAAAGAACAGTACCTTGTTTCATTATTCTTGATATGTCACAACCTTTAGAAAATACGCAGTCTGAATCCATATCGGTTGAAGTATCGCTGATTGTGGCTACATAGGTCATTTCTTCAATAGGATCAATCAGCATTCCACTAGCATTCTGTTTGCGTATAATAACTTCATTTTCTTGAAAACCCTCAATATCTATGAAGTTTTTTAAGCTTCCGATAGTAATTTCTTTATTGCTCATTTTGTACTCCTAATGTTCCGACAGGCTTTACAGGTTCTGGATCATCAATAGGTTCTAGTCCAATCTTCTCTCTAGCCTCATTAATACTGATAATGTTATTCATGACATAATTGCTGAGTACCGTTGATTGTTCTAGTGGATCAGCCTCTAACGATCTATCATAGTCAGCATATAGATTATAATCATATAAAGGAAGTAACTGTTCATTCAATTTTTCTACATATCTATCCATCTTAGGAAATATAGTGTATTTCATGTAGTGACTATTAGCAGAACGAGAAGAAGCAAGATTAGCAGAATTAAGGAAAACAAGTGCTTCTGGCACTCCAAAGCAAGCTAGAATTTCTTTAATGGCCGAATCTCTTCCAGCAGGATACGCCATATCTTTAGGCGGTAATCCTAAAGGTAATATAGTTGCTTCACTAGTTATTAATGGCCTACCAATACCCTTACGCCCAAACTTCTTATACCAAATCTTTTCTATATCTTTCTGTTCATTATCATTTAATTTAGTTTTATAAGATACTACAAAATCAGGTCTAGCATTATTCTTATTCAAGGCTGATTCTGCATAGTTATAATAACAATAACGTCTAACAGCATCAATACAAGCTTCTAATTCACCTTTACCTTGAACTAGTGAACCAGGACAGAAATTACTAAATTGAATCACATCTTCAACTTTATAGGTGTTATCGAAATATTTATATCCTACAATTTTACCATTAGGCTTATCTAATTTAGTAATAACATATTCAGACATAAGTGGATAAATAGCTTGTGGTAATCCTTTACCATCTTTATCTAGCCACCAATAAGCATTACCGACTAGTCCCATATAGCCAAATGTTAGTGCTGATAAGTCAGTATAGTTCATTCCTTCATTAATATTCTTCATTAAATCTATAAATGGGTGTTCTAGTATTTCAACAACATCTATTTTACCTTTAACGGGCTGGCTATTTTGTACTAGTTTCTTGCCTGTTTTATTCTCATAGTACAATTTTAGAGGAATAGTAGCACAAGTGTTAGCATTTTTTGAATTAGATATAAATACCCAATGAGTGTTGAATTCGACTAATTCTTTAGGTGATAGTGTTCTATTAACAGTTTGGTCATTAGATTGACAAGAGGATACAATGGTAAAGTCTTGTTGTCCTCCTACTGATATATTAGCACTCTTATTTTCTAGTTCGGTAAAGGATTTAGTGAAGAAGTCTTTGAACGACATATTATGTGTCCTAAATTATTAATGCAAGTAAAGTATTATACCTATCATTAAGATTATATAAAATTAGTCACTATCTTGTTCTGAATCCAAATCCATAGCAAAGGCATGACTATGATCTGCCTTCTGATCGTCTATATAATTACAGATATATCTAAGGCAGTCACATAGATCATCACCTATTTTAACTGGTTTTTCTGTTCCTGGTTGATATTGATAATTTTCAAGCTCTTTTATCGTATTAACACAGAAATCGCTAATAATAAGGTCTGGGATATCGTTGCGTATTCTTAATTTATTACGAATTCTATCTATGCCTGAATCAACATCGTTGTTGGCTTTTACAATGTTTAACTCTATATTTTGTAATTCTGCACCTAATCCAGCAGCAGAAGGATCATATATAAAAATTGGTTTGGCATACTTATCGTTCCATTCGCTTGCTTTATCTACAATATCTCGTAATAATAACTTATTTTTATAAAACTCATCTATAACAGTTAATCTATCACCTATTTTACCTACCACTAACATTCCTGTATTATGAGTATATCCATAATCGACTCCTACAAAATATTCTTCAAAGTAAGTAACATTAGGAAGTCTTTTAACGTGTACATTTCTGTCAAATGTATCAAATATAACATCGTCTAATACTACCCATTGTCCCTCTACATATCTCTTATATTGATTCCCTTCCATAGTTTTTAATTCATCCAAATAATCAGAAGGGAGATACTTATTTTCTAGTGAAGATGCTGTTATTACTTCTCTATTCTGATTATTTTCTAGGAAAAAGTGTTTATATAAGAAGTGATTTTGGCCAGCAGGATTACCACAGCAAAATAATTGTCTAGAACCATATTCTAATCGTAATCGCCATCCTATTTCTTCAAATTCTTCTTTAGTAAATTCAGTTACTTCATCAACATAGGCAGCACCTAGATTAAAAGAACGAATTCTGCTTGGGTCATCCATACCACAAAGATAAATAGTTCCTTTTATTGTTCCGTTGAAATCCTTAATTTTAATAACTCCATCAGTTTTATTATAGTGATAAGAACCAGGAGGTAGTATTGGATGAGAACCTCCTATTAGGTTAATAAGTGTTGATTTTTTTAATGATACTAGTGTTTTTCTAATAAGTAGCACAACATTATTAGGTATGGTTATTTGGTCGAGCATAGCCATACAAAGCGAATGTGATTTTCCTGACCCAAAACCACCGCTATATAAAACATGCTTTTTAGTAGAATAAACAAACTTACGTTGAGATGGAAGTAAAGAATATTCTGCGTTAACAACAATATCCGTATTATTCATCTAATTTATCACTATTATCGTTTTGGTCTATAACAAAACTACAAGAAATTGAACTAGCATTATTTTTCTGTTCTAGCAGTAAAATAGACCTATTTGTGGTTTCTGAAACAGTATTAGAAGCGTTTTCACTGATATTTTCTGGTATAGCAGTAATAATTGGCAATGGTTCTAATATGGTCTTTTTATTAACTTCTATAGGTTCTGGCATTAGTTTTGTAGGTTCTTTTTCATCTTTTTCATCTTTTTCATCTTTTTTAAACGAAATAATAGTTTCAACAGTTCCGTCAGCAGCATCCTTAATTTTATCATTTAAGAGTTTAGTAATCAAATCTACAGCCGATATGCGTTCACTAGCCTTATTATTTTCATCCAACGCTATTTTCTTAAGTATAGACAAGCGTTTATCTAATGATAGTCCTTTATGTGATTTTTGTGGCCTACCACCTTTATTTTTAGGTTTTATTGGTTTTATTGGTTCTTCACCCATAAAACACCTCCTTTAGCTTATGTTCCAACAAATAAGCATATTTATGATCCAAATGAACTGTACCATCCACCTTATTATCATCCAAATAACCATCTTTATCCACCATTTTATCTCTAATATCCAAGAAGATAATATTATGTTCTTGACATTCTTCTTGTAAATAACCATTTAAGTGTTGATTATAACTCAATATTTCTTCTTTAGTACCTACACTAACAGTTATTTCTTTAAAGCCAAAGTATTTAGTATCTACGCATCTAGGTGGAGGAGTAACAGCCATAATAATTATCTTATCATATTCTATTTCTTTTATTGTTTTAATACAATTATCAACTAATGTGGTGATAACTTCTATTGTATTTCTTCCTTTAAGTTCTTGACGTTTAACATGGTTACGGCAATCTATTTCTCCGAAAGAGAATAGTATATAGTCATTTTGTTGTTTAATTGTTTTTAGGCGTTCTTTTTGTATTAGTGAAAATATTCCATCTCTACCGACTCTATGCATAGTAATATTGCGTAAGTGGTGGACTTTACAATGCGGAAACTGTTTAAATATAAGTGTATGGCTATCTCCGAAGACGTAGAGCATCTAATTTCTCCATATATCTTGGGCTTGGTTTATCATATTCTTTTGGGTGTTGGTCTAAATGATAAGTATGACTATTAATCCATTCTTGTGACATAGACCAAGGACAGCAAGGGCATAGCAAATCTAAATCCCAAGGTTCTTTTTGCATAGTAGGACGATAAGAACCAAATCGCCATAGTCTTTCAATAGGAATAGCGGCAGAGCAAGGGAGCCATCCGCTTGCATCAAGGCTCATACCGCAACGGCGTAGCATGGCGCAATTAGGCATAGCTTTAGTTGTATAGCCCTCATCGAGTGGATGTACTATTGGAATATGTTTTTTTCTACTTTCTGATTTGCCCATAATTCTTACGCCATCGGTAGGAAGTTCTTTAGGGAAAGGAATAGTATGGTTTGTATCCACTTTAAGTTGTTGGATGATTTTATCTTTTTGAGCCTGATAGAGCAGCATATAGATTTCGTTAAAATTGGAACACATAAGAGGCTCTCCGCCTAGCAGTTTCACTTTTTTTACTCCACCCATAACTTTAGCTTGTTGTAGAAAGGATCGTATTTGTTCTGTACTTACTTCATCTTTTTTGGTATAGGGATAGACGTTACATAGTCTATTGCAGGCCCAACATTTTTTATTACACATTAAAGTACAGTTGATTTCCACGTTCATCGTTGCACTCCTAAATCTCTATTATGATTAAGGTGGTACTGTTTTTTGGTTTCAATACCTAGTCGTCCACCCATACCTATTCTAAATTGTCTATCGCCTTTTGTAGCCCTCCATAAATCCTTTTCCTGAAAACAATAGACACCACCTTTAGCCCTTATAGCTTCTACTTTGGCTAGTTGGAAATTACCAGCGCATACATGTCTTCCACCTGTTCTTTTGACAGGCCATTTTTGAACTAAGTATTCGACAAAATCTACTTCGCATGGATAGGTTCTCATATCGTTCTTAAAATAGTTTTGGCAGAATTCTATATCTAGTGATATTCTATCTGCACCCATAACTAGATTACAGTCTTGCAGGTCATAGGTAAGTGTTTTTTTAAGGTCTGCAAAGAAGTCTTGTGAATAGACATGATCGCTATCTGCGAATAGCAAATAATCAGCACTGGTATTGCGGACTTGAAGGTTCCTGCCTATCGCTCTGTTACACATCTGAGTTTCATTTAGGACTGTTTCTTTTATTTTCAAACCCTTTTTTCTGAAGAAGTCAATAACGGATTCTGTACTAGGATTTCCGTTATTAGGTGAATAGGCTATATTGATTAGCAAATCAGGTTTATCGCCAACTTGTTGATTAAGTGAACTGAGCATCCAGTTAAGGCGTCTCTGATAGTTCCAGCAATGTATACATAGTTCGATTATCATCGTCTCTCCACCACTTTAAATTCGTCCCATTGTTCTTTTGTTATAAATGGTTGATCTGTTATTTTTTGTAATGTATAACAAAGTAATACGTTATCTTTTGGTAGTGGATTTCTACCACTGATAGGAATTCTAATATCTTCTTCGGCTAGAGCATAACCGCAATAGGTGGCTAGAATCATAGGAAGGTATAGAGCATAAGCCCAAGGCGAATGGTGTTTAGCGGTTCCTATAGGCGGTCCCCACGTAATGGTTATACCTCCCACTTTAGACCATAGATACATATTCTTAAAGCATTCATAAATATTTTCTACATGTTCTGCTGTTCCACCATTACATATTAGATCGGCAGTATTATCGTATTGAGATAGTCTAGTTCCAAGGTCTAATTGTAATGAACCTCCTCTTCCATTTACGTCAATACTTGTATGGCTTGCTACATTACTAGCGTTCCACCATTCTTTTGCGTACAGTTTTCCCTTGACATTCATGCAATTTTTTATTACAATATCGCCTAATTCAATAACGTTTAGTTCGTTTTTGGGCTTACAGGTATAGGTGATAGCCCGTTCAAACATATCAGATATTTCTGTGATTATCATTTAAATTCCTTCATTCCGCCAAATGTTTTGACGTGATTAGATTTCTCTTTAGGCTGTCTGACGACTTGGCTCCATAGCGTCATCATGGTTTTAAGTTCATCGGTTTTCTTTTCTAGTGCTTCTTCCAGTTCTTGAATACGATTCTTATATTGTCCTCTAGTGGTTTGATTTCTCACTCTTATCTCCTTTTAAATATATACTACGATAGGACGTTATTCTATCGAAGTAGTATTGAAGTAATTTTTGTGACTTATATTTTTGTTTTTCTTCTTCTTTAATTAGTTGTTGAAGATTGTCAATCAATAGTTCGCCAATGGTCACTGCATCTCCTTTGTGGTTATTATACTACCTTCACCTGAAAGTTTTTTAATTAAATCAGTCATAAAGGCATCGTCTTTTGTTTTATTAGCATCGAAGCAAAGACCGAATTCGTCTATCACTATAATAGGACAGTCTGATTTTTTGATATTATATTTCTTGACAAATTCTAATCCTTCATTCCAAGAGGTATTAGCTAGGCATGAGTGAATATTTAGAATAGCCAGTTTTGAATAGATACGATTGGCAAGGCCGAAGCCTCTACCACAGCAGGAACTAATTACGAACACTTGAATCATATAGTCTCCTTGAAGGGAAGGAAGGGTAGCCATGACCAAGGAGATAAAGGATGGCCCGCAATCTCCCTTCCAATTTGTGAATTTATCTCCATGCTATTATCTCCTAAAGAAGATTATATAATCTTCTTGTATAATCTTCTTGACAAAAAGAAATAATTATGAACCGATTCGTGCATTGCTTGTGGGGCATTCCTCCCACTCATCCTGATTATAAGGACAATCATTGGTTTTCAAGGTTGTCTAAAGTTGGCGATGATATTAAACTTTATATGGCTAATCCCTATTCTCCTGAAACCACAGTATATATCTTTGGACAAGAGAATTATAAACGTATGATTGATTTAGGATTTGAGTGTAAATTACTAGACAAAAGACCTTATGTGTTTGACATGGAAAAATCGCAGTACACGCACAAAATCGTATGCTGGCAGGAAGCAACTATAGACTTTGATTCAATGGTATTCCTAGATTGGGATTGCGTTCCGTTAAAACCTATTCATACTTATTTTTGGGATAGAATGAATGAAGGTTCAGAGATTAAGGCACCCATATACATCTATCATCGTAAGAGGGTATATAGACCTCCTAATGACCACAGGAAGGTTTGCTCTGCTTCCTTCGTATATATCAAAGGACATAAACATGCAGACGGTATTATGAAGACATGGATAGAAATGGGTAAGCCGTGGAAGGAGGAAGAGCCTGAGACAAAATACATAGACTCATTAAGTGGTGGATGGAAAGACGTAGAGAACTATAAGCAACATGACACCTATTGTTATCAAATGAGTAAAGTTCCAGGTTTAGAAAAGGATAGTAGCGAATTTATATTTGGACATTTTAATAAGCATATTATTGGTGGCTTATTAGGTGATGGTAAAGGAATAAAAGATAGACTAGACAACTTAAGCAAGGTGTTAAAAATATGAGTTGTGGAAGAGCATTAGGAAACTATTTAACTGACGTTTTAATTGAAACTGGCAGCGGAATGGGCGGTGGGATTGCTTATGGCCTATCCTTTGGTTATAAGCGTATTTACAGCGTAGAGATTGATCCTAGAAGGGTTGAATACTGTAAGGCTAGGTTCAATAGCCATCCAGAGGTTCAAATTGATTGTGGCGAATCTATAGCATGGTTGAAGAAGTTATTGCCAAGCTTGGAGTGCAAGTGCACTTTCCTACTTGACGCCCATATAATGAACCTGGACGAATTGCACTCCAAAGAAGTATGCCCTATATTAGTTGAACTTGAAATGATATTAAGGCATAGTAAGATGTTAAATATAAGACATAACATATTAATTGATGACATTAAATTGTTTGATGGAAGAACAGAATCTTTTTTTAATTATAGTAAAGATGATATTCGAGCTGTTGTTAATAGGATTAGTCCTGAACTATCTATAACTTATCATAGGAAATTTATTAGTATTATTTAGAATTATTTTCCCTTATGTATAATAACCATACCACAGCATACCTTACCATAGCTCGCCACGCCTGACCAGACCGAACCACAGCTTACCGAGATTTTTTGTTCTTTTTTATTTTTTTTGGTTGATTGAAGAGATTATCCCACCCTTTTAGTTTAGCTAAAGCGTCATAAAAGACGCTTTAGCTAAATGCAACTTCTTGGTGTAACTGTATATGCACCAACTTGTTGTGTATAAAATACTAAAAAGCTAAAGCGTCATAAAAGACGCTTTAAGGATCATGATCTATAAGATCTGATGTATTAGACCTTATAGTTTTTAGTGTGTTATATATCGTCCATTAAGGCGAATTAAATTGAATTTAAGACATAATTCGTCTTTTATGGCGATAGAAACCATACCACAGCTTACCAAAAATTAAGTTAGAACCATATTCAAGTTAGAGTCTCTGACATACTCCCCATGATAAATCAACGGAGGTTCTAGGTTTGCACCAAAGCACTTGCCCGTGCTTTTATTATTCCAAAATTCTTTATATTTTTAGCAGCATTCCAATCTCTATCGTGTTTAGTATTACAGGAAGAACAAATCCATTCTTTTTCATCTCTTCCTAGTTCTTGATAGATATGACCACAAACAGAACAAGTTTTACTAGACGGTTCAAATCTTCCTATAATCAAAAGATTTTTTCCATTATCTTCACATTTATATCCCATCATGGTTCTAAGCATTCTCCATCCAGCATCTCCAATAGCTTTAGACATTGGTGTGAAATTATCTTGTAGTGTTTGTTTTACTGCTAAATCCTCCATAGCATAACTAGTCCAACTTTGGTTCTTGGTTAGACTTGTAGTTAGTTTGTGAAG
>Ga0315291_10011467_pt1 | contig 10799 bp, 6 predicted proteins | sample YL17G12_20_MG_FD_203070 | JGI IMG/M metagenome (GOLD analysis project Ga0315291, IMG submission 203070) | Sediment microbial communities from Yellowstone Lake, YNP, Wyoming, USA - YL17G12_20 | ecosystem: Environmental > Aquatic > Freshwater > Lake > Sediment | place: USA: Wyoming | collected... | reverse complement strand
GGCGGAAATAGAGAAGGGGGCGAAGAGACCGGCGCAACGGATTGGAGGGAAGAAAACTTCCATCAATAAATCACCAATTCCGTCCCATCTCTAAAGCCATCAACGGGATTATTCTAATGGGCGGAGGGCAGAACTGTCAAGAGGAATCAGGGCCAGGACTTCTTCCAATAACTATGGCGGATTCCGACTCACTTCTTTTTTGCTATCAGATGTATGCGATTCCATCTGGAATCGTAAAAATGGGGGAACTTTAATCAATGCGGGCATTTGACCGGCATAACAATGATATCGTATCCTAATGATATAGTTGTGCCGGGGACGAATGGCCGATTCAATTATGGCGGTCTTGGGTGTAGAGCATTTAAAATGAAACATCATATTGAACGGATAAAACTTTACACTTATTTGTTAAACCCCCTCATTCCCCGGAAAAACCGGGCATGCCGCTCGTTTGGCAAAGATGTCCTTTTAAGTTATAACTTGCTGGAAAAATCGCAGTGGTGGAGTCGGCCGGAACTGAAGAATTATCAGAATGAGAAGGTAGCAAAGTTAATAAGGCATGCTTACGAAAATATTCCTTATTACCGGCAGCTGCTAAAACAGCACCGTTTGCTTCCGGAGGATATTAAAACCGCGGAGGATTTGGCAAAAATTCCGGTTTTAACCAAAAGAAATATCCGAGAGAATTTTCCTGATAAGATCGCCATGCCGGCAAAATATAGCGACTTGCCGCTTTGCACTACCGGCGGATCAACCGGTGAGCCGTTAAAGTTTTTTGCGGATGCGTGCTCCGATGCTTTAGCCTGGGCCTCATTTTTCCGATTTTTAAGCTGGGCCGGCTATCTTTGGGGGGATAGGGTCAATGGTTTTTGGAGGGAGGTTCCTAAAGCGGCGCATCGCCGGTTCTACGTGGACTGGATTGGTTTCCTGAAAAAAAGATATGTTCCGAATATAAGGCATTACAATGCCTCCAAGATGAATGATGCGGCGCTGGCTTTTTATATTGAGCAGATAAAAAGAAGCAAGAACTTTGTGCTTAGCGGTTATGTTTCGGCTCTGAAGCATTTAGCCCGCTATATCAGGAATAAGGGCATCGAGCCTCTGCATCCCAAATTTATCACCACCACCGCCGAAACGCTTAGCGAGGTAGATAGAGAGTTATTAATAAATTCCTTTCAATGTGATGTGTTTGATCAATACGCCTGCACGGAAATCATGGGCGTGGCCAACGAATGCCCTGAGCATTCGGGCCTACACATTTCCTCGGAACATGTTGTGGTAGAAGTTGTTAATGAAAAAGAGGAGAGGGTACTGGACGGAGAGTATGGACAGCTGGCGATTACTGATCTGGATAATTACACGATGCCATTTATCCGTTATATTAACGGCGATCTCGGGCGGTTATTAAGTCGGGACTGCGCCTGCGGGAGGAGTTTGCCGATGATGGATTACGTCGGCGGACGTTCAGTTGATGTGATCAGGGGCCCAAACGGCACGATTGTCCACGGGCTTTATTTTGTGACCTTACTCAAAGAGGCCGGGTTATACGACGGCTATAACATTTTAGATTATGAGATTGTCCAGAAGAAAACTGATGTCCTTGATTGTAATTTTGTTTTTGGCAAAAAGCCGTCCGGCGAGGCAGTCGAGGCGTTTAGGAACGCCTGCCGGGATAATTTAGGCCAAATGCAGATAAATATTAATTTTTTCAAAGAAATACCCAAATCCGCTTCCGGAAAACGGCGGTTTATCCGGTCGGAAATCAATAGTATTGTGTAACGTGTAAAGTGTAATGTGGGTGTAATGTAGCGTTATGGAACTGTAAAGAAAAATGTGTGTTTGATTTTGAAAAATTAATAATCTACGAAATGGGCTTAGATTTTATCAGAAAAATATTTAACATAGGGTCTGCTGAAAGACGCGATAACTTTACGTAAGTACTTGACTTCATTATAGATTAATGCTATATGACGGGTAAGTTCAATGCTTCAAGTGCACGGAAACTGGAGTTTATGCCTCGAAAACCGTGCACTTTACGAAGGAGCTTCAGCCCGTGTACCGACCTAAAGACCACGCCACTCGGCCTCTTTTCCCGGAGCTTTTTCCCTTCGGCGGCAAGCTCGACGAGCGGAACCGCTGGTTTCGCATCGCGGAGCTCATCCCTTGGCAGGATCTTGAAGACGAATACCGGAAGGCGTTTTCCGATATCGGACGTCCGGCCAAGGACGCGCAGCTTGTGATCGGGCTTCTGCTGCTCAAACATATGACCGGGCTTTCGGACCGGGAGCTGGTGGCGGAAGTCTTGGAGAATCCGTACATGCAGGCGTTCTGCGGCTTTCGGTCGATGGCGACCGACGAGGCGTTGGACGCGAGCACGCTGGCAAAGATCAGGGGGAAACTCGGGCTGAGTTTTTTCCGGTACATGGAGCGGAAGACGTATGACGTTTTGATCGAGCGGCGGATCATTCGGGCGAGGGGGATGCTTATGGACGCCACGGTATTCCCGGAAGCGATCAAGTATCCGAACGACGTTGGGCTTTTGAACGATGTCCGGGAGTGGCTGGTCAGGAGCATCCGAAGGCTGGGGAAAACATTGGGGGTGACGGGGGTTCGGACTTACAAGAGGAAGGCGCGACAGGAGTACCTGAAGTTCGCCAAGAAGAAGGCCAAGACGAAAAAGACGATCTCTCGGGCGAAGAAGGCGATGCTGCAGTACGTGAGGCGCAACCTCCGCCAGATGTGGGAACTTGTTGAAACGGCAAGACGTCGGAGGAAGAAGGTGTTTCGGGCGGTCAGGGAGAGGCTGCGTGTGGCGGGAGAGATCTTTTGCCAGCAGCGCGAGATGTACATGAAGAAGACGCATCGTATTGCCGACCGGATCGTGAGCCTGCACCGGCCGTATGTCAGGCCGATCAAGACGGGGAAGCAGGCGAAGGACACGGAGTTCGGAGCCAAGGGGGCGTTGGCGCACGTGGACGGGTTCCTCTTCCTCGACCATCTCAAGCACAAGGCCTTCAACGAATCCGAGTTGGCTGTGGCGCAGATCCGGGCCTACAAGGAACGGTTTGGGAAACTTCCGCCGTACCTGGCCGCTGACCAGAAGTACGGGACGCGCGAGACGATGGGAGAGCTCGGCGTCCGGACGGCGTTCAAACCGCTGGGCCGGAAATCGAAGGAGATCCAAAAGAACGACCCCTGGTTTAAAGCGAAGCAGAAAGAGAGGAACCGGATCGAAGGCGCGTTCGGGAACGGGAAAGAACATTATGGACTGGATCGCGTCAGATATGCGGGAGAGAGCGGAACGGAGATGTGGGTGCGGGCGAGCCTCCTGGCGATGAACTTGAAGACGGCATTGCGGAGAGCATAGGAACGCGAGTCATGCTGAGCCGGATAACCGGATAAAATAATGGAAGCAAGGAAGAACTATCGGTCGCCGAAAGCAAATAAGGCTTTTTCAGCAGACCCTATTTATGGGGTAAGTCCTGGAATCAGGGAGCCTTGGGCCCACGTCAAATGTCACTATGAAAAGCTTGCTGCCTTATGATCATGGTGCCCAAATCCGTAAATCCATAGGGGCGGGCCTTTTTCGGACAGCCCGGAACGGCTCAAACCGTCAGCGGATTGTCGGGTTCACAGGTCGGTCCGGGATTTTATCGCCAAACCTTTTTTCTAATTCCTCCAGATAGGCCACAACTGTCCACAATTGATAAAGTTGGCTGCTCCGGGTATATCTTTGAATGAACGACTCAACGGCTCGGCTATCAAAATAGAAAGACAGGACGCGGCTCTTTTGAAACGCCTGGAGCACCTCTTGTTCTATGCGTTTTTCTCTGGTTTTGTTCCTCATCAGCCGTTCGATTCCGGAAAAAACACCCCTCTTGAATTTTAATATGCAATAGTTGCCGGCCATCCGCTTTCGAAGGGATGTTTTCGCCCTGAATAAGGCCACGCTCAATTTTGACCGCAGATTGACGCGGCTGCCGAAAATCGGAAACTCCAGGGACCGGGGATCAACTCTTTTCATGAATTTGATGAAAAATCCGAAGCCGATCCAGCGTGAGGGTATTTTTTGCATTTCAAACGCGAACAGATACCGACCCCAGAGAGGCTGAACGGTCCAAGAAAAAAGGCGGTGCCGATTTTCTCCCCCGTTGACCATCTTATTGTAATATTCGAAATAGAGATGCTTGATCCTGCCGTTGTCATCGGTTTCCGGGAACCGAGCCACCTCTGCCTTGAAATTCTCACGAAATTCGGATTCCTCCAAACCCACAAGATGATGAGCCTCCGCAAACTTGATGTCCGTGGTATAGGCATCGCGTGCCAGCATCTCCGGCAAGCTTCGGCAAGGCGTTACCAGAGGAAATGGATGACGAATAAATTCCCCGCCAAACCCCATAAAACGGGCATAGGGAAACTTGAGCGTCTTTTCCCTTTCCCCGATATCATAATAGGAAGACATGGTGAGCCGGCAATTCACCATACAGTCGGTAAGATAGGTCAGCCGGCGCATCACGGGAATATCGTCGGTCGGATTACGGGCTCCAAATCCCAGCAGCTTTCTGCCATACCGATCGCACAATTGTTGAGCGATCTTGACTTCGCTACGGGCGGCCAGATGATCGGTGCAGCACGTGAAGTCCACGCCCATATTGCAAAGGCCGATAAATACGGTCCGGGTGTCGAACCCCCCGCTCAAATCGGCCACGATATTCAATCCTATTTCCTTGACCTTGCACATCCTCGCTTCCAAAGAATCCCGATATAACTCCACACACCTCTGGATGCTCTCTTCCCGCGTTAATCCCGAATCCATCGTGTCAAAATTGACAGGCAACAGCTCTTCACAAGAAACCTTAAGCCGTTCAGCAGAGATGCTTTTCCGTATCAGGGAAGCCGGTCCCAATCTTCGGACGTTTCTGATCAACGTCTTGCTGCCGAGGTTGTATCCGAACATGAAAAATTCCGCCATGGTCGACCGGTCAAACTCGATGGTCGGAACCCAATGGGCGATAAATTTTAGCTCCCGTGACAAAACGAATAAATCATTTTGAACCGTGTAAAAAGTGGGAAGTCTTCCCCAACGATCGTTAAAAACGAGCATCTCGCCGAGTTTTTTGAAGTCCAGCAAAACAAGAAAGTCCCCATCCGAAGCATCGACAAAATTTTCAATGCTTCGTCTAAAATCACGGTTTTTCAAATAATCATCGGCTATTTCCAGAAGACGACGTTTTGTTTCATCGCCCGTCTTGTCGTAAATCAACCCCTCACACACACACAGCGTATTCTCATCTTCGTAAACCTCTCTCGGATAGTTCTTATAACCCGAAAAAGCGATCGCCGTATTTGCGTCACGATGGTACTCATTCACTTCGTAACCGTCTTTATATTTCAAGTCATTGTAACTATCCACAATGTGCGAAAAGGATAGCTGGTTTTCACTAGAAACAAGATGAAGACCCGGCATTGTCTTTTCTTCTCCTTTCCATCGCATATTCTATCGGCAATTTAAGGTCTGATGATTTGGTTTCTGATGGATACGGCCTACTCGATGTACCCCAGTGATCGCAGCCGCTCCCGGACTTCCGGGCTGATCGGTTTAGCCGCGCTTTTTCTGATGACCCGAGATTGATCGGAGAGGCGGATATCGTCCAGGAGACAGAGTTCACCGGTGATGGTCAGACTTTTGATGACGGACCGCGGCGGGAAATGCTCGAAGCTGTTTTTCATCCATGTGGTCAGGGCTCCATCGACGAAGAAGTAGATTTTTTCCTTATCCCAGGCGATGAGCAGGTGGTTCCAGTTTAATCTCTTGATCATGCCGGTCATACGGATATCCCCGTCAGAACTCCCTTTACCGGAGACATCGAGGGCGAAGCGCCCGCTCCAGATATGGGAAAGGGACAGGATCATCCCTTCTCCCGGCCCGTCAAAGCGCATGTCCAGTATTTTGTGAAACTTGTTTATTCCTGAACCGGGACGAATCCATAATTCGAGGGAGCCCTCTTTTTCCATCAGGGGGGTTTCGATCGGAAACCGGAATTCCGTTCCGGAGGAAAGTTCGAGCGCCCTATCAAAGAGGCCCTCGCTGAAAGACTCATCCTTCGATTGAAAAGGGACCTTCCGATGTTTCTTATTATCGAGAAGTTCGAAGGAAAAATCGTCGCAGGGGATAAGAAGACGGGTGTGGGCATCGAATTCATGGGGCTCGGATGGGATTCCTTCGGCCAGTTTTATGCTCGAGAGGTTGAGTTTCTTTTTGAGGGCTTCATTCCGGTCCTGAAACGCAGTCAGGTCATTCAGCAGGCCGGCGATGATGTCGGCTTTGTCCGGGTCGGCGCCAATGTCGTTCTGTTCCTTTGGATCAGACTGAAGGTCGTAGAGGTGAACATCACCGGAGTTGAGATTCAGCAGCAACTTCCAGGCACTTGTTCGAATGCCCCGGTATTTATCGTCGCTCTGAAAGACGGCCTGCCGGGCAGGTTTGAGCTGTATGTTTTTTCCAGTGATGAGTGGAGCGAGATTAGTTCCCTGAAAAAATTCGGGGGGGTCCAGCCCCAGGAGGCCGAGAATGGTCGGAGGGATGTCTATCAGTTCGACGGGGGCGTCGATCTTTCTGCCCTCAGTCCTGCCCGGCACGTGAATGATCAGGGGAACCCTGATGGATACGTCCGAGGTGGGGTGACGGGGGGAGGTGTGGCCGATATAGCCGTGCTCGAAGAACTGCTCTCCGTGGTCCGAAGTCAGGATGACCAAAGTCTCGTCATCTATCTTCAGGCTTTTGAGCTCCCCGAGCAGGGAGGCGATGAATTCGTCCAAGCGACAGATCTGGGCGTCGTAGACGGCAAACAGCTGGGCTATATCGGCGTCGGTGACGTCGATGGCCCGCGTGTTGGCCCGGTCGATGAAGGCAGTGGTGCTCTCCCCGGTATTTTCAACGGGGCCGTCGTAGGCGGGATCCCTGAACCGGTCGAAGTCTTTTTCCGGAGCCTCAAAGGGAACGTGCTGATAATAGGTGTGCAGAAAGAGAAAAAATTTGTTCCCGGCATTCTTTTTCAGCCACCCCCCGGCCCGTTTTTCCAGCGCCCCTGGACCGTAGACTTCGTCATCGACGAAGGAGAACCCGTTCAGCATGCCGTAATCGGAGGACATGAATCCGCCTCCGGTAAAGGCGGCGGTCGTCCACCGGCTGCGGTTGAGAATGGAAGCCAGGGTATCCTGGCCCGGATCGAGCGGAATCTCGAAAACCGAGGGATAGAGCGAGGTCAGCATAGCGATATGGGCAGGAGGGGTGAAGGGCCAGGCTGTGTAGGCCTGGTTGAACTGAATCCCATGTGCCGCCAGGGCGTCCATGGACGGCGAAACGAGTCGTGGATTGCCATAGCAGCCCAGCCTGTCTGCCCGCAGGTCATCCAGCGATATCAGAATGACATTTTGCAGGCTCGGGGAGGAGGAATCCGGATTTTTCTTATGATTCCGGCAGGATGCCGAAAGGATTGTCAATAGAATCAAGAAAAGGGCCGCCGCCGGCGTGCTCCGTAGTTTTTGCCGTCCCATATCCCGCTTTCTTAAAAACATCATATTAAAAGCCTGCACTGACCTCGTTCTTTGGGCAGTTGGGGATCCTTCTAAAGGCGTATTCCCGGACCGCCTGCCGTGACCATTTTAGCCGCCCCCAGGCCCAAAAGCCAGTTTTTGTTGTCTTCCCCCCCCCAAAAAAAAAGGAAACCATGGCCGGATGATGCAGCAGGGATGAAACCCCGGCCTTTAAGTCCTTTACTTTTCCTGGATGTAGCCCAGGGATTTGAGCTGTTCGAGGGTTCTTTGGTCGATTTTCTTTTTTATTGTCTCGTATCGGCGGCTGCCCTGAAAGCTAAGGAGCCTGTCCAGAAGCTCTTTGGTGACCTGGGGGTTTTGCTTGGAGACTTCCTGTTGTTCTTTCGGGTCGTTTTCCAGGTCAAAAAGCTCAATCCGGGGCTTCCTATTCGCCTCTTCATAATAGACCAGTTTCCATTTCTCCATCCGGATGGCCCTGCAGAGGCGGTGCCTTTTGATCCTGCCGGTTTCGCTGCTGATCACATCGAAACGGGCATCCCGGCCCCGGATGAGAGGCATCAGGCTGTTTTTCATGACATCCTTGTCAAAGGGAATGCCGAGGATGTCAAGGACCGTGGGAAGGATGCTTGTCATGGCCGGGACCTGACCTTTGATGGCGGCTCTTTTAAAGCCCGGGATCTTGATGATCAGCGGAACCCTGATGAGTTCCTCGTATAAAGGATAGATATGGTCCCATTTGCCGCGTTCTCCCAGCATTTCCCCGTGATCGGACGTTATGATGAGGATCGTCTTCTCCGATAATCCGCTTTCATCGAGCAGCTCGAACAGCTGGCCAAGCTCATGATCGGCACGGCGGATCCCGGCATCATACTGTGAGACGATGTGCTCGTATTCGGGACTCTCCAAGCTTTTGATCATACCCAAGGTGATTTCTTCCGCCTTGGAGGGACCCCTATATTTGTAAAAGACATTGAATTCAGGCGAAGCATTGTACGGAGCATGGACATCGAAAGCATGGAGAAAAAGAAAAAACTTCTTGCCCGGATTAGCCTTGATCCAGCCGATGGACTTGGGGACATTGTATTTGAAATAGCGGCCGCCCCACCTGTAGAGATCAAAACCCTGTCTGAGCCCAAAAGCAGGATCAATCCAAGCCCCTCCGTTATAGCTGACGTTTGTGTAGGCGAAAGTCTTGAGGATTTCGGCCAGGGTTGTGATATTCCCATCCAGGGTCCCGAATTCCTTCATGTTGTTCAAGCCCTCATTATCATAAAAAATCAGTCCGTGCTCGGACGGAAGCAGTCCGGTCATCATCGATGCATGAGCGGGAAGCGTCCAAGCGGACTGGCTGACGGCGTTCTCGAACACGATGGATTCTGAGGCCACCCGATCGATGTTGGGTGAGGTCTCACGCTCATAGCCGTAACAGTGGAGGTGATCCGCCCTCAGCGTATCGATGGAGATGAGAATGATGTTACAGTCCTTCAAATCTGATTCAGGAGATCTTCCCGATCTGCAGGCCGTGAATATCGATAGGGTTAGGAAGAAAAAGAGTCCTCCACGGTTGACGAATCTTTTCATTTCTGTTGTTCCTCTACCGAGTCTATCACCGCTATTATAAAATAGTCATAGAGAAAATCCGATCTTTCAGGCTTTAGCGAGGTCCGTGAGTTTCCTGACGCTCATTCCCATTCCCGCGGCCACCGGGATCCCCCAGAGCAGGTTAAAAGCTTTTTTCAAGTTATGATCGAGGACGGCGACAACGACCGCCGTGCCGTAGGGAACTCCGAAAAGGACAAGGACGGCCGACAGGATTCCCTCATAGATTCCGAGCCCTCCCGGCGTCAAGGGAATGCCCTTTCCGATATTGGCAACGGAGAGCGCGATGATCACCGAGGGCAAGGGGATCCGGGTACTCAAAGCCAGGGCAATGAGATAACAACAGACCGCTTCGGAAACCCAAATCGCCAAAGATGCCGCTGCCGTTCGTACGAAGAGGGGTCCGTCGGTGATCATATGACGGTAGTTGGCGTAGGCTTCTTTGAGCTTATCCAGAACGGCGTTGAAAACGCCTTTCGGTCTCGATGTTTTGAGTTTCTCCAAGACCTCTGCGATTCGCTGTTTCTTGTCGAGAGAGACGATGCCCACAATGACCAGGACGATGAGCAGGCATGCCGCCAGTGTGCTTGCGATCCAGAAAGGAGACGACAAGCCCAGGGTGAAGGAAAGCAGGGGTATGGCCAGGACGAGAAGGGCCAGCAAATCGAGAATTCTCGTCTGGAGGACAATGGCAGCCGATTGGGCAATCTTGATTCCCTTGACCCGGAGAAACGCGATCAGGGCCAGGTCTCCGAGCCTCGCCGGAAGAACAACATTGAGGCCAAAGCTCGCGATATGGAGTTTGAAAAACTCAAAAAAACTGACGCCCGCTCCCTGAGGGCCGGCCAGGATCCTGAGCCTCCAGGTCCGGAAAATCCACGACCCTGAGTAGGCCATAAGGGCGGCAGCCAAGCCGAAGGGAGAAGCCAGGCGAATTTTCTGAAGAAACGGCTCAAAGCCTGAGCGTTGAATCAAGGCCAGAACAAAAATTATCCCCGCGGTAATGCCGATGATGTGGAGAAGCCAGCCCACGGCCTTCTTAGAGGACACGGTATTTTTCTTCAGTCAAAATGGCTTTAACAATTTCTTTTCCGGATATCAACTGGTCATGGATATGGGAATACTGAAACTTCGCATTCCTGCCCGAAATCCAAAGGTTGGAAAAACCTCCCAGAAAAGCCCGGATCCGGTCCAGGTGCTCCTCATGGGCGGCTTCGAGAATCGGATAAGCATAGGGGATGCGGTAGACGCAACTGCCGAGGATATCCTCTCTTTGAATCCATCCGATCTTCATCAGCAGGGCAGAAGACTGATCGATCAGCTGGTCATCCTCCATGGCCCAGACAGAATCGCCGAATTGACAGGGGATCTCGGCCACCAGGGAGGTCTTTCCCGCCGGAGAGAGGGAAGAGTCCCTATTCCTGGGCTCGTAGATTCGTGTAAAGAGGAACTCTCTGTCCGGGAAATAGACGGTTGCGTTGGACGTGATGGACGTCCGGTTCAGAAAGAGCGCTGATAGGACGAGGCTTCGGTACTGGAGAGTTCTCGCGGACTTGAGGACATCCGCCGGCGGAGGCGGGGAGAGCCGTTCGAGCATGACGGTCAGCGGAAGAGAGCTGACCACCCGGTCGGTGCGGACCGAA
>Ga0315291_10011466_pt1 | contig 10801 bp, 10 predicted proteins | sample YL17G12_20_MG_FD_203070 | JGI IMG/M metagenome (GOLD analysis project Ga0315291, IMG submission 203070) | Sediment microbial communities from Yellowstone Lake, YNP, Wyoming, USA - YL17G12_20 | ecosystem: Environmental > Aquatic > Freshwater > Lake > Sediment | place: USA: Wyoming | collected... | reverse complement strand
GACTGGGCCCTGATATGTTTAGAGCGGGTGGCTAAATTAGAGCCCAACAATCCGGAGGCCTACAACAACCTCGGATATGTCTATGAGAGAATGGGAAGGTTGGGACGTGCACGGCAGATGTATGAACGGGCGCTCATATTAAGTCCGGGTAATATTGAAGCAATGTTTAATATAGGCCACATCTTTGAATTGGAAGGAGACTATCATGGCGCTGTCGAACGGTACAAGAAAGCCATTGAAGCAGATCTCAATGCTGTGACGCCCCGGTTCTTTTTGGCCCTTCTATACGACCGCCACGATATGTTCGACGAAGCAATACAGGAATATCAAGGTGTCCTGGAAAGAGATCCCTCCCATGTAAAAGCCCTCTTCAACCTGGGGACCCTGTATGTCCAGTTAGGCGACTATAATAAGGGTATCGAATTCTTTAAGAATGTGCTGGCGATTGATGAAAAGAACCCCGAAGCATGGAATAATCTGGGGTCTATTTTCGAAATAACGGGCCAACCTGAGGAAGCAATCAAGGCTTACCAGAAATCCCTCGCGTTAAACCCTTACCAAGAAGAAGCCAACATTAATCTCGCTCAGATCCAGTATGAAAATTATCGCTCAAAACCTGATATTAGAAAAAAAGAGGAACTCATCCGGCGGCTCCACTTTGTCCTTTCCATAAATCCGCAAAAGACAAGGGCTCAACACCTTCTTCATGAACTTACACAGCAAAATCCTTAATAGGGAGAGTCGGTAGGATTGAAGCTCTCCGCAGCAAGCTGCGGAGAATCTTCGATTCTTAGGGAAGAGTACCGTTCGTCATTCGCTCGCTTACCCCGCAGCAAGCTACGGGGAATGCGCTCGCTACCGAATTCAAGCCGCTCTCTCATTTGAGTCTGCTCGCGACAAACTCCCGTATGTCACTCCAGAGAGAAATAGGATCAATTGATGGTGTAGATGTCAGCTCTTCGTGCTTTTTCATGATCTGAGCAGCAAGAGCCCCCGCTATCTTCATCCGATGCTCATGAGTGGACGATTGAGCCTGCTTGACAATGTGGTGGGGAATATTCACCGCAATTTTTAAACCGCCTACCTCCACTTCTGCGGAAATGTCTTTTATGATCACACGCGCTTCAGGAGAAGGCGCAGGCATATCAACGGGCTCCTCTTTTTCTGCGACGAATCCCTTTTCTTGTGTTCCCTCGATATCCTTGGAACGGCGTCGCTCCTTAAAACCCTCCACGGAAAGTGCCTCAGTATCATCGGAAACCTGTGCAGCTTCTTTCTCCATTTGTTCTTTGAGAACTTTGCTTTCAGGTCGTTTTCTAGGCTTTCTCTTCGGGATAGCGGGTCCCGTCAAGTGTCGGAAGCGCTCTCCAATCTGACGAACAACCTCCCCTGAAATCAGCGTAAACCCATTCGTCTCCCCCGCCTTTAGTGATAATTTGCACATCTTGTTTATCAGACGGGGCACACCATGTTCAGAATACTCCCACAAAAAATCATATGAATCATCAGCAAAAATCTGCCTCGATCCCCCTGCAAGCCTAAGCCGGGTTTCAACGTAGCCCCTTAAAAGATCCTCGGATTCTATTTTATCTATCCTGCTCAAGGTCCCTATTCGTTGCAGAAGGTTGGCACGTTTAGGATGTTCCAGTCTTCTGGCCAATTCCAGCTGTCCCGCAAGTACTATGGTAAATAAATTCCTCTGATCCTCCTGCATATTCGTCAGTAATCTCAGGCTTTCCAAATTCGTGGGCGATATAGCATTTGCCTCATCAATAAATATCAAGACCTTTTTCCCTGAATCTATAGTGTCGAACAGAATCTTGTTGAATTTTTCCAAGAGATCAACTTTTCTTCTTTCTTCACACTTAGTACCGGAAAGTTGACCAATGATTTCCCTCAAGAGCTCAATGAAGGACATATCAGGGTTTGCAACGAGCGCAATTTTGTATTTATCAAGATCCAGAGAATCAATGATTATCCGCAGGGACAAGGTTTTCCCGAGACCGACATCGCCCACAATTACCGCGATGCATTCATTCCCTTCGTCTATGGCAAATAGAGTCTCCGCAATGGCATTCTCCATTGAAGAATGAGAATCTGAGTACATCGTCGGATCAGGGACATTATCAAAAGGTGGTTTTTGCAGGCCCCAATACTCGTAATACATACACTCATAACCTCCTCGATGTCTCTATGAGACACTCGAAACTACAAAAGTTTTATGACTCGGAACTTCCAGAAACCTCTTCACTTCTTGAGAGATAATCAAGGACATCCTGCAACAAGAAACGCCTGAGCCTGCCAACCTTATAGCTTCTAATCTTTTTTGCCTTGACAAGGCTCATGAGCAGGCTGTTGCTGATCTGCAGCATTTGACAAACATGTTTCGCCTTTAGCATTCTTACAATATCTACTTTCTTGAATTGGAAATTGAAAATAATCTGCCCCTCTGTGTGTCTTTGTATATCTAAAGATACGCCCGTTGCGTCCCCGGTCAGGAAATATTTCATATAGCGGTTTGACTTGACGAGATCATACTGTTCTGGCGTCAAATTAATTGAAATCGCATCATTAATATCCTTATCCGATTCTTCCAAAGTGTGCGACTCTTTCCTCACGTACTTGGGAGTTTGATTCAACACGCTGGATGGAATCTCGATCAATTCCTGCCTATGAAGCGAATGTGAACCAATTCCATGGTGTTGCTCTCCGCCAGGCTTAAAAGTACCATCTTTTCGTCTTCTAACAATTGAAATTTTTTCCATGCTTTTTCCTTTTTGAGGAAAACAAATAATGAGTTATTCATTTTCCACTTCTGTCTTAGGCTTCATCAGTGAAGACGTTGCAATTTTTGTGCCTTTAATTCCAACTAATTGCCTGTAATCTTAATGAACAGCTAGAGATAAATCAATATAAAAGTTACGTCTATCCGCAAAAAGGACGGCGGTCACAAAACAAACATTTAGCATGCTTACATCACAAAAAAAGGGGCATGATTGGAGGTAAATATGGGTGGGGCTTTCCTCAGTATCGAGGCAATGGCAGGATGCCTCTTAAATTCCCTGTCAAGAAATTGCCTCACAAGACTCCTTTTCCACCCTCGGGGATGCAAGAAATCCCTGTAAAGTGACAGGTCTCCTTCATAAAAATCACTCACTTCGAGCTCCTGTGCCTCCGGGCTATAAGCCGGGAGGTTGAAGATTGCAAGGTTCAGAAAATCTATCTGCCCGCTGTGCTGGGCTGCAAAATCAAGGGTCTTGCGCGCCTCAGTGACTGTTTCCCACGGAGTTCCGAAAATCAGGTACACGTAGGTCGCAATACCGGCTTTTTCCAGGGCCGTGAGCGCGGCGGAAGCTGTTCTTAGATCAAATCCTTTTTGCATACTGTCTAAGACATCCTGGTCCCCCGATTCCAGCCCAAGCTGCAACATGACGCAACCTGACCGTTTCAGAGCCCGGCAGAAATCGAGATCCGTCAGGTGCGAGGATACTTTGGCAAATGCATGCCACGGAAAGCTGAAAGATGATCCCGCGATAGCATTTAGAAGTGCCGGACTAACTGCATTATCCAGGAGATGAACAAGGGCGGGTTTCGTTCTCCGAGCAAGGCTATGGATATCCGTAATTACCTTCTCTACAGGCACCGGTTCATAGGGATTCCCCTCTGCCTTCTCAGGACAGAAAGAACACTTGTTCCAGTAGCAACCATTCGATGCACTATAAGGCAAAATGAAACCGGGAGACAGATAGCCTTTCATGGATGAAACGGCATAGTCGGGAGTATGATGACACTGCTGACAGGCAGTACCGTGAATTGAAAGAAGAGCGGCCTCTCCCGGTCCTGCCACCATGTCGTCAACGAGACCACCGAATGGATTCGCCCATCCTGGTCGACGTACCCACGATGTGACCAGCCCGCCGCCCAAGACCACCCTGATGCCGGGGCATTGCCGTTTTAAGAAGCCGATCATGGCAAAGGTACACAGCACCTGGCTCAGATAGTTCAATGAAAAACCTACAGCGGCAGGACATTCCTGCTCCAGCGCCACCAGAAGACGCTTCTTGAAATATGCATAGAACGGATTGTGTTCGGGTGTTTCAGAAGCTCTTATCAAATCCGCGCTTCTGACCGGCGAGAGATTCCGGTTAAGGTAATTAGCCAGACTCAGATGCGCATTGCCGTGAGACGCCGTTACCTCGAGGACCCGGTTGAGATCAATTACCGCGCGCTTATAGCGATCAATATTCTTATAGGTCTCCCAAGAGGTTAAAGCAGTAATGTTACTTCCCAGATAACGGAATGAACGGCTTGTCCAAGTGTTCAATAAATTTTTCGGAATCGCGCTATTGTTATCATCGATCAGCCTTTCGTGTTTATATTCCCCCTCTCCTCCTTCCAGGAGTAGGCTTGAGAGACCCTCCAAATTGGCATCAATAACTTTACAGGGAATGTCGTGGTCATACATGACACCTGCCAGTTTCGCCAGTCCCGCTGGCGGTTCGCACGGTTTTACAACTGGTGGATGGATAAGAATCATGTTATGGGTCCAGTCCGTTATAGACTTTGCAAAAATGATACAACTACCGGTTAGGGTTTGCTCCTGCCGGTATTGACAGGCACAGGAATCGTTCGGTCAATCGCATTTGAGGCAAGGAAGATCTAAGAGGATTCAGTTATGACATGCTGTCCCGGTCAATTTTTTTAAGAATATTAATCATGTCGTGATGTATCTTTCCATTTGTGGCCAGGACATGCGGAGCCTCAAGGTGAAATGCACCGCCGAAGAGATCCGTAACTGTTCCTCCTGATTCACGGATCAGAAGCCACCCGGCAGCCGTATCCCACGGCATGAGTTTCAGTTCCCAAAAGCCATCAAAACGGCCCGCCGCAATATAGGCCATATCAAGAGCCGCGGACCCTGCCCTGCGAATAGCCTGGGCGCTTTTCGCCATCCCGTTAAAGTAATTGATATTATTGTTTCTGTCAGACCTTATGTCATAGGGGAAACCGGTAGCCAGAAGGCTCCTGGAAAGATCGGCCGTATTTGATACTGCGATTTTCTGACCATTCAAGAAAGCTCCCTTCCCTTTTTCTGCTACAAACATTTCGTCCAACATAGGATTGTAAATAACACCCGCATGGATTTCACTTTCTTTTTCAAAAGCAATGGATACACAGAAAACCGGATAACCGTGAGCATAATTCGTCGTCCCATCCAAGGGATCAATTATCCATCGGCACCTCGAACGGCGAACCATTCCTGTCGATTCTTCTGCAAGAATGTCGTGATCGGGGTATCGTTCGCGAATTCTGGAAGTAATCATCTCTTCAGAAAGCCGATCTTCCTCCGTGACAATATTTATTTCCCCTTTATAATCTATTACGTGCTTGTCATTTAGCCTTTCTTTTAAAAATATGCCCGCTTCTCTTGCTACAGCTATTACAAACTCAGTGCAATCATCCATAAGCTAACTTTTCCTATGATAAGGATATCTTGAATTCTGGGCTTTCTTGTTTGATAATTTCTGTTTTCTATATTCGCGTTTGTTTCAAGTTCGTGCTTGGACTCTGGATTTCAGTCCACCCCGGGTTCCTTCCGCTATAAGCATTAGAAGGACACTCTCAGATTTTGATTGCAAGAATATAGTGACATATACCAAGCTTTCCCATTTTTTGAAAGTTGCATCTTTCTATTGCGCGGCTCAGAAATTGGTGGTAATTACCCACCTGATATGATTTGCTAAACGCCAGGCATTGAAAGCCGTCATCATTCTTACTTTAGCATCGAACCGGAATATTAAACATGGTTGATACGATAAAAAACACGGGGCCTTCGGCAAGACCCTACCAGGGCTTCGGTATTACAGAATACGATCTCAAATCCATCAGGGAATCCAAGGGCCTTACATTAAGAGATATATTCGAACGCACCCGGATCAACGTAGCTACTCTTGCAGCCATTGAAAATGGCGACTTTCACCTGCTTCCGCCGCCAGTTTTTACGAAGTCCTTCATCAAAATATATGCAAAGACTCTGGCCATCGACAGCGATGTAATCCTCGCTCGTTATGAGCAATATCTGGAAACACTCATTCCGACTCACCGGGATGTAAAAATCAAAGAAATCCCTAAATCTGCACGGCTGTTCTACAAGGTTTTCTTGTGGGGATTATTAATTATTATTACCGTTGGTCTTGTCACTTTCTCGTTATCTACATATGAAACGTTAATTGACGTCGTGAAAAATCAAATCTCCGAACAGGAACATAAGTCATTCAGTTTAAAGACTACCGATGCTATTGAAAAGACCCCCAAGAGTGGAGCTCCGGATCAGACAAATGTGGCTGCAAGAACTCAAGAAGGTGATGCCCAACCAATCCCTCTTGCGCAGGCACAGCCGGCCGCGCGCGAGACTCAAGAGAAGCAGAAGCTGAAGCAGGGGACAGCATCTGAGGAAATCAATAGAAACGAGGGGAGCACAGACGAAACATATCAAATAACCATGGAAGCCAGAGAGCTGACATGGTTAAGAGTCACCGGAGATAATAATCCGCCATATGAGATTTTACTGCAACCCGGTGAAAAAATAGAGAGAGATGCGTCGCGCTTTATTATTGACGTTGGTAACGCCGGCGGTATTGACATCACATTTCAGGGAAAATCTCTGGGAAACTTGGGTGAACGAGGTCAGGTTGTTCATTTAAAGCTGCCGTAAAATTATAGGTTTGACTAAGGCATCTTGGTGCTTTAAATTTATTTCTAATATTAGAAGAGGTCACCGAAATATGTTTGGAATAGGCGTGCCTGAGTTAATTGTAATTCTAGTCATTGTTCTCATCATCTTTGGCGCCGGCAAGCTTCCGGAAATCGGTGGCGCCATTGGAAAGGGTATCAAGAACTTCAAGAAATCAGTCCGTGAATCGGATGAGAACGATACGGCGCCAGACTCTAAAAAAATCGATGAAAAGAAATAAGGCGCAAGCAGGCTAAAAGGGAACATCATCGTCCGGCGCCGATTCGGTCCCTGCAGACGCGGGAGCCTGATCATCAACAGCCGCATCCTGGCTCCGCATTTGCCCCTTCGAATCCAGCATTTGCATGTTTGACGCAACAATCTCTGTCGTGGAGCGCTTTACGCCGTCTTTGTCTTCCCAGGATCGTGTCTGAATTCTGCCTTCAATGAATATCAATTTCCCCTTGGAAAGATAATTGCTGCAGATTTCGGCCAATTTGCCGTATGCCACTATCCTGTGCCATTCCGTTCTCTGAATCTTCTCTCCGTTCTTATCCTTCCACTGAAGATCAGTTGCTAAGCGAAAATTGACCACCATGGTCCCGTCAGGGGTGTATCTTACCTCAGGATCTGCCCCCAGCCTGCCAATTAATAATGCCTTATTAACCATTCTTATCCCCCCTTCCTCTATCTGGTAAGTTTCCGGATCATACAAAACATTACAGATCTTAGCAATCTAAAATTGGATAAACGTCGAATTTGTGCTTGATTTCATAAAAAAAATGCATTACAAGTGACATTACACTAACTTTGCAGGGGTGCCGACCAGGCTGAGAATATACCCTTAGAACCTGATCTGGATAATGCCAGCGGAGGAAACCGAATCTGCGTAATATTTCTTGTGGGGCATATCCTTAAAAAGGGGTATGCCCCGTATTGTTTATATAGTTCTTATGACAGGAGCGTTTCTATAATGACTCAATTGAAGAGAGCACGCAAAGGCTTTATATCTCAAGAAATGAAGCTATGTGCCAAAGAAGAAGGGGTATCCCCTGAATTTATCCGTGACGGTGTTGAAAAAGGCATTATCGTGGTGATCCGCAATAAAAAACACACTGCAATAGCGCCCCTTGCCATAGGCAAGGGTCTCAGAACAAAGATCAATGCCAATATAGGTACATCTAGGGATCGCGTCGAATTGGACATGGAGCTAAAAAAAGTAAGAATTTCTGTCGCCGCGGGGGCAGATACGATCATGGACCTCTCCACAGGAGGAGATATCAGGAAGATCAGGCAAGCAATTATCGAGGCATCAACCGTTCCCGTAGGGACGGTTCCCATATATCAGGCTGCCGCTGAGATGCTGGAGGCAAAGAAAGCTATCATGGAGATGACTGCTGAAGACATGTTTAGGGTTATCGAAGAAAATGGCGAGGATGGCGTTGACTTCATCACCGTGCACTGTGGCGTGACGAGGAGAAGTGTAGCTTGTATCGAAGAAGAAGGACGCATTTTAGGCATTGTCAGTAGAGGCGGTTCCATCATTAGAAACTGGATGTCATTTAATGACAGAGAAAACCCCCTCTATGACAGATATGACAGGCTGTTAGAAATCGCGAAACGTTATGACATGGTTCTAAGCCTTGGTGACGGTCTCCGGCCGGGCTGTCTCGCCGATGCGACAGACCGGGGACAGGTGCAGGAACTCATTCTCCTGGGCGAGCTTGCAAAAAGAGCAAGAGCGGAAGGAGTTCAGGTCATGATCGAAGGCCCCGGTCATGTACCCATCAATGAAATCCAGGCCAACATACAGTTACAGAAGAGTCTGTGTGACGGCGCACCCTTCTACGTCCTGGGACCACTGCCAACGGACATAGCTCCTGGTTATGACCACATCACTTCGGCAATTGGCGGAGCAATAGCCGGATCGTTGGGTGCAGACTTCCTCTGCTACGTCACTCCCTCAGAACACCTGCGCCTACCCACACTTGAAGATGTCAGGGAAGGAGTCATCGCCTCAAAGATTGCCGCGCATATTGCAGACATAGCAAAGGAAATCCCCGGCGCCTTAGAGAAGGACATCATTATGGCACGATGCAGAAAAGAATTCGACTGGCAGGGCCAGGTAAAGGCCTCCATTGATCCGGAAAAAACTGGAAAACTTCTGGAAACTAGTAAAAGCGCAAAAGAAGAGGGCTGTACTATGTGTGGCGAATTCTGCGCCATCAAGCTGGGAAAAATTAGCAGTCATGGCTAAGAGTGTCCCGAATAGTGAACAAACACTATTATTTTAAGACCTTCCTACTGCTTATAACGCATTCACTACTCTCTTTACCTTGAGCTCAGTTCAGATTATGAGTCCAGAGAGACCTGCTGTCGCTCAAAATCCCTTTTTGCGAATTCTTTAATGATCTCATTGCGCTGACAAATCTTAAATCATGCTTGACTAATCCCCAAAAAAAATATAGTCAAATTCGGCTTATATTAACTGGATAAGGTATTTATGGAAGACAGCGAACTGCTAAGGAAGAAAAAGGAAAAGATAGAATCCCTGAAGGCTGACGGCATTGATCTTTATCCCAATGATGCCCGGGTCAAAGACACAGCCGCATCCATCATCACCCGTTTTGCCCACATGGACAGTGATGCCCTCGGCATGATCGCCGAGAGATTCGCCATAGCGGGCAGGTTGATGGCAATTCGAGACTTTGGAAAAGGCTCTTTCGTCATAGTACAGGACAGAACGGGGAGGCTTCAGGCCTTTGTCAGAAAGAATCAGGTGGGAGAAGAGGCATATTCGCTCTTCAAAAGGCTCGACGTGGGGGATATAATTTTCGTCGCGGGGAAGATATTCAGAACCAGGACGAACGAGCTGACGGTTGATTGCGATGAACTGAGGCTCCTCTCAAAGGCGATACGGCCCCTGCCGGAGAAATGGCATGGCCTTACAGATATAGAGACAAAATACCGTCAACGTCACCTCGATCTCATTGTTAATCCTCATACTAAAGAGGTCTTTGCCAAGAGGAGCCGCATCATACATTTGATACGTTGCTTTATGGAGGAAAGAGATTTCCTGGAAGTGGAAACCCCCATGATGCAGCCCAAGGCGGGCGGTGCCATGGCACGCCCCTTTAAGACACATCACAATGCCCTGGGTATGGATTTTTATCTGAGGATAGCCCCTGAATTGTATCTGAAGCGACTGGTTACAGGTGGTTTAGAACGGGTCTACGAAATAAACAAGAACTTCAGGAATGAAGGTATTTCCACTTTTCATAACCCTGAATTTACTATGATGGAATTTTATCAAGCTTACGCCACGTACGAGGATCTGATGGCACTGACCGAAGAGATGTTTAACTTCATCGCCTGCGAACTCTTTGGCTCCCCGAAGTTTCAGTACCTGGGAACTGAGATTGACCTTACCCCCCCTTGGCCGCGGATCTCAGTCAGAGATGCAATTATACAATATGGCAAGATAGCCGCCGAAGTCCTCGCCGATAATGCCAGGATTATCGCCTGCGCAAGGGATCTTGGACTCAGCATCAGGGATAATGAGCCACCGGGAGTTGCGATGATGGCTATATTTGAGGAAAAGGTGGAGGACAAGCTGGTTCAACCGACTTTCGTAACTCACTATCCGGTTGAGGTTTCTCCCCTTGCCAGGAAAACCCCCGGTCATCCAGAGGTGACTGATAGATTCGAGCTTTATATTTGTGGGAAAGAAATCGCCAACGCCTTTTCCGAGATTAACGACCCTGTTGACCAACGGGAAAGGTTTGTGATGCAGCTTAGGGCCAGGGAAGCCGGAGATGATGAGGCACACGAGATGGATGAGGATTATATTCGAACCCTCGAATACGGGATGCCGCCTACAGCAGGAGAAGGAATAGGTATCGACAGGCTGGTGATGCTCTTCACAAACTCTGCCTCCATAAGGGACGTTATCCTTTTCCCCCTTTTGAGAAGCAAGGAAGAATAAGATTAATCATGTCCTTTGAATTCTTTATCAGTCTCCGATACCTCCGCGCCAAGCGAAAGCAGATCTTTGTCTCCATTATCACA
>Ga0315291_10011465_pt1 | contig 10801 bp, 10 predicted proteins | sample YL17G12_20_MG_FD_203070 | JGI IMG/M metagenome (GOLD analysis project Ga0315291, IMG submission 203070) | Sediment microbial communities from Yellowstone Lake, YNP, Wyoming, USA - YL17G12_20 | ecosystem: Environmental > Aquatic > Freshwater > Lake > Sediment | place: USA: Wyoming | collected... | reverse complement strand
CTTCATCCTTCATCCTTCACACTTCACACTTCATCCTTCTTGCCCAGACTCTTTCTCTTTTGTCATAATCCCGCCTCGGTTAGCGTGTGTCAAGTACAGGAGGACGGATGTCGCACAGACGAATTGACGCTGTTACGTTTGATTTATGGGACTGTCTTTTCATCGACGATTCGGATGAGCCTAAACGCGCCGCCGCAGGCCTTCCCCCAAAATCGGTCACGCGCCGGCAACTCGTCCACGGATACCTCAGCCGGCATGGTCCGATCTCGCGCGAGGCGGTGGACCTGGGTTACGACGTGACGGACGCGGCGTTTTGGAAGGTGTGGCGCGACCAGCACGTCACGTGGACGGTGCGCGAGCGTTTGGGCGTGTTGCTCGCAGGATTGGGCCGCACGCTGCCGGAGCCGGAGTTGAACGAGCTCGTCCGTCTGCATGAGGACATGGAACTTGAGCACCGTCCGGACCCGGTTCCGGGCGGGCGCGAGGCCTTGCAGGCAATTCGCGGAAGATACCGGCTGATCGTTTTGTCCGATGCGATCTTCTCGCCCGGCCGCGCGCTGCGCGAGTTGCTGCGCGGCATGGGCATGCTCGATCACTTTGACGCGTTTCTCTTTTCGGACGAAATGGGTTGGTCGAAGCCCGCGCCGCAGGTGTTCCACGCGGCCGCGAAAGCTGCCGGATGCGACGTTACGGAACTGGTGCACGTCGGAGACCGTCCGCACAACGATATCGGGGGCCCGCATGCGGTGGGCGCGCGGGGGGTCTTGCTGACCGTCGTCAAGAAGCGTCCGCTCGATGGTCACACGCCGGATGCCGTCTGCGATGACTACGCGAAGTTGCCCGCAATCCTTGAGAGCATGGAGAAGTAGGAAGGGAATGATGTCAAAGTCTGCGCGATTCCTCATCGTCGACGGTTATCCGAAAGAGAGCCGTGATCAGTTCCGCAAAGTGGGTATGCGCCTCGCATGGGAGCTTTACCGCGACATGCTGCTCGCGCATCTCCCTGAGGCGGAGTATGACCTATGGCTCTCAAGCGATCCGGGCGCCGAATCGCCAACGAATGAGGCGCTTGAAGGCTACGCGGGCATCCTGTGGCCGGGCTGCAATCTGACCGTCTACCACGACGACGACCCGCGCGTCATCGCGCATCTGGACCTGGTGAACCGCGCCTTTGAGGCCGGCGTGCCCGGTTTCGGCACGTGTTGGGGAATTCAGGTGGCGGTGGTTGCAGCCGGTGGAGAGGTGGGCCCTCACCCCCACGGACGCGAAATGGGCATCGGACGCAAGATCCGCCTGACGGAAGCCGGACGTGCGCATGCGATGTATGATGGAAAGGTCTCCGTGTTCGATGGGTTCGTCAGCCACGACGATGAAGTGAAGAAGCTCCCGCCGGACGCGACGCTCCTCGCCGGAAACGATTGGAGCGAGGTCCACGCGGTGTCGGTAACGCACAAGCGCGGCGCCTTCTGGGGCCTCCAGTATCATCCGGAGTATGACGTACATGAGATGGCCCGGCTGATCGTCGCACGGGAGGCTCGCCTCGTCAAGCAGGGCTTCTTCGCGGGACACGACGACCTCGTCCAATACGTGGACAAGCTTGAAGCGCTCCACGCGCAACCGGACAGCAAGTTCCTGCGGTGGCAGTTAGGTATCGACGACACCATCCTCGAGACGCCCATTCGTCAGCGTGAATTCATCAACTGGATCGACAAGCTCGTCCTCCCCACCGCCGGATTGCCACCACGGGCATAACACACCGGCGTCGTGGATCGTGCGTCGTGCTTGTGCTCGTAATCGTACTCGACGGTACAGGCATAACCGTTCCCTGGCAACGGTGTCTTCTTCTCTTGAATCGAAATCGCTTCTGAAGAAACGAGGTCTGCCTATTAGATGTCTTCGATACGATTACGAGCACGAGCACGACAGCCGGTATCAACCTGGACGCGCCTGTATAAGAAGCAGCCAGGTCAAATCAGAAAGCTAGTTCCGCGCCCGCAGTCGGTGGCGGTAGTAGTCCAGGACCACGGCCGCAACAATCACGCAGCCCGTCACAAGCCGCTTTGTGGACTCTTGCGCGCCGATGGTCGAGAGCCCAACTTCGAGCACGGCGATGATCAACACGCCGAAGAAGGAGTTGATCACCGATCCGCGGCCGCCCATAAGACTGGTTCCACCGATCACGACCGCGGCGATCGCTTGTAGCTCAAACCCCGCCCCCGCGTTCGGATCCGCGGCGCTGAGTCGCGCGCATTGTATCAGTCCAGCCACGGCGGCCAGGAGCCCGCTCAACGCAAACACCGCCAGGGTCAGTAACCGCGTCCGTATCCCTGAGAGCCGCGCGGCTTCGGCGTTGGCGCCAAGCGCGAGGCTGTGACGGCCGAACAGCGTATTCGACAACGTGAATTGGCCGGCGGCCACGATAACGGCCGCAAGGAGAAACGGGAGCGACAATCCAAACAGGTTGACCTCGGTAATCGCTTCCACTTTGCCGCCGATATACTGGGTCTGCGAGTTCGAGAGGAGATAAGCCGCGCCGCTGGCGATCTCGAGCATGCCAAGTGTGACGATGAAGGAAGGAAGGCGCCAGACGATTACGACAACTCCGTTCATCAAGCCACATATCAATCCCGTCGCGAGGCAGAAAAGGAGTCCCATGGGAAGCGACATCTCGTATCGGACAAGGCAAATGCCAAGCACTGCGCCGCTGAGGGCCACCACGGATCCCACGGACAGGTCGATTCCGCCGATGATCAGGACGAAGGTCATCCCGACGGCAACGGCCATTCGGTCGGGAATCTGATTGGCGATGTTCCGAAAGGTGTCAGCGGAGAGGAAATGCTCGGTGGTTGCGCCGAAAAAAGCGACCAATAGGATCACGACCACGGCAAGACCCACGTAGTCGGTGAGGAACCGGTATTTGGACATCAGGGGAACGCTATCCCTTCAATTGGCGCGCAGCAGCGGGCTGCCGGCTAATGGCGCGCCGCAAGCGCCTTGGAGGCACAACGGTAGCAATTCGATGAAACGCCGTGCAACTTGCCAGGCCGCGCAAGTTCTCTGTCGCGGGATAACCGCGAAAGGATGCAGATGGCAAATTAGCAGATGGCGAATTAGTTGAATTCCGCATCCGAACTTGTGTAAAAGGGTGCTTCGTCTTGTCCGAGTAGTATTGCGTCTTAAGCGAGAAGATGATGATTTCGAAAACGGGGCTCTACGTCATCCGGGCGTTGGCCGAACTTGCGAAAATCCCCGAAGACACCTGGCTGGGTACGGCCGTTCTGGCAAAACAAATCGACGCTCCCGTCAATTACCTCGGCAAACTCCTTCACATATTAGCCAGAGAGGGTATTATCCTATCACAGAAGGGCGTAAGGGGCGGGGTTCGGCTCGCCCAGCCACCGCGCGAGATATCGCTCTACCGGGCCCTTGAGCCCTTCGAGAGCTTCCACCGCTGGACCGAGTGCCTCTTGGGACAAGAGGGCTGCCCCGACGTTCAGCCGTGCGCGGTGAATGCGCGCTGGGTGCCGGTCCGCGATCAAGTCCTGCGCTTCCTCCGTGAGACGACCGCCGCGGACCTCATTGTCTCCCCGGCCCCCGCGCAGGAAGCGCCCGCCGAGGAAGTCAGGCTGTAGGCTGTAGACTGGAGGCATTGAATCGAGGAGACAGCCTCCAGCCTTTCTTCCTTTAGCCTACAGTCTATAAAGCTCCTTCGGGTTTTCCCAGAACCAACCGCGCGCCATGTCGAGCGCTTGCGTTTCAGTCATCTGTCCCGTTTGGATGCGCCTAGCCAGCACGCGCGCCACGTCTTCGCGCGCCATCACGAGATGCCCGTATACCTTCTCGACGGGCAACCCATAGTCGCCGCCGAACGCAAGCAGCTTGTTCGCCGGAATCAAATCGATTGCTTCGTCCAGGCCGTCGCATGCGAACTTCTGCGAAATGATGTGCGTCCAGCAGAGGTTGAGCCAGACGTTCGGAAAGCCCTTGCCCAGCATCAACGCCTCGCGCACCCACGGATATCCGAGATGATAAATATCGAACCGCGCACCGGGATGCCTTTGAAGAACGGGGATCATATGAAGCGGATCGAGAGTCCGGAAGTCGCCCCAGTATCCCGTATGCACCGCAATTACCAGGTCTTGCCGCGCCGCGAAAGCAATCGTCTCATCGACCGCATAGTCACGCAAGGGATTCACCGCGGGCAGCGTGGCATCAGCGCCGTCGGCGAGCCGCTTGAAGGCGCTCAACGCCTCTTCGCGGCTCGGTGTTTGGTATGGATTCGACACCATCTTGAGTCCCGCGGCGCCCTCGGCTTTGACGCGGGTCACGTAACGCCGCATCGCATCGAGATAATCGTCCAGCGAACGTATCGCCACACCGGGCTCGAACGGCGGATGCACCAGGTCCTCCCATCGCTCCATTCCATAGGCCAGCGGCATGACCGGCGTCAGCAACGGCGTGCCGCCCAACTGCGTTGAGCCACATTGCGTCAGCGACGTCCGGATCCTGCACGCATCGCGCAACACACGCTCGTACAGTCCGGGCGTGTTGGCCGCACGCATCGCCTTCGACAGCGCCTCGTACGTCTTCTCGTTGATGTCATCGACGCCGTAGAACCGCTTCGCCGCCAGCAACGCCGCGCGAGAATAGGACGTCCAACGGATGCGTTGCCAGTATGGGGCGAAAATGGCCCAGCGTCGATCCAACGGGATGTCCTGGTTGAACAGACTGTTGTATTCTGTCTCCGGCATCCCCGCAACGATCAAGTCCCCGCGCGTGTAGTGCGCGAAGAGCGTAAACACGTCCACGCTCGCCGCCACGCGGTTCGCTTCCGGCCCAAGGTGCTCATGACAATCAATGATCTCGAACCGCTCCAACGCCGCCAGCAGACTCTTCTCCAATTCCGTGAAGTTCATCGCCCGTCCCTCTTCATTCGAACACATCCCAATCCCCGCCCCACACGACGTCATGGCCCCCGGCTCGAAGCGCGTGGAGCGCACCTCCCCACACGCACGTGTCGAGGAGGATCTTCACGAGCCGCTGCCCACCAGAAGCGGTTCAACACGCTCATGGCCGACAACTCGCCGAGCATACGCCAGGCACGCCTTCACATCGTCGGCTTCCAGCCACGGGTAGCCCTCAAGAATGGTCTCGACGGAATCTCCCGCCGCGAGCATTCCCAAAACATGCTCCACTGCCAGCCGCCGCCCCCGCACGATCAGCTTCCCGCCAAAGATATCCGGGTTAAACGTGATCCGCTCCAGAAGCTTGTCTTCGTCCATTTCGCCGCCGTCCTCACGATGTGGTCTGCGATGCCAGAAGCAGTATGACGGAGTATTTCGGCCCGGTCAAATGGGGAATCCGCAAGCTGCCCGCATTCCAAGAACCAAGCAGACATGTTACCCGACAGCGTGAGGGTATCACTCTCGCATAGTAACGAACGCGCAAGGCCCGCTGTCTGGCCCATCGGCATAACCATCTGCCAGAGCCTGCAGGCAACGCGGTACCCGAAATGTGTGATCGCAAGACCTGACCCCGCCACGCATTACCATTTGACATTAGGCTCGCAGCCAGCGTCCAGGACAGCGTTCTCAAAATCCCTGCCCTTGCGATCTGGGGGTTTCCTTTTCACCAGTAGAGTAGGGAGGGTTTTGAGGCCCTCCCTACTCTACTGGTGAGATCTCAGATATCCTTGGCTAGGTTTTCGGCGGCGTGAGATATGGTGGGAGCCAAGAGGAGGGCGCGGTGGAAGGATTCTTGGGCTTTGTCGTGCAGGCCTAGGGTCGTGAGGACTGTGCCGATGCCGTTGTGGGTGAGGGGGTCTTCGGGATCGAGTTTTAGGGCTTGGACTAGGGTGCGGAGGGCGTCCTGGGGGTTGCCGTACTTGAACTGGCGTTCACCGGCTTGGCGGAGGTCGTGGGCTTGAAGGCGGTCTGCGATCTCTTGGATGCGGGGCGCTATCTCTTGTGCCTTTTCGAGTTGGGTATGGGCGGCGGGGATGGCGCCCAGTCGGTCGAGAATCCTGGCCAGGTAGAGGTAGGCTTGTATGGCGCTGGGACAGCGTGCGATGGTGTCCTCGAGCCGTTGGCGTGCCTCTTCGAGATGGCCTTGTTTGCATGCTATGGCGCCGAGGACGGTTCCGACGTGGTGCGCGGAGATGCCGCTCTGTTCGAGGCGCTCGAAGAGTTCGCGGGCTTCGTCGAGGTCGCCTCGGTTCAGCAGGATGTTTGCGAGGATGCTTGCGGAGGAGAGGTCGTTCGCTGCAATCGAGAGGGCCTTTCGGGAAGCGGTTTCAGCCGTCGCGGCGTCGCCGCAAGCGAGCGACTGCTCGGCGAGGTCGTACCATGCTTTGGGATCGTCCGGCCTCTGCTCGACTTTCGCCTTCGCGATGCGCCGGTAAAAGGCGGCTTTGGCCTGGGCCTTTGCGGGATCGCCGGCAAAGCCGTAGTGGTGGATGACAATGGGTTCGGGGCGGACCACTCCCCCACGTTCGGCTACGCTTTCGGTTATGTTTTCGTGGACGGCTTCGCGGTATTGGAAACCGCGATGGTTGCGGAAGAGGCGCAGGAGGCCAACGGCAATATATCCCGCGTAGCCGCGCGACATGGGATGGGCGGGAACATCCCCCCTGCCCCCCTTCAAAGGGGGAATGTGTTCCAAAGGGGGAATGTGTTCGCTTGAAGCGGACAAATGCTCGCTTGGCAGACCGCCAGTCTGCTCCGCGTTGGCGTCTTTCGGCTGCAGGACATCTTTCTTGTCCCCCTTTGAAGGGGGAGAAAGGGGGATGTGTCCTTTGGAAGGGTCGACGGGGACCCAGCGCCATGCGCGCATGTCGTCGCTGTAATTCGCGAGGATGACTTCGATGGCGTCGGCTCCCTGGCCGTCGTTGTCGACGATCTCCCGGATGCGCCGTGCGCCGTCAGGGTCAACGACCTCGTCCGCATCGACGTGGAGCAGCCAATCGCCGGTGGCCTCGGCCAACACAGCGTTGCGGGCTGCTGAGAAGTCGTCTTGCCAGGGGATACTAAGGATCTTCGCGCCGTACTCTCGGGCCAGTGCGACGGTGTCATCCGTGGAACCCGTATCTCCGATCAGGATCTCGTCGGCGATGTCGTGGACGCTGTCGAGACATGCGGCGAGACAGTGTGCCTCGTTCTTGACGATCATTGCGACGCTAAGCAAGGGCATATGTGCCATATCTGTTCTTGCCGAAATGGAAGTGAAAGACGGAATCGGGAATACAGAATTCAGAATTCAGAATACCGCGCTGTCGGCGGCTCAAATTCCCAATCCTCAATTCTGAATTCTGTATTCTGAATTCCCAACCCGCGTTCGCCATCCATGTTCTCTATTGCACCCAGCCGGGCTTACGTGGTAGTATGATTCTTCGATTTGCGGGCTCAACTCAAAGCTGATTATAGCGATTACCGAGGAGATTCGCACCCATGTCAGGGCATTCGAAATGGAGCACAATCAAACATAAGAAAGGGGCGGCCGACGCGAAGCGTGGCAAGGTCTTCTCGCGGCTTACCAAAGAAATAACAATGGCGGCCAGACTGGGCGGCGGCGATCCGGCGGCAAATCCCCGCCTTCGCACGGTGTTGCTGGCCGCGAAAGCCGAGAACATGCCCAGGGACAACATCGACCGGGCCGTCAAGAAAGGCACGGGCGAACTGCCGGGGGTAACGTTCGAGGAAACCCGGTATGAGGGGTACGCGCCGGGCGGCGTGGCCATCATCATCGACGTGATGAGCGACAACAAGAATCGGACGGTGGCCGAGATCCGCCACATTTTGACGCGAAACAACGGGAGCATGGCGGCCACCGGCGCGGTCCTCTGGAACTTCGAGCAGAAGGGAACGGTCACCATCGCGAGGCCGGCCTGCACCGACGAAGAGATGTTCGAGAAGGCGATCGACGCGGGCGCTGAAGATGTGAGCAGCGACGGAGAGATCCACGAGATCACGACGGCGCCGACGGCCCTTTACGCGGTGACGAAGGCGCTCGAGGGAATGGGCCTGAAGGTCGAGAGCGCGCAGTTGACCATGGTGCCGAAGAACTCCGTCAAGGTCGAGGGCAAGCAGGCGGACTCGGTCTTGCGCTTAGTGGAAGCCCTCGAGGAACACGAAGACGTCCAGAACGTCTACGCCAACTTCGATATCTCCGAAGCGGACATGGCCGCGGCATTAGGAGCCTGATAGGGACTCCCGCGGCTTCCAAGGAGTAGTCCGGTTTTTCCGAACTTGTGAAGAAAATGTGGCACAGCCGCCCTCGGCTGTGTCATGCATCGGCCAGGAGGGGAAGTTTCCGCCTGTTACACAGCCGAGGGCGGCTGTGCCACATTACCACGAGGATTTTTCACAAGTTTTTCAGAAAGAAGGTGGGTTCCGCTCCGCTTCACCCACCCTACAAACTCCGAGGAAAATGTTGCCGACAAAGAAAGTGACCATGCGCGTGCTCGGGTTCGACCCGGGAACCGCAACGACCGGATACGGGGTCGTCGAGGGTAAAGGCTCGCGGCTGTCCCACGTGGCCCACGGCACAATCGTTACCGCTCCTGACCCCCATTTCGCTCACCGGCTCAAGCTTATATTCGAAAAGGCGCAAGAGCTGATTGCCCTCTATAAGCCCGACGCCGTAGCCATCGAGAAAATCTACTTCTCGCAAAACGTCACAACCGGCATCTCCGTGGCTCAAGCCCGAGGCGCCCTCGCGGTGGCCGCCGCCCTCGCGGGGAAACCCGTCGTCGAGTTCAGTCCCCTCGAGGTCAAGAACGCCGTGGTGGGTTACGGAAAGGCCACCAAGAAGCAGGTCCAGGAGATGGTCAAGATCCTCCTCAACCTGGATGCCCCGCCAAAACCGGACGACGCCGCGGACGCCCTCGCCCTTGCCATCTGCCAGATCCATAGCGGACGGCTCGCCAATTCTCCCTAGTCCCCTCGCTCATCGTGGTGTTCCACGTTCATGTGCACGTATATCCGCCGCCCATAAGCCTTTACACGCAGCAAAAACTGCGACATTTTCAAAAGGGGGGGTAAAATACCTTATTGGTAGGTGTGATGCGGGCTATCGTGGCGCATTGGGGTGTTGTTAAGGCTCAACAAGGCACACCGACAGCAACGGTTCGCCCGCACACCTCCCGCGGGAAAGGGGGAAGTACTTCAACAACATGGGAGGAACAAATCATGCGGAAGTCCAAGATAGTGGCTCTTGCCGTCCTGATCGGTGTCCTTACGATCATCGGGGTGGCCTACGCAATCGACTACACGGGCGGGTATTTTAGGGCAACAGGATCGAATCCCGATAACTATAGTTATACCGAAATGTCGCTAAACAAGATCCACTTCACAGGTTCAAATGACACTATCGATATGAGCACCGGATACGACCAGCTTGTGATGGGCGATGACTATGACGCCATCCGCATGGGCGCCGGTGATGATCAGTTCCACATGGCTTCCGGCAGCGACCTTATCGGTTTGGGTGCCGGCAGCGACTACATCCGTTTGTATGGTGGGTTGAACGGCGCCAGCACTGAGACAATCGGTTTCAACGACCTCAACGATGTAGATCCCCCGACCACGTACATCAAGTACACATCCAGCAGCGACACGATCGAGATCAAATCCAACTCCGGAGACGTTATCATCACGTTGGGTCAGTGACGCTCATCGCCGATGGACGCTAACAGCGGTGCACATCGTAGGTCCGATTTGTAATCGGACATACGACGGAAGTCAACGGCGCGCTTGGAGGCGAGCGGTGACCTTAAGCAACATGCACAGAGGACCCCAGATAGAGGAGGGGACACGAAATGAGAGAATCTTATGGTATACTAAGTTTGCTGGTAGTTTTGTTGCTTGCGTGCGCTGTTGCAGGCGCACAGACGGGGCAGGTGGGCGAAGAACCCGATTTTTACCATTACGTTCACTCGATAGGGGCCATGCCCTTGAAGCTGAACACCGAAAAGATCGGCATCCGGTTTCAGCCGGGTGTCACCGAGGAGGATCAGGCCAACGTGCTCCTCTCCGACGACGCCCTGGACCCATTGGCGGAACTGAGCCAAGCAGGCAACAACGGCACGCTGCTCGTCGGCCTGAAACCCGGCGCTACCCGCGCATCCGTCCTCGACACCATCCAGAGGCTGTCGGCTGCGGACGCCGTCTACTACGCATCCCCGATCGTTCAGTCCAAGGTTGGGTATGACGAGCTGGTGAACAACAAGTTTTATGTCTCCTTGCCGGAGTCCGTGACGCCGGCGGACGTAGAAGCCCTCAATGCAGAACAGCGCGTCGAGACGGTGTCGGTCCGCGAATTCCCCAAGAGGGCCATGTCCGGCTGGTGGTTGCGGATTACCAAGGGCTCGACGCTCAACGCAATCGAAATGTCCAACCTGTACTACGATCAGTTGGGCGCCCTCGGCGCCAGCCCGGGACTGAGCTGCCTGTATAACATTTTTGCAAGCGACGGGCCCGACCCTTACTCCCTCCTTCAACCCGGCACGGATTGCACTCAGCCGAAGTATGTGGACCAGTGCTACCTCGCGGCTATACATGTGCGCGAGGCATGGGACAACGGAAACGGCGTCACCGGCGACCCGAACATCATTGTCGCTGTTCTCGATACGGGTGTCGACTTGGATCATCCAGACCTTCAGGATAACCTCATGGACGGCTATAATTGTTTCAATAATGACTACGTCCCTCCCCATGACGATCCTCCGGAGGATGCCAACTACCACGGCACTTGCTCCGCCGGCGTGATTGGCGCCGTCACATACAACTCTCTTGGTGTCGCAGGG